>Ga0102947_1000237_pt1 | contig 20405 bp, 20 predicted proteins | sample SalPon2A_A_D2_MG_FD_78210 | JGI IMG/M metagenome (GOLD analysis project Ga0102947, IMG submission 78210) | Soil microbial communities from South San Francisco under conditions of wetland restoration - Salt Pond MetaG R2A_A_D2_MG | ecosystem: Environmental > Terrestrial > Soil > Wetlands | place... | reverse complement strand
TAGAAAAAACTATTCATGATAAAAATCGAAATAAAAGAAGGTGAAAACATTGAAAGGGCTCTTAAGCGTTATAAACGCAAGCATCGCAATGTAAAAGTGATGCAAAACATAAGAGAGAATCAATTTTTCACAAAGAAATCTATAAAACGAAGGCGTGAAATACAAAAAGCTTCTTATATACAAAATTTAAGAGATCAGGAAGAGTATTAATGCTTTTGTTAGAACAAGCACTCTATGATGATAGCTTGTTTACATTATTATATTTATAACAAGACCTTCATTAGACCTAATATTAAAAACAGTTTGGTCTTCAAAGATCAAATATTGGCCTTTTATTCCAACAAGTTTACCAACATATTCTTTATTTTTAATAATATTTAGACTTTTTGGTTTTTCTGGATAATGTAGTACAGGAAATTCTAAATTGGTTTCTGTATTGGTTTCAATAAAATAATCTTTTGCTTCTTCCGGAATATGTTGTTTTAACCGTTCACGCCATGATACCAAATCCTCATCTTTTATATCATTTTTAAGCATAGTTCTCCAATTTGTTTTGTCACTTACATGCTCTTTTAAGGCAACTTCTGTAATGCCAGCCAAATAACGGTTTGGTACTTCAACAATTTCTATAGCTTCATGTGCTCCTTGATCAATCCAACGTATTGGCACCTGACTCTTTCGGGTCACTCCTACTTTTACATTGCTAGAATTTGCCAAATACACAATATGTGGCTGCAATTGTACTTTCTTTTCATATTCTAAATCACGATCTTCTTTATCTAAATGCGCAGTACTCAACTCTGGACGCATAATCCAATCGGCCGCTTGAGGAATATCATAAAAGCAGCTTTTACAAAAGCCTTGCCTGTAAATTGTTTTATTTAAACCACAGTTTAAGCATTGATATTTTACAAATTGAAGCTTAATTGTTTTGTTAAGTAGTTGGTTCATATTTATAAAATCGGTTTCAAACACCAAATAGTACTGTATTGGGTTTGCCAACTCACTTTCCATTTTTGTTAATACACCTTGGTAGGTCATAAAAAAAAGTGTTAATTTTAAAGAATAAAGATACTACAAATATGCCAATCCCTTTAGTCAATTCTATTGCTTCATGGTTTTTAAAAAAACGATTCCATCAAATTGAATTGTTTTTAAAATACCCTAATGAGGTTCAGGAAGAGCTTCTCTTTAACCTTATAGATATGGCTAAAGAAACACAAATAGGTAAGCAATATGATTTTGCATCCATAAAAAACTACAAAACTTTTGCTGAACGTATTCCTGTGTCTTCTTATGAAGATTATCAAGATATCATTGAAAGATCGCGTCAAGGTGAAACCAATATTTTTTGGCCAACACCTATAAAATGGTTTGCAAAATCCAGCGGAACAACCAATGCAAAAAGCAAGTTCATTCCTGTAAGTGAAGAGTCTCTTGAAGATTGTCACTATGCAGCAGGAAAAGATTTATTATGCATGTATCTTAATAATAATGAAGACTCACAGTTATTTACTGGGAAAAGTTTACGCCTTGGAGGAAGTAAAGAATTATATAAAGAAAACGGAACTGTTTTTGGTGATCTTTCAGCCATTTTAATAGACAACATGCCTTTTTGGGCAGAATTTAGTAGTACACCTAGTAGCAGAGTCTCATTAATGAGTGATTGGGAATACAAAATGCAAGCCATTGTTGATGAGACCATAATTGAAAATGTTACAAGTCTTACAGGTGTTCCATCCTGGATGCTAGCCTTATTGAATAATGCTCTGGAAACAACTGGCAAAACAAACCTGTTTGAAATTTGGCCATATCTTGAAGTTTATTTTCATGGCGGTGTGAGTTTTACACCTTATAAAGACCAATACAAAGCCATTCTTCCAAAAAAAGATTTTAGATATTACGAAATTTATAATGCTTCGGAAGGATTCTTCGCCATACAAGATAAAAACAACTCTAATGAACTATTGCTTATGTTGGATTACGGAATCTTTTATGAGTTTATTCCAATGGATACTTATGGTACAGACAGCGAAAAAATTATTCGGTTGAGTGATGTAGAAAAAGATAAGAACTATGCCGTTTTAATTACAACCAATGCTGGTTTATGGCGATACAAAATTGGTGACACCGTAAAATTTACTTCAACTAATCCTTATAGAATAAAAGTGTCTGGCAGAACAAAGCACCACATCAATGTATTTGGTGAAGAACTCATTATTGAAAATGCTGAACAAGCTCTAAAAAAAGTCTGTAAAAAAACCAAAGCTGAAATTGTAGATTATACCGCTGCACCAATCTTTATGAAAGGTAAAGAAAAAGGTGGTCACGAGTGGTTAATAGAATTTAGAACTCCTCCAAAAGATATAGACTACTTTAACGAATTGTTTGACAATGCTTTAAAAGCGCTTAACTCTGATTACGAAGCAAAACGCTATAATAATATCACCTTAAACAAGCCTATAATTCATATGGCAAGAAATCAATTATTCTATGATTGGTTAAAACAAAAAAATAAACTAGGTGGACAACATAAAGTTCCTAGGCTTTCAAACACAAGAGACTATTTGGACGAATTAATTGGATTAAATAACAATATTAGTTGAACACTTTATCGAAAAAAAAAGTATTTAAAATCCATTAACCGATTTTAATAATCTTTACGTCTAAAACGTACTTACAAGATTTGCAGATTTCAATTTTTAATATACTTTTATAAAAGCTATTAATCATTACTAAAATATAATTCGTAATGTTGAATTGTTAATTAAGTATCCATAAAACCTAAATAATAAGCCACTTATACAAGTGGCTTTGTTTTTTTTATATCGAACGAATTCAGTTGGTTTATTAATGCTTCCGGACTTGGCAAGTATATTAAATTATTATCAATTTTATTTTCAAAAAACACAGGGTTTCCAGAAACTAATAAAGGAATATTATTTTGGCTTAAAATACTATCTATTTGGGAAGTAAAATTTTGTTGAGTTGAAGCAATAAACATTGTTACCATTAAATCTGGATGAACTTCATCTGCAACTTGTTTAATATTTTCTATTGGTACATTTTGCCCAAGATAATAAACTCTCCATCCAAGTTCTTTAGCGATATAATTTGCCAAAAGCAACCCTATTTCATGATACTCTCCTTCAGGCAAAAACATTAATATAGATGATGCTCCTTTATGAGGTAATGGTAATAAATCTATACTAGAAAAAAACTTTTGTTTAATTAAACAAGAAACAAAATGTTCTTGGGCTGGTATTACTTTACTTATTCCCCAAAGCACTCCTACTTGATTTAAAAATGGGTAAATAATTTTGGTTGTTGTGGTTAATAATCCATTATTAATGATTTGAGATTTAATAATCTTGTCAAATTTAATTTCATCCATTTCTAACATACTAATAATCAGTGCTGAAATTTCATCTTCTTGACTAGAGTCTATTAAAATATTTTCGATTGTACTATGAATATCTTCATCAGACATTTTATCGATTTTTGAAATCTTAAAGCCATTTCTTAATAAAACACTAATGTTGAGTAATTTCTTTAACTGACTATCAGAATAGTATCTAATATTGGTTTCCGTTCTGTGCGGATCAAATAAACTATATCTAGTTTCCCATTTCCTTAAAGTCGCTGCTTTAATTCCAGTAAGAGTAACTACTTGCGCTATTGTATAATTGCTCATGTCTAACTTTTAACAGGTCAAAGTTAAACAAAAAAATTATAATTGTATTCAATTAGAGCATAATATTATATATTTTGTCTAACTTTATTTATTTTTTATTTGACATTATTAAAATAATTTATATATTTGTCTAAATAATAATAACAATAATTAGACATTATGAAAAAGAGATTATATTTATTCGCATTTTTAACTTTATCATTATTTACAATTTCTTGTAGTGATGATGATGACAATCAGCCTATGGTTGAACCTACTCCAAACATTGTTGAAGCGGCTCAAGCCACTACAGATTTAAGTTTACTTGTAGATGCACTTGTTCAAGCAGATGCAGGGTTAGTTGATCTACTTCAAACAAATGGGCCTTTTACCGTATTTGCACCTACCAATCAAGCATTCGCTGATTTGTTAGAGATCCTTGGTGATGATTACAACAGTTTAGCTGATTTTGACACTGCCGAAGAAGAAACACTCTTAACAGATATTTTGACATATCATGTTATTGCTGGAGCTGAAGCTTACTCTACAGACTTGTCTGATGGACAAATGATTGAAACCGCTCAAGGTGAATCTATTACAGTTAGTTTAGATGGTGGTGTATTTATACAAGATACATCAGATACAGATGCGCAAGTTACGGCTGCAGATGTTGCAACCAGTAATGGCGTTGTACACATAATTGATAAAGTTATTTTGCCTGAAGCCATTGTAAATAGTTTAAGGCCTAATATTGTTGAAACTGCTATGGCTGTTTCTGACTTAAGTTTACTTGTAGATGCACTTGTTCAAGCAGATGCTGGTCTTGTTGATCTTCTACAAACAGATGGCCCTTTTACAGTATTTGCACCTACTAATCAAGCTTTTGCTGATTTGTTAGATGCCCTTGGTGATGATTACAATAGTTTAGCTGATTTTGATACGACTGAAGAAAAAGAACTTCTTGCTGGCATACTTACTTATCATGTAGTTGCTGGAACAGCTGCTTACTCTACAGACTTGTCTGATGGACAAATGATTGAAACCGCTCAAGGACAATCTATTACAGTTAGTTTAGATGGTGGTGTATTCATTCAAGATGCAACTGATACAGATGCACAGGTAACTGCTGCAGATGTTGCAACCAGTAATGGTGTCGTGCATATAATTGATAAGGTTTTACTGCCAAACACTTAATCTGTACAATGAAAAAGAAAAATTGAATTTTATTTAGTTGGTTAGTTTGGTAAGTCGATAACGTTGTTAGGGTTGTCGACTTGCCTGATTTAATAAAAAAGGTGCTTCATGCAAACTCAAAAAATTGTAATCATAGGTTCTGGATTCTCTTCGTTATCAGCTTCTTGCTATTTAGCGAAACATGGGTTTGATGTGACTATTTTAGAAAAAAATGGAACAATAGGAGGCCGTGCAAGACAGTTAAAAAAAGATGGGTTTATATTTGATATTGGACCAACCTTCTATTGGATGCCAGATGTTTTTGAAAAATTTTTTAACGATTTTGATAAAACTACTAAAGACTATTATAACTTAATAAAACTAAACCCTGCATATCAAATATATTTTGGAAAAAAAGACTCTGTATCTATTGCAGATAATTTTGATGATATAAAAACAACCTTTGAAAACATTGAAAAAGGAAGCGGTAAAAAGCTTCAAGAATTTATAAATAAAGCACATATTAACTACAACATAGCTATTAAAGATTTAGTCTATAAACCTGGTGAACATGTTTTTGAAATAATAAATACTAAAACTTTTTTTAAACTATATGAGTTTATTTTAACCATTAAAAAGCAGGTTTCTGGATATGTCAAAAACAAAAAACTTCAGAAAATATTAGAATTTCCTGTACTCTTCCTTGGTGCTAAACCAAGTAATACACCTTCATTTTATAACTTTATGAATTATGCCGACTTTAAATTAGGCACTTGGTATCCAGAAGGAGGTATGTATGAAGTTGTAAAGGCTAAAACTACGTTAGCTAAAAGTTTAGGCGTAAAAATTATTACTAATCGTGAAATAAAGTATGTTGAAATAGAAGACAAAAAAGCCATAGGTGTCAAAACATTTAATGATTATTATTCTTGTGATATATTATTAAGTGGTGCCGATTATCATCATACTGAAACTTTACTGCCAAAACATTTAAGACAATATTCAGAAACGTATTGGGATAAAAAAACATTTGCGCCTTCTGCTCTATTATTTTACGTAGGATTTGATAAAAAAATTAAAAATGTATCCCATCATACATTATTCTTTGATACTGATTTTGAAGCACACGCCAAAACAATTTACCACACCAAAGAGTGGGCAGAAAAGCCACTGTTCTATGCAAGTTTCCCAAGTATTACTGATACTTCAGTTGCTCCAAAAGGCAAAGAAGCAGGTATTTTTTTAATTCCTATTGCTCCAGACATTAAAGATACTTCAGATATACGAGAGCATTATTTCAATCAGCTCATAGAACGTGTTGAAAATATAACAGGAGAATCTTTAAAAAATAGTATTCTTTTTAAAGAATCTTACTGCGTAAAAAACTTTAAAGACGATTACAATTCTTATAAAGGCAATGCTTATGGTTTAGCGAACACACTTACACAAACTCATGTATTAAGACCTAAACTTAAAAGCAAAAAAGTAGACAATTTATATTTCTGTGGTCAACTAACTGTTCCTGGACCTGGTGTACCGCCATCTATAATATCGGGGAAAATTGTTAGTGATTTAATTTTAAAATATTCAGCAAAAAATGAAAGCATTATTTGATACATCAAGCCTTAAGTGTAGCAAAATAGTTACCAATACCTATAGTACTTCTTTTTCATTAGGAATAAAACTATTTGCGCCATCTATTCGTCCTTCCATTTATGCCATTTATGGCTTTGTGAGGTATGCAGATGAAATTGTGGACTCTTTCCATGAATATGACCAGAAGAATTTATTTTACGATTTTGTAGATGAATACAACAAAGCACTTCATCAAAAAATAAGTTTAAATCCAATAATCAATTCATTTCAGTATGTAGTTCATAAATTTAATCTGTATGAATATGCCGCAGACTTTTTAAAAAGAATGGAAGCCGATTTAAAAATATCTACATACACAACCAGAGAAGATTTTGAAAACTATATTTATGGCTCTGCAGATGTTGTTGGTTTAATGTGCTTACGCGTTTTTGTAAATAATGATGAAGACAAATTCAATCAATTAAAAGCTTCAGCAAAACATTTAGGTTCAGCCTTTCAAAAAGTAAATTTTTTACGTGATATAAAAGATGATACTGAAAACCTAGGTCGCTCCTATTTTCCTAATTTAACATCTAATACACTTAACAATTCCAATAAAGAAGATATAATTACAGATATTGAAAAAGATTTAAAAGTAGCTTATAAAGGTATAATTCAATTACCATTAGAAAGTAGATTGGGTGTATATATTGCCTATAGATATTATTTAAAACTACTTAAAAAACTTAAAAAAGCTGATGCTCATAAAATACTTAACGGAAGGATTAGGATTTCAAATGGACTGAAACTGTTTATTCTTACTAAATCACTAATCAGGTATAAATTAAATGTCTTTTAAATCTAATAAAATCCTTATATTAACTATATGAAGATTCTACTATACATTATTATAACGTTAGGAACTTTTACACTTATGGAAGTGGTTACTTGGCTTACGCACAAGTATGTTATGCATGGTTTTTTATGGTATTTGCACGAAGATCATCATCAGCCAAAATATCCAAACGGATTTGAAAAGAATGATTCATTTTTTGTCATTTTTGCGGTACCAAGTATTGTGTTGTTTTATTTTGGAGCTATTCCAAGTTTAAACTTTTTATTTTTCATTGGTTTAGGAATTTTATTCTACGGGATTACTTACTTTTTAGTTCATGACGTACTCATTCACCAACGTTTTAAGTGGTTTAAAAACACAAAAAACAAATTTTTATTAGGTTTAAGAAAGGCACATAAAGTGCATCATAAACATCTTGACAAACACGATGGTGAGTGTTTTGGAATGTTGTTTGTCCCAAAAAAGTATCACAAACAATATAAATAAGGATGAAGCCTTATACCTATTTATTAATAAATTTAATATGTTTCATCATTCCTTTTTTAGCAAGTTTTTATCCTAAACATGCTTTTTATAAAAACTGGAAGCCTTTTTTTAAAGCCAACGCAATTGTCGCTTTACTTTTTATAGTTTGGGATTATTTTTTTACAAAAATTGGAGTTTGGGGATTTAACCCTGAATATATAACAGGTCTTTATATAGCCAATTTACCAATAGAAGAAATTCTATTTTTCATTTGTATCCCTTATGCATGTGTTTTTAGCTATTTTGCTTTTCAATACCTTATAAAAAAGAATCCGTTACAAAAAATTCATGAGTTGATAACTTATTTTATTGTTACTACTTTGTTAGTTATAGCCTTTTTGAATTTTGATAAACTATATACTTCAATTACATTTTTTAGCACTAGTTTATTTCTAGTCTATTTGAAATTGAAAAAGGTAAACTTATCTTTTCATTATTTAAGTTATTTATTCATTTTACCATTCTTCTTTATTAGTAATGGAATTTTAACTGGAAGTTTTTTTGTTGACTCCATAGTATGGTATAATGATGCTGAAAATTTAGGGATTAGAATAGTTAACATTCCAATTGAAGATATTGTATATGGAATGCTACTTATCTTTTTGAATATAGAACTATTTGAATATTTTAAAACTACTACTAAAGGAGCTTAAGAAACTGCTTTTAATTTCTTTAAAGTAGCCTTTGTTAATTTTTCTTCGGCATACACTTTTGTAACCTTTAATGATTTTTCGTTACTACTAGGCATTTCAAACATAGCATCAGTTAAGATTTCTTCACACAATGAGCGTAAACCTCTTGCTCCAAGCTTATATTCAATGGCTTTATCAACAATATAATCTAAAGCGCCATCTGTAATGCTAAAGTCAACTTCATCCATTTCAAAAAGTTTTTTATACTGTTTGATGATGGCATTTTTTGGCTCTGTTAAAATAGCTCTTAATGTATTGGCATCTAATGGATCCATATAGGTTAATACTGGTAATCGCCCAATAATTTCAGGTATTAAACCAAAATCTTTTAAATCTTTTGGGATAATGTATTGCAATAAATTATCCTGATCAACAACGTCATCAGATTTTGAAGCACTATAACCAACTGCTTGCATATTTAAACGTTTGGAAATTACTTTTTCAATACCATCAAATGCTCCTCCAGCAATAAACAAAATATTCTCTGTGTTTACTTCAATGAATTTTTGGTCTGGATGCTTACGTCCACCTTTTGGTGGTACATTAACTGATGTTCCTTCTAATAACTTTAGCAATGCTTGTTGAACACCTTCGCCAGACACATCTCTTGTAATTGAAGGGTTATCACTTTTACGAGCAATTTTATCAATCTCATCTATAAAGACAATACCTTTTTCAGCTTTTTCCAAATTATAATCTGCAGCTTGAAGTAATCGCGTTAATATACTCTCAACGTCTTCTCCAACATAACCAGCTTCGGTTAAAACAGTGGCATCTACAATGGCTAATGGAACATTTAACATTTTAGCTACAGTTTTAGCCATTAATGTTTTTCCTGTACCTGTTTGACCAACCATAATGATATTACTTTTTTGAATTTCAATATCATCTTTGGTAATAGGTTGCAACAATCTTTTATAATGATTATATACAGCAACAGACATTACTTTCTTTGTGGCCTCTTGACCAATAATGTATTCATCAAGAAATGCCTTTATTTGTTGAGGCTTACGAAGTTTTAATTCGGCAGACAAATCTGTATTGTCTCCTTGTTTAGATTCTTCTATAACTATACCATGTGCTTGTTCAATGCATCTATCACAAATGTGTGCATCTAAACCTGCTATCAACAAATTGGTTTCTGGCTTTTTCCTTCCACAAAACGAACATTCTAATTCTTCTTTTGCCATTATTATAATTTTTACTGCACTGTTTAATCGCGCGTTAAAATCTCATCAATCATACCATATTCTTTGGCTTTATCAGCCTTCATCCAATAATCTCTATCACTATCTTCATAGACTTTGTCGTAATCTTGACCAGAGTGCTTACTTATGATTTTGTAAAGTTCTTCTTTTAAAATTAATATTTCTCTTGCAGTAATCTCAATATCACTGGCTTGTCCTTGAGCACCACCTAACGGTTGATGAATCATGACACGAGAATGTGTTAATCCGCTTCGTTTTCCTTTTTTCCCGGCACAAAGTAAGACTGCTCCCATAGATGCGGCCATACCTGTACAAATGGTTGCAACGTCTGGTTTTATAAACTGCATGGTATCATAAATACCAAGCCCTGCGTACACGCTACCTCCTGGTGAATTGATATATATTTGAATATCTTTAGAGGAGTCTGTACTCTCCAAAAATAACAACTGTGCTTGTATAATGTTTGCTACTTGATCATTAATTGCTGTACCCATAAAAATGATTCGATCCATCATTAAACGAGAAAATACATCAAAGATTGCAATGTTCATTTGGCGTTCTTCAATAATATTTGGAGTAAGATTTGTAGGATACATGCTACTTATTATCTTGTTGTAATATGTACTGCTAATCCCTTGATCTTTTATAGCGAATTTTTCAAATTCTTTGGCGTAATCCATATGTTATATTTAACTATTGTAATAAAAATTTAGGCGTAAAATTATAAAAATTAAACGCCTAAATATAATGATTTATTCTTTATGTGATTAAAAGTCTATTTATCTCCGTAGACTTCCTTTACAAAGTTTTCGTAAGTAACTTCTTTGGCTTTGATATTGGCTTTTTCTTTATATAATTGAAGAAGCTTTTGACTAACCAATTGTTCTGAAATTCTTCTAGCTTCGTCATTGTTAGATAAAATTCTTGCTACAATATCATCCAATTCTTTATCTGAAGGGTCTAATTGTCCAAATTGTGCCATTTGCGCTCTTACCATTTGTCTAGCATGATCTTTTATGTCATCAAGCGTAATTTGGATATTGTTTTCAGTAATTAATTTTCCTTCAATTAACTGATAACGTAAACTTTTTTCAGATTTTTCATATTCTTCTTTTGCTTGTGTCTCATCCAATGGCTTTTCACCAGCGGTTTGCATCCATTTCTGTAAAAACTCTGCAGGAAGGTCGAATTTTGTATTATCAACCAAAAACTCTGTCACATCGTTCAAAAGTTTTTGATCTGCTTGTTGTACAAATTGCTTTTCTGAATCTTCCTTAATTTTTGCTTTCAGTTCTGTTACTGTTGTTACAGTACCTTTACCAAACAACTTATCAAACAAATCTTGATCTAAATCTGCAAGTTCGCGTTTATTTATTTCAGTAATGGTAAATGTCACATCTATATTCAAACCATGAACTTCATCATGACCTAATTTTAATGCATGCATTAACTCATGATCATCATCATACAAACCTTTTGTTTTTAAAGATATAACATCACCTACTTTAGCTCCAATAAATTTCTTTTCGGTTGTTTTACCTTTAAATTTATCTAGAGTTATGCTTACAGTATTGTCTATTTCCTTTTCATCATTTTTGAACGTACCTGTAATTTCACTGTCTTTTTCAACAGCATCTTGAGAAACCAACTTTCCATATTGCTTTTGAATGCGCTCTACTTGCTCATCAATCATTTTATCATCTGCAACAATTGTATAATGTGTGATTGGCTTTTTAAAGTTTAGATTAACATCAAATTCTGGCGTTAAGCCTAATTCAAACTCAAAAGAAAACTCTTCAGAATCCCAATCAATAGCATCTTGAGGTTTTGGTAATGGTTGCCCTAATACATCAAGCTTCTCTTCTGTTAAATATTTGTTCAGTGCGTCTTGAAGTAATTTGTTCACCTCATCAACCAAAACAGCTTTTCCATACTGCTTCTTAACCATTCCCATCGGGACATGACCTTTTCTAAAACCAGGAATGTTAGCTGTTTTACGATAATCTGATAAGATTTTTTCAACTTTATCGCTATAGTCTTCTTTAGCTATTTCTACTTTAACAACAGCGTTTAAAGTATCTATATTTTCTCTTGTTATATTCATTCTATTTTTGACATAAAAATTGGGTTGCAAAAATATAATTTTTTTACAACCCAACAAAGTTTTAAGTTGTTGTATTTCAGCTTATTTTTTATCGTCTTTCAATAAAGAATGTAATATAGATTGTAATATAGTAAGAAGAATACTAAAAAGTAGTGCGATCCAGAAATTTGCAACTGAAAATCCGTCAATAAGTTTGTCTGCTAACAGTATGATTATAGCATTAATGACAAACAAAAATAAACCTAAAGTTAAAATGGTAGCAGGCAAAGTAAAAATTACTAATATTGGCTTTACCACTAAATTTAATAGAGCTAAAACTACTGCTACAATTATTGCAGTAGTATAACTATCTACATCTACACCAGTTAATATTTTTGATAAGATTACTACTGCAAGTGCGTTTAATAAGAGTCTAATAATGAGTTTCATAAGTTGTTGGATTAATTAGTTAGTATGTGTTAAATTTACAAAAATCATTTTATGAACATCATCACACTTTCAAAAAAATCTTTTGGGTTTTCGGCATGTAACCAATGTCCTGCATTGGCAATGGTTACTATTTTTGAATTTGGGAAATGTTTTTTTATTAAAGTTTGGTCCTGATCTACAATATATTCAGATTTTTCACCTCTTAAAAATAAAGTGTCTTCGTTAAATTCAGTAAACATTGGTAATTCTTCTCCAATTTCAGAATCGTTTGCTTTTAGAACATCTAGATTAATTCGAAGTGCTAGTGTTCCTTTTGCTTTCCAGTATAGGTTTTTAAGTAAAAACTGTCTGGTGCCTATTTCTGGAACATATTCTTGTAAGATTTCATCAGCTTCTCCTCTACTTGAAATTTCATCAAAGTCTAAAGCACTTAAACCATCCAGAATATCTTTATGATGACCAGGGTAAAATCTTGGAGAGATATCTGCTATTATAAGTTTAGATACCAAATCTGGATATTTTACTGCAAACAGCATCGCTGCTTTTCCGCCCATAGAATGACCCAGAAGTATAATGTTATTGAGTTGATGTGCTTGGCAATACGCTTTTAAATCTTTTACAAGTACTTGGTAATTAAATTCATCATCATGAAAGCTATGACCATGGTTACGCTGGTCAACTAAATGCACTTGAAAACCCTCTTCACTAAATTGTTTACCTAGAGTTTTCCAATTATCTCCCATTCCTAAAAAACCATGAAGAATTACAAATGCTGGCCCTTGACCTAAAATATTAGAATGTAATAACATTATTTAAGTTTTCTTAAATACATATTAATAACATTTTCTACACCTAGATACAGGCTTTCTGATATTAGCGCATGACCAATAGAAACTTCCAGTAAATTTGGAATATGGTTTTTGAAAAACTCAATGTTATCCAGAGATAAATCATGCCCTGCATTAATACCAAGACCTATTTCATTTGCTAATTCAGCACATTTAGTATATGGTTTAACTGCTCCTTTATTACCCAAACTATATTGGTGAGCAAAGGCTTCAGTATATAATTCTATTCTATCTGTACCCGTAGTTTTAGCGCCTTCAATTTGTTTCAATTCTGGATCAACAAAAATTGAAGTTCTTATTTTATTTTGTTTAAACTCTTTTATAACTTCACATAAAAAATCTTTATGCTTTATAGTGTCCCAACCTGCATTGGATGTTATAGCATCAACAGAATCTGGCACCAATGTAACCTGTGTTGGTTTAACCTTTAAGACCAAATCTACAAACTTATCAATTGGATTACCTTCAATATTGTATTCTGTATATATTTCTGGAAGTAAATCAAAAGCATCTTGGTATCTAATATGTCTTTCATCAGGTCTTGGATGAATTGTGATGCCTTCAGCACCAAATCGTTGGGCATCTTTAGCAAATTGTACAAGATTTGGAACATTTCCTCCTCTTGAATTTCTTAAAGTTGCTATCTTATTAATATTTACGCTTAACTTTGTCATTAATGGTATTTAAAACACAAAAATACAAACTACAACAGGCTTTTTGTACTAATTTTTGATTAATTTGCATCCACTTAATTTTGGTTAATGAATCTTTCAAAATACATTATAAACGATATAAAACCATTAAACAAGAATGGTAAGATAAGCGATTTACAATTATTGTTTTCTCAATTAACCTATTCTCACATCCCCATAAAAAATGATGATAATGTTTATCTGGGTTGCATTTCTGAAACAGATACACATTGTTTTGAGAGCAACAAAGTGATTAACGATTTCAGTTATGTTTTTGAACCATTTTTTGTTAGAGAAACTACCAATTGGTTAGATGTTCTAGAAGCATTTGCACAAAACTCGACTAATATTATGCCTGTACTTAATAAAAAGAATACTTATTTAGGATATTACGAACTTAATGATATAATTAGTTTATTTAATGAAACTCCTTTCTTTTCAGAAATTGGTGGTATATTAATAATTGAGAAAGGCCTTAACGATTATTCCTTTAGTGAGCTGAGTCAAATTGTTGAATCAAATAATGGAAAACTTCTTGGCGCGTTTATTTCAAAAATTGAAAAAGATATTGTTCAGATTACCTTAAAAATTGGTAATACAGGTTTAAACGATATTATTCAAACATTTAGAAGATATAGTTATAATATTGTTTCTGGACATGAAGAAGACAATTATTTAGAAAACCTAAAAGATCGTTCTGATTATCTAAAACGTTATTTAAACATGTAATCTCATGAAAATTGCCGTTTTTGGTCAAACATATAGAAATTCAGATGCTTCAGTTGATATTTTATTGAAATCTCTTCAAAAAAAGGAAGTGGAAGTTTTTATAGAATCAGACTACTTTAACCTGATTAATCTGGAAGAAAATTTTAGTGGTTTTAAAACTTTTAAAGAGCTTGATAGTTCTTACAATGTTTTTATTAGCATTGGTGGAGACGGAACCATTTTAAGAGCTATAACATTTGTTAAAGATTTAGGTATTCCAATTGTTGGTATAAATACTGGACGATTAGGATTTTTGGCAACCATTCAAAACGATGCTATAGAGAGTGCTATTGATGATATTTTAAACAAAAACTATAAAATATCAGAAAGGAGTTTATTGTCCATACAGAGCAACCCAGAAAACAAAGGCATTACTTCTTTAAATTTTGCTCTAAATGAAATCGCTATTAGTAGAAAGAACACCACTTCAATGATAACTGTTAAAACAAAGTTAGATGGTGAGTATCTTACTTCTTATTGGAGTGATGGTCTCATTGTGTCTACTCCTACAGGATCAACAGGCTATTCTTTAAGTTGTGGTGGTCCAGTTATAACACCGGGTTCCAATAATTTTATTTTAACGCCAATTGCTCCGCATAACTTAAGCGCTAGACCACTAGTAATTTCAGATTCTACAATAATTGAATTGAAAGTAGATGGAAGAGAAGAACAATATTTAGTTTCATTAGATTCTAGATTAGCTACATTTCATAACGACACTATTATCACTATAAAAAAAGCTGATTTTAAAATAAATATGATTGAATTTTTTAATGAAAGCTTTTTAGACACACTTCGTAAAAAATTGCTTTGGGGTGAAGACAAGCGTAATTAGACAATAATTTTATAGAAAAACTGTTTTTAACTAATACAATTTAGCTCAAATTGTTATAGGCTAATGTTATTTATTATATTTGCAAACTTTTAAAAGTTTATGAGGTATTTAACCGTAATTTTAATTTGTATTTTAAGCTCTGAAATCAGTTTTTCCCAAATTCACGAAATCGGTGGCTTTATAGGAGGCAGTAACTTTATTGGAGATGTAGGTGCAACCAATTATATTTCACCTAATCAATTAGCAATAGGTGCGATTTATAAATGGAATAGGAGTTCAAGACATTCATTTCGAGTTTCACTAATGTATTCTGAATTGGAAGGAATTGACTCAAAATCTGATGACCCTAGAAGAAAACAAAGAAATTACGAATTTTCAAATGAAATTTTAGAAATATCCGCAGGTATGGAATTTACATTTTTTGATTTCGACTTACATACAGGCAAAAAGTTAGGCACACCATATCTTTATACAGGTGTGAGTGTTGCTCATCATGACAATTATTATTTCTTAAATGGTGTTCAAACTTCTGAAAACACTTCCAGTTGGGCATATGGAATTCCAATGGTCCTAGGATTTAAAACAACTTTTACAGACAAATTGATTTTAGGCATAGAAATTGGAGCAAGATATACGTTCTCCGATGAAATTGATGGAAGTGTTCCTGATGATCCTTTTAGAGAACAATACAGCTTTGGAAATTTAAATAATAACGATTGGTATGTGTTCAGCGGCATTACGCTTACATATACATTTGGAATAAACCCATGTTACTGTCCAGGAGAATAAAGTGAATTTAAAGCAACAAATAAATATTGAAGCGTTACCAAAACACATTGCCATTATCATGGATGGAAATGGCAGATGGGCAAAACAAAAAGGCATGTTGCGCGCTTTTGGGCATGAAAATGGCACCAAATCTGTCAAAGAAGTTGTTGAGTGCAGTGCTGAATTGGGCATTGAAAACCTTACGCTTTATGCCTTTTCTACTGAAAACTGGAACAGGCCAAAACTAGAAGTAGATACTTTAATGAAACTTCTAGTATCCTCTTTAAAAAAAGAAATTAAAACACTTCAAGACAACAATATTAAGCTCCTTGCAATAGGAAATTTAAATCTGTTACCTAAAAAAGTACATAAAGAACTTTTAGAGGTTATTGACAAAACAAAAGAAAACACAAGGCTGTGTCTAACATTGGCATTAAGTTATGGTTCTAGAGAAGAATTACTCAATACAATTAAGGCTATAAGTAATAAAGTTAAAAATAATATAATTTCAGAAGAAAATATTGATGAATCAATTATAAATGAGCATCTTTACACCCGAAATTTACCAGACGTAGATTTGCTTATCAGAACAAGTGGTGAACAAAGAATAAGCAATTTCTTACTTTGGCAAATTGCCTATGCCGAATTGTATTTTACAAAAGTCCTTTGGCCAGATTTCACAAAGGAGCATTTGTATGAAGCTATTATTGAATATCAAAAAAGAGAAAGAAGATTTGGGAAAACAAGTGAACAACTTATTTAAGATATTTTTATTGAGAACATCTTTACGTTATTTAAGCATTTTATTATTTCTTTTAGGTAGTATAACCCTTCATTCACAGGATTTAGAGTATAGTAATAGTAAAAAATATACTGTTGCAGATATTACTGTATCAGGCAATACAACTTTTAGCCCTCAAACAATAATTACATATTCTGGTTTAAGTAAAGGAAAAGAAATCCTGATTCCTGGAGAAGAAATTAGTAGTGCCATTAAGAAATTGTGGAATTCTAATTTGTTTAGTGATATTGAGTTATATATTACCAAAATTGAAGGTGATGCTGTATATCTTGAAATTAAATTAGCAGACTTGCCAGAACTTAATCAAGTCACGGTTTTAGGCGTCAAAAAATCTAAAATTGAAAAAATAATTTCAGAAAATAAGCTTACTAAAGGTGTTAAAGTCACTGAAAACCTTATAACTACAACAAAAAATTACCTTGCCAATAAGTATAAGAAAGAAGGATTCTATAATGCCAAAACAACCATAAGCACAACAGAGACTGTAGACTCTATTCAAAAGAAAAGAGTAGATATGGTTGTGAAAATTGATAAAGGAGAAAAAGTTAAGGTTAAAGACATTGTAATTAATGGTAACGAAGTTTTAAATGATAAAAAACTTCAAAAAGCCATGAAGAATACGAAAAAGCAAAAGCCTTTACGTTTTTATAAAAGGTCAAAATATATTGAAGAAGATTATAAAGAGGACCTTACCAGCTTAATTGATAAGTATAAAGAAAACGGTTATAGAGATGCAAGGGTTCTATCAGATAGCATCATTATTAATAATGACAAAACCATTTCACTAAATATAGATGTTGAAGAAGGTAGCAAATACACATTTGGAGACATTAGCTTTATAGGTAATACTGTATACACCAATCAACAATTAAGTAGAGTATTAAGGATAAGAAAGGGAGATACTTATAATGGTGTACTTTTAGAAAAACGAATTGCCGATAACACAAAACCAGATGCGGACGACCTAACAAACCTATATCAAAATAATGGATATTTGTTCTCAACCATTAATCCTGTTGAAACCAATGCTGAAGGCAATGTGATTGACATGGAGATTAGAATATCTGAAGGAAAGCCCGTTCACTTCAATAATGTAACCGTAGTTGGGAATGAAAAAACCAACGATCATGTTATATATAGAGAGATACGCACAAGACCTGGTGATTTGTATAGCAAGCAAAACGTTGTAAGAACAGTAAGAGAGTTAAGCCAGTTAGGATATTTTGATGCGGAACAAATATCACCAGACTTTTTAAACCCTAATCCTAATGAGGGCACTATAGACATGCAATACTCTGTTGTAGAGACAGGATCAAGCCAAATAGAATTACAAGGTGGTTATGGTGGTGGTGGCTTTATAGGTACGCTTGGTTTATCATTCAATAACTTTGCTATTAAAGACATCTTTAAAAAAGATGCTTACAAACCAATCCCAATGGGTGATGGGCAAAAACTAGCACTTCGCTTACAAGCAAGTCGTTTTTACCAAACGTATAGTTTCTCTTTTTCAGAGCCATGGATGGGAGGCAAAAGACCTGTACAATTTTCTACATCTCTCTCCCATACAAAACAATTTTTATATAATCCAATTACCAGGAATGCAGATAAAAGCAGGCGTTTCAATATTACAGGTATTTCAGTTGGTTTAGCAAAAAGATTAACAGTACCTGACGATTTTTTCACCCTTTCTCAAGCAGTGAGTTTTCAACATTACAACCTAAAAAATTATAATACAGGGTTATTTACATTTGGAGATGGATATTCTAACAACTTATCTTACAGCGTAGGGTTAAGTAGAAACAACACATTTAATGATCCAATCTTTCCTGAAGGCGGTTCTAATTTCAGTATAGGTGCAAAAATGTCATTGCCATATTCATTGTTCAATAATGTTGATTATGCAGCATTAAAATCTGAAAGAGATGACCTGGAAGAAGAATTACAAGAAAACCCTGGCGATCAAGATGCCTTTGATAGAGTTGCCGAAATTGACCAAGAACGTTTTAAATGGTTAGAATTTTATAAAATCAATTTTAAAGCCGATTGGTATACCAGAATTGTTGATAGATTGATTTTAAGACCAAGTATCGAGTTTGGATTTTTAGGAGCTTATAATCAAGACCGTGGTGTCATTCCGTTTGAGCGTTATTTCTTGGGTGGTGATGGTCTTGGAAGTTACAGTTTGGATGGAAGAGAAAGTATAGCATTAAGAGGGTATCCCAATCAGGCACTTTCTGGGCAGGATGGTGATGCTATTTATAACAAATTCTCATTAGAGCTTCGGTATCCAATCACGTTAAAAGCATCGGCTAAAATTTTTGCTCTTACCTTTTTAGAAGGAGGTGCTTCATTCAATAATTTTAAAGATTATAATCCTTTCGATTTAAAACGTTCGGCAGGTTTAGGTATTCGTATTTTTATGCCTGCTTTTGGATTGTTGGGTATCGATTTTGGATATGGATTTGATGCATTACCTGGAGAAACTGTTAAAAATGGTTGGGAAACTCATTTTATTATTGGGCAACAATTTTAATTTTGGCACGATATTTTCTATACATGGTTTAATGATTTAACCAAGAATTAAAATTTTTAAGATTAAAATTCGTTAATTTTGAAAACATTAATTCAAAAATGGACAGAATCAGGAAACCATCTGTCGTTTTAGAATTTAACAGTCAATAAATAATAAAATATTAAACAGATGAAATTTAAAGTTCTTTTTTTACTGACTCTTACGTTTATGCTATCCATGTCAATACATGCTCAACGTGGTGTGAGAATTGCATATATAGACACAGAATACATTTTACAAAACGTTCCAGAATATCAAGATGCATCTTCACAGCTTGAATCTAAAGTTCAAAAATGGAAAAGTGAAATTGAACAACGCTTAAATGCTGTTGAACAAAAAAGAAAAGACTTAAGTAACGAAAAAGCCTTACTAACAAAAGAACTTATAGAAGAAAGAGAAGAAGACATTGCGTTTGAAGAACAAGAGATTCTTGACTATCAGCAAAAACGTTTTGGTGCAAATGGAGATTTAATGATCCAGAAAAAACAGTTAATGCAACCTGTACAAGATCAAATTTTTGCAGCAGTACAAGATATTGCTGAAACAAAAAAATATGATTTCATTTTTGATAAATCGGCAGATGTTGTTATGCTGTATTCAGCAAATAGATTTGATATAAGTGAACAAGTTTTACGAACTATCTCAAGAACATCACAACGTAAACAAGCACAATCTAGAGCAGACAGAAAAGCTGCAGAAAGTGAAGAACTCGTACCAGAAATAAATGAAGAACAAGAAGCTAGAGAAAAAGCTCTAGAAGAAAAACAACAGGAACGTGCTACTGCTACAGAACAACGTAGACAAGAAATTCTTGCAGCTCGTGAAGCAAAGAAACTAGAAGCGCAAAAACGACGTGACAGTATTGTAGCTGCTCGCGCACAAGCT
>Ga0102947_1000236_pt1 | contig 20410 bp, 20 predicted proteins | sample SalPon2A_A_D2_MG_FD_78210 | JGI IMG/M metagenome (GOLD analysis project Ga0102947, IMG submission 78210) | Soil microbial communities from South San Francisco under conditions of wetland restoration - Salt Pond MetaG R2A_A_D2_MG | ecosystem: Environmental > Terrestrial > Soil > Wetlands | place... | reverse complement strand
TTTTCACCGATTGCTACAGGAGGGTCAATGGCATAAATTAAAGAACCGCCGTATACGAGAACCGTACGTACGGTGGTGTGGGAGGTCGAAACGGGAACTAATCCCGTTTCTCCTACCCGATTTCTGAAGGCATCTTTGGTCCCTTAAAAAACAAAGCCGGTAGCCAGTCGATATACAAAGGCGTAGATCGTTATTATCAGCAAGGTGAAGCAAAACCACGAGAAGGCCTTAAAATACCTCTTAAGCATAATATTTCCCCAGTTTCTGAACGCTTCCAGATAAATTTCTCTTATGAGTAATAGTTTTTCCATACAGATGTTCTTTTTGAGTTTGTACCGGGGCAAAGATTAAATTCTTCTCAACAGTAACATCGGATATTAGCTGAAGCGCCATAAAAACTGGATAAACACCTGAGACGCTTAAGAGCGCTGACGATTTGGCTTTTACCATGTAGAAAAAATCAGTGTCGTTTGTGAAATTACCTACAAAAAGAGACCTTGCTTTCCTGTGATGAAAAACAAAAAAAGCCCGAGAGGGCTTTTTTACAACAGACTGTTTTATGAGGTTAATCGAATGCATATCCCGTAGCGATCCGGAACAGGAATGCATAGAGAACAATGACAAAACTCGCAAAGCAAAACCAGGAGAATATTTTAAAGTAATTCCTTATGATGGCATGCCCAAGGTTTTTGAAAGCCTCAATGTAAATTTCTTTGATAAGTAGAATGTAATTCATGTTTTTGAGATTAAGTTTAATACTAAAGTTGGGTACTATGTATAACTCTTAATCCCGTTTTTAGGTATTTAATCGAATCATTTTGTTGTGAATTGGCCCTGTAATGTTGTGAAAATGAGGGGTATATTCGAAAATTTCGATGAACATAGTTCGATTGCCCCTTTCTGAAGAACCTTATTTTGTGCAAAGGGCAGCTAAAAAAGAAACCTGTTTTGGTTTTACCTGCGGGTTATTTCGTGCGAAACCATTACATATGAACAATGATAAATTCGGAACGCCTGTTAAGCTGATGTTTACTACTGCTGCACCGTACGCTGCCGTCACACTCGTTTAACAGCCTTTCTTCCCCATACCCAATCGCGCTCTGTATGCGATCAGGGGAAATTCCCTGAGAGATAAGATAATCTCTGGTTGACTTTGCCCGCTTGTCCGACAGGTATTTGTTGTAGACATTATTGCCCCGCGAATCTGTATGCGATTCAATCTTGATCACCATTTCCGAATACTCAGTCATTACTTCTACCAGTTTATCGAGTTCCTTGGATGCGTCATTCCTGATATAGGACTTGTCAAAATCAAAATAGATCATGTCTACCTTAAGTTTCCTTATGCCATCTTCGACCGCAATGAGCTCCTTAAGTTTCTTCATGGACACGTCTGCACTGACCACCTCGTTCTTTTTGGATTCAACCACCTTCTCGACATTAAAAAAGTCGGTTTTAACCGTTTTTATGGTGTATTTGGTGTTCCCTTCCAGGTCTTCAAAAACAAAGCTTCCATCGGCTCCTGTGACAACCTCTTTGAGCTTTATGTTGTTCTCGTCGAGCAACATAACCAGGGCCTCAGGCATGATGTCTCCGGTAACCAATTCGGTCACAACACCGGCAATAGTCGTTTGGTTAACTTCTTCCACCATGAGCCGTTTAAAAGAATATATGTCATCATCCCCTTTTCCCCCCTTTCTGTTAGAGGCAAAGTAGCCCTTCTGAGTCGTTTCGTTGACGATATAGGAAAAGTCATCCACCTTGCTGTTAATTGGTTTCCCCATATTTTGAAGGCCCAGAAACCCTTCTACTTCGTCAAAGGTAATCTCATAAACGTCCAGGCCTCCCAGGCCAACATGCCCGTCTGATGAGAAATACAATTTCCTTTCGCTGATAAACGGAAACATTTCCCTTTGCTCCGTATTAATTTCGGGGCCTAAATTCCTGGGTTCCGAAAACAGTCCGTCTCCCAGCACATCCACCACAAAAATATCGGTCTGGCCAATGCTCCCCGGCATGTCGGATACAAAGTACAGTTGCTTTCCATCCGGACTCAATGCAGGATGCCCGGTGGAATAGTTGTCACTGTTGAACGATACCTCCCGGGCTTCAGTCCATTCCCCGTCCACCTTTGTTGAGGTATATATCTTGAGGTGGTTTATGCCATTCTTATCCCGCTTTAGTTTCTTTCCGTAATTATTCCTGGTGAAATACATCGTGGAATTATCCGGAGAAAAGGACACGCTGGCCTCATGATACTTTGTGTTGATCTCCTTTGAGAATTTAATCGCATTTCGAACGTCATCGGACTCCTCGTTGATTTTAGCTACGTAAAGGTCCAGATAGGGTTGATTGTTCCACTTATACCTTCTGGTATTAAAAAATGCAGAATCCATGGCCGAAGCGTATACCAACTCATTGTCGTTGTGAAATACGGGGGAAAAATCTGAGTACTCTGAATTAATCGCCAGGTTCTTGATTTCGTACTTTTGCTCTGCACTCAGGATATTGTCCAGGACGACTTCATTTGCTGCTGCCGCGTTTTCCCCCTTTATGCCGGCCACATCGCCATCTGCCAGCTTGCGGTTGTAAAGCCGCATAAGCCGCTTGGCCCTTGCATATTTACCGGTGCCTTTTAAACTATGGGCATATTTAAAGAGATTGTCGGCAGACATATCATTGCCGTAACGCTTGTATAAAAGGTCGTACCACTTATACGCCGCCTCCATATTTGTATTGTAATAATGCGAATCGCCAGCTTTTTGAATGATATCAGGAGCATAATTCTCTGCCCCTTTGTCTAGCGCTAACTCGTACAGTTTTGCCGCTTCGGCATACCACATTTTATCGAAATACTGATCTGCTTTTTGTATCAATTTGCCAGTATTTGGTGTCTTGGTAAAAGATGGCTGTATCCCTTGATCTACCACGGAATTCTGATCATCGCCGGAACTGAATTTGGAATTTGCCCCGGAGCTGATATCTGCCGTGGCTTCCTCACCTGCCGGAGCGGGGCTGCTATCGGCTATTTCCAGGATCCAGATATCCCCGTCAAAGTCCGTGCTCCTCAAAAAATTGGTAGCGTCCACGGCCTCCATCCCATTGAGGAGGTGTTCTAAATATACATATCGCAACCCGGTGTCGGGATGTGTGATAAAGGCGGCTTTTAGGTCGTTCCGCTTTAACTTCTTTATGTGCTTTTTGGCATTTTTTTCTTTGCTGTAAACTCCGGTAACCAAATAATACCCGTTGTTAACGCCCGATAATTTGCGAAATTCCCTTGTGGGAATGTCACTGTATTTGGCAGCCTTAAGGAACTCCCCGTGGTCTGAAGCTTCCCTTGCTTTTTGGTGCGCATTTTCATTACCGCTTTTTTCGAAAGCAGAAGCGTATTCATTGTTATCCGGAACAAAGGAACTATCCTGTATGCCCTGCGCAAAAAGCCCCGGGGTAAGCAATAATATACAGGCAATGGTAAGTTTTTTCATGGCAGGCTCGATTAGTACAATCCAGGGGCTTTGATTGGGGTTCCCCCTTGCAATCCACAGAATTCTTGGGGAAATTTTGCGGGTTCCTGGGCGATCTTAGTTATTTTTTGTTTTTAAAATTTACATGAAGCCGAAAGAAATCTGAATTCCACATCGGCTAATTACAGCATCATCTCCTATAAGTAAACGCCCGGATCCGGAGTTTCGTATATAATGAAATGCCCGGATATTCCCTGTGCTCCGGAGCTCCCAGAACCTGTTTTAGGCAAAAAGGGTGTTTTACTTGTTAGATGCTCGAATAAATCATAGCCTGCCGTCTGGGCTAAAGGGCGTTTGTTCATCTAAAAGAACACCGGCGCCACGGTAATTACCCACACGCTCAATCCCGTGAAAGGGAATATAAAGGCAGGCTTTCAATATTCGGTCTAAAAGTAGCATTCGGAGGGAGGTTTCTTTCATTTTTGTTGTGAATGAGGGGATATATGTAGTCAAATGCTGTATTCAATACCACGTCCTGCATTTTTTTGGGCGGATTTTTGTGCCGGGAGCGGTAATACCGGGGACGATAAGGAGGTTAAAATATAATATATTAAAAAAATACCAATAAGTATATGTTTTTGCTGGACGGTTGTCGCTGGTGAGCGGGCATAAAAAAGCACCGCTTGCGGTGCTTTATGTATTCGGCCCAAAGAGGCTTTTATTTTTCATTTTTTTCCTCCAGCTTATCATCTTCCTTCGAGGCATCTTTGAATTCTTTTATGCCACTGCCAAGACCGCGCATTAATTCCGGAATTTTTTTTCCTCCGAACAGGAGGAGAACTACCATAACAACGATGGCAATTTGCCAGGGTCCGATCACCAGAAAGGTAAATAATGATAACATAGTCTTATTGTTTTAATGGATAACAAAGGTACTAAAAAAGTAATTAGTTTAGTGTTAATAGTAACGCAGAGAACTAATTTTAATTGTAATGGGCGTATTTTGTATTTTCAACGTAAAAATTGCACCTTCACCCGGCCGGGTGAAGGTGCAATTTCTCTAAGATGTAATTTATTATTCATTACGAACCTTATCTTTGTGCTTTATGGCCCGGAAAGGAAGAAAAAGAAAGGAAATCAGAAGAAAGCTTCTGCACAAGTATCGCTTGGTTATACTTAACGAAAGTACTTTCGAAGAAAAGATATCTTTTAAGTTAAGCCGGCTCAACGTCTTTGTTACCGGCACGCTATTCATTATTGGATTAATCGGATTAACTACTCTTCTTATTGCTTTTACCCCTTTAAGGGAGTATATACCGGGGTATTCCTCAACAAGGTTGAAACGACAGGCAACCGAATTGACCTATAAAACCGACTCCCTGGTGAATGTTTTAAATTATACTAATAAGTATTTGAATAATATTCGGATGGTGCTCCGCGGGGATATCGAAAACAATGAGATTAACAGAGATTCCCTGTTTGAACAATTTAAGATAGACCCGTCTACCGTGGATCTTACCCCTATCAGGGAAGATTCAATCCTGCGCGCATCTGTGGCCCTGGAAGACAAATACAATCTCTTTGAGCGGAATACCGGCAATAGCGGCCTTGTTCTGTTCTCCCCTGTTGCCGGTACTTTATCCCATGATTACGACCCTAAGGTGAAACACTATGCCGTGGACGTTGTCGCCCCAATGGATACCCCTGTAAAAGCGGTTGCCAATGGTACGGTAATTTTTTCAGAATGGACGGCGGACACCGGATATGTCATTATTCTTGAGCATAAAGACGGTTTACTTTCCGTCTATAAGCACAATGGTTCATTAAATAAGGTCCAGGGCGAAATCGTCAGGGCGGGCGAGGTCATTGCTTCTATCGGAAATACGGGAGAATTTACCACCGGGCCCCACTTACACTTCGAGCTTTGGACCAATGGAAGTCCCGTAAATCCGCTGGACTATATCGATTTTAAATAAATCAGATGTCGCTAAAATCGCTGACAGCAAGGATATTTGCCGAAATCATTGCCAGGAAAACCTCCCGATGGGTAAAAAGGCCCGTTACAACTCAGGAAAGGGTGTTTAAACAATTAATTTCAAAGGCAAGGGATACCACCTTTGGCAGAGATCATCATTTTCAGGAGATTAGCAGTCATTCCGATTTCGTTCGAAAAGTCCCCGTACGCGATTATGAGGCCCTCAGGGAATATGTTGCGGAGGTAGTTGCGGGGAAAGAAGATGTTTTATGGCCGGGCCAACCGGAATATTTTGCAAAAACCTCCGGAACCACTTCCGGTGTAAAGTATATCCCCATTACAGAAGAGTCCATAAAGTGTCAGGTAGAGGCCTCCAGGAATGCCATTCTCAACTATATTCACGAAACCGGAAATGCCGGTTTTGTGGACGGCCGATGGATATTTCTTCAGGGGAGTCCCAAACTCAGCGAAAAAAACGGCATTAAACTGGGAAGGCTTTCAGGAATATCGGCTCATTATGTGCCTGGGTACCTTCAAAAAAACAGATTGCCGAGTTGGGAGACCAATTGTATAGAAGACTGGGAAACCAAGGTGAATACGATTGTAGAGGAGACCATTCATGAAAATATGACGTTGATCGCCGGAATACCTTCCTGGGTGCAGATGTACTTCGAAAAATTACATGTCAGGACCCATAAAAAAGTGGGTGAAATCTTTAAAAAATTTGAATTGTTTGTATACGGGGGCGTCAATTACGAACCCTATCGGGCCAAATTTGAAAATTTAATAGGTAGAAAAGTAGCCAGTATTGAATTGTTTCCTGCCAGTGAAGGTTTTTTTGCCTACCAGGATTCCCAAAAGGAAGTGGGCATGCTCCTATTATTGAATTCTGGCATTTTCTATGAATTTATCCGGGCGGATTCATTTTACGAAGAGGACCCCGCCAGAATTACCCTGAAAGATGTCGTGATTGGCGTAAACTATGTGATGATCATTTCTACAAACGCCGGGTTATGGGCGTACAATTTAGGAGATACCGTTCAGTTTGTTTCAATTAGCCCCTACAAGATCGTGGTCTCGGGGAGAATTAAGCATTTTATATCTGCCTTCGGGGAACACGTGATTGCCAAGGAAGTTGAGGTAGCCATGCAACACGCCATCGCGGCTACGGACGCGAGAGTAAATGAATTTTCTGTTGCCCCGCAAATCACCCCCGGGGACGGTGAACTGCCTTACCACGAATGGCTGATAGAGTTTGAGCACCTCCCCTCAGACATGACAAAGTTCAAATCAGTCCTTGATACCTCGCTCCAGAAGCAAAACAGTTACTATTTTGACCTTATTGATGGTAAAATTCTGCAATCCTTAAAAATTACAGGCGTACGCCGGGGAGGCTTTACGGCTTATATGAAATCCGTTGGGAGGTTAGGGGGGCAAAATAAAGTACAGCGCTTGTCTAATGACAGATCTGTGGCGGACGCCCTGTCAGCTCAGAAGATTGAAATCTGAACCGGGGACCATTACAATAAGGCGTAGAAAGCAGTTGCTACTGTGATCCTGGGAAAGTGCCGGCCTGCATTATTGCGCTTCTTGTTCACCAAAGGCCCATTTGTCGGCGTACATTCCATAGACCAGGCCAATTTCATTTTCCAAAACATATTTCTCGTCCTTACCAGGATCAAAATTAACATGGTAGACATACACCCTGATCCCTTGTTTTTGAAGTTCCTGCAAAAACCTGGTCTTCCTGGCGATTATCCGCCTTGAAATAGCGACGTGCTTTATCTTGTTGGCGATCAAATAGGAGATTTTATCCCCTGACAGCTCGGTTAAAGGTTTTTGAGAAATCATGGCTGAAATATTATTCCTGGAAGCCTCTTCAAGGGCCATCGGGCTGAACAATTCCATGATCAACCTGCTTTTGTCCACAAATTTTGAAGCAAATCTAACGGGCTCATTTATCTTATCCGTAATTAATATGGCATCGGGGTGCGCGGCAAACCAGGAGTTTATTCCCTGCATATCCAGGGTGTTGTATTTCCCATAGATCTTGTGTTTTTTAAATTCTGCGAGGCTTACAGGGAGCTCACCACCGTAATCCGTGAAACGGCTCCACATATTCCAGTCATGGGCTGCCACAAATTTTCCATCTGTGGTTTCAATGATGTCAAGTTCAAAAAGGCGAAATCCCTTTTCGTAGTTCTGGTCCAGGGCTTCCTTTGTATTGGTGGATTTAACTCCGTTGACTTCTCCACCGGCATGTGCAATATATCGATCATTACTCGGTTCAAAATCCAGGGATTCTTTGGGAAAATACTGTTTGGTATCAATAATGCCGGCGGGAATGGGGATTTCCAGGCGAATACTCAGATCATCAACGGTCTCCTGGAGGCGATCATTAAAATTGTACATGACATAGGCTTGCCTGCTACCGATGGAACTCAGCACCTCAAACCCCATTTCTTTTAAAACAGGGGAGAATTTTGACAGGCTTTTTGATGCAGAGTCATGGGCAAGCAATATATACGTGGCTTTATTTTGTTCCAGTAATTTAAGTGTTTCAATAAATTTTGACGCCTCGGCTTCATCCCCGTGCGTATCAAAAGAACGGGATTCATACTTTTCAGAAGAATTAAAATGAACAATGGTCAATCCCCGGGAAGGGTGGAAGGTTTCACCCTGGAGGGTAAAACTGCTTCGCTTACGTGCATTAAAACCGTTGCTTTGTATGGTTATAATATGTTCCGTGGAGTTTTGATCCCCGGGAGCATCTCCTACACATCCATGAGAGTATCCGGTTTCCATCAGGAGGAAACACGTTAAAATCCCTGTGAACCCCAGGGCCCTTAATTGCCATCTGTTTTTTTCCATCGGTCTTTACAGTTTTCTGCCATGCGGAAGTCTGCAAATATGAACGCAAATACAGGCATCTTAGTATAAATACCGGGTGCAGGCTTACCGCGTAAAATAGATGGGGAGAACCTGACTAAAAAGAAATGGTATCTGGCCACAACAATTTATTGTAATTTTGTGCCTTAATATGAAAGGCCTTAATAACACGACCAGGGCGCAGGAATCCACAAATGCCATAGAGCGGCTTTATATTACCATGCGCCATTTATTTAACAGGGGCTTTTACAAGCCTTTGGGGGTTTCGGGTGAAACATTAAGAAATGCACTTTTGCAGTTGCGACCCGAAATATACGGGTCGATCGCCGAGGAAAAGGCCGAACTCAACGGCCTTATTTATGTACTCGAACGTCTGCCGGAAGGCATAGAACAATGCCGTTTTATTAATCTTACCTCCGACGAAGGCTACACAAAATCTCATTTTAAGGCCATTATCCCGCCTAAACGCCGACGGAATTGCTACCGGATAGATGATGAGCAAATGAATATTGAAATCACCAGGGGCCGTTCAGACATTTATGATATCCTGACGCATCTTACCTTCCTTTTTATAGAATCAAGGAAGATCTGCGACAAAGTATTGATTCAGGATACAGATAAGACCATCAGGGATTGGAAAAAACTGGAAGGTGCCGTACAAAAAACAAAATTGTCCCAGGAGGAAAAAGAAGTGGCGCTGATACACACGGCTACTATTTTAGGAAGGTCTTTTTCGGAAATCGTAGAAATTTATGGAAAACTGGGGACCAAAAAAGACCCGGAGCGATTTCTTAAAATCGTCTACTGGCTCGGGAAACTGGCCATTGAAGAAGAAATTGGCGATGAAAAGAGAACCATCACATTCAGCGCTTTGCTAAGGGAACGTCTGGGTCATCATATTCATGGGGAACGCTGGGCAAATACCATTAAGGAAACACTCAATAGGGCGGGCCTTTTGGAAAGGCCTATCCACATTATCAGTGCCAATATGCACAGTGTTGTCAATTCCCTCTATGCCCGGAAAGCCCTGGCCAGGGAATTCCCGAACAACAGAACCCTGGAAATATTCGAAGCCCTGAGTTCCGAAAGCAACAGGGGTCTTCGCAGAAAAGTACTATCGTTTGCCAGGAAAAATGGGATGATAGAAATCAATGATATCTCCGGCACCAACATTGATGTTCAAATCTTTGATATGGCCAAATTAGCGGAGGATGTCTGCTGTTATGAAGTTCCGGCCGGTGTTCCGGAAGACGAAAAACCTGTTATATTTGTAATGGACTATGCCTTTGGGGAGCAGGCCTACGAAACAATAGATGAGCTTTTAAAGCCGTACAAGATTAAAAAGAAACAGGGATTCTATCTGGATATTGCCTCGATTTCCATTATGGGAAAAGCGGGAATTCTGGAAGGAGGTAAAGGAGATCTTATGATACCTTCCGCCCATATATTTGAAGGAACGGCCGATAATTACCCGTTTAAGAATGAATTGACCGGTAGTGATTTTCAGGGATATGGCCTGAAGGTACTCGAAGGCACTATGGTTACCGTACTGGGGACCTCATTGCAAAACAGGGATATCCTTAAATTCTTTCACGAGTCTACCTGGGGAGTTATCGGACTGGAGATGGAAGGGGTTCATTATCAGAAGGCGGTACAGTCTGCCTCAAAGATCCGGAAAAGTATCCGGAATGATGTAAAAGTGAGGTACGCTTACTATGCCTCGGATAATCCGCTGGAAACCGGCAGTACGCTTGCATCGGGAGGATTGGGGACTACAGGTGTAAAACCCACCTATCTGATCACCGACAAAATTCTAACACAAATTTTCAATTCAAACTAATGGAAAACCATGGATCGCCGAATAATCCGGGTACGGATGAGATAGATTTGAGACAATTGCTTCAGGTAATAGGGAAAGGCTTCAATAACATGTTCAAGGCATTTTTACGACTTTTTCTCTATCTGAAGAGGAGTATCCTCAAATTGGTCATATTGGCTGTTGTTGGCCTGCTGGTTGGGTTTGGCCTGAACCAGATCGTCACCAAGCGACTCAAGACAGAGGTCATTGTCAAGCCGAATCTGGAGAGCAAGAATTACTTATATGATGTCGTTGCGGAAATCCAGGCAAATGTCCGCGCCAGGGATACCAGTTTTTTTGGTGAAATGAGGATCGATGTTGAAAACCTAAAGGGTTTTGAAATAGACATAGCACCCGTGGAGGACTTTGATAAAAAAGGGAATTTGGATGATGATCTGAAATATCTTGAACTCCTTGAAAAATTTCGGGGCGACGATATTATTACCGATGTGGTTCGCACAGAGATCCTCAATAAAAGTGCATTGAATCACAGGATCACCTTCTACTATAAAATTGAAGACAAGGGGAAGCTCATCAGTGAAAAACTCTTATCCTATATAAACTCCAATGCGTACTTCAATGAGCTGGTGGCCATTAACAGGGGCAATGCAGAAGAACGCATACGCCAAAATCAAAACCTGGTGGAACAAATTGATGGCCTGGTGACCAAATATTCGGAGAAAATGTCCAGGGATGAGCCGCGGGGCGAGGGACAAATAGTACTGGATGATGAGGAACAGTTAGACATTCCCGGACTTTTGGGGTTAAAGAATGGCCTTATCAGGGATATTGAACGTAAAAAAATTGAACTCCAAAGTCACAGGGAGGCAATTCGCATAATAAATGTCGGTAAAACACAGGAAGTTCAAGAATCGTTTTTCGGCAAGAACATCGTACTCATTCCATCGGTCCTTATCATCTTATTTATTTTAATTGACATCATTAAATTCCTTAACCGAAAGTCAAAGGAAATGCAGCTTCAATGAACGGTCCTGATGCACGTAAAAATATTTTGATTACAGGAGGGGCGGGCTTCATTGGAAGTAATTTTATCCCATTTTTTCTTGAAGCAAACCCCGCGCTGGGTGTTGTTAATCTCGACAAACTCACCTATGCCGGCAGTCTCGATAATCTGAAAGACGTCAAAGGTAATAAGAGGTATATTTTCGTCAAGGGAGATATTTGCGACAAGGACCTGACCCGTTCCCTGTTTGAGGAATACCACATAAGCGGGGTGATACACTTTGCCGCTGAATCCCATGTGGACAATTCTATTGAGCGCCCGGCCCATTTCATAAAAACCAATATTGAAGGCACTTTTGTGCTTCTGGAAACGGCCAGGATCTGTTGGTCATCGTCAAAAGACCAGTGGGGGGAAAACCGGTTTCATCACATTTCAACAGATGAGGTTTATGGCAGTTTGGGCGAAGGTGGATTTTTTACAGAACAGACGCCTTATGCACCCAACAGTCCCTATAGCGCATCAAAAGCGGCTGCTGATTTTCTGGTCAGAAGCTATCATCACACCTATGGGCTCAACACGGTAACCAGTAACTGTTCCAACAACTATGGCCCGAAACAACATGATGAAAAATTGATACCCACGATCATCAGAAAGGCATTAAAAGGGGAACCAATCCCCATCTACGGAGATGGCAGCAATATAAGGGATTGGTTGTATGTACAGGATCATTGTGAGGCCCTCCAACTGGTTTTTCAGAAGGGCAGAGCCGGGGAAACCTATGCCATCGGCGGCGACAATGAGCATAATAATTTGTACATTGCCCGCATCGTATGCACTGTCCTGGACCATCATCAGCCGAGGGCAAAGGGGAGTTATACGGAACAGATCACCCTGGTCGAAGATCGCCCGGGACATGATTATCGTTATGCCATAGACTGCAGTAAGATCAGAGATGAACTGGGTTGGGAAGCCGGGGAAGATTTCAATTCAGGTCTTCAGAAGACTGTGCAGTGGTATTTAAAAAAATACAGAACAGTATAAAAATTTTATTGAGCCGTTGGCGATCCTCAGATAACGGTTGGGCAGGTATAATATGGGACGTATCCCGGACCACCTGCTTTCAGGATTGTCCGGTTTGAGAAATAATTCTTATGAAAGGAATTGTATTGGCAGGAGGCACAGGTACCCGTTTGCACCCCATTACCCTGGCGGTAAGCAAGCAACTAATGCCTGTATACGACAAACCGATGATCTACTACCCCCTGGCTACCCTGATGGCAGCAGGGATCCGGGATATTCTGATCATTACCAGATCCAGGGATGCTCCTCTTTTCAGTGAACTCCTGGGAGACGGATCACAGTTGGGATGTAATTTCACCTATGCCATACAGGATGATCCGGGCGGTTTAGCGGAGGCCTTTATCATTGGAAATGATTTTATCGGGGCTGACAAGGTTGCCCTTATTTTGGGAGACAACATTTTTTACGGATCGGGGCTTTCTGCCCTGCTGCAGCAAAACAGCGAACCGGATGGGGGCATTATTTATGGCTATCACGTCACGGATCCGGAAAGATACGGGGTAGTGGAATTTGATAAATCGGGAAATGCCATATCCATTGAAGAAAAACCTCATAACCCTAAGTCGAATTATGCTGTTCCGGGGATCTATTTTTATGACAATGAAGTGATTGCCATTGCCAAAAGTATTCAACCCAGTGATCGGGGGGAGTTAGAGATTACCGATATCAACAAAGCATACCTGAAGAGGGGAAAACTCAAGGTCAGTATAATGGACAGGGGTACTGCCTGGCTGGATACCGGCACCTTCAGTTCACTGATGCAGGCCTCGCAGTTCGTTGAAGTCATAGAAGAACGCCAGGGCCTTAAGATTGGCGCCATTGAGGAAGTTGCATATACGCAGGGGTATATTTCTAAAAAACAATTGCACCAATTAGCCAAACCACTGATAAAAAGCGGATATGGGGACTATTTAATGAAATTGGAATAACTGTATCCCAAATAAGAATGTTCTAAAGTGACCGTCGCAACGACCAATATAACAGATTGCTACCTCATTACCCCGAAGGTCTTCAGGGATGAGCGCGGCACCTTCTTTGAATCCTACAATGAGCGGGCCTTTATGGCAACGCCGGGGCTTTCGGTATCCTTTGTACAGGACAACCATTCCATTTCCAATACGGGCGTTTTACGTGGATTGCATTTTCAGTCCGGGAAGTATGCCCAGGCCAAATTGGTAAGGGTGGTAAGGGGAGAAGTACTGGATGTAGTAGTAGACATCCGGAAAAACAGCCCCACCTTTGGCGCCCATTTTAAAGTAAGACTATCCGGGCAGAATCACAGGATGTTATTCATCCCCAAAGGTCTGGCACATGGATTCCTGTCGCTCACGGACGATACCGTATTTATCTACAAATGCGATGCATACTACAACAAAGAGGCCGAGGCGGGCATTATATACAGTGATCCGGACCTGAATATCGACTGGGAATATCCGACAGAAAAGTTGATACTATCCAAAAAGGACCGTGAGCTTCCTCCTCTTAAGGACCTGGCGATATGAAACGCGTATTGGTCACGGGGGCCGATGGACAACTCGGAAAATGCCTGCAAAAAATTTCAAAAAAATATCCCGATCTGAATTTTGATTTTATGGGTGCCCATGGCTTCGACATTACGAAAGCCGATCAGGTGGAGGCAGTGTTCAATTCGGAAACATACGATTACTGTATTAATTGTGCAGGATATACAAATGTTGAACAGGCCGAAAAAACCCCGGAGAAAGCCTTTGCCGTCAACTCCGAAGGCGTTCGCCTGATTGCTCTGGCCTGCAGGCCCCGCGGTATTATAATGGTTCATATTTCTACGGATTATGTTTTCGACGGGGAGAAAGAAGGGCCGTATGCAACAACAGATAAGCCGAACCCCATCAATGAATATGGCAAATCGAAGCTGGCCGGAGAGCAACATGTTCAGAAAATTCTGGATGCCTATTATATTATCCGGACATCGTGGCTGTATTCCGAATTCGGGCATAATTTCTATAAATCCATCCTGGCGAAGGCAAGAAAAGGGGAAACACTCTACATTACGGATGCTGAAAAAGGTTGCCCAACAAATGCCAACCACCTGGCGGCTTACCTGCTCGACACCATTCTCGATGGGAAAAAGGAGTATGGTGTTCACCATTTTACGGATGGTGAGGCGATGTCCTGGTACGAATTTGCCCGATCCATTCTGAAAGAAAATCAGCTGGAGGACCAAATCCGGCTTGTAAAGGATTCGAATTATCGTACTTTTGCCAAAAGACCTAAAAACAGCGTCTTACTCTAATTAAAGCCGGGATGCCGCATAGTGCGAATAGGTCCAGATCCGTTCCTGATGTTCCATTTTCAAATGCGAAAACCTGATGACTACACTCAGTAAGGAGAAAAAGCTTGAAATTTCTGGACTATTTCTTACCGCACTGGCGCTTTTCCCCGTGTTGTGGCCAGCGGTCCAATCCATTCTGATCATTGCCTTTGGGATCGTTTCCGTATTCTTATATTCAAATAACTTCACAACAAGAATAAGAGATAAACGGGTTATTGTTACATTTTTTTGTCTGACGGCCTATTATCTATGGTATTTCCTTACGTTTCTTTGGTCCTCTGACCGGCTGGCATCATTGAGGGATATGCAGTCCAACATAATCCTGCTGATATTTCCCCTGATCTTTGTTTTTTTTCATCCTGCACTGAACAATGCAATCAGAATGCGCATACAACTGGTGTTTGTTCTGGCTATGGTGGCCTATGGCTGTTTATGGTTCCAGTCTTACCAGGCCGGGGTGGGGCATTATCAGGTTTTAAGGTTAAAAGAAGTTCCCATAGGGGAAGGATCGTTGATTGATCAGGTAAGATTTTTTTTTGATAAAGGATATTACTGGATAGCAGGAACCTCACTGAGAGGGTATCGGCTTGCCGGGGAAGAGACGAAATTGTTCCTTCACCACACCTATGTCTCCACCTATTTTTTATTGGCTTTTTATTGCTGTTTACACCTGGCCGGAAAAATAAAGAACCACTTAGCCAAAATAGTATTGTATCTGGTTTCGGTTCTTTTTTTATTGCTCGTTTGGTATATGCCTTCCGCCATAAATAAATTTGCCACCGTAATTACCCTTCCTTTTTTTCTCTACCATTTTTTTTCACCCAGGGTTGCATTAGCCGGTATTACCCTTACGGTACTCATCCTGGCCGGGGGAATTTTTAAGTATCAGGATCAGTTTTCCAGGATAAAATTTGCCGAAAAGGACCAGTTGATTTCAACGGAACCGGCGATCATCGACTTCTACAGGTACCACGTTTACCGTTGTACTTTTGAGAAAGTATCTGAGAGCTGGCTTTTTGGTCTTGGTCAGGGTGATATACAACCATACCTGGATTCCTGTCTCCCGCACGAGGAATGGCCCGGCTTAAGCGATTCAAAAATTTTTTATAATACACATTCTCAATTTATTCATTACCTCTTTGCAGGGGGGCTGGCAGGACTCCTGCTTTACCTGCTTCTTTGGGGCAGGCTGTTTTCGTTCGCGATCACCCAAAAAGAAAAACTGCTACTCATAATATTAATGATCGTTTTTGCGAATACGATCTTTGAAAACTTCATTTCCCGGATCTGGGGTGCCTTTGCTTTTGTTTTTTTCACTTTTGTTTTTCTGGATCTGCCGCTGATAAAAGAACCATTTCCCAAAGCAGATGAAGCAACATAACAAGCCTAAAACTAGTTTGAGAATGGCGGGGTTTATTAAATCCGGCTATTTCCGTGACATTGTCAATCAGGCTGGTCTGGTCATCATTGCGCAACTTATCCCTGTAATTCTCAGCCCGATCCTTTCGCGTATTTATGATGAAAAGGCCATTGCTGAAATTACGGGACTTATGGCTTTCAGCAGTTTGCTCATCGTTTTTTCAACTCTGAAACTTGAAAACGCGATTGTAGTGGAAAAAGAGGACCGGAAAGCAAGGCAGCTTGTAGTTCTAAGCGCAATGGTGGCGCTGTTTTTCACCATTTTTACGATGCTTTTGGTCCTGGTTTTAAAGCCCTACATAATCAATAGTTTCGAAATTCAAAACGTCGTTTATTATGTTCCGCTTTATATTTTGTTTTTCGCCCTACTAAATATTTTGAATTTCTGGTTTGTCAGGATCAAAAAATTCAAAGTGAAGGCATATTCCAAAATTATTGAGAACGTTAGTTATGTGGGTTTCGCAATCGCCCTGTATTATATGGTCGGAAATAATGAATACGGGCTTGCGGCCGGGAAAATAATTGGCGTTGGTATCGCGCTCAGCATTTTACTGATCATTTCCAAAATAAAGTTCAAAAGATATAGTTGGGCATCGCATAAAAAACTGCTAAAGGATTATCGGGAATATCCACTCCATTATGCACCTTCAAGCTTCGTCAATGTCATAGGGTTGCAAATTCTGGTGATTTTTATAGGAACCTTTTTTACCAAGGAAGAATTAGGTTACTTTGGCCTGGCCAACATGGTCATTTTATTGCCCATTGCATTTATTACACAGAGTGTAGGGTCCATTTTCTTTCAAAAAACAAGTGAGCACATCAATGAAGGAAATGGAAAACAGGCCAAAAAGGTTTTTTATCAGACGCTTGGAATGCTGACGATAATAGCCATTCCGGCGTTCTTGTTCCTCTATTTCGGGAGTACCTACTTATTCCCTGTGATATTCGGTTCAAACTGGGTGGTAACCGGGATTATTGCCAAATTACTGGCTGTAGTTTTCCTCTCTCAAATCATTGTCGGACCCATAAGCATCGTTTTGATTTCACTGGGGAAGATCAAATTAAATGCTATCTGGCAATATGGGAGATTCATTGTAATGACCCTCTATATGCTGAGCCTTGTTTATATTTTTAAAATGGACTTCCTTGAATTTATAGAATGGTATGCCTATGGAGCGGCAACGATCTATTTATTCTACTTTTTAATAATCAACGGCGAGATCAGAAAACTTGGAAAATGAAGTTTAGAATATCATTCGTATTTACGGAACTATATTATCTGCTCGTTTCCCTGCTTTATTTTACCACCATCAGGCACATGTGGTTCTTTAGGAAGGTGACCCTGAAGACCGAGGTGACCTATGGTTTTAACGGAATCAAGTATTGTTTGGTCTCCCTGTTTGTGTTCTTTACGATATGGGTGTATAAAAAAATGAAATTGGATCTGCTGAGTAAGAATATCCTCGGGTTGATATTGGTCATTTACTTTATCCCGGCTTCCATTTTTTACTCAAGCGCCCCTATCAACCCGGTAATTTACCTGGCCCATGTTTTATTGTTTTATTCATTGATATTTTCCTTTCGAATACGGTATAAGATAAAATTACCGGTCTTTAACAGAAGGCAAACCCTGTTTATACTGCTGGCGATCACACTTATTGGAATACTTCCGTTTTTGCGCTATCTGAACCAAATAAACCTCCGGAATCTGCTTTTGATGGATATTTATACCACCCGATTTAAGTTCAGGCTTCTGTTCGACACCTATTCCAGTTATACCCATTCCTGGTTTACCAGGGTAATCATTCCTATAATTTTTGTGTTTGCCCTGAAATATAAGATGAGATTGCTGGCGCTCTTCAATCTCATGGTACTTATAATGCTCTTTCTTATGGGGGCAGTTAAATCGGTTATACTGGGTAGTTTACTCGTAGTTGTTTTTTATTTCATCCCTGCCAGAAAAGTGTATAATTACGTGCTGATGGGCTTAATGGGCCTGGCGATGGTTTCCATCATTTCAATCCCCTTTCTTTACGCCGACGACAATATCGTAGCAGTGATCATGTTCAGACGAGTGATGTTTATCCCCGGCCTGTTGGACTATTGTTATCACGATTTTTTTAATTCTGATTACCTGTATTGGTCTGGAGGGTTTTTAAAGGGACTTTTGGAATATCCCTATGAGGAATCTCCCGCGAGGATCATTGGAGAGCTTTACTTTGACCGCCCTGCTATGGCTGCCAACAATGGATTAATTTCCGATGGGTTTATGAATGCGGGATTTCCCGGCGTCCTGGTCAACATAGTTCTCTGTTGTATTTTTTTTAATATCATAAAGAATTGTAATGTTGACAACAGGTTTTTTGGCATATATTTTTTCTTTGTCTACAATATCTTCACCACAACTTTTTCAACGGTACTGCTTACCCATGGTGGTTTCTTGCTACTTTTGCTGACCCTTTTTATGCTAAGGAGAAAAAAAGAATCAAATGTCTGATAAGAAAATAATGCACATATCCACGGTTCATCCAAGATGGGATACGCGTATTTTTTACAGGGAATGTGTTGGTTTGCACGGAGCGGGATATGAGGTTTACTTATTGGTGGCTGATGGCAGGGGTGATAAAATTACGGAAGGGATTCATGTTTTGGACATCGGCAAGGAAAATTCACGCTTAATGAATTTTTTTAAAAGCCAGGCCAGGATACAAGAGAAGGTACGTGAATTGAAACCACATATTGTACATTTTCACGATCCGGAATTAATGTATGTGGGCAGAAAAATCCAGGCACAGGGGATTCACGTCATTTTTGATATCCATGAAAATACTGCAGTTCAAATTCTTGACAAGGGGTATATCCCCAAACTTTTAAGGAAGTTTGTTTCTTTATTATACAAAAGGATAGAAAGCTTTTTAATTAAAAAGTTTCATCTGGTGATTGCCGAGCACTCCTACTTTGAAGTATATAGGGAAAAGGGGATATCGATTACAACCGTTTTGAATACCCCTGTGCTAGAAGATTTCAGGCCCTATATAAATACCAGTCGCAGGGGGAATCAAATCTTTTATATCGGGGGGATATCCAACGACCGGGGGCTCGATGTAACACTGGAGGCCCTGAAAATACTGAAAAGGAGGGGATGCACGTTTTTTATGCACTATGTTGGGCCCATTGCGGAAGAAAAAGTTAAGGAACTGGCATTGGATGAAATTAAAGATCATATTCGGTTTTACGGTAGAATGGATTTTAAAGGGGGCTATGAGATCTCCCTGAATTGTATTGTCGGCTTGTCCGTATTAAAACCCATCAAAAATTATGTCGGGTCTTATTCCACCAAAATATTTGAATATATGGCTGTGGGGCTGCCGGTAATTACTTCCAATTTTCCACTGTACAAAGACATTGTTGAGAAATATAATTGTGGGTATTGCATCGACCCCTACGCACCCGAAATGATGGCGGACAAAATTGAAGAACTTATTAAATGCCCTGAAAAAGCGGAAACTATGGGCCTGAACGGGATAGAAGTCGTCAAGGATGGATTTAATTGGGATTCGGAAGAACAGAAACTGGTCAAACTCTATAATGCCTTATCTGGGGTTCAGGGGACACCTGAATCTGGAAGGAAGGTCTACAACGCAAAATAGTCCGCCCAACCAGGTCACTTCTGTATATCCATCGGAAGAAGGCCTCGTCCTTCACGGATCGACAGAAATGTTGAAGCTAGTACTTCGTCAAACTAAAAGAAAATCTATTTTTGCAGGTATATGGAATTTAGTGAATTGGTTGATGTGGAAACTACCGGGAAAAGGATTCAGGAGGTTTATGCAGTTTCCCATTACGGTGAACAGCACAATTAGCTATTTCCCGATTTAAAAACGATGATCTATGGCATTGTATCTTAACGGCATAAATAATCCATACCGGTGATAAAAACGACTTCTTAAATATGCAGGAAAATGAGTAAAACGTTGAATTTCGCCATCGTTGGCTGTGGCCGGATAGGCAACAGGCATGCGGGGCACATTAAAAATAATGGCAGGCTGCTGGCCGTCTGTGATACGGAAGAAGCAAGGGCAAAAGCGCTCGCGGATGAGAGCGGGGCAAATGCCTATACGGATATTGACGAGATGTTGCGGAAGGAGACCGAAATTGACCTCGTAGCAATTTGCTCCCCGAATGGCCTTCATGCTGAGCACGCCATAAAATCATTAAAGTCGGGTTTCCATGTATTATGCGAAAAACCCATGGCGATAAGCGTGCATGATTGTGGGGAAATGATCAAAACAGCCGAAGATTCGAACCGCCGGCTTATGATCGTTAAGCAAAACAGGTTTAACCCACCTGTGGAAGCGGCAAAAAAATTGTTGAAGGATGGTAGTTTAGGGAAGGTTTTGTCCATTCAATTGAATTGTTTCTGGAATAGAAATGAAGACTATTACAA
>Ga0102947_1000235_pt1 | contig 20420 bp, 11 predicted proteins | sample SalPon2A_A_D2_MG_FD_78210 | JGI IMG/M metagenome (GOLD analysis project Ga0102947, IMG submission 78210) | Soil microbial communities from South San Francisco under conditions of wetland restoration - Salt Pond MetaG R2A_A_D2_MG | ecosystem: Environmental > Terrestrial > Soil > Wetlands | place... | reverse complement strand
CTACTTCGAGGATGAGATTGTACCCGTTGATTACCGCGACCGCCGCGAAACGAAGGCGCTGACTGCCGACGAAGGCATCCGCGCCGACACAACCTTGGAAACGCTGGGCAACCTGCGCACGGCGTTCAAGAAGGACGGCGTGCTGACAGCGGGTAATAGCAGCCAGATCAGCGATGGCGCAGCCGCGTTGCTCGTAGTGAGTGGCGAGGCGGTGGAAAAGTATGGCCTCACACCGCTGGCGCGCATCAACGGTGGTGCGTGGGCGGCGGGCGAGCCGTGGCGGTTCCCCGAAGCACCTGTGCCAGCCGTTCACAACTTACAGGACAAAACGGGGCAGTCCATTGAAGACTTTGACCTCGTGGAAAACAATGAAGCGTTTGCGATCAACAGTATCCTCTTCAACCGCAAGCTCGGCGTTTCCTACGACCAACTCAACGTCCACGGCGGTGCGATTTCGCTGGGGCATCCCATTGGCTGCTCCGGGGCGCGCATCCTGGTAACGCTCATCCACGCGCTACGTCAGCACGACGGGCAGCATGGCCTCGCCGCCATCTGCCACGGCACGGGCGGCGGTACGGCGATGTCGGTCGAATTGGTTTAACGTTCAATTGGCACGGAGCCGCACTTCGCCGTCGGAGGATTTGGCCTCAATCATGGGGCCGCCGCCGTTGATGTTGCCTTCGGCGCGTTCGTCCTGGAGGTTGCCTTGGAAGCTGAACGAACGGGCAATCCGCACATCGTCGCCGCGCAAGTAGACGTCTGCCGACAGGCTGGCCGGTGCGGTAATGTCGATGTCACCATCAGAACTGTTAACCGATATGGTGGTCGGATCTGCCAGGTCCAGGCGGATATCGTCGGAGCCGGATACATCGAGCGAGCCCGTGACACGGCGCAGGCTGATAGAGCCATCGGACGAACGCACCGTACTCTGCGAAGCATGCAGTTCGTCGATGGTTAAATCGCCATCGGACGTGCGAGCGGAGAAGGTAGTCGCGTCAACCATGTCGAAGCGGATATCACCGTCCGAGGTTCTGGCTTCCACATTGCCAGTAAGTTGCCTGGCCCGCAAATCGCCATCGGACGTGCGCAGGTTGATCCGGTCTGCTGAAACGGTGCCGAGCAGGATGTCGCCGTCGGAGGTTTCGAGGGTGATGGTGTCGGCGTCGAGTTCGTCGGCTTCAATGTCACCATCCGATGTATCCAACGAGATGCGTGGCCCAGCGAGGGAGCCGACGCGTATATCGCCATCGGAAGTGCGGATCTGAATATCGCCCCGCATGCGTTCGACAGCCATATCGCCATCGGAGGTGCGGAGGTTGGCGTCAAACTGCTCAGGAACCTCAATGCGGGTGAGGATCTGCGGGTGGTTGCGCCATTCGAACATGTTGAAGTCGAAGCGAATCTTGGGCGGGTTCGTGCGCACATGGACAGTATTGCCATCCGCCTCGGCGCTGAACCGCTGGTGCTTGAAATACTCGCGGGCCACTTCCATATCACGACCTTCGACCCACACCTCTACGTGTACTTCGTTTGATGAACCGACAACGACCTCTACGTCCGAGTCACCGACCGACACGGTCAGCAGTCCGCCTTCCGTAACCGGAAACCGCTTGTCAAGCACTTTTTCACGGTCCAGGGTCTGTACCTCATCCAGTGCTGGATGTGGGGTGGCAAGAGCAGTCAGAACAAAAAGAAGCATCAACAGGAGCGAAGCAGTAGCTTTCCACATGGCTATTCCAGGATGAGTGGGAGATGAGTCCATGTGCCATACGTCGCTGCTGAAGGCGAGGTTACAAGGTTATTTCTTCCGCGAATCTAGGACGACCAGCGCCAGCCCGGCTACGATAGCGGCTCCCGAGGCGACCGGCGCGATGGGAAATGATTTTTCCTGAGTAGTTTCCACTTCTAGTGGTCCCACATCAACTACTTCTTTCGTTTCTGTCCAGGTGATGCTGCCAAAAACGAGACCGAGGATGCCGAGTACAATCAGAACGATACCGATGATTTTCATGGAGGATGGGCGTCGGATGAAAGGGGAGAACCGTGGGTTCTCAGAATACGGCACCTGCTTCGGAAGAAGAGATGGGGGGCCTCAAAAAGATGTGACGCCGTCGTAATGAACACATTGGACCAACAAAACGTGCAGCAAGCCGAACTGCTACCGGTGTCTTTCTTTGAGCGGCCCCCATTGGAGGTGGCACACGATCTGATCGGACAGTGGCTCATTCATCAGCATCCGCTCGACGGCCTGCTTGCCGGGCGCATCGTTGAAACAGAAGCCTATAGGCAGGACGATCCGGCTTTCCGAAGCTGGGGCGTGGTGGATGGCCCGACGGGGTTGGTCAAGCCGGAAGGCCGGGCGCTGGCGTTGTTTGGGCCGCCGGGCTGTGCCTACGTCTACCTCGTTTATGGCCGCTACTGGTTGCTCAACGTGGTGACAGAGCGCGAAGGGCGTGCCGGGGCGGTGCTCATCCGCGCCGTCGGGCCGGTCGTCGGGCAGGCGGCGATGTGGAAGCGCCGAGGTGCTGCCTGCAGGGAGCGAGACCTGACCAACGGACCCGGTAAACTCACCCAGGCCTTCGATCTCGACAAACGATTTCACAAGCAAGCCCTGACTGTAGCTCCTTTGTACTTTGCAGAAGCTACAGCCAGGGCTTTACCCGTTGCTACCTCGGCGCGCATCGGGTTGCAGTTCGGGATTGATCTACCGTACCGCTTCTTTGTGCCGGGTCATCCGTTTGTTTCGCCCGGCGTGCCCAGCGATGTGAGCGCGCGTCGCCGTTCGTGAGGCTCTTATTTGACAAACGTCAGCGGGCGGGTTTCGGTAAAAGTGCTTCCCGTAACGCGCACCAGATACAGCCCCGAAGGCAAGACCGCGCCGTCGATGGTGAGGTCTTGCACCTGGCCGGCAGCCGGTGTGCCCTCATACACGCGCTGCACCATCCGGCCGCGTACATCATACAACTCGACGCGCACCGCCTGCTCCCGCGCCACTGCAAACCGGAAATGGGCAGTAGGATTCGCAGGGTTCGGATACGGTACTTCAATCGAAAACGCGCTCGCCATGTCGATGACCACTTCGACTTCCGGGCTGTACTCGAAGGGGCCGTCGTAGTCGATCTGTTTCAGGCGGAAGGTGTGGGTGCCGGGGGCCAGGTTTGCCAGGCGGAAGATGTAGGCTTGCGGCAACTCGGTAGTACCGTGTCCATCCACAAACTCCAGTGTGGTGAAGTCAGCCGCCACGGGTTGTTTCATCTCCACCGAGAAACCAGCGTTGTTGGTTTCCGAGGCCGTTGTCCAGCGCAGCAGCACCTCGGCTCCGTTTGCGGTTGCGTTGAAGCTTGTCAACTCGTCAGGGAGGAGGGTCTCGGTATCGCCGCAGAAGGGGACATGGTGCGATTCGCCAGAGCCGTCCATGTTTTGCACAAACACCTGCCCGTTCACCTGTCCATTATCGAAGTAGAAGGTGGCCTGTGGAGCCAGGATCGATCCGAAAATCCCGATCCCGGAGGCCGTCAGGCTGGTGGCGTTGGGAAAGTTGAACAGCAGGTATTCTTTCTTAACGTTGCCGAGGCTCAGTCCGGAATACTGCCAGGTAACACTGGCTCCCGTGACGTTGACCAGGACCGTCGGGTTGGCAGCGGTTGACATGACGTTAAACGTGATGTTTTTCTCGGAGAACTCAGCCGCCGTGAGGTTGAAGATGATGGCGCTGGCCGAACCGTTGTAGTTGAAGCTCAGGTTGTTGCTATTAATCACCACGTCGCCATTGGCCGGTCGTCCTGCGAGGGAGTTGGACAGCGCTGTCAGGCTGGCCGCGACCGAGGAGAAACTGATCGGGCTGCTGCCCATCTTGGAAAGCGTCCCATCCAGCATGTTCGGCTGTGAAGTGGCTGTGCCCGTATAGACGCCACTACCGGCAAACACCTGCCCGTTTGACCAGGACAGATTGCCGTCTACCACAAGCGTATTGCCACTGAAAGGTTTGGCAATACCCGAAGCGACGCTGTAGTTTTGCACGTTCAGGTCACCGCCCACGGCGAGCAAGCCCTCTACATCCGAGTTCATGCCAGTGTAGGAGTCAAAGGTGACGAAGTTGAAGGCACTGACGCTTCCGAAGGCGATGGGTCGGGCCGAGCCGTCACAGTCCAGGAAAGGACTTGCGGGCTGGGCCTGGGTGGGTAGCGCAAAGATACTTACCAGGAAGAAGACCAGCAGTGCCAGCAGGCTTCGGGTATCAACGTTTTTTCTATGTGCAACGTGGGTCTCAAAATCAGACGTTTTCATGGTACTGATGGCTAAAAAGCCGTTTTAACTCCGATAAGCAGCGAAGGTGGGGGGCCTATCAGTACCTGGGAGAAATCTGCGCCGCGTAGCGGGGTTAAAAGAAACTTCACAGTTTGTATTTACATCTTTTTCGAGAGGCTACAGGCGTCAGGGGACCGTCGATATGTTACCTTCGTTAGATGCCCTCCCGTACCGAAAAATCACGTTTCACATAGTCATCCATGTCACAGCTTTCGTCCGAACAAATTCGCAAGGCGTTCCTCGATTTTTTTAAGGAGCGCGGCCATGAAATCGTGCCGAGTGCCTCACTGGTACCGCACAACGACCCGACGTTGCTCTTCACCAATGCCGGGATGAACCAGTTCAAGGATGTTTTTCTTGGCACAGGCACCCGCGCCTATGACCGCGCCGCCGACACCCAGAAGTGCCTGCGTGTCTCGGGTAAGCACAACGACCTCGAAGAGGTGGGCCACGACACCTACCACCACACCTTCTTCGAGATGCTGGGCAACTGGAGCTTCGGCGACTATTTCAAGCGCGAAGCCATCCGCTGGGCGTGGGAACTGCTGGTCGATACTTGGGGCCTGGAACCAGATCGCCTTTACGCCACCGTCCATGAAGGCGATGAAAAGCTGGGCTTGGATCCAGACTCGGAGGCGGCGGAGTTGTGGAAGAGCGAGACGGGCATCAACCCGGACCACGTGCTCTTCGGCTCGTCGAAAGACAATTTCTGGATGATGGGCGACACGGGGCCGTGCGGGCCGTGCTCGGAGGTCCATGTCGACCTGCGCCCGGACGCGGAGCGCGCCAAGGTGCCGGGCAAGGACCTTGTTAATAAGGACGACCCGCAAGTGATGGAGGTGTGGAACCTTGTCTTCATTCAGTACAATGCCCAGAGTGACGGCTCTCTGGAGTCACTGGCGGCCAAGCATGTCGATACCGGCATGGGCTTCGAGCGCATCGTCGCCATTTTGCAGGGCAAGAACAGCAATTACGACACCGACCTTTTTGCGCCGTTATTGCAAGAGATAGCCACCCTTTCGCCGCGTGCGGAAGTGAAGGGGTACGATGAGATTACAGGCGTTGAGGAGGCCGAGCGCGAGAAGATCCGCATCGCTATGCGCGTCATCGCCGACCACATCCGCACCTGTGCCTTTGCCATCGGCGACGGGGTGATGCCGGGCAACGCGGGGCGCAACTACGTCATCCGTCGCATCCTGCGCCGCGCCGTGCGCTACGGCTACCAGACGCTCGGCTTGCGCGAGCCGTTTCTCTATAAACTCGTCGAGCCGCTACGGCAGAAAATGAGCGGGCCATTTCCCGCGCTCGAACAGCAGCAGGAATACATCGAACGCGCCATCAAAGCGGAGGAGGAAGGGTTTCTCGAAACGCTCGGCACCGGCATTGCCTTCTTCGAGCGTATCACGCCGTACGTCAAAGAGCTTGCGGCGTTGGCTGAAAATGGACCGGATGGTGCGGTGAAAGACGTGCTGGACGAGATGGAGCAGAACAGCCAGGCGATGGATCTGCTCGAAAAAGCCTTCATTGACTCGGAAAGTCGTGAGGAACTGCTCGATGCCTTTTCCCGCTCGGCGGCCCAGCAGAAAGTGCCAGGCGAAGTGGCGTTCCTCCTGCACGACACGTACGGTTTCCCCATTGACCTGACTGGGCTGATGGCGCGGGAAGAAGGGCTGGGCGTGGACATGAGCCGCTATGCCGAACTCATGGATCGCCAGAAAGAGCGGGCGCGGTCGGCGGCAACATTCAAGGTTGATCAGAGCAAAACGGACACGTGGCAGGAGCGCGGAGCAGGCGAAGATTCGGTGTTCGTCGGTTACGACCAGAGCGAAGTCGATGATATCGTCATCAGCGCTGTGCGTACCGTTGATCTGGGTGAGGGACAGCAGCGTTACGAGATCGTGCTCGACCAAACGCCGTTCTACGCCGAAAGCGGCGGGCAGGTGGGCGACACTGGTGTTTTGCGCATCGGTGGCGAAGAAGTCCAGGTGCTCGACACGCAGAAAGAGCAGGGCCGCATCGTGCATTATGTAGATCGCCTGCCCGAAGTGCTTGACGCACCTGTTGAAGCCATAGTAGATGCAGAGCGGCGGCAGCGGATCAAGAAGCACCACAGTGTTACCCACCTGTTGCACGCAGCGCTACGGGAGCGGTTGGGGCAGCACGTTCAGCAGAAAGGCTCGCTCGTCGCGCCAGATCGGCTGCGGTTCGACTTTAGCCACTTCGAGCGCGTCACGCCCGACGAACTCCGCGCCGTTGAGCAGCGCGTTAATGAAACCATCCAGCGCAACATTGCCAAGCAGGAGGAGCGCAACGTATCCCGCGAGGAGGCAATGGCCCGTGGCGCGATGGCACTTTTCGGCGAGAAATACGGCGACATGGTGCGCGTCATCACCTTCGATCCCGACTATTCCGTCGAACTCTGTGGTGGCATTCACGTCGATGCGACGGGCGAGATTGGCGTGTTTCGGTTCCTATCCGAAGGGTCTGTCGCTGCTGGTGTCCGGCGCATAGAGGCTATTGCGGGGCAGGATGCGCTGGCGTTCATCGACCGCGAAATCGACGAGTTGACACAGGCGCGCGGGCAGTTTCGTACGCTCACGCGGCCCGTCGGTGATGAAATTGCCGACCTACTCGAACAGCGCAAGGAACTCGAAAAAGAACTCGAAGCCCTGCGGCAGTCTCAACTCGAAGGTCAGCTTGACGCGCTGATCAACCAGGCGCAGGTGGTCAACGGGGCGCGGCTTGTCACCGGGCGCATCCCGAATGCCGAGATGGATATGCTGCGGACGCTCGGGCAGACGCTCCGCGATCGGCTCGGCGGAGGCTCCGTCGGCGTCCTGGGCACCGTCGATCCCGAAGGCGAGAAAGTCTACCTTGTCACTACCGTCTCCGACGACCTTGTGAAAGAGCATGGGGTCAAGGCTGGAGCGCTCGTGGGGCAACTGGCGAAGCGCGTGGGCGGTGGTGGCGGCGGACGACCGGAACTGGCCACAGCAGGCGGCAAGCAGCCGGAAAACCTCGACGACGCGCTCACGGCGGCTTCTAGCGTGCTGGCGTCGTTGCTTAACTAATCCAAGTTGTGCTTTATGAAGAAGTATGTCATTGCGAGGAACGAAGTGACGAAGCAATCTCGTGAAACCCAGCGTATTGCCTCGTAGACGAGATTTTCGCTAAGCTCGCAATGACAACCAGGATAACATACAACTTGGGTTAACTAGCATCATTTGCGGAAAAGAAGGCGAGCACCTAGTTTCTGCGTCGCCAGATCATCTAACAAAACGCAATCGGTGTGAACGCATCCGTTTACCAACGCCTATGTAGTGTACAGCAGGAGCGCGGCGCGGGTTTTATCGTGCTCATTGACCCGGACAAACTCGCCGTGTCGCTGCTGCCGTTGTTCGCAGAACGATGCCACGAGGTGGGCGTGGATGCATTTTTCGTGGGGGGCAGCTTGCTTCATGCGCCGACCTTCGACGATTACCTGCGCCGGTTGCGCGAGGTCACGCATCTGCCTTTGATTGGTTTTCCTGGCTCGCTGAGTCAGGTTTCGGCAGAACTCGACGCTATTCTTTTTCTCTCCGTCATCAGCGGGCGCAACCCGGAATATCTGTTTGGCCAGCATGTCCACGCCGCGCCCATTATCCAGCGGATTGGCCTGGAACCCATCTCGACAGGGTATATGCTGGTTGAATCAGGAAGGACCACGACAGCGCAGTACATGAGTCATTCGATGCCATTGCCGCGTCACAAGCCGGAAGTCGCTGTCGCTACGGCGCTGGCCGCCGAGATGATGGGGATGCGTCTGTTGTACACCGATGGGGGCTCTGGTGCCGATCAGACGGTGCCTGAAGAAATGATCGCTGCCATCACCGAAGCCTGCACGGTGCCGCTCGTCGTTGGTGGTGGCTTGCGCACGCCCGATGAGGTGGCCCGCAAGGTGCGCGCCGGTGCCCGGTTCATCGTTGTCGGCACCGCCATTGAACAACGCCCGGATGCGGGCTATCTGCATGAGTTAGCCAGTGCCGCGCATGGGCTTGGCTCACGTGTTTCGTGAATGGACGCCATCGTAGAGACGCTCCGCCGGAACGGTTCTTCCAAGCCGTTTCAGTCTCCCGTTTTATCCTGATAGGCGAGCAGGCGGAGGGCGTTGAAGACGACGACCAACGTGGAGCCCTCGTGCAGCACCACCGCCGGGCCAATGCCGAGGCCGAAGATTGTGGCGGGGACGAGGAAGACGACCATGCCGAGGCTCATCCACAGGTTTTGCTTGATGATGCGGCTCGTCTGCCGCGAGAGGCCGACGGCGAAGGGAAGATGCCGCAGGTTGTCTGCCATCAGTGCCACATCGGCGGTTTCGAGCGCCACATCGCTGCCCGCGGCTCCCATGGCAATGCCAACCGTTGCATGCGCCATCGCAGGCGCGTCATTGACACCATCGCCGACCATAGCCACTTTTTCCTGCTCGCGCAGGTGCTTGATCGTTGCCACCTTGTCGTCCGGCAGCAGGTCGCCGCGTGCTTCGTCCAGTCCCACGGTTTTTGCGACGGCTTCAGCCACCCGCTGGTTGTCGCCTGAGATCATCACCATACGTCGGATGCCGATGGTGCGGAGCCGGGCGATGACCTCGGCGGCCGCTTCGCGCGGCGTATCCATCAGGCCCAAGACACCCAGGTAGCGGTCTCCCCGGCGTACGATCATCGTCGTGCGTCCATCTTTTTCCAGTTGCTCAATGGTTTCCCGCAAAGCGTCTGGCAGGGGCGGGCCTTCGACTTCATCAAAGAGGTCGTCCTTTCCAATGTAAATGGTTTCGCCATCCAGCATGGCCTTGACGCCGCGCCCCGTGATGCTTTCCAGATTTTTGGCCTCAGCTACGGGTTCTTCGAGATGGGTCTGACCATGCCGGACGACGGCCTGGGCGCGTGGGTGGTCGGAGCCTTTTTCGACAGCGACCGCCGTGCGCAGAAGGGTCGTTTCAGAGATGCCGTCGGCGGGCACCACATCCGTCACACGTGGTTTGCCCTCGGTGAGGGTGCCGGTTTTGTCGAATGCAATAGCCGAGAGCGTGCCGAGGTTTTCGAGTGGGCCGCCGCCTTTGACGAGCAGGCCGCCGCGGCCAGCACGCGCCACGCCGCTGAGCACGGCGCTCGGTGTAGAAATGGCAAGGGCGCAGGGGCTGGCTGCGACCAGCGCCGCCATCGCCCGATAGAAGCTCGCGCTGAAGGGTTCGTCGATGACCACCCAGGCGAAAAGCAACAGCACCACGAGGCCGAGAACAGAGGGGACAAAGATGCGCTCGAACTTGTCGGTGAAACGCTGCGTCGGCGATTGCTCGGTTTCAGCTTCTGTCACCATTTGCACCACGCGAGCCAGCGTCGATTCGGACGAGCGTTTTGTGACCACGATTTCCAGCGCGCCGCTGCCATTGATGGTCCCGGCGAAGACGCGGTGTTCGTCCGATAAGGTTCCTGGATTGCGCAATGCTTTTTCTGCATCTGATACAGGCTGTTTATCGACAGGCACACTTTCGCCCGTGACGGGAGCCTGATTGATCGCGCTCGTGCCTTTCACCACAAAGCCATCGGCAGGCAGCCGCTCGTTGGTACGCACGATGACGGTGTCGCCAACTTGTAACTGTTCCACAGGGATTTCTGCTTCTGCGCCATCGCGCCGGACGATAGCCGTGTCGGGGGCCAGATCGGCCAGCGCTTCGATGGCGCGTCGGGCGCGACCCATCGCGTAATGCTCCAGCGCATGCCCGAGGGAAAACAGAAACAGGAGCAGGGCTCCTTCGAACCATTTGCCCAGCACAGCCGCGCCAACCGCAGCCACCAGCATCAGGAAATCGACCTCAAAGCGGCCCATGCGTATCGCGTCGAAAGCCTCGCGCAACGTAAAAAACCCGCCGAAGAAGTAGCCGCCCAGATACAGTGCGATGGGCACTCCGGCAGGCACCGCCGCGACGAAGGACAGGCCGAAGCCTGCTGCGACGCACACGCCGGAAAGAATCGCAAAGATCAGTTCGGTTTTCTCGCCGAAGATACCGCCGTGATCGTGAGCATGCTCTCCTTCGCCGTGTTCGTGATCGTGTTCATCTACCGCTGGCGTTGGTGTCGGATGCGGCTCCACAATCTGCACATGCATCTTGCGAAGGGCGTTGCGCAAAGCCTCGGTATCCGTCTGCGTACGGTCGAATTCGATGCGGATGGGACCGGTGGCATTAGCCTCAGCAGAGAGGATACCGGGTAGATGCTCCAGCCGTTCGGTCACGGTGCGGGCACGACGCTGGTGTCTCAGCCCATCTACTTCCCAAACAACATGGCCAAACCGATCCGTAAGGTGGGCACCTTGCAGCTTGGCGATGTGCCGGATGCGGGGCAGGGCAAGCAGATCGGGATCGTAATGGATGCAAAACTTCGCTGCTTCGCCATTCTGTGCTTCGATGAGATGCACTTGTTCAACGCCCTCCTCGGCCTGTAAACGGTTTGTGAGTCGTTGCACACAGGCGTCGCGGGCGTCCGGCACATCGGGCAGCAGCACGGCAATATCGAGTTGAAGCTTGTCGGCCATGGGTTTAATAACAGGTGGGCGGGAGCAAGCAGAACGGTGTGGGATGGCTTACGTTTCGGGCACTTTGATCGTCTGCATTTCCAACCCCTCCAGATTTTTTTGCCTCGGCAGTAACTTCATTTGCAACTATGTCGTAGTGCGACGTAATCTATGTCCCAGCACGACGTAGACTCATCCATCTGATTTCCTTACGCCGATGATTCCCAAAGCTCTTGTTGCCGCTTCTATCAAGCCGTTTATCCTCTCCGTGCTCGCTGAAGGAGAGAGCTACGGCTATGCCATCATCCAGCGTGTGAAGATGATCACCGGTGGACGGATCGAATGGACCACTAGCACGCTGTATCCTGTGTTGCACAGCCTGGAAAACAAAGGATTATTAGAAAGCCGTTGGCAAACCTCTGCGGAAGGTCCTCGCCGCAAATACTATCAACTCACCGCCAAGGGAGAGAAGGCGCTGGCCCGCGAGAAGCAGCAGTGGTTGGATGTGCATCAGGCGCTGATGCAGTTGTGGAATCCAACTCCCGGTTTCTCCAGTGGACTCGCACCTGCATAGGTTTTGGGGACGATGAGGAAATCCTACAGCTTCGATCTCAACAAAGCCCTTGCAGCGTGGCGGCGCAGCCTGGAATACAACCATGCCTTCACGTCTGACGACCTCGACGAACTGGAGCAACACCTGCGCGACCAGATCGCGGGGTTGGTGAGAGGCGGCCTCAGTGAAGAGCAGGCCTTTGCCCGAGCGATGCGGGAGATGGGTGACTATAGCACGGCGGAGGCAGAGTATCGCAAAGTCTACTGGGGCAAGCTCCGACGCCGTGGCGAAGTGCGCAATGAATTCATCTGGAGGATGGCTATGCTGAAGAACTATCTCAAGATTACGGTTCGCACGCTGGCCCGGCAGAAGGGCTATGCCTTTATCAACATTGCCGGGCTGGTCGTCGGGCTAGCTGTCTGTTTTCTGATTTTCCTCTTCGTTCGGCATGAACTGAGCTTTGACCGCTTCCACGCGCAGGCAGATCAGATCTACCGCGTTGTCCAACAGGAGGAACTCGCTACTTCGGGTGCCCTGGCTCCGGCGCTGGAGAGCGCGTACCCCGACGTTGTTCGTGCAGTCCGTATCAGTCAGCGCTGGCCGGAAGTGCTCGTCACGCATGACGGGGAAGCTCGCTACGAACAACGCTTCTTTTTCACCGACTCCACGTTCTTCGATGTGTTTAACTTTCCTCTTGTGCAGGGCGACCCGCGGACAGCCCTGACGCGCCCTTTCAGTGTCGTTCTCACGGAAGAGATGGCCCGAAAGTATTTCGGCAAGGAGGACCCCGTCGGACAAACCTTGAACTTGAAGGGCCTCTGGGATGCCCACGACTTTGAAGTCACTGGCGTAGTTCAAAGCCTGCCCTCGAACAGCCACTTTACCTTCAACTTTCTGGCTTCCTACAACACCCGGTTCCAGACAGAGCCTGGTGCGGAAAACATTGAATCGTGGCGTTATATCGGGGATTACACCTACCTCCGCCTGGATGAGGAGGCGGCCATTGAGGACTTGGCGGCAAAGATGCCTGCGTTCGCCAAACAACACGAAGGGGCCTTGTTTCGCAATCGGGAAGATATCGACTTTGCGACGTGGTACACGTTCCAGCCGATCACGGACATTCACTTGTACTCCCAATACGAGCGTGAACTGGAGCCCAACAGCGAGGTGCGCTATCTGTATATATTTTCTGCCATCGCGCTGCTAATTCTGCTCATTGCCTGCATCAACTACGTCAATCTTGCTACTGCACGATCGGCGCAACGGGCGCGGGAGGTCGGGGTGCGCAAGGTTGTGGGTGCCCACCGGAGCCAACTGATCGGCCAATTTATGGGTGAGTCCGTCGCGCAGATCGGTGTGGCCCTGCTTCTGGCCCTGCTTCTGGTCAAGCTGAGTCTACCAGCATTCAACAACCTGCTGCAAACTGGCATTCGGCTGGAAGACGCAGCGTTCGGTCAACTCGCCGGGATTGCACTCGGCATCGGGGCAGCGGTGGTGTTGCTGGCGGGGCTGTATCCGGCTACCGTCCTTTCACGGTTTCGACCTGCCTACGTATTAAAGGGGAATGTGGGCACAGGAGCCTCGAATGCGCGGTTTCGGCATGGCCTCGTGGTGGTGCAGTTTGCGGCCTCCGTGGTTCTCATCATCGGCACGCTGACCATCCAACGCCAACTCGACTTCATGCAGGAGAAGAAGCTGGGGCTGAATCCCGAGCAAGTCGTTGTTGTGTCCACCCGAAACGCGGTCAGTGGGGATAGCTATACCACCTTCAAGGAAGAGCTCCTCAAGCATCCTGATATTCTCAGCATAACGGCTTCTAGCCCGGCTCTTCCAGCCAGGCCCGAGCAGTTGATGGAAGTATGGGAGACGCGACCAGTCGCCGGGGAGGAATTGCCCCTGCAGGCGTCACAAATATCTGTCGGGCTGGATTTTCTGGAAACGATGGAGATTCCCCTCGTGAAGGGCCGTAATCTCAGGCCCGGTGACCTGGATCAGATGCGAGCGGGAACAGTCACTCCTGTCCTCATCAACGAGACAGCGGCGCGACACTTTGGGTGGACAGAGCCGATTGGTAAAGAGTTCGGATGCTGCCATCATCCGACGCCGCGTGTTGTCGGTGTCGTGGAAGATTTCCATTATCAGTCGCTCAAAGAAGAGATCGATCCCCTCGTGCTGAGCCCAACCTGGTGGTCGCGGTTTATCCTCGTGCGGGTCAGCACGACGGACGATTTAGCCGGCACGCTGGCTGTTATAGAAGATAAGTGGCAGACCCAGGCTCCTGACTACCCGTTCGACTTCACGTTCCTGGACGAGCGGTTCGCGCAGATCTACGACGCCGAGGAACGGCTGGCACAGATCTTTGCTGTCTTCTCGGCCCTTGCCGTCCTGATTGCCTGCCTGGGTCTGTTTGGCCTGGCGGCCTTTATGGCACAGCGCCGCACCAAAGAGATCGGCATTCGCAAAGTCCTCGGCGCGACCGTTGTGAATATCGTCTCATTACTCTCGAAGGATCTTGTCAAGCTCGTCGGGATCGCCTTTGTCGTGGCCGCGCCACTCGCCTACCTTGCCATCGAGCGCTGGCTCTCTGACTTTGCCTACCACATCGATATAGGTCCTGGCATCTTCGTGCTCACAGTTTTACTTGTGCTCCTTATCGCAGGGGTGACCGTGAGTTATCAGTCGATCAAAGCCGCCCTCACCGATCCGGTCAAGAGCCTGCGCCATGAGTAACTACCCCTTCGATCTTGACAAAGCCCTTGCCGCGTGGCGGCGGAGCCTGGAGTACAACCGCACCTTTACCGCCGACGACCTCGACGAGCTAGAGCAGCATTTACGTGATCAGGTGGCGGGGTTCGTGGCGCAGGGACTGAATGAAAAAGCAGCCTTTGCACAGGCGATGCGGGAGATGGGAGATTATGGCACAGCGGAATCAGAGTATCGCAAAGTCTACTGGGGCAAACTTCGTCATCGGGGCGAAGTGCTACGAGAACTTATGTGGAGGTTTTCCATGCTCAAGAACTATTTCAAGATTGCCTTTCGCAACTTGCGTAGGCAGAAGGGCTACAGCTTTATCAACATCGCCGGGCTGATGTTGGGGCTGACGTGCTGCCTGCTCATCTTCCAGTTCGTCGCTTTCGAGTATAGCTTTGATGATTTCAACGAGCATGCCGCGACGATCTACCGTGTTACAGAGACCTCTGCACGTAACAACGGTGATTCCAACACCATTGCCATGAGTCCGTACGCCATGGGCGGGGCGTTGGAAGAGGCGGTGCCTGAGGTCGTTCGCTATGCTCGCATCCACCCCGATTATGCCAACCCGGTTATCTCGAATCCAGAACAGCGAGACAAAGCCTTCGAGGAGACCGATGCGTTGTATGTCGATGCGTCCTTCCTCCAGATGTTTTCATACCCGCTCGTTGCCGGAGAAAATGCTCTGGATGAACCCGGCACAATGCTGCTTTCTGAATCGGCAGCAAGGCGCTATTTCGGGGAGCAGAATCCGATTGGAAGGACGCTCAAGGTTAACGGGTGGATGAGTGACTCCTATCAGATTACCGGAGTTTTGAAAGACGCGCCGGTAAATTCCCATCTGCAATTTGATTTCCTGATGCCGGTGGGGCCCTTGGTGCAGAGCGGCTACAGCCCCGATCATGCCTGGCGCCTCCGCAACTTTATGACCTACGTCCAACTCCGCCCGGATGCCCGGCTGGACGAGGTTGAGCGCAAGTTTACGGATGCGTGGCTGGCAAACGTAGGGGAGGTATACCGGGAAGGAAACATTGTAGCACACCTGAATGCGCAGCCGCTCCGTGATCTTCACCTCAACAATGAGGTGATGGTTGGGGCACTCTCCACAGGCAGTTATCGAACAGTGTATTTCTTCACGCTGCTTGGGGTGGTGCTTTTCTTGATTGCACTCATCAACTACGTCAACCTCGCCACGGCCCGTGCGCTGGATCGCGCCCGGGAGGTGGGTGTGCGCAAATCCGTCGGGGCGCAGCGCGGGCAGCTGGTCACCCAGTTTCTTTTCGAGTCGGCCCTGACAAGTGTGATTGCGTTGATGCTGGCCCTGGGGGCGACGGCTGTGCTACGACCGGTTGTCAATCAATTGACCGGTGCGCAACTCACGCTGGCCGTGTGGGTCGATCCTTTGTTCTGGATTTCCTGTCTGGTGGTTTTCTGCGTCAGCACACTGGTGGCTGGTTTGTATCCGGCGTTTGTCCTCTCGTCCTTCCGCCCTGTGGCTGCTCTGAAAGGCAAAGCCGGGACTTTTGCCTCTCGCCTGTGGCTGCGCAAAGGGCTGGTTGTGGTTCAGTTTGCCGCTTCGATGGTGCTGGTTGCTGGAACGGTGATTGTATACAACCAACTCAGCTATATGCGGCACCTGGATCTGGGCATTGATCTGGAGCAGGTGCTGACGGTTTCGGGACCACGGGTGTTGGATGAGGGCGTCAATCGGGAAGGGGCGATCAGCACGTTCACCCAGGAAGTGCGTGCGCTACCGGGCGTGCAGCAGACCGCGACCTCCGCGAAGTTGCCAGGGCTGGGCTTCAACTGGTACACCTCCGCATGGCTGGCGACAGCAGACCGATCTTCTGCCATTTCCGGGACCGTGGCGCGGATCGATTCAAGCTTTGCAGATTTGTATGGCCTCACGCTGATTGCCGGGGAAGGCTTTCGGAACAGATCGGGGAGCACGCCACAGGGAACGCCAATGCGGGTTATTGCTAATGCATTGGCAGTGAAAGCGCTCGGATTTGAGACGCCCGATGAGGCTGTCGGTCAACTCATCCGTCTGGGTGGCGATGAGACCGAAATTGTGGGTGTGTTCAAAGATTTTAGTTGGTCCTCGGCCCACAACACCCGCGAGAACATGTTTTTTGAACAGACCCAGAGCGGCCTGCTCGTTTCGATGAAAGTGAACACAGCCAGTCTGCCGCAGACGCTCACTGCCATTGAAGATATCTACACCACGCTTTTTCCAGGCAATCCCTTCCGCTACACCTTTGCCGATGCGCAATTCGAACAGCAATATCGCACCGACCAGCAGTTCGCCACGCTGTTCGGCCTGTTTGCGAGCATCGCCATCGTGATTGCCTGCCTCGGCTTGTTCGGGCTGGCAGCATTTACAGCGACGCGGCGCACCAAAGAAATCGGCGTGCGCAAAGTGCTCGGGGCATCTGTCGGTGGCATCATCGGATTGCTCTCGAAAGACTTTCTGCAACTGGTTGGAGTGGCCTTTGTCGTTGCGGTGCCGATCGCGTACTTCCTAATGAATCGATGGCTCGCGGATTTTGCGTACCACATTCGCATTGGCCTCGGGGTGTTTTTGCTGACAGGCGCGCTCGTTTTGTGCATTGCGCTGGCAACAGTCAGTTATCAATCGATCAAAGCTGCTCTAGCGGACCCCGTCAAGAGCCTGCGCCATGAGTAGCTATCGTTTCGATCTCGACAAAGCCCTCGCGGCGTGGCGGCGAAGTCTGGAATACAACCACGCTTTCACCGTCGATGACCTCGACGAACTGGAGCAGCACCTGCGTGATCAGGTGGCTGGATTAGTGGCGGAGGAAATTGAGGAAGAGGTTGCGTTTCGGCAGGCGCTACGCGAGATGGGCGACTACAACACGGCGGAATCGGAATATCGCAAAGTCTATTGGAGAAAACGCCAACGACGGGGCGAATTGCTTCACGAACTGCAAGAGAGGTGCTCAATGCTCAGGAATTATCTGACCGTGGCTGTTCGCAACGTGCTGCGGCAAAAAGGGTACAGCTTCATCAACATCTGTGGCCTCGCGCTCGGTATCGCGTTTTGTGTCCTCGTCTTGCTCTATGTGCGCGATGAACTGAGCTACGACCGTTTCTTCGAGAAGGCGGACCGCATCTTTCGGGTGAATGCTACAAGCCAGAATCCAGAAGGCGATTTTTATCGAACGGTCATTCCACCGCCTGCGGCTCCGGCATTGCGGGAAGCCTTTCCCGAAGTAGAAGTGGTCACACGGTTAGCTGCGCGGAGCCGTGTGGTCCTTCGCGTAGGCGAGCAGGCGTATCAGGAAGACCGCTTCTTCCTCGCGGATGCTTCCTTCTTCGAGGTGTTCTCCTTTTCCTTCTTGCAGGGCGATGCCCAAACGGCACTCACGGAACCGGGCTCCCTGGTTCTTACGGAGTCGATGGCACGCAAATATTTTGGGGATGCAAATCCGCTAGGGCAGGTCATTACATTTGAGAACGAGATCGAATTGACCGTCGCAGCAGTGATCGAAGATGTCCCTTCCAACAGCCACCTGACATTCGATTTTCCAGCTACGCTGGAGACGCCCGGGCTGGGCCGGGCGGGCTGGCTCAATAATTGGGGGAGCTCATCCACCATGACGTACGTGCTGGTGCGGCCCGATGCTTTGCCGGAGGTGCTCGAAGCCAAACTCCCGCGCTTCGTCGATACCAATATGGCATCGTCGCTTGATGACAACGAAACGTATACGCTTTCCCTGCAAGCCCTATCCAGGATTCATCTCTATCCACACCGGCCAGCAGAGCAAGTCTGGGGGGCCAGCAACCTCCGCTATGTATACCTCTTTTCGATTCTCAGCCTGCTCATCCTGCTCATCGCCGGCATCAATTACATTAATCTTGCGACAGCCCGTGCCCTGAAACGCGCCAGAGAAGTAGGGGTCCGCAAAGTACTAGGTGCCAACCGGCAACAACTCGTTCGGCAGTTTCTTGGAGAGTCGTCGTTGCTGGTAGGAGCAGCCATTATAATGACCGTGTTGCTGGTAGGGTTGAGCTTGCCGTTTTTCAACACGCTCACCGGCAAAGCCATCTCGACGACAGCGCTAGCTGATCCTGCCTTGCTGATGGGTCTACTGGGGATATGGGTACTCGTAAGCCTTATCGCAGGCAGTTACCCCGCCTTCTACGTTGCAGCCTTTCGTCCAGCAGATGTCATCCGGGGAAAAGCCAGAGGTTGGGGCAGATCTACCCTGCAGCGCAATAGCCTGGTGGTTGTGCAGTTTACCGCAGCCATACTGATGATCGTGGGGACGTTGGTGGTGCAACAGCAACTGACCTTCATGCGCCACAAAAGTCTCGGCTATGATGCGGAACAGGTACTCGTCGTACCCCTCCGTGACCAAGCGGTATTGCAGAGTACGGCGGTGCTGAAACAGGAATGGCTCACCATTCCAGGGGTGCGTGCCGTCACTTTTTCCTCGGGGGTGCCCAACGCCGTAGGGTGGCACAGCACAGCCCGCTGGGAAGGGGCCGCAGAAGAGGAGGCCCTGGAAGTAAACCACATCATGATCGATTTTGGTTTTATGGAGACCTTCGGCTTCGAAGTTATTGCCGGGCGGGGCTTCAACCGTGCGTTTCCTGGCGATAGTACGGCAGCCTATGTGTTGAATGAAGCTGCTGCGGAGGCCATCGGTTGGGCAGAGCCTGTCGGGAAGAAGTTTACCATCGGAGACCGTGAAGGGCTGGTTATCGGCGTCGTCAAAGATTTCCATTACGAGTCCCTGCGTCAGCCCATCGGCCCTCTTGTGTTGCACTTTGGCGACCAGTTGTATCGGATGGCTTCGCTCAAAATCCAGCCAGGGCAGGTGCCAGGTACCCTGAAGGCAGTGGCCGCAACCTTGCAACGTTTTGCTACAGATCGTCCATTCGAGTACTATTTTCTGGACGAGACCTTCGACGAACTCTACCGCACCGAAGCACGGTTCGGCCAAATCACAACCCATCTCACCGTCCTGGCTCTCATTCTGGCTTGTCTCGGCTTACTGGGCCTTACGGCATCAGTCGTCGAAAATCGTACGAAAGAGATTGGCGTGCGGAAGGTGCTCGGTGCATCCATACCTAACCTGGTTGTGCTGCTCACAAGCGAGTTTACCCGGCTTGTGCTGATCGCCTTTATCATCGCGGCACCGCTGGCTTATTTCGCCGCCCGACGATGGTTGGAGAGTTTCGCCTATCATATCAGCCTGGGGTTTGGTCTCTTTTTCCTGGCAGGCGGGCTTGTAATCCTGGTCGCGTGGTTGACAATCAGCTATCAGGCTATCAAAGCGGCCTTTGCCGATCCCGTCAAGAGCCTGCGCTATGAGTAGCTATTCCTTTCATCTGGACAAAGCCCTAGCGGCGTGGCGGCGCAGCCTGGAATACAACCATGCCTTCACCGTCGACGACCTCGACGAATTGGAGCAACACCTGTGCGATCAGGTGGCAGGCTTGGTGGAGGAAGGATTGGAGGAAGAAGCCGCGTTTCGGCAGGCGCTGGGCGAGATGGGGGATTACAGCATAGCGGAAACAGAATATCGCAAAGTGTACTGGGGCAAGTTGCGTCGGCGGCAGCGTCTGTTAACCGAAAGCTTGTGGAGATTTTCCATGCTCAAGAACTATCTGATAATTGCCTGGCGGACGATGGCACGGCAAAAAGGCTACAGTTTCATCAACATCGTTGGCCTTGCGCTGGGGATGGCATGTTGCTTGTTGCTGTTTCAGTACGTGAGTTATGAGAGGAGTTTTGATCGCGTTCACGCAAAAAAAGACCAAATCTACCGGGGTGGCTTTGGAGTCAGCCGAAATGGGGAGATGCAACACATCCGAGGCGAAACAGGGTTTAACCTTGGTCCCATCATGGCAGAGGCGCTGCCCGAAATTGTTCGATACACACGCATCCACCCCAATTACGGCGGAGCCACCTTAGCCTACACGGATGGCGAAAACACCCAGGCGTTCAGGGAAGAACGTGTGGTCTATGCCGATTCTACGTTTCTTCGCCTGTTTGATTTTCCTTTGCTGAAAGGCAGACGGGCGTTGGTATTGACGGAGCCGAACACCCTGTTGCTATCAGCATCCATGGCGCAGAAATATTTTGGCGAGGCAGATCCGCTGGGTAAAACCATTGAGGTTATAGGATGGGTACGAGGCTTCTATAAAGTGGTGGGCGTCTTCGAGGATGTGCCCGCCACATCGCATCTGCGCTTTGATTTTCTGCTTCCTATGCAGGATTTGCTCAACCTAT
>Ga0102947_1000234_pt1 | contig 20460 bp, 35 predicted proteins | sample SalPon2A_A_D2_MG_FD_78210 | JGI IMG/M metagenome (GOLD analysis project Ga0102947, IMG submission 78210) | Soil microbial communities from South San Francisco under conditions of wetland restoration - Salt Pond MetaG R2A_A_D2_MG | ecosystem: Environmental > Terrestrial > Soil > Wetlands | place... | reverse complement strand
TATAAACGCAGAAAACCAGCCCCGTCCGCAAAAACTGAGCTGGTCTTCCCTACAAATACCCAGAACAGGTATCTGACATGACACAATTTAGTGACATCTGTACAACAAACGCAACTCCCCCGGATCAGGATCAGAATCTTAGACACGTTCAGATCCTGAGTGCAAATCAAATTTGGGAATTTAAGACGCTGCGCAAGCGGATCGACCGTACGCCGCGTGACCCTTATTCGGTCATGTGGCAGGTAGTCGGCACGTGTGACGGTTATACCCCCGATCAGATCGCCGCGCTCGAAGCAACCGGAAACCTACGCCCGTCGCAGCAGGCCGAAGTGCTTGCCGACGTAGCGTAATCGCGGATAGCCTATCCGCTAATGTTCTTTTCTGCCAACTATTATCCGGATTACCAATGGCACTATATCAAGCCAGACTCAAACAAGATGTATCCGTCGAGTATGCTCGCGAAATTTTGCAAGCCATGCTCAAGAATGAAATGCCGGCTGTACGGCAAACATTCCTCAATGACGACGGCAATTTTGCCAGCGGTACGGAAATCAATTACGACCGCCTCACCGGGAAAGTAACATGCTTTCTCGACGAACTGCGAACCCAAGGAATCAAGCCCCGATACCGGAAGGCGGCGTAGCCCCTGTTCTTTTTAACCCTCATGTCCCCCGGTCCCAAGACCAATGACTTACGCAACTCTTAACCACAGCCTGTTCTTCATCATGCTGATCATGGTGTTTGCCTTTCCCGCAATCACACTCATCGGCAATTACATCGCCAACAGGCGTAGACCGGAAACTACAATGGACGGATATACCGAAACCAAATTCATGAACCAAGAGGCCATCCACACAGAAGGTCTCAGCCGGGAAGAATACGACCTGATCGAATGGGAAACCGAGCACCGCGAAACGTGCCCGATGGACCTGCTCATCAGACACCCCAAATACAAAGAAACGCACCCCGGCTGCAAGACGTGTTTCGAAAAGCTCTGGAAAGCCGACAACTGCTACGCGATCGAAAGCGCGTGGGTGGCTGAACACGATTGCCCATGCGACCGCTTCGCCATCGTACCGACAGCACGAGCAGTAGGACCGCACCTGATCCCAATCAGCCGCCTGCAGCCCTGCTGCACCGAATGTTTCCCGCGCATCTGGGAGCCGGCAGGGGCGCGCATTAACCACGACCACGAACTCCAACCTGCTGCCTGACCCAGGCAGCACCAGCGGCCGGGCCTCGTTTGATGTAGCGGATACCCCGCACCCGGCCCGCTGGCCCCCCTCAACCCTCAATACTTACAGAATACCATGACAATGCCAACCAATATCGACTACCAGGCCGTCGCCTCGCAGCTACACGGCCGGCTCAAAGAAGCCGAGATCGAGAATAGCCGCCTTAGAACCAAAGTAGAGCAGCAGCGCGAACGCATCGAGCGGATGCTGGAGCTGCTCTACAAGACGCCTATCCACCCGAACATTACAGAGGCCATCGCAGAAGGCATCCTCGAAGAGGTAGAGCCCGCGCTGCGCAATTACTGGCTCGTGACGCAGTACCAGGACGAGGCCGACCGCCTGCGTAAACTTCTCCAGTGCGACTGATATGTGGCCGATAGAAACCATAAACACCCAGTACCTGATCGGCCTGATCCACGGCCTCGTGATCGGCGGTGGGTTAGTCGGCTACGTGCTCTGGATATACTTCAACAACCACCGGGGCGGCGGGAATCTCAAAGCAACAGGGCGGCGCTTCCGCGTCGAGTTTATCGAGAGTATGCACACTGCCCGCGAGATCGCTAACCAGCGGCGGATGGAACGTGAACTTAAACAGGCGGCATAGCCCATAAACACCACTATCGAAATGCAAAACCTATTTCAAAAAGCAACCAAACAGGCGGCAAAACTCCGGCTTGCACTCTCCGGCCCGAGCGGGTCAGGCAAAACGTTTACGGCCTTGCAAATAGCAAAGCACCTCGGCGGCAAAGTTGCCTTTATCGATACCGAGCACGGCAGCGCATCGAAATACGCCGACCTTTTCGACTTCGACGTTGTGAACTTCGATGCCCCGTACCACCCGGACAGGTACGGCAACCTCCTCAAGATGGCAGAGGGAGCAGGTTACGACATAGCCATCATCGATAGCCTTTCCCACGCATGGAACGGCAAGGGCGGACTCCTCGAAATCGTAGACGAGGAGATGGTAAGGCTGAAGACAAAGAACTCAATGCCGGCGTGGAAGAAGGCGACACCGATACACAACGCGCTGATCGAAAACATATTGGCATCGAAGCTCCATGTTATCGCCACCATGCGCAGTAAGCAGGAATACCTCGTCGAGAAGGACGACAAAGGCAAAACACAGATTAGCAAGGTGGGACTCGCGCCAATCCAGCGTGACGGCATGGAATACGAGTTCGATGTGTGGGGCGAGATGGATCTCGAAAACAGGATGTCGATCAGCAAAACGCGCTGCACGTCGCTAACCGGCAAAGTCATTCACCGCCCAGGAAAAGAGGTTGCCGAAACCCTGACGAACTGGCTCAAGGGTGCCGCGCCGCTCCAGGCCGGCACGAACGGCGCCACACAAGAGCCTGTAACCATGACGGTGTGCTACAGTGAGAAGGAGCGAGCCAAATTCCACGCCATAGGAAACGCACTTTATGGTAGCAATTGGGATTCAAAATACAAGGAACTCATCAAACACATCACAGAGGGGCGGACGGAGTCCATGAAGGAATTGAATCGCCCCGAATTTGATAAACTGATTCAAAACCTTGAATACAAACAGAGCCAAGGAACCGCCGAAGAATCAATGACACCTGGCGACCAGTCGGAGGCGCTTTATGCAGGAAAAGCAGCCTAGCGAAGAAGAGATCATTGCCGGCCAGCTCAAAGGATTACAGTCGTTACCCGAAAAAGAGATTCAGGAACGACTCACGGAATCCCTCTCGCAGTTCTTCTTCATATACAATGAGGTCGTGAGCGTGGACAATAAATCCCGAATCGATTCGGTGCTAATACACAAGTCAGACACCAGGGCTCAGTATCCTATGGGGCTTGAGATTAAGACGACCCAATCCATGAAGGGCGTTAAGATCGCGGATTGGCTATTGCAGGCACACAGATACAGCAAGACCGAGTTCAAGGAGTTTGGACGACTCATCCCGTTTGTCTTCCCCCAGATAAGCGGGATGTACCTATCTGAAGGCGTCTTAGTCAGCGAGCACAGCCTTTCAGATGCGCAGAACAACGTAAGCACGTTTCTAAGCCGATTTAAGGTCGGCGAACTGAAGCTTTACAGATATCAGCACTGGCCCTCTAGAATGTACTCAACGTTCATGAGGCTAGCCTATAAGGGTCAGAGGGTGTGGGATCAAAACAACGATCGATTTTTCAAGGATAAACTTTCTGACCTATCTAAGGCCGCATGAGTGCAGAGCGCAAAATTAGTTTCTTGGATGAAGCCCTGGCTTATGCAAAGCGGGGATGGAGCGTCTTTCCAATCATGCCAAAGGAGAAGCGCCCCATAGGCAAGCTCGTTCCTCGTGGCGTACTCGATGCCACCACAGACCATACCAAGATCGTGGACTGGTGGAAGTACGGCGTACCGTCGGCAAACATCGGCCTTGCTACGGGCAAGACCAGTGGGTTCTTTGTTCTCGATGTTGACCCAAGGCACGGTGGTAATGATAGCTTACAGGAGTTGGTAAGGCACGTAGGCCGTTTCACCGGAACCCTGTCATCTCGTACTGGCACCGGGGGTTTTCATTATCTCTACGCCATGCCCGGCGGCCCTGACATACGCAACAGCGTCGGACAGATCGCGCCGGGCCTGGACATCCGGGGCACAGGCGGCTACATCGTAGCCCCTCCGTCAATCCATCCGAATGGAAATGCTTACGAATGGCTAAACGAGGCTGGCATCAATCCGGCGCCTCAAGAGCTAATCGACATGATCCGCAAGAATGCGCCGGCGAATAGCAGTGCCGACAAGATCAAGCCCGGCGAGATGATCCCCCACGGAAAGCAGCATATCATGCTGTTTAATTACGGATGCACGATGCGCTACGCCGGCCTGGATGAAGAGGCGATATTCGACGGGCTTTGGAAGACGAACATCACACGGTGTGAAATACCGGGCCCCGAAAAGAACATCCGAGCGCTGGCGAAATCAGTCTGTAAATACGACGGAGAAGGCGAGCGGCTGCAAGACTTCGTGGCTCGCGTCATGGCCGAGGTGATAGACCCCGCGCAGGCAAAAGCATACCTGGAAGACGAGGAAGCAAGCGAGGAAGAACAGCGCGAAAAGGTTGTGGCCGGCGGCTTCACGGCGGATGAATTGATGCAGATGGATCTGCCGGAAATCAAGTGGGTCGTGCCAGGGGTGCTCCCCGAGGGTGCCACCCTGCTAGTCGGTAAACCGAAAACGGGCAAGAGTTTCTTCGCCCTCAACTTGGCGGTCGCTGTCTCATGCGGCGGGCGTGCACTTGGGAATATCAAAGTGAACCAAGGGCGGGCTTGTTACTTAGTGCTTGAGGGTTCACGAAAAGGACTCAAACAGCGACTCGACGCCCTGCTTGCAGGCGGGCCTGCGCCTCAGCTCCTGCACTTCTACCCCGAGTGGCCTACCGCTAACCGAGGCGGCGTGAAGCGCTTGGACAAATGGCTATGCTTCCACCCCGATACCGAACTGGTCATCATCGATACTCTAAAGATGATAAGGAGCGACGACCCCCGAAACCGCAACATCTACGAGCGGGACTACAACAGCGTCAATCCTTTTGCTCACATGGCAGAGCGGCACGACGTTTCGATCCTGATCATACACCATACGAACAAGATGCCGGAAGCGGACGACCCGTTCGACATGGCGAGCGGATCAACCGGGCTCATGGGGGCAGTGGATAACGGGATGGTCTTACGGCGCAGTCAGAAGCATGAGGGTGTTGATCTTTTTGTTCGTGGTCGCGACATCGAGGAAATCGAGATGGCGATGACCTTCGATTCGCAATTAAAAACATGGATCAACCAAGGCGACTCAGTAGAGTTTGGCCTTAACAATACCCGGCAAGAAATAATCACAAGCCTAAAGTCGCTGGACATCGGCGAAGCGATGAGCCCGAAAGAAATAGCCGAGCGAACCGGACAGGACTACGACCTAGTACGACAGACCCTTGGCCGGATGCTCGGCGAATCCCTGGTCTCCAAGAAGGGACGCGGCATGTACATCCTAAACCCTGTCACTTCTGTCACTTCTGTCACTTCGTCTATAAAAGTGGACAGTAACCACATGGTGAAAGTGACAGAAAGTGACAACGACCTCAATGGTTTGTCACTTTCAAAATCATCGAATACAGTTCAGAATCAAAGAATTTCTGGAGTTAGTGACAATAGTGACAGAAGTGACAGGGGGTACGGAGACACGGAAGAACCTCCCTTTTGAGAAAGTGACAAACAAAGTGACAGCGAAATCACTTCTGTCACTTTAAAGATATGATGAAGGCGAAATTACACATACCGTCCGACACATGGGGGCCCCTCCCCTGGCATAAAGCGCGCCTCGAATTGCAGGGCTTTATGCGCCAGAATAAGCACCTGATCAGTGAGGACGAACGGGACTACGCCTATTGGCTGTACGGGACGGAGGAACTCTGTAAGCATCACACCCCGCCCTGGTCCACCGGAGGCGCGGCCTATGTCAAATATGTGTACGAGTGGATTAAGCAAAAGCAAATCTCTCAAGACAAACAGAGGCATGATGCAGAAACAGCAACCCGACGATGTGCGCAGGGAGGCGCTTGCCCTTCGCAAGAAGCATCCGCTTTGGAGCGCGCAATCGATTGGAAAAGAACTACTACGCCGCTACGGACAACGCCCCGTGATGCCACTGCTGCGACTGTGGCTTAACGAAAACACAGAGGCCGAGCGATGACCAAAACCTATCGCCTCTACATCGCCGGGGTGGCGCAGCCGGATTACGCAGAGTTCACGAAGCAAGGCAATAAGGATGTTCACGACGTGAACCAGGTCGACGAACACTTCCCCGACCACGAGTGGCGCCGCGAGGACCGCCAGAAAGGCACCGCGTTCGAGGTCATCAACCTGGATGGCGAGCGCATCAGGTACTTGAGCTTCGCTGACTTCTACCAGCAGCACGACACGAACGCGTATAGCCGACGGGTGGCGGCCTACATACGAAAAAGCGAAGCAAAGGCATGATCAAGCAGCAGACCAAAAACGAGATTTTGGAGATGTGGGACAGCGGCGACTACACGAAAGCCGACATCGCGCGCAGAGTGGGCGTTGCCTGGACGACAGTGCACCACCACATCGAGAATCGCAATACAGCGTGGTCGACGAGGCTGCACCCCGAGAAGGCGCGCTGCCTGGCCTGGATGGAGGCGGACCCATCACTGACATCAATCCAGATCCAGGACAAGCTGCGAGAAAAGCATCGCAGGATACCAGGTGCCAGCACGATAACACGCTGGCGGCAGGAAGTGGGGATCGAATATCGCCGCAAAAAACAGGTTAAATTCACTGAGTCAATGAAGATTATCCTTTTTCCAGTCGACTACCCTGGCTTCCTCCTCAGAACGCCCCAGGGCGTCGTCGTCAAGCGCTCGCCCCGGCTGAGTGGGGGCGGCCACATCTACGCGATCTTCGACAACAAGCGCGGGCAATGCAACACGTTTGCCAGAAACCTGGAAACGTTCTTCGTGTGGCTGGAGAACTATCTGCAGGCGAAGCTGATCATCTACACAGAGCATGACGGGCAACTGGAACGCGTCACGGAAGAAGATGATGACTTATTTAGCCAACGGAGGGCGGCATGAGATATATCGTTTCAATATCCGGCGGCGCCGGCTCGACACTGGCGGCGCACAGGACGGTCAAGGCGCATGGCTTGGATAGCGTCGATCTCGTCTTTGCCGACACGAATACGGAGCACCCAGATTTGTACCGGCTCCTTGATCACATGGATAAGATCCTCAAGCCGGTTATCTGCCTCAGTGACGGCCGCGATATATGGGATGTATTCGACGACGCCGGAATCATCCGAACGCCGACTGGAGCCTGCAAAGCATCCGTCGAACTCAAGCACAAGCAAATTGCGCGTTGGGTGAAGGATAACGCCTCACCAGAAACGCACATGATCGTATCCGGGCTAGAATACACCGAGCCAGAACGACGCGAACGATTCTCGAAGCGATGGGGGCCGTTCCAAGTATGGCACCCGCTCGCCGATCCGCCATACCTCAGCGACTGTCAGATCATAGCTGAGGCGGAGAAATTAGGCTACCCAAAACAAGCGCTGTACGAACGCCGATATCCACACAATAACTGCGGCGGCGGCTGTATCCTCGCCGGGCTCGGGCAATGGCACGCGCTCTGGCTGGAAGACCGCGAGCGGTTCAACTACCACAAAGAGCGTGAGCGGCAATTCAACGCGAAGCACCGCAAGGGGAGGCGCCCTTTTACCGTGCTGCGGGATCAGTCCGCAAAACCCACCATAGTCGATGGTGAGATTGTTTTGAAGCGCACGGTCACGCCGATGACGCTGGAGCGGTTCGAGGAGCGCATCCTATCGAACGATATCGACCTGCAAGACTTCCGTAGCGCTTGTGGGTGTATGCTCGGCGAACAGACGAGCTTTTTCGACCTACTAGAGAGGGCGGCATGAGTATTCAAGAAGCCATCATCGCGATCTGGAACGCCGCCGACCTGGCCATCGTGTGCCTCTGGATACTCGCCTTCAGCGCGTGCTACGTCCTCGTGAGGATGTCCCACGAGGAGAGCCAGCGACGGAAAGGCAGATGAGCTTTTCAGGCTTCGAACATATCGATCCCGACTGGCGCAAACGAGCCATGTCGAAATTGAAGCAGGACGAACGCACGTATCCCAAGAGCGTCACTGCCGGTGATGTACCCCGCGTCGCTTTCACCCCTGTTTCCGGGCGTCTGGTGGCACATGCGGAGCGGGTGCAAGTATTGATCGTCGCCATGATCGGCCCATCGCTCAACACCTACGACCGGATGCACTGGACCAAGCGTGACAGCCTGCACGACTACTGGCACCAAATGGTGGCACGCGAAGCCAAGGAGCAAGGGCTATATCCGGTTCAAACGTATCCCGTCCGGGTCGAGGTGGAGTGCTATTTCGGCAAGGGTGAGCGCCGCCTGGATTGGGACAACCTCTCCCCCACCCCGAAGCTGATACAGGACGGACTTGTCAAGGCCGGTATCCTTCGCAACGATTCCCCGCCGTGGGTGGCGTGCGGCTCGATGCAGTCTTTCAAGACAAAACAACAGTCTTACACCCTTTTCAAGATTCACGAACCAGCCCCTGGAGAATAACAACCATGAATACCCAAACATTACCAGCCCCCTCAGAGCAATGGCTAACCCTGACAGGTGAAGACTTGCCGAAAGAGGTAGGCCAATTACAGCCCGGCAAAGTGGCGGCGCTGGCTGAACTGTTCATTCCGTTCATGCAGCAGGTCGTCGAGCTTCGCAAGGACGCGATGGACATCGAAGTCACAGACGAGGCGGACGCCGGCGGCATGAGGCAGGCGAGAGAACTGCGCCTGGCTATCAAGAACATCCGCGTAGATGCCGACAAAATCCGCAAGGATGAGAAGCAGTTCAGCCTCATTACCGGGCGTATGGTGGACTTCTTCGGTCGCTCGATTCGCGAACTCGCTGAGGTCACAGAGAACCACCTTAAAGAGCAGGAGACCTACGCCGAACGCATGGAAGCGGCGAGGCTGGCTGAACTCAAAAATCGGCGAGAAGAAGAGCTATTCCCCTACGTAGCGGAAGGCATGACGTTCTCGAACCTCGACACGATGGGCGAGGACGAGTTCCAGCGCCTCCTGCAGGATACGAAAGATGCCCACACGTTCCGGGAGCAGAAGCGCCAGGAAGAGGAAGCGGCGCGAATAGCTCAGGAGAAAGCCGAGGCCGAAGAGCGGGAACGACTGCGCACCGAGAACGAGAAGCTCAGAGCCGAAGCGGCGGCACGCGTCGAGCAGGAGAAGCAGAAGCTGGCAGCAGAAAACGAGAAGGCAGCCGAGAGCGCAAGTCGGGAAGTAGCGATGCGTGAGCAGGCTCGGCAGGATGATGCCAAGGCGCCCCGGTTTGCGCTGTGGCAGTTTTTCCAAGAGGAGCACGGCCTGACATTGAAAGATGGGCAGCTCGACGACATCGTTGCTGCCGTCGAACGCTACCAAAAGGCCGTCGCAGCTTCGCAGCCTTTCTAACAAACCCCAGCAGCCTGCCCCCGGCTGCTGCAACCAAGAGCGAACCATGGAACAGCTACTGAAACGATGGGCAGCCGCCGAACCTGATCGGTGTGTTAGAAATTGGCCCGACGACTTGGAAGATCACGCCTTCCAGGCCGGTGTTTTGTATGCCATTTTAAAAAACATCGAGGCACGTGGTCCAGAGTACGCCCTGACGCTGGATATGGAGCACGACGCGGATTGCTGGCGCTATGAGGCAATCATCGACCGCAAGGGTAAGAAACGCGCACAGTGGAGATCTGCAAGCCGCAAGTCGTTTGGCCACGCGCTCCTGGCGGCTTACTTACAGGCCATCGAGGCTGTGGCGGAGGTGGCGGGGTGAGTGACAGCGACTGCTTGTTAATATCGGTCATGTATGTATATGAGCATCGGGGGAAATCGTATAGACAACTGCTCCAATGCGCCCTGAAAGTTTCTAGGGACAGCGTGCCGCACGATGTACTTGAACACCCTATGGAGCCGGAAAACCTCGATAGGCTTCACGAGCTGCTGCCTGAGCACGTTCGATCTTTGGGCCCCATCGTTGATGTTCAGAACATATTCGAGATTCACGACACAACAACAACCAGCCAAAAGGCAGGCTAGCGCTTGCGGAGTTTCAAGATGAATAAGACCATCATAATCATACAAGACCCCGACGATGACGACGTGAACCGGCCGCCCCGAAGGTGAATCTCTAGACCAGAAAACCGATGCAAAGGATACAACTCATACAACTCGAAGCGCGGGAAGTCGAGGAGCTGATCGAGCGCGCCGTCCGCGCCGCCAATGATGAGAGCAAAAACCTGATCGGCAAGATCGAGGAGGAGCTTTACGTCAACCGGGAATGGCTGACTGAAAATCAGGCAGCGAAATACTTGGGCATTAGCAAGCAAAGCGTGCAGGGACTACGCCGGGGCGGCGATTTGAAGGCCAAGCGGCGTGGTAAGTACTATTACTACCACATCAACGAGCTGAAGCGTTACATCGCGGAAGGCGATGACTAGGCCCACAGGCTGCGCATCTTCTCGTCCAGGTCGTGAAAATCGAACCCCTTGAAATAGGCTTCCGTCTGCTTAATCGAACTATGGCCCAACGCTTTCGAAATATCGTGTATGCCCCACCCTTTGCGCAGCAGGTACCCTGCAATGCTGTGCCGGGCGATGTGGAACGACACCTTGGCGTCCACCCCGGCGCGGTCAACGACCTTTTTCAGGTCCTGGTTCACACGGCTGTTACGCGAGTCGATGATGCGGCGCAGCTTGAGGGGGCTGCTGATGTCGTAGCCGCCGAGAAGCGGAAAAATATACCGCTCCTTTTCATCGAGGTATCTATCAAGGATAGCGCGGGCCGGTGGCGTGATCAGGACACCGTGATCCCTTCCGGTTTTGTCCATCTTCCATTCCAGGCGCTCGCCTTTGATGTGCCCCGGCTCGATCAGGCATACATCCGAGAACCTGAGCCCGAACATATAGAACGAAAACATAAAGAAGTCACGCGCCTTGAAAGGCCCCTCCCCCGGCGTCAGGTCCAGGGCTTCGATGGCGTCGATCTGGTCGGGCGTGAGGTGGTTCTTTTTCACGGGCTCGGTTTTGAGCTGAACATTGAAAAACGGGTTGCGCTCCTGTGGGTACCTCCCCTCCCGAATCGCCGCGTAGAGAATCGTCCGGATGCCGGCTACGTTCTTGCTTATCGTGTTGGTATTGTTGCCGTGGTGCTGCCTCAGATGCGTCATGTATCGCCGGATAAATCCGGGCGTCAGGTCGTCGAATGCCACGTCCTTTCGATATCCCTCGAGCTTATTGAGAATAACCGTGAAGCGCATGTAGGAACTCGCCTTGCCTTCGCGGCGGTATCCTTCGACAAACGAGCGGGCATATTCCATGAAGTCCTCTCCCCCCTTCTGCGCCCCGATACTCCGGCTGATGCAATAGTACAGCCGATCAGACGTAACCTTGATACCCTTGCTAACAAGCTCATGTACGCAGCTCTCGCAGGCGGATTCAACTTCGGAAAGGTAACTATTCACCTGTTCGTGGTTTCCATAGCTCTTTCTAGCCCGGCTCGTGTTGTCGTTCCAGTGCCTGGTGTGTATACTTATTCCCAGCGGCAAGAAGCGGCGGCGATCCTTGTGTCTGATGCGCAATCTAATCGAAGCCTTTCCATCCTGCGTCGCCTGGTCGCTGCGTATCTCGATTTTGAATCCCGGCATTTCGGTGCGGTATTCGGTGCGGTTTTCGGGATGATCTCAAATAACATGGCATTATTTGGATCTTCATATCGTGCCGCAAACCAATTACCGCGAAATAGGTATCAAATACAACAGACTTACCATTCCGCCCCTGACCACTACACAACGCTCGTAAGTCCTTATTTCGATAGGCTTACGGGCGTTTTTCATTTCCCCCGGTGTGGTTTTCGGTGCGCTTTTTCTGACAAAAATACCGGGAAGATGGTTTACTTCATCCAGCAAGGCGACGGCGGGCCAATAAAGATCGGCTACACATCAGGGCTTGCCGAAAACAGACTGCTCGCCTTACAGACTGCCAACCCCTATCCTCTCCGCTTGCTTGGGTCTATCAGGAATGCAGGCAAGAAGAAAGAATCCGAGCTTCATAAGCTCTTTGAATATTCCCGGCTTTCCGGCGAGTGGTTCGAATATTCGCGAGAGTTGGATTTTTATATCCGCTCCGCAACAAACCCCTTCGACTACGAGAAGTCAGGAGGCACGCATATCCTGCTTCGATGGGTAGACGATTACAACACACCCGAAGACGGTGTGCGGGCTACTGATAGGTGTCTTTTCTGCGGTGACTTCTGCCCCGGATCGCTAGGGCAAAACAACTCAAGGAATTGCGCCGTCAGGTTCCACGAAATAACTCACGAGGATGGGACAGGGATCGTCTCTCTGAATGGGTTTTACATGAAGCGTAGAGACGAGCATTTCCATACGCAGGAAGAAATAAAAAAGCACAAGGAATTTTGTGAGTTTCGATCAGCGTGGATAGAAGGTCAGCTGGAAGGAATGACCTTCGATTATTACCCAATCACCCCAGAATCACAATCGCTGCGAATGCGAGCAGCATAACAACCCGCCCCCGCCGGGCGGATAAACGAGAGAAATATCATGGGACCTTGTCTATGTGGAGACCCCTACTGCCCCTTCTGCGGAAGCGCCGATGCTGGATATGAAGACTTTGAAGATGCCGTGATCGAGAAGGCCGGTATCGAATCGCATGACGATTACGAGGGATTTATAGAGGCGCTGGCTAAGCTCGAAATCTACGGCGATGAAGAGCAGTCTTTTATCCTAGCCATCATTGATGGTTTGCCCCTTTCGGATTTGATGGCCGATGTAAACGAGCACAATACTCTTGTCTTGATTGAGCGCTCGTTAATCGCCTTTCGAAAGGCTGTATCCAGGTCGTTGTCGCGGCTGAATAAGTACAACAACGCCGCCGAGGATGCGCTTAAAGAAGCTAATAGGAAGGCATACGAGGAGTTCATGGACAGGCCATTGCCCGAGACTGATCCGAGCGATGGGTATGCCCTAAATTTCAACGACCTACGATGACCAAAGACACCCCGCTTCGGCTCATCAAGAGCCACAAGCACGCCGGGCCGACCGGCACCTACGACGGCGACGAGTACCCCGGCCTCGTGCGCGTACGGATCAATGAATCGCTAACCACTATCGCCTTACCGGATCAGGTAGAGGCGGTGCAAAACCGGAGGGCGGCATGAAAAACTTCGAGAGATTTAGAGTAGAGGTTCCGTGTTTTAAGGGCAATGTGCCTCTGGGGTGCATCGTCATTAACATGCCCGCAACCCGGCAGGATATAGAACACTTTGAAAGATGGATCGGCATCCAAATTGAGATACTGAAGCTACAGACCATCGAGCCAACCCCTCCCCCGGCTGCCGAGGATGTTTGCCCACGATGTAGGAATACGAGGCGCATCAAGTATGCAAATGATGCAGAGCCCATCACTCGTCCATGTCCAGTATGCACCGGCAAGGCTAGTGAGGAGGTGGATCATGATTGAATTTACACCAGGCGGCTACGACAAGAACGTCAAGCAGATACAAGCCGAAGCCCGCGCCGCGCTGCTCTATGAGATCGACACCGCCATGCGTGACCTCCAGGCCGCTGCGGTCACAGCTGGCGGCAGCTACACGCTGCCGGAGGCGCTTGAAATAGCTTTCGACATGCTGCGCCAGCGGCTCCAGGTCGTGTCCCCCACCCCGGACGACGAGCCCGGCGAGTGCTGCCCGGAATGCGACACGCCGGCCGGCTTCCCGCACCAGGCGGGGTGTGAGGCCCCTAGTGCCCATTAATCTGGAATTCTTCTAACGTTAGAGATAGGTAAATGAAATGCACTCAGGAATTCTAGTAGAAATGAACGACTACAAACTTGCTGAAAATGGTGATATATACCTACGTCATAATGGTAAGATGCGTCGGATTTGTTATGCCAGGCCAGAAGAAGGAGACACAGGAAAACAAAAGGGTTTTGGTTATGCGTGGTTCTGGGATGTTGTTTTCTCAGATGGAACGGCAGCTAAGTGGAGTGGCTTAGATATGAATGTAATACTTCATCAACGAACGATGATGTGCTCAAAGAACGTGCTGGAAAATTGGCGCGGCAAATTCGACGAAGGCGTTTCCCCATCCTCCGGGGCGTGAAGCTTCCATATAGTCAAACCGCCCCACCCTGCATCAAGCCGGGTGACTACCTAATCCCTCCCCCGTTTTCGCGTGTGTAAAGTATTTATACATTTTTGTGTATAACCTATTGACATCGTATACACTTTACTGTATATTGATACTAGATCAAACAACCAGGCATGACCATGTATTTCCTTCGATTCACCAATAACCCGCTAGATGACCTGAACCGAAACGAATCGTATTGGAACCACGATAACTTTCCCATGGAGGAAGATCCTCCCTATGTGGCGCGCGCAGACAAACTACGCTACAACCATGAATTCGGTTGCTGGGTAGAGGTGCATGATGGACTCTGCGGATTCTATCTCGATGCTGATACCATAGAAGAAGCAATCGAGACCGTGAGTCGCCAAAAATCGTGGGCTTATTTCTCAACAGACCTGGATGAGTGGGTGATTTTCGAGGGTTCTTTGTCTATAAACCAGGATACCCCTGAGGGCCAGACCTTTTTCGCATCCAAAATCGCATACACCCCCTAACTCAATCGCCCATAATAGGATGGGTTCAACAAACACACCAACAGAGAACGACAATGAAAACTTATTCCAGCCTAAACAAAGTGACCGAAAAAGTAAAAGTGGGCGAAAAAATCAAAATCGAAAACCCTTACATGAATGGAACATACAGGCGCCTGGACAAGCGCTCCAGACTCAGCTTGAAGCGCGCCTCCAATGGCGACAACGCTCAATGGTACCAGGAACATGCCGTCATTCGCGGAGCGTAATCCCCCTCCAAATCGCACCTCTCAGGTATAAATCACAACAAGATGAGCCAATACATCCCAGAATCCGAACTGGCATCCCTGGCCGAGATCGCGTTGGGGAAGCTCAGCCAGAAAGAGGCGGCCGAGCTGGTAGGCATCCTCCAACCGCGCATCAGCGAGGCGGTGGCAGGTCGCCGGCACAGCGCTGCCATCGAGCTCATCAAGCGCTTGTACGCTCTCAGTGAGGAAGCATCTCCAACGATTGAAGTACATTACCTATTCCCGAGCGAGCTCATGCAATGGCTGGAACGCCAGCAACGCGCTGCGAACGCGGAAGTGGAGGCAATGGATATCACTGAGTATCCAATAGACCCACGAAAAGGGAACGACTACATAGGTCGCAAAGGGTTTTACTGCGAGCACGAATCCACAGACCGATTCGGCATCCCCCATGAAATCGATCTTGCGGGTGACACGGTCTGGGCGCCGGGCGGCGGTGACTACACAGAAACCACGCCGACTGACGAAATGACGTTCTGGCAGCAGCAGGATAATAAACCGCCCCACCATGGGTAGTAATGGATAACATTGCTGAAATCCGAAAGTATTTTACCCGACGGGGACCCTGTGCCTTCTGCGGCAATGCAGACGCCAACCACCGTATGTTCGACGCGGTCTTTGACCGTTGCCTGCGGGCCGGCGAATCCGTGCACGAGGTGGCGTACGATTGTGACATCTCTATCGACGCGGTCTTCTATATCCTGCGCGAGTACGACAGGGATGCCGGCGTTCTCGAATACTAAACCGCCCCACCCTACCGATGCAGGATGAGGCGGCTGTGATCTGTATGGGTTATTTCTTTTTCTGTTGGCGCTTCTTGAACCCTTCCGGCCTGCGTATCTTCGACCACTCCCCCGCTTTCGCGGCTCTGCTCACCTTCGATCGGCATCCATCGCAAGCCTGACGCCTGCCCGTCACCTTCTCGTCGCATTCCTTCCAGTTGCACAGGCGCTCGGCCTGCTTCTTCTTGCGCTGCGTCTTACGTCGGCTTACTTCCTTTTCAGCCACCCGCGCCGCGCTTTTTTTACCGGCGTCGGCTTATCCTTTGCCTCACCTCCGATGCTGAGTAGTCCGGGGAGCCGCTTCATCTTCAGCGCCGCCCCTTCTACGCTCTGCCCTATCGCCTGCTTTGTTTCTCGTTTAATCTGGCGATTGTACCAGTAAGAATTGACACGGCGCATACCATGCTTATGCCGAGCCTCAAGCGCTGCCCATTGCAGGGCGCGTTCGTGCTCGCGTTCGGCCAGGGCGAGGCGCTGCTCGAACGCCCTATCTCGGATCGCTGCCGCCGCCATGCCTGCCTTGAGGTTGATTCTCTCCCGGTTCGCCATCGCTACCGGGTGTGATGCCTTTAGCTTGTAGAGCTGGTTCATCAGGTAGACCGCTGCGAGCGGCTGGACGCCCGATGTCCACGCAATGAAAAGTCCGTGGAGTCCTGCCTGATTGTCCAGCAGCATCGTAGCAAGGTCCCCCATCATGACAAGAGATGAGACCTTGAAAATGCGCTGTATGATCGTGTGCTGCCTGCCTGCGATCTTCTCGCTCCCGGTCATCGCCCACGAGTATGCGAACAGACATTCGAGAATGAATCCACACCCCCACATCATAAAGCGTACTGTTATTGATGCGACCGCAAGCCCGGCGTAAAGTGTCGCTGCTGCCGTGCCGAAAAGAAAGATGATCTTCGACGCCGCCGGGCCGTGCGTCTTGAGTAGGTTGATGACGTAGTTTAGCGGGCTGTTGTCGAACGGGTCTTGTGCGACGATTGGCTCCCGCTTCTTCTCAGGTTCAGGCTCCTTTTCTGTCGCAGGTTTGGCGTGTGTGTTGGTTGTGAACTGTAACGGATTCTTACCTGTAAACCAATCGTTAAGGGGGATTGGCTTTCTGGTCTGGCCGTTTGTCACGGGGGGATCTTGATGTGACATTTTAACCTCGTACAAAGACCCGGCGCATACCCCCCTTTCCACCCCTTGCACAGGGCGCACGATGCTACAGTTAAGAGCAAGGTGAGGGAATACACGACCGGGGTATTTGTATTACCGTGCAAGTATTTACGAAGGGGTCAAAATAACAAAAATTAGCTAGTTCCCAACTGTCGCAATGGTGGTGCATGATCGTGCGACATTTAGCGCCACCCAGCCCGGCCTTTCGTGGCTGTCTGACCTGCCCCTCCAGGCCGGGCGGGCGGCCTCAGAACGTTACGGATTCAGGAGATGAGCGACAGTAAAAAAGCCGTAACGATGGAGAAGATAAAACAGCCGATAGCGATCATCCAGTACACCGCGTACCGTGACACGCCAGCGGGCGCCGGCAGCACGCGGGCCTCACGTTCGCGCCAGCGCGCGATCTCATGCCGGGCGTACTCGGGTGTTACTTCTTTGCGCCCGTCGCGTGTGTGCTCCCAGGCCCGCCCACGCTCGAAAGTGTAGCGTGCTACGCGGGCGTATACATCGACCACGCGATGGCCTTCTGATGTGGCGTCAAGGAGCACACGGGAGGGCGCGTTTTACGGCGCGATGGTGGGACAATCACGACGTTGGCTCAAACTGATGTCAATCGACAATATGCGGCTCCGCCTTTTTCAGGAGATGCCAAAATACCAGGAGCCCGGCGCCACCACAGAGCCAGGCGAGCACCAGGAATGTCAGCAGCATCCAATGTTCAGTGATCCAGTTCATCAGGGGAGCTTTTTACGTGCACATTCCAGAGCTGCACTACCACAGCCACGAAGGCCAGCAGCAGCAGCGCCGTGACGGCCTCGGGGGCTATGCTTTCCAGCGCTCGCACTGGTACGCTGTGAGTGCCCAGCCTGCAATCCAGAGCAGGGCGGTGGTTAATATGATGTGTAGGTCAGGCATGGTGTGATGTTTTGGCCCGCGACCCCAGCACCTTTGCTCAACGGATGCGCGTTGCCGGGGCCGGGGCCAAAGTCAGGGATCGATTTTATTGCTGAGGTCCTTAATCTGATCTTCCAGGGCGCCGAATCCGCGACGAACAGTGGTTTCCAGCGTGTCGATGCGCATCGACACCGCGCGCTTGAACGCCTCTGTATCGCTCCTGCTGCGTTCCACCTCACCGAGGCGGCTGGTGTTGGTGGCGACCTGCTGCAGGAGTTCAGTTTGTTTGTTGTCCTCCTCCATCTGCAACCGAATTTGACTTATAATCGCGTCGGTCGTTTGGTTCGGTGTGCCTCCCCATATCTGGGTGACGCCCTGTCCACCGACCACGCCAAGGAAGACGTAGGCCAGCACACGCAGGGCGTCAGATACACTGATCTGTCCAATAACTCCTTTCGTATGATCATCGTTACTCATTCAAATAACCAGGTTTTAAGACGTTTTGCGAATCCACCGACGGGGTAGGGGGTTATCTTGACCATACTGTAATCGCAGGCTTGTCCATATTCAAAAACACGTCCGGCAAGTGGTTCGGATCGCCCTCGATGACCCATCGACCATCATGCTCGATGGCGTCGAAAGTGTTCGGTCCTGAGTAATTAACGAAGCCGCCCCGGACCTCGGTCTTTTTGTAGTGGACACTATGACCCTGCTCCAGCTTGATCCGTGCGAACGTGCAGCCGGCAATATTGCCCTGGATGTGCAGGTTCGCGCCGGTGTCGGCAATGTCTTCGTAAATCGTAGCGCCGCGAATGACGCCGTCCATGAATTCGTTATTCGAACTGTTGTGCTCGACGTGCAGCCCCCAGCAGGGCGCGTTGATGATCTGGAAGTGCTGCATCCGGTTGCCCTGGTTCCAGATGTCGAACCAGATGGGGTTACCGGCTGCGAATAGATTCGTGATCACGTTCTCTTTGCTGTTGCGGATTTTATTGCCGGCGTCCCATTTCTGATCGAAGCCTTTCCAGTTATTGTAGCTGGTTGTGACCTTGTCGAGCGTGCAATCAGTCATCTTTTCGGCGCTAATCCCGCTTTGGCCATGGTTCAGGATGTGAATGTCCTCCAATAAATGCCCGGCGCCCATGATGCGAAGCCCCTCGGTGTTCGACCATTGGAGATCCATCTTGCGCAGGGTCCACCTGTTGGACATCTCGGGAAAGTCGATCATCCCTTGATAGCCTGTGTTCGCGCAGTATCGCAGCGTAAGGCCTTCGAGATGAACGCCATCGACGTCTTTTTCATCGCAGTAAAGGACCCGCTGATGAACCGCGGCAAGCACTTCGAAATCGGCCGGCGGCCGGTCGTCAGGAAAACGCGCCCACAGCCGAATCGGACTAGCTGCCGTGCCCTCGATGTATATGCATCCAGGAAGAAGGTCGTCAGTTTTGAAGACGGTTCTCATAGGGTTGCCATCAACTATCAGCATGTGCGGCTGCATGTTCGACCGATGGCGTAGGCCGGCCGGTCCCGGGCGCACCTGGCTTGCCGGGTGCTGGTGGAAAGGCTGCCCCCAGCCGATGGAGTGGGCGTTGCCGCTTTTCTTCCAGATCTCTGGCGGAACGGGCTTCGCGCCAATCAGCATCGGAGCCTCGCCGGGGTAGGCAATAAGTGTCGTTGCGTTGCGAAGCTTGAATCCGCCGAGATAGGGACCACCGGCACGGAGATAGATCGGAGTAACGCCGGCGTCGTCGATCGCTTCTTGCAGGTTGTCCGCAGGCGTTACCACGATGCCAGCTGGCGCGTCTTCAGGCGGGGGAGGGGGAGCCTCCAGCGCCGCAAGACGGTCTTCGAGCGCCTTGAACCGCGTCTGGGTGGCGCTCTCCAGGGCAAGCATTTCGCTATGTGTGGGGACTGCTGCTGGCATACCCTAAGATACTGATTTAGATGGATTTAAGAAAAAAACATCCCGCCGCCCTTTGGCGGCTCAGTCGGCGCCCCCGGCCAAGGAAAGGCGCCCGTAGTATCCCCCCGGAGTCTACGCTGAACGCCGGGGCGGCGGGAATTCTAGGTGCTCATGACAGCGGGGATTTTAGAAGCCCAATGTTGACTACGCCGCTGCCTGGGTCGTTACCGCCGTCGGCAACATTCTCGATATCCCCAGATGTGAGCGGCAGTTCGGCATCCGTCTTGTCTATATCGAGCCAGTATATCCCGTTCGAATTACAGAAGTACAGCCGGCCGCGGGCGTTGTGGATAATCATATCTGTGATCCCGACGCTTGAGACATCACACACCGCCTGCTTCAGGAGGCAGTCGGGACAGTCGGTGCGGTAGATCGTCTCGCCGTCCGTGAAATAAAGGCGGTCGTCGAACTCACTGTACTCCATCAGGCAAAGTCCAGATGCGCCAAAAGACAGAGCGTACGTAACGAGGTCGGGGGCGCCGGGGGTACCGCCGACATAGGGGAATGACTTTAGAGCCCGCACCCCCCCGGATACCGGCGCATAAGCGTAAATGGTATCGCTCGTTTTCCTGTAGGCGATGCCGCCAATGTGGGTGATCGTCGAAAATACCGCATTCAGGTTGATGTAGAGTGCCTGAACCGGCGACCCGGTCGCGCCCAACCTGCCGATGCTCGGCGTGAATCCTCCGACGACCCCATTAAAAATCATGATCGTATCACTGACCGGGTCGTACTTCACGTCAGCAACAGCATTCGATGCAAACTGCCCATCAAATCCAGGTCCTTGATATATCTGCACCAGTGAGTCTACATCGGCGCGGCTCCATGCCCAGTACTGAGATATAAAATTCTGGCCGGCAAAGATTCGTTTATTTTGCGTGTC
>Ga0102947_1000233_pt1 | contig 20490 bp, 13 predicted proteins | sample SalPon2A_A_D2_MG_FD_78210 | JGI IMG/M metagenome (GOLD analysis project Ga0102947, IMG submission 78210) | Soil microbial communities from South San Francisco under conditions of wetland restoration - Salt Pond MetaG R2A_A_D2_MG | ecosystem: Environmental > Terrestrial > Soil > Wetlands | place... | reverse complement strand
TCGAGGCCGTCGCCGAGGAAAGCGCGGCGGGAATCACCTGGTTCACCCCTCCGAGCCTACTCCACGAAGAGGAGCTCGAGCGCGGCCCCCGCGGCTACTACAACCTCGGGATGGCCCACGGCGTACCGGGCCACATCAGCATCCTCGCAGACCTCGCCGCGGCGGGCGTTGCCACCGACCGCACCAGCCGACTGCTGGATGGAGCCGTGAAGTGGCTGCTGGGGCAAACCACGGACGACGCCAACTTCCCGTACGTCGTGGGACCGAAGGCCGAGAGCAAGCCGTCCCGAGTGGCGTGGTGCTACGGACTTCCGGGGATCTCCGCCGCCCTCTGGAAAGCCGGCCACGCCGTAGGTCGGGAGGAGTGGTGTCGCACCGCGCTGGAGATGACCCGGGGGGCCCTGGAGCGACCGAGCGAGGACATGGGGGTGGTGGACGCGGCCTTCTGCCACGGCACCGGCGGCATCGCCCACCTCCTTCACCGCCTGTATCGCTGGAGCGGCGAGGAGGGCATGGCCGAGGCTGCCCGCACCTGGATCGACCGCACCTTGGAATGGCGTCGTGAAGGGGTGGGGTTGGGGGGCTACCGCAGCCACCATCCCAATCCCAACGCGGAGCTGCCCTACTACGACTCGCCGGGCATGCTGACCGGCGCCGCGGGTATCGGCGCCACCCTGACGGCCGCCGCGTCGGAACTTCCACCGGAGTGGGATCACATGTTCCTCCTCGGCGACCCGACCACGGCATGAGCCAGGGGGAAGAGGCCCGCCACCAACCCTCCGGTTTCTTCGTCCTGCGCTCGCCCCTGCTGCCCTTCGACACGGTGCGGGACTGGACCCGGGCAGGCGAGGGGCAGGCGGGGTTCGTGATGGACCGGCTGACCGAGCCGCGAACCGAGGAAGGACTCTTCCTGGCCTCGGAAAGCCTGCATCGGGCTTTGCGCTCGGCCCAGGACGACGGGGCGGAGCCATCCCACGGAGTCCTCCTCTCCGCGGCTCGCTATCTTGCCCGCATGGCCTCGCGCCCGACCCCCTTCGGCTTCCTCGCCGGATACAGCATTGGCACCCTGGACTCCGGCACTCGCCTGGAGCTGCCGCCGGCCCGTGCCTATCTCCGGACCTCCCGCATCGGCGTAGATCACCTGTCCCGGCTCTGCCGGAAGTTGGCACGGCGACCCGAGGTGCGACGCCAAGCGGTCCTCCGCGTCAACAGCAGCCTGTACTCCCTGGCCGGGCAGGTGCGTTACGTGGCGACCCGGGAGTCTCCCGATGGAGAGCCGGTGCAACAGCTCCAGGCGGTGGGCGAAGGCCCCGCCCTCCGAGCCGCCCTGGACATCGTCACCGCCGCCGGCGACGGCCTCGGACACCGCCACCTGGCCGGGCGCCTGGCCGAGGATCTCGAGATTTCTGAACCGGAGGCTTCGGGTTTCGTCGATCAGCTTCTCGACACTCAGATCCTGGTTCCCGACCTTCCGCCTCCGGTCACCGGCCCCGCCGCCCTGGGAGCGGTGGCAGAGCTCCTGGAGGGTCGATCCGAAACGCAGGAGGAAGGCCGCTGGCTACGCTCCCTGGAGACCGAGCTTCGGCGCCTGGACGGCTCGGGGCTCGGTCGCCCCCTGTCGGACTACGACCGGGTGCGACGGGGCCTCGATGAACTGTTCGACGGCGAGCGCCTGGACCGGGCCCTCTACACGGTGCTGCGCAAGCCCGCCGACGGCCTGCGCCTCCATCGCTCCGTGGCCGAGGACTTCCTGCGGGCGGCCCGCACCCTCAACACCCTGTTCAGTCAACGGGAAGACCCACTCCAGACGTTCAAAGAGAGGTTTTACGAGCGCTACGAGCAGCGCTTCGTCCCCCTTTCGGAAGCGATGGACGAGGAACTGGGTCTCGGCCTGGAGGGCTACGGTGAAGCCGCCGTCGACGAGGCGCCGCTGCTCAAGGGCCTCCACTTCCCGGGCCCCCCGGACACCACCGAGGACTGGCTCCCCGCCCATCGTGCCCTCTTGGGAATGGTCGGTCGCGCATTGGCCGCTGGCGAGGAGGAAATCGTACTCACCGACGGGTTGGTGGAGCGAATGGCGTATCCCGACCCAGCCCCCACCCCGGACTCCTTCGCCACCGTCGGCAGCCTAGCCGCCCAAGACGCCGCCGCGGTCGATGAAGGGGACTACCGCATTTGGATCTACAGCGCCGTCGGCCCGTCGGGGGCCAAGATCCTGGGACGTTTCTGCCAGGACGACCCGGAGCTGGCGGAACTGGTGCGGCGTCATCTACGCAGCGAAGAGGCACAGAGACCCGACGCTGTCTTTGCCGAGGTCGTGAACCAGCCGAAGGACCGCAGCGCCAACATCGTCGCCCGGCCGGTGTTGCGGGGCTACGAGATTCCGTACCTGGGCGTGTCCGGCGCGCCCGACGACCGGCAGATCCCGGTCTCCGACCTGCTGGTGGGGGTCCGCGAGGGGCGCATCATGATCTGGTCCCGCTCCCTCGACCGCGAAGTGGTGCCCCGGGTCACCTCCGCCCACAACTACCGCACCCACGGCATCGCCACCTATCGGTTTCTCGCCGGCCTGCAACACCACCGCGCCGCCAGCGCCCTGTACTGGAACTGGGGACCGCTGGCGGACCTGCCTTTCCTGCCCCGGGTGCGCATCGGCCGGGCTGTCCTGTCCCTGGCCACATGGATCGTCCCCAGCTCCGCCCTCGGCGCCCTCGCCCAGGGCTCCCCCGCCGAGCGGCGGGCCGCCGTGGAGAGCTTCCGTGAGCAGCGCCGGCTCCCGCGCTACGTCACCCTCATGGACGACGACCAGGACCTGTTGATGGACTTCCACAACCCGTTGATGGTGGAAGCCCTCAGCCACGTCGCCCGGCGCCAGGACACCGCCATCCTGCGGGAGCCGTTCCCGCCACCGGACCAGTTGGCGGCGCGGGGGCCGGAGGGGAGGTTCACCTCCCAGGTGGTCATCCCCTTCGAGCGGCGAGGCGAGCCCCATCCCACACCCCCCAGTCCACCGCCGGCGATGGAGCACCCGCGGAGCCACCCCCTCGTCGGGGACTGGTTGTACCTGAAGCTGTACACCGGTTACTCCACCGCCGACCGCCTCCTCCTCGACACCGTGGCCCCCCTCGTCCGCGACCTGCAGGAGCGCAACCGGGTGAACCGTTGGTTCTTCATCCGCTTCGGAGATCCCTCCTTCCACCTACGGCTACGCCTGCACCGCGTCGATGGCGTCGAAGCCGCCGACCTCCTGTCCGAGGTCTCCGCCGCCTTGGACCCGCTCCTCTCCCAAGGATGGCTGTCCAAGTTGCAACTCGACACCTACCGCCCCGAGTTGGAGCGCTACGGTGGCCCCCGGGGCCTGGAACTGGCGGAACGGATGTTCCACGTCGATAGCGAGATCAGTTGCGCCCTGCTGCCGCTGGGACGGCAGGATCCGGACCTGCGTTGGCTGTTGGCCGCCTACAGCGCACACCGACTGCTCTACGACCTCGGCTGCGACCCCGACGACGAGATCCGCATCCTGTCCCGGCTGGTGGAACTCTACGGTCGCGAATTCCACCGCGACCGGGAGATGCGGAGCGCCTTGGCGGCCAAGACTCGCGAACGACGGCGGCGTTTCCACTCCCTGTCCGAGGCGGCACCGGGTCAGCCCTGGTACGAGCTCCTGGAGGAGCGCCGGCGGCGGCTGGAGCCGCTGACCTGCGCGGTCCGCCAGTTGGCGGTGGACGGAGAGCTGGCCAGCACGCCGGACGAGTACGTCGCCAGCGTGCTCCACATGCACCTCAACCGCTGGCTCCGCTCCAACCCCCGGGCCCAGGAACTGGTGCTCTACGACCTGCTCCACCGCCTGGCACTGTCCCGCCGAGCCCGCGCCCGGGCCGCCGCCGACTGACCGCTCCGCCATCGAGCTCGGCGGGCAGCTTCCCTCGCCTGCGCCAACACGATAGCCTTGGCCCTTCCTCCCATGACCCTCGGCGACCTCTTCCGGCACCCCGACTTCTGGCGCTACGCCTCCATCCCCTTCATCGCCGCGGTGGTCGGCTGGGGGACCAACCTGGTGGCCATCAAGATGACCTTCTGGCCGCTCCACTTCAAGGGGATACGGCCGTTCTTCGGCTGGCAGGGGATCATCCCCTCCAAGGCCGAGAAGATGGCCTCCATCTTCGTCGATACCACCATGGTCCACCTCGGCACCCTGTCCGAGGTCTTCCAGCGCATGGAGCCGGACCTGATCGCCGATCACGTCGTGGCGGTGCTGGAGCCCCGCGTCGACGAACTCACCGACGAGGTGATGCGGCGCAGCGACGTCATCCTCTGGGACAACCTGCCGGAGATGATGCGAAACGCCGTCTACCAACGGGTCCGCGAAGAGCTGCCCAAGCTGGTCCACGCCCTCCTCCAGGACGTCGATCAGCACGTCGAAGAGCTCATCGACCTCAAGGAGCTGGTGGTCCAACGGCTGGTCGAGGACCGCATCCTCTTGAACCGCCTGTTCCTCGAGTGCGGCGCCGAGGAGTTCCGCTTCATCGTCCGCTCCGGCTTCTGGTTCGGCGGCGCCTTCGGCCTGGTCCAGCTCGCCGTCTGGCTCCTCTTCCCCGCCCCCTGGGTCCTCCCCGCCTTCGGCCTGCTGGTCGGGGTGGCGACCAACTGGATCGCGCTGAACATCATCTTCCGACCGCTGCTGCCGACCAAGGTCGGACCGTGGACCGTCCAGGGGCTGTTCCTGCGCCGCCAGGCCGAGGTGGCGGAGATCTGGTGCCGCATCGTCACCCGCGACATCCTCACCCTGCGCGACATGGTGCGCGCCATGGTCGAGGGCAAGCGCGCCGACCGCACCCGGGCGCTGATCCGCAAGCACATCAAGCTGGTGGTCGATCGCGCCGTCGGCCCGATGCGCAGCTTCGCCCAGGCTGCGGTGGGGCTGCGCAACTTCGCCGGCATCAAGGAGACGGTGGGGGAAACCGCCGTCGAGGTGGCCATGGAGCCGTTCCAGGACGCGGACTTCATCGACGCCCGGGCCGACGCCGTGGCCGAGGAGCTGCGCCGACGCATGGCCAGCCTGCCACCGGCCGAGTTCCAGGATCTGCTGCGCCCCTGCTTCCAGGAGGACGAGGTGAAGCTGATCCTGTTGGGCGGCGCCCTCGGCCTGGCCGCCGGCCTGGCCCAGTGGTACTGGGTTTTCGGCGGCGCCTGACCCACCCCCGCGAACCCGGGCCTCCACCTGGCGAATCTCGGGCGGATCCCGCTCTTGACAATTCATGACCATGTAGGTAATGATTTAGATTACAGATTGAAGGACATACCGATGCGCCTCCACGAGACCCATTCCCACCCGGCATCCCTCGGTGCCGCTGCCCCTCCCCGTTGCACCTGTACGGGGCGGGCGCGGCAGACTCTCTGAGCCACCGCCCCGCACTCCTCCCCCCCCCAAAGAAGCACAGCGAAGATCCATGCGGTAGAGGCCCCCCCCTCTCCGCCCAGGGGACAGGTGTACCCCGCCCAGACCGAAAGAGGAGCCCCGTGGAGATAGCTCCGGTGAAGACAGCGCCCGTGGGAGAGCAGGACCCGACTGCCGAGGACTGGAGAGCCGAGGCGGCCCGGCTGGAGCCGCTGCCCGCAGAACGGGTCATCGCCTGGGCGGCGGAGCGCTTCGGCGACGGGCTTGTCCTGTCCACTTCGTTGCAGGCCGGGGGCCTGGTGATCCTCGACCTCGCCCACCGGCTGGGGATCCCGCTGCGGGTTCTCACCCTGGACACCGGGCGGCTGCCGGAGGAAACCCATGAGCACGTCGAGCGGGTGCGGCGACATTACGGGGTGGATGTGGAGATGGTGTCGCCCGACGCCAGTGAGGTGGAGCGGATGGTGCGCCGCGCCGGCCCCAACCTCTTCCGCCGCTCGGTGGAGGAGCGCCGGGAGTGCTGCCGGGTGCGCAAGGTGGAACCGCTGCGCCGCGCCCTGGCCCCCTTCCCCGCCTGGCTGAGCGGCCTGCGCCGCAACCAGAGCGCCGCCCGCGCCGGCACCCCCAAGGTGCAGGTCGATCTCGCCCTGGACCCGGCCGGCCGGCGCCTCAAGATCAACCCCTTGGCCAACTGGGACGAGGCTCGGCTGTGGGCCTACGTCCGTGACCACGGCGTCCCCTACCACCCGCTCTACGATCAGGGGTACCTGTCCATCGGCTGCCTCCCCTGCACCCGCCCCGTCCGCCCGGCGGAGGAGCCCCGGGCCGCCCGCTGGTGGTGGGAGGAAGACGGCCCCCGGGAGTGCGGCCTGCACATCCTGCCGACGGGAGGGGCACAGTGACCGACCGCCCCACCTACTACCCGGTCTTCCTCGACCTGCGGGACCGCCGGGCGGTGATCGTGGGCGGCGGCGAGGCGGCCCTGGGACGGGCCCGGCGCCTGGTCGAGGCTGGCGCCCGGGTGACGGTGATCGCCCCCCACCTGGACGCCGGCCTGGCCGACCTGGCGACGAGCGGCGCGGTCCACCACGTCGCCCGGGACTTCCAGGCCGGCGACCTGGAGGGCGCCTGGCTGGTGGTCACCGAGCAGCTCCCCCGGGCGGCCGCCGCCGCGATCTACCGTGAGGCCGAGCAACGCCGCGTCTTCTGCTGCGTCGAGGACGACCTGGACCACGTCAGCTACATCCACCCCTCGGTGGTGCGCCGCGGCGACCTGGCGGTGGCCATCTCCACCGCCGGCAGCGCCCCGGTGCTGGCCGTGCGCCTGCGCCAGGAGCTGGAGGAGCGGCTGGGCCCCCACCACACCCGATTCCTGGAGCTCGCCGCGGCGGTGCGCGAGCCGCTGGCCCGGCGAACGCCGGAGTTCGCCGAGCGCCGCCGCCGCTGGTACCGCCTCATCGACTCGGACGTCCTCGACCTGCTGGCCCGCGGCGACGAAGGCGGCGCCCGGGACCGCTTCCGACAGATCCTCGGCGTCGCCCCCGGCGACGAGGCCGGTGACGAGGCCGGAACCCTTGACTCCCCGCTTCCCGAAATCGCCCCTCCCCCGTCACCCGAAACTCAGGAGACCGCACCGTGAGCCGACCGAACGACACCGGCACCCCCGTCCCCGCCGACCATCCCCACGGCGAGAGCTGGCAGGAACGACTGGCCGGCCACATGCCGGAAGACCTGGCCCGGGAAATCGACATCTACGAGACCCAGCTCGACCTCAAGCGCCAGGGCAAGGTGGACGACAAGCTGTTCGCCGAGACCCGCCTGCGCCGCGGCGCGTACGGGCAGCGCTACGACAACGGTCAGCGCCACGACGGCAGCGAGTCCCGCCGCCTGGACTACCCCTCCGGCGACCTCCTCAAGGGCCCCAACACCCTGTGGGACGCCCCCGGCATGCAGCGCATCAAGATCCCCTTCGGCGGCGTCAACGCCGACCAGCTCGACGTCCTGGCGGATCTCGCCGAGGAGTACTCGGACGGCATCTCCCACGTCACCACCCGCCAGGACGTCCAGCTCCACTTCGTCCACATCGGCGACACGCCGGACATGCACCGCCGGCTGGCGGCGGTGGGGATCACCACCCGGGAAGCGTGCGGCAACTCGGTCCGCAACGTCACCGGCTGCCCCATCGCCGGCGTCTGCGCCGACGAGGCCTTCGACGTCACCCCCTACGCCCACGCCCTGGCTGCCTTCCTCCTCGGCCACAAGGACGTCCAGGACTTCGGCCGCAAGCTGAAGATCTCCTTTTCCGGCTGCGCCGGTCACGCCTGCGCCCTGGCCAACATGCACGACCTGGGGATGATCGCCGCGGTGCGCCCGGGCAGGGACGGCGGCGAGGAGCGGGGCTTTCAGATGTACGTCGGCGGCGGCCTGGGAGCGGTGCCCCACCAGGCGAAGCTGCTGTCGGACTTCGTGCCGGAGGGCGAGCTGCTGCCGGTCTCCCAAGCGGTCTGCCGTGTCTTCGCCCGCCTCGGCGAGAAGCAGAACCGCAACAAGGCGCGGCTCAAGTTCCTGGTCGCCCGGCTGGGCATCGAGGAGCTGCGCCGGCTGGTGGAAGAGGAGCGGGCCGGCCTGCCCGAGGACCCTCGCTGGACCGCATTTCTGGAAGACCTGTCGGTGACCGACGACGCCCCGTCCCAGCAGGCCCCACCCGCCCGGGCCGGCGACGGCCCCGCCAGCGACGATCACGCCACCGCCGACGGGCCGTCCAACGGCACCGACTCCGCCGCCTTCACCCGCTGGCGCGCCACCAACGTGCAGCCGCAGCGCCAGGAGGGCTACTCGGTGGTCACCGTGCACCTGCCCCTGGGCGACCTGACCTCGGAACAGACGCGGCTCCTGGCCGGCGTCGCCCGGCGCTACAACGGCGGCCACGCCCGCCTGACGGTGGAGCAGAACATCGTGCTGCGCTGGATCCGGGACCGGGACCTGGCCGCCGTCCACCGCGACCTGGAGGCCGCGGGCCTGGGCCTTGCCGGCGCCGCCACCCTGGCCGACGTCACCGCCTGCCCCGGCACCGACACCTGCAAGCTGGGCATCTCGTCCTCCCGCGGCCTGGCCGGCGAGCTGCGCCGCCAGGTCGCCGCCGGCGCCTTCGGCGCCGACCCGGCGGTGCGCGACCTGCGCATCAAGGTCTCCGGCTGCTTCAACTCCTGCGGCCAGCACCACGTCGCCGACATCGGCTTCTACGGCGTCTCGCGCAAGAAGGGCAACCGCCGGGTGCCCCACTTCCAGGTGGTCCTGGGAGGGCAGTGGAGCGAGAACGGCGGCTCCTACGGCCTGGCGGTGGTGCCGGTGCCTTCCAAGCGCATCCCGGAGGTGGTGGACCGCATCACCGGCGCCTACCTCGACCAGCGTGAGGAGGGCGAGGGCTTCCAGGACTTCGTGCGCCGCTTCGGGAAGGTGAAGATGCGCCGCCTGCTGGAAGACCTGACCGAGCTGCCCGACTACGCCGCCCGCCCCGGGCTGTTCTCCGACTGGGGCGACCCCCGCGTCTACACCATCGGCGACATGGGGGTGGGCGAGTGTGCCGGCGAGGTGGTGTCGGTGACCGAGTTCGCCCTCCAGGCCGCCGAGCGCCAGGTCTTCGAGGCGCAGGTGGAGCTCGACGAGGGCCGGCCCGGCCCGGCGGCGGAGCGCGCCTACCGCGCCATGATCCAGGCCGCCCTCGCCCTCGGCCGCACCCGCGACCTCGACCTGCCCGACCAGCCGGACACGGTGGTCGATGCCTTCCGCACCGGCTTCTACGACACCGAGCTGTTCTTCGACCCCTTCGCCAAGGGCAAGTTCGCCCAGTTCCTGTTCGACGCCCACGCCGCGCGGACCGCCAACAGCGGTGGCAACGGGGGGCACCCGGGAGCGGGCAACGGCCACGTTGCCCCGGACGGTGCTGCCAGTGACGGTGCTGCCAGTAACGGCGGCGTCGATGGCGTCGATGAGGACAGCGTGCACCATCGCATCGAAGAAGCCCAACTGTTCATCGAGGCCGCCCACGCCTGCCACGAACGCCTCTCCGGGGCCGGCTCCCTGCCGGGCGCCGGGGCGTAGGAGTCACGCCATGCCCCATGCCACCCCGCCCACGTTCCCCGGCCTGCCCATCAGGATCGACCTCAAGGTGTTCGCCGACGTCTCGGGGGGCGACGACCCGGTGGAGCCGGCGGAGCTGATCCCCGTCTTTCACGCCTGGATCCGCCGCGCCCCGGCCCCGGGCATCGGCCGTGAGCTGCTGATCGACGTCGCCGACTACAGCCACGTCCACCACGGCCCCGGCGTCCTGCTGGTGGGCCACCAGGCCCAGTACCACTACGACCAGGGCGGCGGCAGGCCCGGCCTGCTCTACAGCCGGCGCCGCGACACGGAGAGCGGTGCCAACGGCGGCGGCGACCGCCTGCGCCGCGTCTTCCACCGCGCCCTGGAGGCGTGCCGCGCCCTGGAGGAGGACGAGGCGCTGAGCGGACGACTGACCTTTCCCGGCGACGAGTTGCTGCTGCGGGTCAACGACCGCCTGGCGGTGACCTCTCCGGAGGAGCTGACCGCCGTCCTCACCCCGGCGTTGGAACCGCTCCTCGACGAGCTCTACCCCGGCACCCGGGTGGAGGTGGAGGCGCGGGGCGGTGGCGCCACCCCGCCGGCCCTCTACCTGCGGGCCGCCGAGGCCCCGGGCGCCGCCTCCCTCCTCGCACGGCTGGGCGAAGCCCCCGGCACCGCGCCGCCGGTGGAGATCGGGGACGCTGGCGACCAGCGGGCCGCCACGCTGGAGCCGGCACCGTGAGCACCCCCCGGGTGACCTTCCCCATCGGCCCCACGGCCGCGGGCGCCGAGCCACGGGTGGCCCTGGTGGGTGCCGGCCCGGGCGACCCGGACCTGCTGACCGTGGCCGCCGCCCGCCTCATCGCCGAGGCCGAAGACCTGCTGGTCGATGCCCTGGTGCCGCCCCTCCTCTACCGCGACAGCCCGGCGCGGGTGATCTACCTCGGCAAGCGCGCCGGGCGACCCCACATCTCCCAGGAGGAGATCATCCGCATCCTGGTCCGCCTCGGCAGGAGCGGCCGCCGGGTGGTGCGCCTCAAGGGGGGCGACCCGTGCCTCTTCGGGCGCGGCGGCGAGGAGATGCGGGCGCTGGAGGAGGCCGGCGTCCCCTACCGCCTGGTGCCCGGGGTGTCCAGCGCCCTGGCCGCCCCCGCCGCCGCCGGCATCCCGGTGACCGAGCGCGGCTCGGCGGAGCAGGTGCTGATCATCACCGGCCACCGCCGCCGCGGCCATCCCTGCCCGATCCCCCGCCTGCCCCGCTACCGGGACGACCGCACCGTCGTCATCCTGATGGGGCTGGGCTCCCTCGGGCAACTGGTCGAGGGCGCCCTGGAGGACGGCTACCCGCCGGAGCTGCCGGCGGCGGTGATCAGCCAGGCCACCCTTTCGGGGCAGGCCACCGTCGCGGCACCGCTGGCCACCCTGGCGGCGGCGGTGGGGCGGGCGGGCCTCACACCGCCCGCCACGGTGGTCCTGGGTTGGGTCGCCCACCGGGCTGCGGAGCGGCTGGCGCGCCAGGCCACCTCGGCCACCCCGGCCCGGGACGAAACCGCCCATGAACTGACCGACGCCATCCCCCGGGCCCAGGCCGCCGCCGGGCGCTGAGCCCGGCCGCCGCGCATCCACGGGCATCTTCGGCCACTCGCGACGAAGTTTGTGAGCAATGCGGGCTTAGGGGTCAGGCGTCGGGATCGGGATCGGGGTTGGAGCCGGCCCTGGGCGCCAGCGCCCGGCCCACCAGCTCCGCCACGTCCGGCGGCAGGTCGAGGCCGAGGGCGGCGCGGCGCCCCTCTTCCGACATCTTGCGCCAGGTCATGCGCAGGATGCGGATCAGCTTCTCCTCGTCCGCCGCGGTGTCGCCGGTGGCCAATGCCTCGGCGAAGTCCCCCAGGTAACGCTCCAGGAAGACGACGCAGATGACGTCCTCCAGGGTCTGGGTCTCCGCCTCCCGCAGCTCCACCTTCTTGGTCAGACCGCGCTTCAGGAGCAGGCGCCGCACCCGCTCCCGGGACGCCCCGCCGTAACCCGCCTCGGCCATCACCCGGGCGGCGGTGTCGGCGTGCATGCGCTTGGCGGCGGTGCGCCACTGGAGATAGCCGGTGCGGCCTTCGGGGTAGTCCTCCCGGGCCAGCTTCCAACGTTGGACGTGCTGCGCCCGCACCGCCAGGCGCAACTCTTCGGAGGCGCCCGGCGCCAGGCGGTCCAACCAGTGGGCCATGCGCCGGTGGTAGACCACCGAGTGGGGCTCGCCACCCTCCGACCGGGGATCCCGGGCGTGGATCTCCTCCAACCTCGCCACCGCCTCGGCGAATCGCCCGCCGCCCCCGCTGTCCCCCGGACCGCTCATCGCTGCGTCATGCCTGAGTCACCGGCCCGGCCGGGGTCAACCTCGCAGGCGGTAGGCGCCGAAGGCGCCCAGCAGGCCGATCAGGGCCAGCAGGCCCATGAAGTCCAACGTCGGGATGGCCGTCGTCGGCACCCCTCCCGCCACCGTCACGTCCGCCGTCGCCGGGGCCGCGGCGACCGGCAGAACGCCGCCCCGCGTCGCCGTCACCATGCTGGTGGTGTTGGTATAGCTCCCCGGGGCGGCACCGGCGGGCATCTCCAGGAGGACGGAGAAAGCGCAGGAGGAGCCCGCCGCCAGGCTGGCGCCGGTGACCACCAGCACGTCGGTGCCGGTGATCTGGGAGCCGGGGCCGCAGAAGCCGTCCGCCGGCAGGTCGATGGCGACGAGCCCAGGGAGGACCGCCCCCAGGTCATCGCTGAAACTGATCCCGGAAAGGTCGGAGTCGGTGCCGGCGACGAGGCTGAACACCAACTCCACGGTGCCGCCCGCGGGCACCGGCCCGGAGAAGCTCTTGGTCAGGGACAGGGGGACGGTGACCGCCAGGACGTCGCTGGCCGTCGGGCCGGTGAAGGGCGAGCCGTCGAGGGTCCCCTGCAGGGCGCTGGTGACGTTGCCGAAGGCACCCCCGCTGGCCGTCGCCGGCACCTGCAGGACGGTGCTGAAGGTGCAGTTGGTGCCGGCCGCCAGGTTGCCGCCGGTGAGGGCCAGGGTGCCGGCGGCGAAACTCAGCACCGAGCCGGCGCCGCAGACGTCGGACTGGGGCAGATCGGTGGGGGCCAGCCCGGGCACCACGGAGTCCAGGGAGTCGCTGAAGGAGAGCCCGGCCATCGCCTGGTCCGTCAGGTTGGCGATGCTGAAGGAGAGGGTGACGGTGCCCCCCGGGGCCACCGGGTCATCGGTGAAGGCCTTCTGGAAACCCACCACCGTGACGTCCAAGACGTCGGTGGCCGGGTCTCCGGTCACCCGCTCGTCGTCGGCGATGGCGGAGACGGTGCTGGTGGTGTTGGTGTAGCTGCCCGCCGCCGCGTCCGCCGGCACGGAGAGGAAGACGGTGAAGGAACAGGTGTCACCGGCGGCCACACTGGCGCCGCTCAAGGACACGCTGCTGCCGGACGACGACACGGTGCCGCCACAGGCGCTCAGCGGGACCGAAGTCACGGTGAGGCCGGAAAGGGTGGCCTCCAGGTCGTCGCTGAAGGAGACGTCGGTGAAGGCCACCGGGCTCTCGGAGGCATCCAGGGTGAAGACCAGATCGACGCTGCCGCCCGGGCCCACCGGATCAACGAAGCGCTTGGTCAGCACCGGCGCCAGGGCGCTGGTGACCTGCGCCCCGCCGGCGTTGCCGCTGACCGGCTGGTCGCCGTAGAAGCCCTGCACCGGGGTGGTCTCGTTGACGTAGGTGCCCGGCGGCACGCTGGCCGGCAACTGCACGTCCACCTGGAAGACACAGGTGGCCGACGGCGCCAGGGTGCCGGCGGTCAACCGGTACACCTCACCCCCGCCCGCCCCGTCGGTGTCGGCGAAACTGGAGCCGGCGCCGCAGACGTCGCTCTGGCTGTCGGGGGAGACCTCCACGCCGCTGAGGAAGGCGTTGAAGTCGTCCTGGAAGGTCAGACCGGTGACGGTGTTGTCCGGGTCGTTGTGGCCGAGGGTGAAGCGGGCGATGATCACGTCACCCCCCGACACCTGGTTGACCGCCGTGCACGGGTCCGTCGCCGCGACGCCGGGCTGGCAGAACTGCTTCAGCATGCCCGGCGCGAAGCCGACGTCCAGGTCGTCGCTGGCCGGGGAGAAGTCGCCGGCGCTGGAGGTGACCGAGCTGGTGGTGTTGGGGTACGTGCCGGGGGTCGCGTCCGCCGGCACTTCGACGCTGAGGGTGAACGAGCACGATTCCCCGCTCGCCAGGTTGCCGCCGGAGAAGTCGATCACGTTGGTGCCGACGATGCTGACACTGGAGCCGGTCCCACACGGGACCAGCGGGATGGAACCGGTCACCTGCAACCCGGCGAGAGTGGCTTCCAGGTCATCGGTGAAGGCGACGTCCGTCACCGTGTCGCGGGTCGAGTTGATCAGGGTGAAAGTCAGGTCCGTGGTGCCACCGGGGGGCACCGGATCGACGAACTCCTTGCTCAGGTTCAGCGGCTCCAGCGTCGCGCCGAGGGTGGCGGCGGCGAAGCCCACCGGCGTGCCGCCACCTCCCACCAGGAAGCCTTCGGTGCGGTTGACGAAGGTGCCGGCGCCGCTGACGGTGACGTCCACGGCGATGGAGCAGGAGGCGCCCTCGACCAGGGAGCCGCCGGCGTAGGACAGGGAGCCGGCGCCGGGGGTGACGCTGCCCGACTCCGCTGGAGCGGAGAGGGTGCCATTGCAGTCGTCGGCGACGTTGGGGCTCAACGCGATGGTCATGCCGACCGGAAGGAGGTCGGTGAAGGCGATCTCGTCCACCAGAAAGTCGCTGAGATTGGCCAGGTTGATCACCAGGCGGCTGGTACCCCCCGGCGCCACCTCGCCGGGGGTGAAGGACTTGGCCACCCGAAGGAGGTCCGCGTCGAGGTTCAGGGTGTCGCTCGCCGGGCCGCTGTTGCCGGCGCTGGAGGTCAGGTCGCCGCTGGTGTTGGTGTACGCGCCGGGGGCCCCGCCCAGGACGTCGACCCGCACCGTGCAGGTGGCACCAGCACCGAGGCGCGGCGACGTGAAGGTCAGGGAGTCGGCGTCGGGGAAGTCGATGCTGGTCACCGGGTCACAGCCCGGTCCCAGGAGCAGGCTGACCGGGTCGGCGAAGGTCAGCCCGGCCGGCAGGTCGTCGCTGAAGGCGAGGTCGGTCACCGGCCCGTTGGCGGTGATCTCGAAGGTCAGGGCGCTCAGGTTGCCCAGGCCGACCGTCGCGGGCTCGAACGACTTGTCGAAGGACGGCGGTTGCGCCAGGACCGGCGTGGCGACCATGAGAAGGAGGAGCGCCGAGACGACGGCTGGAGAGCGCAACGCGGAGAAGAGCGGACGACGGGGAGGCATCATGGATCGATCTCCTGCAAGCAAACCTACTTCAGACGGAGGTTCTGAATACGGATCGTTGAATACAACGACATTACCAAAGCCTGGACGCGGCGCGGCGTTTTGGGCACTTAGCGGGCGCCACCGCCGGACGGCCCCTCGCCCCCGGGCGGCTTGGGACCGCCGCCCATCAGGATGCGAAGCCCCTCCTGCACCAGCTCGGCGCCGCTGGAGGCGACGGTGCGGGTGGCACCGGCGGCCAGGCTGGCGTATTTCAGCTCGCGCACCGCGTCGCCGATGACGCTGCGCAACCGCGCCTCCATGGCGTCGCCGATCTCGTGGGCCGAGGCCTCCAGCCGCTCCTGGAGCCGGCTCTCCAGGCGGCTCTCCACCTGGGCGGCGAAGCGGCGGAAGAAGAGCATCAGGGCGCCCACGGTGAGGGCGCTCGACAGGACGGCGGTGCCGACGATCATCAGGATCTGGTCCAGCAGCAAGGGTCTCTCCTCCGCGGCGATGGGGTGTGGGGACGTCGAAGGCCAGCTTAGCATCGGCCCCGCCGCCGCCCGGCTGGTGGATCGGCCGGCGGCTCAGTCCACCAGCTCGCGGCCGGCCTGGAAGTCCGCCACCGCCTGGTCGTAGGCGCGGCGGGCACCGAGGATTTTCCAGTCCTTCGTGCCGTCGTCCAGCACCAGGGCGGCATCGAGGGCGCGGTAACGGGCGAACAGAGCCCCCCGGGTGGCCGGGCCATCGACGTCGATCTCGGCGAGGATCTGGAGCTGGTCCTCCTCACCACCGGTGACCTCGGTGTCGCGCAGCCGCAGCTCGGAGCCGCTGGCCACCAGGCGGGAATCCACCTCCACGTCGGGCACGTCGATGAACTGGTCGAACCAGCGGAGCTTGGAGAAGCGCTGCTCCATGAGGAGCAGGAAGGGCACCGCGTCGCGGGCGGTGCCGCGCAGGTGGGCGTCCACCCGCTCCACCGCCGGGCCACTGCCCTCCCCCGCCAGGATCGCGGCGGTGGGCAGTTCGAGGTGCGCCCACCAGCCGCTGGACCGGACCTCCCCTTGACGGCGGACCGTGGCGCCGGACAGCTCCAGCCGGCTGCCGGTGGCGTCGAAGCGGCCCGCCGCCAGGTCGGCGGTGGGGATCTTGGCGTCGAGGTCGAGGTCGGTGACGAAACCGGTGTCGCCGTAGCTCCCCGCCACCCCCTTGCCCCCCAGCTTCAACCAGCCGGAGCCGCAGCCGGAGGCGCGCTCGGCGCAGCCCGGCGTGGCGTCGAAGCTCAGGCGCGACGACAACGTGCCGCTGCCGCCGGTGAGGCGGACCCCGGCCGCCGCCGGCAGGTAGGAGCCGACGGCGGCGAAGCTCGACACCCGGGCCGCCGGCAGGTGGAAGGAGCCGCTGGCCCCGAGCGGGCGGTCGAGGAGCGAGGCCGACGGCAGGGCGACGGCCAGGTCCAGGTCGTCGCCCGCGAGGAGGTCCGCGCCATCCTGCAGCCGCTCGACGTGGTACTGGTCGAGATGCACCGCCAGGTCGAAGGGCGGCGCGCCCGGCTCCCCCTCGGCCGCCTCCGGGTCGGCGGCGGGCACCGAGGCTTCCAGGCGGCCGGCCCCGGTGGCGCGGAAGTCGAAGAAGTCGGCGGAGAGCTGCGCCGAGGCCAGCGACAGGTGGCTCCCAGGACTGAGGGCGCCGGAGGCCAGGGAAACCCGGCCGGAGAGATCGCCCCGCCCGCGCAACGCCAGCCACGGCAGAGCGTCCAGCCAGGGCTCCAGGAAGACCAGGCTCTCGACCCGGGCGCCAAGCTGGAGGCCGGAGCGGGCGGCGGCCAGGAAGTCGGACCGGTCCTGCTGCGAGGCGACGAAGTGATCGACGGCGAAGTCGAGGCCGAGCTCGACGTCCCGAGCGATGACCTGGGTGCCGGCGGGCAGGCCGGGGCGGCCCGGGGAGGCGGGGCCGGCGGCCTCGTCGCCGTGGGCGTCCGGCGCGCCGGGATCGTCGAAGGCCACCAGGGTGGCGCCGGAGACGCGGAGGCGGTCGAGATCGAGGCGCATGGGGCCGCGGATCTCGAAGAACACCGAGCCGTGGCCGGAGCCGGACCCGGCGACGGTCTGGAGGTCAGCATCGGAGCCGCCATCGGAGCCGCCGTCGGAGTCGGCGGGTGTGCCGGCGGTCTCCAGGTGCAGGTCACCGACCCGCAGGCTGCGGATCTCCGACAGGGCGACGTCGTCCAGGGTCACCCGCCAGCCGCGGCGGTCCTTCCGGGGTGGCCGTGGGGTGTCCGGCTTGGGCAGCACGTCCACCGCCACCTCGACCCCCCGGGCGCCGGCGCCGTGGACCCGGAAGTGCCGCCCCAGCAGGGCCGGCACGGCCACCTGCAGGGTGCCGGAATCGACGTGGGCCGACCAGCGGGCGCGGCGGGTCTCGCCCCGCAGGTGGAGGTCGCGGACGTGCAGCAGGCCGGGGAACACCGTCCACCCACCTTCCCAGGTGGCGCTGAACTTCTCCGGCTTGCGGTTGACCGCACCGGGCCCCCAGTCGCCGCGCAGGAAGCTGTTGCCGACCAGGAGATAGGTCACCTCCAGCAGGGCGAGGAGGACCGCGAGGCCAAGGACGACCCGCCGTCGGCGCCCGCCGCCGGCGGCGCCGGGGTCAGCCAAGGGCGTGCCGTCCGCCGGCCGGGCCACTTATCAAGGCGTGGACCGCAGGTCGGAGCGCAGCAGCTTGCCCCAGCGGGCGTCGTAGGGGTGGACCTCCCCCACCTCGCGGCCGTCGCGGTAGACCGGCCGGCCGGAGTTGGCCCAGGCGAAGATGGAGCCTTCGAGGTTCATCACCTCGCCGTGGCCGGTGTCCGCCAGGGCCTCGTCCTCCGCCAGCTCCCGGGCGAGGCGGGCCGAGCGGTAGCCCACCGAGCAGTAGAGGACCACCGGGCGGGACGGGCCCGCCGCCGCCAGCACCGCCCGAGCCTCGGCCGCCGTCTCGGCGTGGACGGCCCCCTCCAGGTGGCTGACCGCGAACTCCTCCGCCGACCGGGTATCGACCAGCAGCACGTCCTGGCCTTGGGCCAGGCGCTCGTCCAACTCGGCCACCGTCAGGCGGGGCACCTCGGGGAACTCCCGGCGCACCTTCTCCACCACCGAGCCCAGGTCGGCGGGGGCGGCGCGGGAGGTCGACCACCAGGAGATGGCGGCGAGGATCACCACCACGGCGGCCACGACGGCGAGGCGGCGGGCCACCTCAGCCCTCCCCCTCGAGCGCCGCCCGGGCCAGTGCCGGGCCATCCGGGGCGAGCCCCGGGCGGGCGGGGACGTCTTCGCTCATCGGCTGCATGGAGCCCACGCTATCGCATCCGCCGCCGGGAGGGCAGCCGGCGCCTGAGCGCAACTGTTAGCAGCCCGCGGCCCTGCGACTTTCACCACGGGCTGCTAGAGTGACCGCTACCCCATGCCCGAATCTGACCAGTCCCCGTCCCCCGCGCGCGAGCCCGCCGCCGCCGGCCCCCCCCTCACCTTCCCGAAGGCGGTCCCCGGCCTGCCCACGGAGCCGTTGCGCAGCGTCGATTTCGCCTGGCTGCGCATGGACGAGCCCGCCAACCTGATGATCATCAACGGAGCCCTGGTCTTCAACCAGCCAGTGGACCCGGGCCGGGTGCGCGAGCTGATGCGCGAGCGGCTGGTGAGCATCCCCCGCTTCCGCCAACGCGTCGTGCAGCCGGAGGGGGGTGGCTGGCCCGAGTGGCAGGAGGCGCCGGACTTCGACCTCGACCAGCACTTCGTGGTCCAGGCGCTGCCGGCGGACAGCGACGACGACGACCTGGCGGATCACATCGGCCGCCACATGGGCGAGCCGCTGGCCGCGGACCGGCCGCCCTGGATGTTCTACCTGGTGGAGGGCTACCGCGGCGGCTCCGCCCTCTTCGGCCGGCTGCACCACTGCCTGGGCGACGGCATCGCCCTCATGCTGGTGCTGCTGTCGCTGACCGACCTCACCGCCGAGGGCGGCGGCCTGGACGCCCAGCTCGACATGCGCTCCGCCGGCGCCAACCCGTTCCGCGCCCTCTTCGCCCAGGCCCAGACCGACCTGGCGGCGGTGCGGGCCGCCACCGAGAAGGTGATGCCGGAGGGGATGAAGCTGCTTCTGCGCCCGGCCCAGGCGCTGCGCGAGGCGAGCAACATCGCCAAGGGGCTGGGGGCGGTGGGGGCCCTGGGCAAGCTGACCTTCCGGGGCAGCGACCCGTCCACGGCCTTCAAGGGGCCGCTGGGGGTGGCCAAGCGCTGCACCTGGTCGCGCTCCATCCCGCTGGACGAGGTCAAGCGGATGGCCCGGGGGGCCGGCGCCTCGGTGACCGACATCCTCTCCGCCACCGCCAGCGGCGGCCTGCGCCGCTACCTTCTGCAACACGGCGAACCGGAGGCGGGGCTGTCGTTCCGCGCCGCCGTGCCGGTGAACTTGCGCCCGCTGGAGGAGATGACCCAGCTCGGCAACCGGTTCGGCCTGGTCTTCCTGTCGCTGCCGGTGGGTATCCGCGACCCGCTGGAGCGGGTGGCCGAGCTGCGCCGCCGCATGCGCGCCTTGAAGCACTCCGCCGAGCCGATGGTCACCTACGCCATCCTCCAGGCCATGGGACGGGTGCCGCTGATCATCCAGCGCGCCGTCGTCAAGCTCCTGGCCACCAAGACCACCGCGGTGCTGACCAGCGTGCCCGGCCCGCAGCAGACCCTCTACATGGCCGGTGAGCCGATCCGCGACTTCTTCTTCTGGGTGCCCCAGGCCGGCCGGGTGGGGCTGGGCATGTCGATCTGCAGCTACGACAACCGGGTGCGGCTGGGGATCGCCACCGACACCGGCCTGGTGCCCGACCCGGAGCGCATCATCGCCGGCTTCCACGAGGAGTTCGACGAGTTGGCCGGGCTCATCAGCTAGGAGTCGGCTGAGAATTTGCGCCGGAGCGCTCCTCCACCCACTCCCGGGAGAGGATCGCCCGGGCGGTGACCGCCAGCCACCAGAGGGCGAGGAGGGGGCCCAGGTCGAGCAGGCCGGCGACGGTGGGCTCCTCCGGGAAAGCGAGGAAGGCCACCGTCATCACCGCCAGGCCGGCGAGGATGCCGGGCACCGCGTACAGCCAGCCGAAGCGCGGATGCCGCAGCAGCGCCCAGGCCACCAGCACCGCCCCCAGGGCGAAGCCCAACTCCCAGCCCACGTCGAGGCCACGGCGCACCGCCTCCAGCGCCCGCCCGGCGGCCCCCGCCTCGCTACCGGCGGCCAGCGCCGACGCCAGGGAGGCGCGGCCGGCGAGTTGCACCAGCCCCATCAGCGTGAACACCACCCCCGCCACCGCCACCGCCGCGGTGCCTAGTTGCAGGGCGACCCCGGGCCGGTGGAGCGCGGCGACCTGGTAGAGGCCCACCGCGCCGGCGGCCAGGAGGGGCGCGAAGGCGGCGGCCAGCAGGAGGAGCAGGAGCTCCGGCCCGGGGAGGAGTTGGAGCAGCATGTAGTCCGCCATCGCCACCACGCCGGCGGCCAGGCCGCCGCGGATCCAGGTGCGGCTCAGGGCGACGGCGGGGGCGACGGCAGGGGCAGTCGCGGTCGGCGGCGCCGGGGGAGTTTCGGCAGTCGTGCCGGCAGCCGTGGTGTCAGAACTTGGGTCAGAACTGGTGTTGGAAGCCTCGGGGTC
>Ga0102947_1000232_pt1 | contig 20533 bp, 16 predicted proteins | sample SalPon2A_A_D2_MG_FD_78210 | JGI IMG/M metagenome (GOLD analysis project Ga0102947, IMG submission 78210) | Soil microbial communities from South San Francisco under conditions of wetland restoration - Salt Pond MetaG R2A_A_D2_MG | ecosystem: Environmental > Terrestrial > Soil > Wetlands | place... | reverse complement strand
GCGCCTGCGTCAGCAGCGGCTGGGAACGATGGTGGTCGGCACAGGGGCTGGCACGTCGCCGCTGCCGAGCACCCCAGCCCCCCTCGCCCCGCAACCCCCTCACCGATCCGGCTCGTCCACCAGAACGATCTCCTCGCCGGGATGGGAATCCTGGCCTCGTCGATCCCTGGGCAGGGTGACGCTGAGGTCGTAGCCACCTCCGGTGGTGGAGATGGCAAGGCGTCCGCTGGGGAACCTCCGCCCCCCTTGTCGATCAGTTCGATAGGCGAAGGGCAGGAGGTAGCGAAGGAGCAGGAGGGGGAGTCAGCGGGCTTGAAGGATGGGGACGGCAAGGCTCCGGGCGAGAGCACGGCAAAGGGAGGCCGAGAGGAGGAGACCACCAGGAAGGGAGAGGAGCCCCCCGAGATCCCCTTCGCCGACGTCACCGAAGCCGCCGGTATCACCTTTGTCCACGACAACGCCGCCTCCGACGAGAAGCTGCTGCCGGAAACCATGGGGGGCGGGGTGGCGTTCTTCGACTACGACCGGGATGGCGACGCCGACCTGCTGCTGATGCACTCGTCGCGGACGGCGGAGCCGCCGGTTGTGCTCTATGCGAACGACGGCAAAGGCAAGTTCACCGACGTGACCGCCGCGAGTGGCTTGAAAGCGGCGGTCCCCAAGGGTTTCCTCGGCATGGGGGTGGCGGCGGCGGACGTGGATGGGGACGGGTGGACCGACCTCTATCTCACGGCGCTGGGCGCCAACCGATACCTGCGCAACAGGGAGGGGCGCTTCGTGGATGCCACGGACGAGAGCGGCCTGGCCGGGCCGGAGGGCGCCTGGGGCACCGGGGCCGCCTTCTTCGACGCCGAGGGCGACGGCGACCTGGACCTGGTGGTGGCCAACTACGTCACCTGGACGCCGGCGGTGGACCGGGAACGGGACTTCCAGCTCGACGGCATCGGCCGCGCCTTCGGCCTGCCCCAGGACTACCCCGGCGCCCACACCCTGCTCTTCCTCAACCAGGGCGACGGCAGCTTCAGGGAGCGGGGCGCGGAAGCCGGGCTCCACGTCGTCGATGCGCCGGGGGGCGACCCCCTGGGCAAGGGGCTGGCGGTGGCGGTGGAGGACGTGGACGGTGATGGCCTGGCGGACCTCTTCGTGGCCAACGACACCACCCGCAACTTCTTCTTCCACAACCTTGGCGGTGGGCGTTTCGAGGAAGCCGGCGAGCTGTTCGGCCTGGCTTACAGCCCGGACGGCCGCAACACCGGCGCCATGGGGGTGGACTGGGGCGACCTGGGAACCGGACCGGAGGGCGGTTCCGCCCGCCTGACCTACGCCGTCGGCAACTTCGCCAAGGAGGCCTCCTCCCTCTACCGCGCCGGCGAGGACCCCTCGTTCTTCCTCGACGAAGCGCTGGCCAGCGGGCTGGCCGCCGGCACCCGGTCGGCCCTGACCTTCGCCGTCCTGCTGGCCGACTTCGACCTCGACGGCCGCCTCGACCTGCTCCAGGTCAACGGCCACGTCGAGCCCGACATCGCCAAGGCCGACCCGGCCCAGAGCTACCGCCAACCGCCTCAGCTCTTCTGGAACGCCGGCGCCGACGAGTCGGGCCGGCTGCGCTTCGAGGAGATCCCCGCCGGCGACCTGGGCGACCTGCCGCAGCCGCTGGCCGGCCGCGGCGCCGCCACCGCCGACGTAGATGGCGATGGCGACCTGGACCTGGTCCTCACCCAGACTGGCGGCCCCGCGCTTCTGCTGAGAAACGACCAGGCCACCGGCCACCACTGGTTGAGGCTGAGCCTGGAAGGGGCACCCCCCAACCGGGACGCGGTGGGCGCCCGGGTCGAAGTCAACCTGAGCGACGGCGTCCAGCGCCGTACCGCCCAACCCGCCCGCGGCTACCTCTCCAGCGTCGAGCCGATCCTCACCTTCGGACTGGGTGGAGTTGAAAAGGTCGATTCCGTGAAGGTCACCTGGCCCAGCGGAAAGACGACAACACTGGCTTCACCAACGGCGGGCAAGGAGCACACGCTGCGACTGCCGGCCCCTCCCCGCCGCTGCCCCTAGTCGCCGCTGCCCCTACTCGCCAGCCGTCTCGAACGAGGCGTGGAACAGCAGCGGCACCGGTGCCCGCAGTGGCACCCGGGCCAGCGGGCCGGCCGCCACGTCCTGCGCGTCGAAGACCAGGAACGCGCCCTCGTCGCTCACCCCGTCGTACTCCTGGCAGATCACCGCCCCCGCGCCCCCCTCCCCCGCCGGGTCGGGCACGAAGACCGGCTCGCCGCCCAGGTAGCGCCCCGCCGGCGCCTGCCAATGGGTGGTGCCGCCGCCCTCCGCCCAACGGCAGTGGACCAGGCGGTCGAAGAACTTCCGCCCCCGCTCGCCTGACTTCGACATCCCCAGCATCCAGAAGTTCTCGTACGGGCGCCCCACCTTGTCCGGGCCGACGTTGGGGAAGTCGCAGGTCTCGCGGTACGGCAGCTCGCGCCGCTCCACCACCTCGCCCGCGTCCAGGTCCACCACCCGCCGCACCGGCTGGCCCGGCTCGACATCCAGGAACAGCTCCTCCAGCGGGTGGTAGTCGGGGTAGACCGGCTCCTCCAACTCCACCACGTCGAGCACCAGCTTGCCGTCCTCCCGCTCGAAGGCGTTGACCAGGTGGAGGCAGTACTTGTCGCCGATCGCCACGTCCGCCACCTCGTCGCCGGTCCCCCGGTCGAAGACCCGCAGGCGGCTGCCCAACTCGGGGCGCCAGGCCAGGCCGTCCACCAGGGTCGCCCCCTCCTCCATGAACGCCTCCATGTCGAAGACGTAGGGCGAGAGGTAGAAGACGGCGTAGTGCTCCGAGAGGGCGAAGTCGTGGACCGAGCGGGGATGGTCCAGGTCGTGGCGCCGGCGCAGCTCCAGGTCGCCCTCGGGGGAGAAGCGGTAGAGGGTGAGGGTGGGCCGGCGGGCGGCGAAGGAGACGCCGAAGTTGAACATCTCGCCGCTGCCGGGGTCGAAGTGGGGATGGGCGGAGAACGGGCTCACCGGGTTCAGGCGGCGGCCGAAATTGAACTCTCCCAACGTCTCCAGGGTCGACCGGTCCAGTTCCCACGGCAAGCCCTGCTCACCGAAGGCCAGCAGCTTGCCGTTCCACTCGTACACCGAGACGTTGACCGGCGAGGCCAGGGCGATGCCGCGGACCAGGGTGTCGCCGGGGAAGCGGGTACCGAAGGTGCGGTAGAGGGCGCGGCCGGCGGCCTCCTCCTCGCGCCACTTGTGGCTCTCGACGAAGCGGTTGACGAAGCGGGCGCCGGCGTCGCCGAGAGTCAGGGCGCAGACCATGCCGTCGCCGTCCAGCCAGTGGCGGTAGCGCACCTCGCCGCGGGCGAAGCGGGCCGGGCCGTTGACGTAGTAGGTGCCGCGCAGGAAGGCCGGCAGCTCGCCCTCGATGGCGGCGGCCGGGATGCGGTAGTCGCCGGTCTCGGGAACGCCCTCGAACAGGCGCTCCAGGCCGGGGGCGAAGTCCTGGGCGGTGTCACTGCTGACGGTGCCACTGCTGACGGCACCGCTGCCGACAGGATCGGCGGGCCGGTCGGTGACGCTCATCCCGCCTCCCCGGCGGGAACCGCCTCACCGTCCGCCGCCACGCCCACCGGCGCGGTCGCCGGCTCACCCGCCGCGCCACCGGAGGCCGCCTGGGCCGCCGCCTCGCGCATGTGCTCCGGCCAGGCGAAGGTGGCGCCGGCCAGGCGGGCGTCGTGGATCACCATGGGATCAAAGCCCCAGTCGTAGGGCTCGCCGTCCCCCGGCTCCGCCCCGAGCCGCGCCCAGACCTCGGCCCAGCCCTCCGGGTCGAAGCGCTCCTTGGCCGGGTCCAGGGTCTCGATGAAGCCGCGGTGGGTCAGCACCCGGGGATCGTCCAGCACCACGGAGGCGACGTGGGCGATGATCCAGCGGCCCATGTCCTCCAGGTTCTGCAGGTGCCCGCCGAGGAGGCGCTTGGCCTCATCGACGCCGACGCCGACGTCGTAGAACGCCAGCTCGGAGCGCGCCAACGGCCCCACCGACAGGAAATCAAACCAGGTCGGCGTCTCGCCGCCCCCCTCCCCCGCCTCCGCCGCCGCCTCGTCCGCCATCACCCCCAGGCCGCGCTCCTTCTTCCAGCCGAAGTAGGCGGTCAGCAGCTCCTGCATGCGGCTGTTGATCGGCCCCAGGCGGGCGAAGCGGTTGAGGAAGGAGAGGCCGAAGCGGCGGTCGGTCAACAGGTCGTTGATGAACGGGAAGACGTAGAAGGAGAAGTAGACGGTCAGCTCCCAGGCGTACTTCAGGGCGAACCCCTCGCGGTCCCCCAGGGTGTCGTAGGAGAGGACGTAGCTCGGCACGTAGGCCTCGTAGACCGAGCGCATCATGGTCTCGTACTGGCGCACCTTGGAGGCCAGCTCGGCGTCGTCCTCGGTGCGGATGGCATCGACGATCAGGGTGTTGTGGATGGCGATGAGGTCGCTGCCCGGGCTGTAGAGGGGGTCGGTGAAGCGCCCCGCCTCGCCGCTCATGGCCCAGCGCTGGGGGGACAGGGTGCGGGCGCAGTCGTGGGAGAAGTCGCGGTAGCCGGAAAAGCCCAGCACCTCGCGCTGGGGCAGGTCGCGGGCGAAGAACGGGAACTCCTCGCAGGCCCAGGACAGCAGGTCCTCGGCGCAGCGCACCCGGTCGGCGGGGAAGGTCTCCCGGTCGTAGACCAGGCCGAGGCTGGTCTTGCCCTGGAGCGGGATCACCCAGAACCAGAAGCCGTCGCCCATGAAGTGGTTGGTAGCGAGCCAGAACGGCAGGTGGCCGGTGGCCCGGCGGTCCGGGCGCATGCGGCGGCCGGCGTTGTCGAGGTCGGTGAGCTTCTCGACGTCCACCAGGCCATCGACCCAGCAGAAGGCGGCGCCGTGGCGGATGGTGCTGGGCCGGGTCAGCGACTCCCGCCGCGCCAGGTGGCGGCCGCGGCCCGAGGTGTCCACCACCCAGGTGGCGTCCAGCTCCACTCTTTCGTCACCGTGGCGGAAGCTCACCCGGTGGGCCCGGCCCGGGTCCTCGTCATCCCCGGCGGTCAAGTCGACTTGCAGGTCGCTGGTCGGGGCCAGCAGGCGGAAGCGCTCCGGCTGCTGCCGGTTGCGGCGCAGCAGCTCCGCCTCGAAGGTGTTCCTGTCGAGCTGGTAGCTGGCGATGTTAGAGAACTTGCGGATGTAGGCCTGGGAGCAGTCCTCGAAGACGTCGTTGGCGCGCCCCGGGGTCTTCCAGTAGAAGCGGAGGTTGTACTTCATGTAGTGGTGGAGCCACAGGTACTCCTCCAGGTCCAACACCCGGGAGTAGTAGTAGCCGGCGAGCTGCACCGAGGACTCCCCCACCTTCTGGCGCTCCACCGGCACCTCCGCCGAGCGCTCCAACACCAGGATCGACTTGTCCGTGTCGAGCAGCAGGTGGCGGGCCAGGGCGAGGCCCGCCAGGCCGCCGCCCAGGATCACCACGTCGTAGGTCTGTCTCAACTCTTGCTCACGCATCGCTCACCTCGATCTGTGCAAAGACGTCATGCCTCATGCTTTCCATCACTAGATGCTCTCCAAAACTGCATGCTTCCCATAACTGCTCATGCGGACGTTCCCTCCGCGGGCCTCCCCGACCGCCGGCGCAGGGACGGTGCCGGGGTGCGGGTCATGCGGCGGCTGCCGGTGATCTTCTCGGCCACCTGGCAGGCGGAGACGATGACCGGCGTGATGCCGCCGCCGGGGCGCACCCAGTGGCCGGTCAGGTACAGGCCCTCCACCGGCGTCTCGACACCGGGGCGGCCGTCGCCGAGCTGGTCCGGGCTCATCTCCCACCCCAGCATGGCGCCGGCCACGTTGTGGGTGAAACGCCAGGAGGTCAGCGCCGAGGCGGAGTTCTGGAACACGATGTGCTCCCGCACGCCGGGCACCGCCTTCTCCAGTTGCGCGGTGACGAATTCCTGGGTCCGCTGTTTGTGGGCCTCCCAGTCCTCCGGCGTCCAGCTCTCCCACGCCTCCGGGGGCATCTCCAGCACCTTCTGCAGGATCACCACCTGGCGGCCTTCGGGGGCCATGGCGGGCTCGTAGAGGGTGGGCGAGAAGACCTTGCAGATCAGGCCGTCCCGGGCCACCCGGTCCGGGTCCCAGTGTTTCCAGTAGTAACCCTGGGCCTGCTCCAGCACGTCGTCGGGGACGCCTTCCAGGCCGACGTGGGAGAGGAAGCAGGGGTGGCTGGGGCGCAGGCGGCGGATTCCTGAGACCCAGGCCGGGGGCAGGTGCTCCTCCCCCACCAGCTCATCGACGGTCAGCCGCAGGTCGGCGTTGGAGACCACCACGCCGGCATCCACCCGGTACTCCCCCTTGAGCGGCCCGCGCAGCGTTTCCAGCTCGACGCCGGTGACCCGGGGGCCGGAGCCAGGGTCAGCGCCAGTGCCAGGGCCAGTGCCAGCGCCAGGGCCGGAGCCGTTGCCGTTCCCCCCCACCTTCGGCTCGATGCGGAAGCGCCGCGCCCGGGTGGACATCAGGATGTGGCCACCCCGCTCCTCGAAGCAGCGCGCCAGGTCGTCGGCGAACGCCTGGGAGCCGCCCTGGGGGTAGTAGTTACCCAGGAAGTAGGACAGCCGCAGCATGGAATCAAAGACGAAGGAGGTGTCCCGCGGCGCCGAGCCCCAGTGGGGGCAGTCGGCGGTGAGCAGCAGCTTCAGCTTCTCGTCGCTGAAGTGCCGGTCCAGGGCGTCGCGCACGGAGAGGTCCCGGAAGCGGTCCAGCCGCGGCGTGTCGTGGTCCCGGAAGTAGACCAGCAGGCCCAACAGGTAGGCCTCCCCCACCTCGTTGAAGAACGCCTCCAGCTCGTCCCGCTGGTGCGGGAACTCGGCGTCCAGCCGGGCACGGTACTCGTCCAGGTCGGCGGGGACCTCGAAGCGGCTGCCGTCGGGGAAGTGGAAGGTGTCCACCGGGTCCATCTTCACCCAACCGGTCTCCACCCCGATCTCCGACAGCAGACGGCCGGTCAGGGTGTCGGGGTTGCCCAGCAGCGGGTAGAAGTGGGTCGCGGCGTCGAAGGTGAAGCCGGCGCGGCGGAAGGTGGAGCAGTAGCCGCCGGCCATGTAGTGCTGCTCCACCAGGAGCACCGACAGCCCTTCCTGGACCAACAGGTTGGCGGCCACCAGGCCGCCGATGCCGGCGCCCACCACCACGGCGTCGTAGCGCTCGTCCGGCGGCTGGCGGCGGAGACCGCGAAAAGGGCGCGTCATCCCTCCCCCTCAGCGGGCCGGTTGCGGCCGTAGCGCTCGTGGCCGGCGGAGAAGTCGCCGGCGGCGATGGCGGCGCCCATGGACAGTTCGCCGGCCAGCACCGTGGCGGCGGCGATCTCGGCCAGCTTCACCGCCTTGCCGGAACCGGCGCAGCCGAGCATCGCCAGGCACTCCCGGCTGGTGCCCAGGCCGGTGCCGCCGCCCACCGTGGCGACGGTCAGCGACGGCAGGTGGACCGAGGCGTGGAGGTCGCCGTCGGCGGTGGCCTCCAGGGTGGTCACCCCGACGGCGGCGTTGGCGACGTTGGCGACGTCCTGACCGGTGGCGATGAAGAGCGCCGTCAGGCCGTTGGCGTAGTGGCCGTTGTACCCCACCGTGCCGGCCTGGAGATGGCCCAGGACGGTGCGCCGCCACATCGCTTCGAGCTCGGCGGCGGTGGTGCCGAGGAACGAGCCCACCACGCGCCGCGGCAGCTTCACCGAGGCAGTGACCCGCTTGCCCTTGCCGCCGGCCAGCAGGTTGCCGGCGGCGCGCTTCTCGGCGCTCATCCCGGAGAAAGTCTGGAAGCCCTCGGCGCCGCTTTCCCCCAGCAGCCAGCGGGCGCCGGCCTCGGTGCCCCGGACGATCATGTTCATGCCCTGGGCGTCGCCGGTGGACCAGGCGAACTCGACGATCACCTCGCGGCCCAGCGGGTGGGGGGTCAGGCGCAGCAGGCGGCCGTGGGAAGTGGTGGCCTCGGCGGCCTGCCGGGCGCCGGCTTCCAGCTCCGGCAGGGCGTCGATGAAGTCGATGGCCGCCGCCGCGTCGCGGAAGGTGAACAGCGGCGCCACCCGGTTCTCGTCCCGCCACACACGCACCCGGGCGCCACCGGCGCGGGTGATGGCCAGCATGCCGCGCTCGTAGGAGCGCACTAAAGCGCCCTCGGTGGTGGCCAGCGGGACGTAGAAGGTGCCCTGGGCGTGGTCGCCGGCGATCTCCAGCGGGCCGGCCACGCCGAGGGGCATCTGGGCGGCGCCCACCGGGTTTTCGACGTTGCCCCGCATCGCCTCGCCGTCCAGCGCGGTGCGCCCCACCAGGCCGAGGCTGGCGCCGGTCTTCTCCTCCAGCCAGGCGCGGCGCCGGGCCTGGGAGTCGGCATCGTAGCCCTGGCCTTTGTAGCGGGGCACCAGCTCGGCGCGCTGCCGCGGCTTCGGCTCGGCGCCTGTCTCTCCCGATGCCGACGGGCCGCCGTCCGGCTTGGTGTCGTCGGGCACGCGGACCGGTCCGCTCAAGCGCCCCCCGATGCCACTTCAGCCGTTGCCGGGGCCGCCAAGACGAGGGCCACCGCGCCGCCGTCGAAGTCGAGGGCGGTGGCCAGGCAGGTGCGGGCGGCGACGGGGCGCTCGGCGCTGTCCAGCGACGGCACGGTCAACCCATCGTCGGTGGCCTCCAGGCCGCGCACCCCGGGCAGCCGGCCCTCGGCGAAGACGCCCAGGGCGGCCAATGCCTGGTACGCGCCGGAGGCTCCCAGCGACTCCCCCAGGTGCGCCTTGATCGCCATCGCCGGTAGCTCCGCCAGCCGATCGCCGAAGACCACCGCCAGGCCCCGCGCCTCCCGGGAGTCGCCGTCGCGGCTGCCGCTGGCCGACAGCGACAGGCAGTCGACGTCGGCGGCGTCGAGGCCGGCCTCCTCCAGCGCCAGGGCGGCGGCCCGGGCGACGGCGGAGACGGCGGAGGCATCGTCGGCTCCGCGGCTGGGGTCGAAGGTGGAGCCGTAGCCCAGCACCCGGGCGAGGACCCGGGCGCCCCGGGCCTCGGCGCCCTCCGCCGTCTCCAGCATCAGGAGGCCGGCCCCCTCGCCGGGGACGAAGCCGTTGCGCCGGGCGTCCAGCGGCACGGGGCGGGGCTCCGCGGCCCCGCCGCCGTTGCCGGTGCCGTTGCCGGTGCCGTAGCCGGTACCGGCCAGCCAGCCGGCGCGGCCGAAGCCGAGGAACGATTCCAGGCACAGCTCGTCGGCGCCCCCCGCCAGCACCGCCCCGGCGCGGCCGCCGGCCACCAGGTCGGCGGCGTAGCCCAGCGCCTGGAGGCCGGCGGTGGTGCCGCCGGACAGCGTGGTGTTGACGCCCCGCAGGTCGTGCCAGATGGCGGTCTGGCCGGCGGCGGCGTTGATCACGCTGTTGGCGAAGTCCATCGGCTTGGCGTAGTTCGGGCCGGCGGTCAGCGCCCGGCGGTCGAAGGCGGAGATGGTGTGGACGCTGCCGAACATGGTGCCCAGCACCAGCCCCACCTCCCGCTGCCGCCGCGCCTCGGCGTCCCAGCCGGAGTCGGCCAGGGCGAGGTCCGCGGCCACCGTCGCCAGGCGGCCGGTGCGGTCCAGGGGGCGGAAGTTCTTCTTGCCCAGGTACGCCTTCGGGTCGAAGCCGCGCAGCTCGGCGGCGAGGTCGGGGATCGGGCCGGAGCCGTTGCCCTCGCTCCCGCCGTCGGACGAGAGCTCGGCGACGGAGAACCCCTCCACCGGCCCCAGGGCGCCCTCGCCGCGGCACAGCGCGGCGAAGAGCTCCGCCGGCGAGTCGGCCAGCGGCGAGACCACGCCGGCGCCGGTGACCACCACCGGCCGGCGCCCGCGGCCGCCGGTGCTGTCCGGACGGCTCATGCCTCCACCCCGCGGAAGATCACCGAGGCGTTGTTGCCGCCGAAGGCGTAGGCGTTGTTCATCGCCACCCGCACCGGCAGTTCCCGCGCCTCGTTGGCCACCACGTCGAGATCGCAGTCCGGGTCCGGTTGCTCGAAGTTGATGGTCGGCGGGATGCGCCCCTCGGACACCGCCAGGGAGCACACCGCCGCCTCGATGGCGGAGGCCGCCCCCATGGTGTGGCCGAGCATCGACTTGATGGAGGACACCGGCACCCGCCGCGCCTGGTCGCCGAAGACGCGGTGGAAGGCGATGGTCTCCAGGCGGTCGTTGGTCGGGGTGCCGGTGCCGTGGGCGGACACGTAATCGACGTCGCCCGCCTCCAGGCCGCTCTCGGCCAGCGCCTGCTCCATGGCCCGGCGGGCGCCGTCGCCCTCCGGGTGGGCACCGGTCATGTGGTGGGCGTCGCAGGACAGGCCGTAGCCGGCCACCTCGGCGTAGATCACGGCGCCGCGCCGCCGGGCCGCCTCCAGCGGCTCCAGCACCAGCACCGCCGCCCCTTCGCCGGGGATCATCCCCTTGCGCTCCAGGTCGAACGGCTGGCAGCGCTCCGGGGCGATGGCGCCGAGGCGGGCGAAGCCGGTGTAGGTGATGCGGGAGAAGGAGTCGGCGCCGCCGGCCAGCATGACGTCGGCGCGGCCCGAGCGCAGCAGGTCGCAGGCGTGGGCCACGGCGTAGTTGCCCGCCGCGCAGGCGGTGGGCAGCATGGCGTTGGCGCCGGCGAAGCCGACCTCGGCGGCGACGCTGGCGGCGATGGTGTGGCACGGGTAGAGGGCGATGAAGCGCGGGTCCACGTCCCCCAGGCGCTCGGCGACGTAACTGTCGTTGAAGCGCTCCACCTCCCGGGGCTCGCCGGAGGTGGTGCCCATGGCGACGCCCCGGCGCCCCGGGTCGGCCCCGTCCTCCCCCTCCAGCCCCTCCAGGCCGGCGTCCGCCAGCGCCATGCGGGCGGCGGCACAGGCCATCTGGGAGGCGCGACCGAGGCGCGCCGGATCGACGGTGCGCAGGTGGCGCGCCGGGTCGAAGCCGCGCACCTCGCCGCCGAGGTGGACGTTGTAGGCGCCGGTGTCGAAGGACTCCACCGGGGCGATTCCGCTCTCCCCGGCCAGCAGCGCCTCCCACACGCGCTGCCGGCCCTCCCCCACCGGCGTCACCGCGCCGATGCCGGTGACGACGATGCGGGGGCCCTGGCTGTCGGCTCCGGGCATGGCCGTCAAGCGACCTCGGCGGTGGCGTTCTTCTCGTTGAGGGTCTTGGTCACCAGGGCCACCGTCTCGTTTACCGAGTCGATCCCCCGCATCTCCTCCTCGGGCAGCCCGAGCTTGAACTCGTAATCGACATCGACGCCGATCTCCAGCAACGACAGTGAATCGAGATCCAGATCCTGGGTGAAGGAGTCCGCGTCCCCGATCTCCTCCGGGTCCAGGTTGGTGATGTTGGTGATGATCTCCTTGATGCTGGCCTTCATCTCAGCGACGTCCATGACACTCACACTCCTCTGGGTTGCGGGGGACGGACCCCCAGACCAATTCCATACCTACTCTCAACAGGACACTTCGAGTTCATAGCAGACGGTTACCGCCTTGACAAGGGGACCCGGCGCCTGTCATCGAGGTGTCATCCCATGGGCGGCACGCCGATGTATCCGTTACAGGCCACGCAACCAAAATCGCCTTTCGGCACTGGTGAAAACAATGATCTATTTTAGCAAAACGCCGCCTCCCCCTTGCGCCCGGCCCCCGCCTCGGCGTACCTTGTCCCCATGGTCATGGGAAGCGAGGGCGCCGAGGACACCGCCGGGGGACACCTCCCTGGCACCCAGCCGAACCGCGCCGCCATGGCGGGCCCCGCCGACCCGGGCACCGGCAGTCGCCGGGAAGGAGACCTGGAAGGCGGCCTGGCCGTCGAGGAGCGGCGGCGGGAGAAGCGGCCCCGACGCTACAAGGTGATCCTCCACAACGACGACTACACCACCATGGAGTTCGTCGTCGAAGTGCTGGTCGATCACTTCCACAAGACGCCGCCGGAGGCGCTCCAGGTGATGCTCGAGGTACACCACAAGGGCAGCGGCGTCGCCGGCGTCTTCCCCCTGGAGGTGGCCGAGACCAAGGTCGCCGAGGTGACCTCGGAAGCGCGCCAGGCGGGCTTCCCCCTGCTCCTGACCACCGAAGACGCGGACTGAAGCAGCGACGTGATGATCCACCCCCAAGCCACGACCCCAGAGGCCCGATGAAGCTTTCCCAGGACGTCCAGATCTCCCTCACCGTGGCGGTTTCCGAAGCCGGCCGCCGGGGGCACGAGTACGCCGGCACCGAGCACCTGCTCCACGCCCTGACCCTGGACGACGAGACCGCCCGGGTGCTGCGCCACGCCGGTGCCGACCTCGACCGCCTGCGGGACGGGCTGGAGTTGATCCTGGAGGAGCACGGCTCCCCCGCCGACCCGGACCGCCCGCTGGAGCCCCGCCTCTCCCTCGCCCTGCAGCGGGTCCTGGCCCGGGCCGCCACCCAGGTCGAGGGCTCGGGGCGGGAGGAGGTGGGTGGGCCGGACCTGCTGGTGTCGCTGTTTTCCGAGGAGGCGAGCCGGGCGGCGCACCTGCTGGAGGAGGAGGGCGTGGCGCGCCTCGACGTGGTCAGCTACCTCGCCCACGGCATCTCGAAGATCGAAGGCCCGGGCGGGCGGGCGGGCGGCCGGCGGGGTGGCGGACGGCCGGCGGTGGGCGCACCGCTGGAGACGGACGACGACGGCGGCCCGGCGCCGGAGGGCGACGAGGCGCTGGAGTCGTTCACCCAGGACCTGACCGCCCTCGCCCGGGAAGGCGGCATCGACCCGCTGGTGGGCCGCGCCCGGGAGCTCCAGCGCATCCTCCACGTGCTGCGCCGGCGGCGCAAGAACAACCCGATCCTGGTGGGCGACCCGGGGGTCGGCAAGACCGCCCTGGTGGAGGGCTTGGCGCTGAAGATCGCCGAGGGCGAGGTGCCCGACGCCTTCGCCGACAGCGAGGTCTTCCGCCTCGACATGGGGTCGCTGCTGGCCGGCACCCGCTACCGGGGCGACTTCGAGATCCGGGTCAAGGCGGTGCTGTCGGCCCTCGAAGCCCGGGAGTCGCCGATCCTCTTCATCGACGAGATCCACACCGTGGTCGGCGCCGGCAGCGCCGGCCGGGGCACCATGGACGCCTCCAACCTGTTGAAGCCGGCGCTGGCCGCCGGCACCCTGCGCTGCGTCGGCGCCACCACCTGGGAGGAGTTCAAGCAGAGCTTCCAGCGCGACCCGGCCCTGGCCCGCCGCTTCCAGAAGGTCGAGGTGCTGGAGCCCTCGGTGGAGGAGACGGTGGAGATCTTCCAGGGGCTGCGCCCGCGCTACGAGGAGCACCACGGCGTGACCTACACCGCCACCGCGGTGCGCGCCGCCGCCGAGCTGGCGGAGCGCCACCTGACCGACCGCCACCTGCCGGACAAGGCCATCGACCTGCTGGACGAGGCCGGCGCCGCCCTGGCGTTGGCCGGCCGGTCCCGGGTCGGGGTTGCCGACGTCGAGCGGGTGGTGGCCACCATGGCCCAGATCCCGGAGCGCCGGGTGCGGGGCGACGACAAGGAGCGCCTGGCGCGGCTGGAGGCCGAGCTCAAGGGCCACGTCTTCGGCCAGGACGCCGCCATCGAGCGCCTGGTGGCCGCCATCAAGGTCTCCCGGGCCGGCCTGCGGGAGGCGGACAAGCCGGTGGGCTCGTTCCTTCTGACCGGCCCCACCGGCGTCGGCAAGACCGAGGCCGCGAAAAGGCTGGCCGAGGTGCTGGGCATCGCCTTCCTGCGCTTCGACATGAGCGAGTACATGGAGCGCCACACCGTCTCCCGGCTGGTCGGGGCGCCGCCGGGCTACGTGGGTTACGACCGGGGCGGCCTGCTCACCGAGGCGGTAGGCAGGACCCCCCACGCCGTGCTGCTGCTGGACGAGATCGAGAAGGCCCACGCCGATGTCTTCAACCTGCTGCTCCAGGTCATGGACCACGGCACCCTGACCGACACCAACGGCAAGCGCACCGACTTCCGCCACGTCATCCTGCTGATGACCTCCAACGTCGGCCCGGGAAATGGCGGCCCGGCGGCCCGGCTTCGGCGCCATGGACCAGGACGAGGCGATGGACGCCTACGAGGCGGCGGCGGAGGGCGGCGCCGGATTCGGCTCCGGGGCCGGTGGTGGCGCCGGCGGCGCCGGCGGCGCGGCCGCCAGCGATCCCCGGGCCAGCGACAGCGACCGCGCCGTGGAGCGCCTGTTCTCGCCGGAGTTCCGGAACCGCCTGGACGCCCGCCTCCGCTTCCGCCCCCTCACCCCGCGGGTGATGGAGCGCATCGTCGACAAGATGGTCGGCGAGCTGGCGGAGCAACTGGCCGAGCGCAAGGTGAAGATCGAGCTGAGCGATGAGGCCCGCCGCCTGCTGGCCCGCCGCGGCTACCACCGCACCTTCGGCGCCCGCCCCCTGGCCCGGGTGCTGGAACAGACCGTCAAGCGCCCGCTGACCGAAGAGATGCTGTTCGGCCGCCTGGAGGGGGGCGGCCGGGTGGTGGTGGACGTGGCGGGGGGCGAAGGGGGCGGTGAAGATGGGGGCGAAGGGGGTGCCGGTGACGCGAAGGGTGACGCCGAGATCGTCCTGCGCTACCCGGAGGGCTGAATCGTCCCCGGGAGGCGAGTTCTCACAAAAGTCTCACCTCTCGCCGCAACGCCCTTTTCCTGGAACAACCCCGCCCCGGGTGGTTGTTGTCACGGATGAACGCGGCGGGCCCCACCGAGGCCGGCCGCACCCGCCCCCTGACCGCCATCCCCCCGGGAGGACCTGATGCGATTCCACCCCCTGCGACTCCACCGACGGCTGCGCACCCCGCTGCTGACCTCTACCCTGCTGATCCCCCTTTTATTGATTCTGCCGCTGGCCGCCTGCACCGGGGCGGACACGGCGGTCCACGCTGAGGAGACCGAGATGAACGACCACGACCACGACTACGAGATCGAGAAGAGCGCCGAGGAGTGGCGGCAGGAGCTGACCGAGGAGGAGTTCCGGGTGCTGCGCGAGAAGGGCACCGAGCGGGCCTTCACCGGCGACCTGCTGGACAACAAGGAGGAGGGCGTCTACGTCTGCGCCGGCTGCGGCCAGGAGCTGTTCGCCTCGGACACCAAGTTCGAGTCCGGCACCGGTTGGCCGAGCTTCTACGCCCCGGTGGACGAGGACAACGTGGCCGAGGAGACCGACCGCACCTTCGGCATGAAGCGCACCGAGGTCCTGTGCAGCCGCTGCGGCGGCCACCTGGGCCACGTCTTCCCCGACGGCCCCAAGCCCACCGGCCTGCGCTACTGCCTCAACTCGGTGTCGCTGGACTTCGCGCCCGCCGACGAGGCGGACAGCGACGCCCAGTAGACCCCTAAAGTTGCACCCAGTAAAACGGGGACAGGTTATTTATTACCGTGCCTTGACCTTGTCCGGAAAGGGCCGTAAAAAATAACCTGTCCCCGTATTACCGTTTAGTAAGAAATAACCTGTCCCCGTTTTAGGAAAGTTGCACGCAGGGCAATATCTCAACGGCACATGGATTGCTTTGCTACAGGAACGATGACCTACCGATTCTCCTCTCACCCCGACCCGTGCCGCCGGCGCGCCGCTCCCGCGCCCGCCGCCCTCCTCGCCGGCGCCTTCCTCCTCGCCGCCATGCTGGCCTCGGCCTGCGCCAGCGGCGGTGGCGGAGTGGCCCCGGAAGCCGGTGACGGGCCCACGGCGGCGGCCGGAGACACCACCGGCGCCATCCCCGACGCCAGCCCCCAAGCCGGCGCCCACACCACCGCCGACGTCGCCGCTCCCCTACCGGCGGTGCCCCCGGGCCCGGAGAGCGCGGCCGGGCCGGTCCTCTGCTTCTACGGCCCCGTCACCCAGACCGCCTCGGGCGGCGAGGCGACGGTGGCCGCCGACCTGGTGGTGCGCCGCACGCTGGAGCCGGAGGCCTCCCGGGTGGTCGAAGAGACGGTGCGCATCGAGCGCGCCGCGAACCGCCGCACCCGCCCTTACCGCACCCTCTACGACGTCGACGGCGACCGCTTCGTGCTGCGCGAGGAGGGCGGCGCTTACGCCGGCACCGGCACCCTGGAGGGCGAGCCGTGGCGCTGGTCCGCCTGGGATCTGGACTACTCGCTGGAGAGCGGCATCCGGGTCACCGGCCGCTACGAAATCCGCCCGCGGGAGACCGACGGCGGCTCGCAGCCGGAGCACTTCGTCCTGGTGGGCGAGAAGACCGCCTACGGGCCGGACGGCTCGGAGGCGTTGCGCCTGCACGAAGAGCTGGCCCAGGTGACCCCGGAACGGTGCGCCGAGTTGATGGCGCCATGAATAATCCGGGGTAGTGAAGGCACCCTCGGAAGACGGGTCCTCCCCGGCGCGTTGACGAAGGTACCGTGAACGTCGCCTCCCCCCAGCCCTCGCCGTCCCGCCTCGCCGCGTTCCTGGACCGCCACCCGCGCCTGGTGGTCCTGACCGGCGCCGGCTGCTCCACCGAGTCCGGCATCCCCGACTACCGGGACCGGGAGGGCGAGTGGAAGCACGCCCAGCCGATGAGCTTCCGCGACTTCACCGGCAGCCGCCACGCCCGGCGCCGCTACTGGGCGCGCTCGGCGGTGGGTTGGCGGCGCATCGCCGACGCCGAGCCCAATCCCGGCCACCGCGCCTTGGCCCGGCTGGAGTCCGCCGGCCGCCTCGACCTGCTCATCACCCAGAATGTCGATGGGCTGCACCACAAGGCGGGGAACCGGCGGGTGGTGGACCTGCATGGCCGGCTGGACAAGGTGGAGTGCCTGGACTGCAAGACCGGCTACCGCCGCGCCCCCTTCCAGGACGAGCTGAGGCGCCAGAACCCCGACTGGCGCCACTGGCAGCCCGGCGCCCGCAGCACCCGGCCCGACGGCGACGTCGATCTCGGCCCGGTGGACTACGGCGCCTTCAACCTCCCCACCTGCCCGCGCTGCGGCGGCGACCTGAAACCGGGCGTCGTGTTCTTCGGCGAGGCCGTCCCCCGGCGCCGCACCGAGCGCTCCTTCGCCGCCCTGACCGAGGCCGACGCCCTCCTCGTCGTCGGCTCCTCGCTGATGGTCTGGTCCGGCTACCGCTTCGCCCGGGAAGCGCACCGCCGCGGCCTGCCCCTGGCCATCCTCAACCTCGGCAGGACCCGGGCCGACGGCGAGGCCACCCTGAAGCTGGAGGCCGACTGCGGCGAGCTGCTGCCGCGGGCCGTGGACGAGTTGGGCCTGGCGGCGCCGACCCCGGGGTAGACTGCCGCCATCCGACCCAGTTTCAGAAGCACTTTCCAGGAGGTGGCACCGTGGCAACACACCGTTCCGAGGATTCCTACGTCCGCAGTGCACCTCGCCCGGCCCAGGGCCTTCGCCGGCGCGCGCAGAAACTCGGCCTGGCGCTCCCCCTGGCGCTCCCTCTGGCACTCAGCTTGGCCGTAGCCGCGCTGCTGGCCGGCCCCGCCCTCGCCACCGATTCGCCACCGGATCCACTGACCAGCGTCCCACCCCAGTGGGAGACCGGGGCGACGGAGCTGCGCGCCGCCTCCCACCCGAACCTGCGCCTGGCCCAGCGACCCGACGTCGAGGCGGTGTTCTCCTTGCCCCCCGCCAGCGTCGCCGCTGGCGCCCAACTCGCGGTCATCGAGTCCTGGAACCGAGCCGGCCGGCTACCCCTGCGCTCCGGCTTCGCCCGCCGCCTCCCCCAGGCCCAGCGCGTGGAGATGGACACCGGGGTGCTGTCGGCCACCGCCTTCTCCCGTGCGCCCGGCGGCTTCACGGCTCCTTCGCCGGACGGCGACCTGCTCTGGGGCACGGTCGTCGAGGTCGCCGGCGCCCACCGCCTCCGCCTCCACCTGAGCGGCGTCCGCGTCCCTCCGGGCACCCGCTTCTGGGTCTACGGCAGCCAGGGTCAGGCGGTCGAGTTCGGCAGCGAGCTGCTGAGCGCCGAGGGCGATCTCTGGACCCCCAGCGTCAACGGTGAGCGGCTGCACCTGGAGGTCGAGGTCCCGCGCTCTGCCCTCGCCGGCGAGGCACGGCCCGAGTTCAGTTTCGACGAGGTGCTGGAGCTCTTCCGGCTCGACGCCGAGGGAGTGCCCCGGGCGGCTGACGGCGTCGCCCAGCGAGACGGTCACTGCCTGGTGGACGCGACCTGCATCAACTCCAGCACCCTCGACGTCATCGCCCCCTATCGCCAGGCCGTCGCCTTCCTCGAGTTCGTAGATGGCGGGGACGGCTTCATCTGCACCGGCGCCCTGCTCAACGACACCGACCCGGCTACCGAAGTCCCGTACCTCCTCACCGCCAACCACTGCTTCGCCAACCAGGCGACGACCAACACCCTGGAAGCGTTCTGGGACTACCGGTCCAGCAACTGCAACGGCGGCGCCCCCGGCATCGGCTCGCTGCCCCGCTCCCAGGGTGGCACCTACCTGGCCGGCCGGGCTGACACCGATTTCACCTTTCTCCGGCTCAACAACGTGCCACCGGGCCGGACCTTCCTCGGCTGGACGAGTCAGCCCACCCCCTCCGGCACCGTCCTCCACCGCATCTCCCACCCCAACGGCCAGCCCCAGTCCTACTCCCGTTCGGTGGCCCGTAGCTCCGGGGTCGCGACCTGCTTCGACGCTCCCCGGCCCCAGTACCTGTACGCCGCGATGCAGGATGGCGCCACCCAGGGCGGCAGCTCCGGGGCACCGGTCATCCGCTCCGGCGGCTTCGTCGTCGGCCAGCTCTCCGGCGGCTGCCCCGGCATCGATGGCTGCGACTACGCCAACTCCGAGCTGGACGGCGCCTTCAACGTCACCTTCCCCCACATCCAGGCGTGGCTCCAGCCGGCGACCGGCGGGGGTGGCGGAGGCGGGGGCGGGGGCGGGGGAATCGACGGCTGCGAAGCCGACGCCACCACCCTCTGCCTGGACGACCAGCCGGGGGACGGTCGCTGGGAGGTGACTCTGGATTTCGAGAACAGCCAGGGCAACGGCTCTGGTAAAGCCGTCGCCCTCTCCAGCCTCGGCATCACCCGGGGAGGGATCTTCTGGATCGGCAACGCCTCCAACCCGGAGATGTTGATCAAGGTGCTCGACGGCTGCGCGGTGAACGGCCAGCACTGGGTGTTCTACGCCGCCACCACCAACCAGGGCCTGGTGACCACCGTCCGCGACACCGAGACTGGCCGCACCTGGACCCGCACCAACCCCGTCGGCCAGCCCGCGGCCGCGGTCCAGGACACCTCGGCCTTCGTGTGTGACTGATCGCGGGGGGCTCGCCGGCAGGGCTCAGGCTAACCCCCGGTTCTGCCACCTGGTCAGAAGTCCTTCAACTCCACGCCGGCCAGCTCCTTCTTCAACGAGCGATCGAAGATCGCCGGCCCGAACCAGGTGTACGCCACGATCCCCAGCCACCCCAAGGACACCAGCGTAGCGACCCCCGGCTGCTCCAGCACGCTCTCAGCCGTGATCACCGCGAACCGGTAGAGCACGTACGCCACCAGCAGCACGACGATCGCCCGCCCCTCGCCGAGCGCCCCCATCCAGGTCGACCAGCGCCACCAGAGGCCGAGCAGCGGGTTCTTCCGCGCCTTGACCGCGGTCAGCAGATGCAGGGCGTCGCGGTCGGTCGGGTTTTTGCGCAACGCCCAGACGGCGTGCTCGCGCGCCGCCTCGACCTCGCCACGGCGCAGCAGCAAGTGGCCCATCGAGATCAGCGCGTCCGGGTCCTCGGGCTCGATCTCCAACGCCTCGCGGACGTAGCGCTCGGCTGTTTCGAGATCGCCCTGGTCGAGGTGCCAGTCGGCGAGATCGGAGAGGGTATCGACATCCTCCGGGTCGCGAGCGAGCGACTCGTCGAGCAACTGCTTCTGCTCGCGGCGCTTGTTCTGGAGCTTCCTCACCCGGGCCAGCAGCCGCGCCGGCTCGGCGGACTCGGGCAGCAACTGGCGCAGTTGCTCGAAGCGTTCCTCGGCGGCACCGAGGCGACGGAGCGCTAGCAGGACGACGCCCGAGGCGGTGAGCGGCAGCCGGCCGAGCGGGTCGAGAGACAGCGCGATCTCGGCCTCGTGCGCGGCGGCGTGGAGGCGCTTCATGTCGTGCAGAGTGAGAGCGAGAAGAGCGTGCACGTCGGCATGGTCCGGGTCCTCGGCGAGCGCGCCCCGCAGGCTCTCGACGGCACCGGTGAGTTGCCCGACCTGGAGCTGCTGCTGCGCCAGCTTCAGGCGTCGCTCGAAGCTCGGCGGGGGTCCCTCGCCAACCACGTTCATCGCCCGCACCTCTTTGCAGCACTCATTGCAACACCACTCGCAGGATCGTCCCCCACGGTTCGAGCGAATCGACGAAGGAGAACAGGCGGCGGCTCAGGAAGTAGCCGGCGAAGACGACCAGCATGCCGTTCCGGGTGGCGCCGTGGAAGTACTCGAAGAGGTCGAAGGTGCGTCCCTGGAGAACGTAGAGCCAGTAGATGACAGCGAGCTTCAAGACGAACAGGAAGATGACCGCGTACTTGATTACCACGCCGCTCATCAAGCCGCCCGCCGCCGCCTTCACCAGGGTGACAAAGAGTACCGCCGT
>Ga0102947_1000231_pt1 | contig 20539 bp, 13 predicted proteins | sample SalPon2A_A_D2_MG_FD_78210 | JGI IMG/M metagenome (GOLD analysis project Ga0102947, IMG submission 78210) | Soil microbial communities from South San Francisco under conditions of wetland restoration - Salt Pond MetaG R2A_A_D2_MG | ecosystem: Environmental > Terrestrial > Soil > Wetlands | place... | reverse complement strand
CGACCAGCGTTTCCGTGGGACCGTGCGGCTGGAGTCCTACCCGGACCCCAGCCAACTGCAACCCCTTGTAGTCGAAGGAAGTACCGAAAGGTGTTCACTGTCCACCGAGGCGGGGTAGCTCCATTCCCTGGCCGGACATTTCGAAGTTATGGGGGAGAACAGAGCACTCAGGGGTGAAGGCTCGGGCGCTAGTGGGGCTGGCGACTCCACCTGGAGACTCAAGGTGATGACCGATTACCAGTGCTACCCGCTCTGGGACATAGGAGAGACGGGGCCCGACAACATAGATCCCGGTCTCCTTCCGATCTCCGAGCCGTTGGCGGAGGCCCTGTTGGCCTGGGCGAGTGACTTCGACGGCATCCTGAACTGGGACTATCCCCCAAACTCCGGCTTCTCCACCCAGCAGGAGGAGGAGCGCTTCGTGGCGAAGGGCCGGGAACTGGCAACCCGGCTTCAAGCCGAGTTGGGTAGCCGAGGGGCTGTGGTCTACTTCAACCAAACTACCGGCAAGACGGAGGCCGTGCCTCTGATGGGCTCCTCGTCCAGCGAGTCCGCTACCTAGGCTGCAATTAGAATCGGTCTGTAGATGTCGATAACGATCAAAGCCTTTTGCCTCGTCTTGGCGTGGGTAACCGTGGTCAGCCTGGCGTGCTCTGACCGCTCGCTGCGGGGACGGGAGGTGCTTTCCTCGGACGGCCTGACCTATCTCGCAATCAGCGACGATAACGGGGGCGCGTGCGGGCCGGTCAAGGTGGATGGTGAGGAATGGCCAGCCTCTCTCGGGGAGCCGAGGCGGGTGACCGCCGGGACCCACAGGATCTCTTGCGGCGATGGTCCTCACATCACCTTCGCCGTAGCGGAGGGAACCACCCTGTATTTCGACTACTGGGGCCCTTGAGGTTTTCAGGGGCTATTGATGTTTCATCGCACCGGTCCGAATGCGGTTAGGTCAGATGAAGGCTTTTCCGTCGCCCGAACAGCCCGCACCTGTATTGAATACCGGTCGGGTGACCGCTTACTGACTGTCGAAGTGGAGCCCGGAGAAGACTTGGCTGTGTACGGTGCTTCAATTCGATCATGGGACCCTCCTCACGGCGCGGAAGCAATTGAGCTGTCAGAGAAGCATGAAATACTCAGCCGCATTGACAAGGCTCTCGATTTTTTGGATATCAGGCATCAGGTCATTCCTTCACCTCCGCTGGACTCCAATCAGGAGGTACTAAGTGGCTGTGAAGCTTGCCACCGATTTCCGGCTCCTACTTTGCGTTTCGAGGAGGTCGCCGTGGACAACACACGGCACACCATCCTCTACCGATGCAAGGTTTGTGAGACGTACTACGAAATGTCCGAAGGAAAAGGATCACCCGAGCTGACTCGCCAAGAGGCGATAAGTCGCTATCCTCAGATCACTGAGGACTGACCCAGGCTGGTGCAGCCTCGGCGAGCGGCTTCGCCCTCGCCTCCGTCCCCTCCCGGCTTTCCGGTTTCTGGTGGGCCTTCCGGGGCGCCGGCCAGTCGCCGGCACCCCGGTGGCCGTGGGCTTCAGAACTGGGGGTTGACTTGGTGGTCCCCCGTGTCGGTGACGATCACCAGTGGGCGCTTCTTGGTGTAGAAGGCGGCATCCCGTCTGGCGAAGGCGGCGAGGTAGGGCAGCTCCTCTTTCTTGATGGCCTTGGCGGTGATGCAGGCCTGCTTGACGTCTTGGTCTGTCACGGAATTGGCGATGGTGAAGAACTTCTCGACATGGGTGAACTTAGTCCTCTTCCACTCGCCGTTGACCAAGAGAACGTCACCGTTCTCCGTCCGGGCCCAGTGCCAGTTGTGTTTCTTCTCCGTACCGTAGTAACAGGCCACCTTGCTCTGTCCTTTTTTGACCTTTTCCAGCTTAGCGTCTTCGGGCGCCGCGTCCTGTGCGGCCGCCTGGCTGGTCGGCGCGGCGTGGGTCCAACAGACGCCACCTACGACTAGGGCGAGGACGGCCAGGGTGAGGGTGAGTGTCTTGAGCTTCATGGTCGGGTCCCTCCTGGGATCGGTATAAGTGCGGGCGGCTGCGGGCCGCCTTCATACCGTCCATCGGCAGGACCGGCGAAACAGGATCATGGTTCGAGGCCGGAGACGAAAAAGCCCGGTCTCCCGCGGGGGGCCGGGCTCCGTTCGGCCCTTCACCTGGGCCGGGTTTCAGGAGGGTTGCGGGCCCGAGCCGGTGCCCTCGTTCTCGATCTTCGGGTCGATGCGGGTCCCGTTGCTGAGAAGGAGCGAGTACGCGAGGGTGGGCAGGACGTGGCGGCGGTCCTTGTCCAGGCCGGGGTGGCTGAGGGCGACGTCGATGCCGTCCCCGTCCTTGCGGAACTGCAGGCCGCAGAGACTCTGGTAGTAGGTGGGGACGTCGCCGCTCGCAAGGCCGAACTCCAAGCGCTCGATGGTGACCGACCTCTGCGCCTCCGGATCGACGCGGAAGCGCAGCTCGGCGAAGGCGTGGTGCGCTCCCCAGGCGAGCCGGATCGTGCCGTCGTTGTCGATCCCGACCTGGGAATTGCCGGCCTCCGGATCGACGCGGAAGCGGGCTCCGTCCGGTAGCATCGGAGAGACGAGGATGGTGGCGTGGGGGCCGGAAGCGGGTGCGAGGTTTTCGCTTCGATGGTGGTTCATGCTGCTCGATTCCTTTCTGTGATGGAGCCAGGCGGTGGCCCGGCGGGACGTCTTGGGATTTCTCGGCATTCGGTGCAGGTGGAGGTTCATTCGCCGGCGGCGATGCCGAGTTCGGCCAGCGTGACCGCCAGGCGGTCGGCCTCGGCGCGGCGGCCGAGGTGACGCAAGGCCCGTTCCCGGGGACGGAGAATCTGGTGGTCGCGGGAGGTGGCGGCGGCGGGCCCCAGATCCGCCAGGGTGGTCAGTGCCCGGTGCCAGCTCCGGCGGGCGGTGTCGATTTCGCCGGAGCGGTCCGCCAGCTCGCCCTCCAGCAGCAGCGCCTCGGCCAGCCAGCGGCTGGCGGAGCGCGGGTCCCGCCCGCCCCGGACGGGTGGCTCGAGGAGCGCCAGGGCGTCGCGCACCATCTCTCGGGACGCCGTTGCCGGCGTGACGTCGGCGGCGACCGTGGCACGGCTGGCGCCCTCGGCACGGACATCCGCCGCGACCCGGTGCAGGAGGACGACGCCCTCCAGCCGGCGCCAGTCGTCCCGGTCCGGGTCGGTGGCGGTCAGCGCCGCGGCGTGCTCGCCGGCTCGTTCCCACGCCGCGGTCACCGTCGCCTCGGTGCCCGCGATCCGCTCCACCCGGCCGAGGCGCAGCTCGGCCCAGGCCAGCTTGGAGCGCCACTCGGCATTGGCCGGGTCGTGGCGGTGGAGACCGACGAACACATCCCGCGACGCCCGTAGGTGGTGGCGGGCGATGGCGGCCTCGCCGCGGGCCAGGTGCAGGGCGCCGAGGTACTGGCGGCTGGTGGCCAGGCGCTGTTGCCACTGCCGGTTGTCCGGCTGGCGGCGCACCAGCTCACGGCGCAGGCCGAGGTCGGCGCGGTAGTGGACCAGGGCTTCGTCCAGCCGGCCTAGGCGCTCCAGCACCACGCCGACGGTGTTGTGGGTCAGCGCCAGGTCGTGCTGCCGCTGCAGCGCTTCGCCCTGCGCCGCCTCGCTGTCGGCGCCGGTCTTCGTCTCGGCGGCCAGTTGCCGGTCGATGGACAGGCTGTGGAGAAAGCGGTTCAGGGCGCCGTCAAGGTCTCCCTGGGCCTCCAGCACCGAGCCGAGGTTGGAGTGGGCGTAGGACAGCTCGGCGCGCCAGTCGCGGCGCTCCGGGTCCATCGCCACCAGCCGTCGGGAGATCTCCTCGTAGGCCTGGAAGTGGCGGCGGGCGGCCTCCCGGTCCCCCTGCTTCCAGTGGGCGTAGCCGGCCCAGAACTCGCTCTGCCCCAGGCCGAACAGCCGCTCCGGGTTGCCCGGGTCCCGCTCTGCCAACCGCCGCGCCAGGGCCAGCGACTCGGCGAAGGGCCGCTCGGCGCCGGCCAGGTCGCCGCGATTCAGACGCACCTCGCCGATCTGGTAGAGGGCCAGGGAGCGGCGCGCCAGCACCTCGTCCGTAGCCTCCCGCGAAGCCTCGCTCGACGGCGCCGCGGCGAAGTACTCCATCGCCCGGTCGCCGACGTCGTCCAGCAGGTCCAGGCGCCCGACCGGCCGCAGCTTGTCGCGCAGGTCGAGGAGCATGAAGTCGACCAGGTCCTCGGCCTGGGAGCGGTGTTGCTCGGCGGCGTGGCTGGCGCGGACGGCGCGGACGCCCATCGCCGCGGCGGCGATGAGGGCGGCGGCGAGGAGGAGGGCGGAGACCCCGGCGACGGTGAGGAGCCGCCGGTGGCGGGCGGCGAAGCGGGCCCAGCGGTAGGCGCGGCGGTCGGCGTAGGCGGAGACCACGTCGCCCTCCAGGAAGCGGCCCAGATCCCGGGCGACGGCCCGCGCCGAGGAGTAGCGGTCCTCCGGGTCGTGGGCCAGGCAGCGGGCGGCCGCCGCCAGCAGGTCCGGCGGCAGGTCGGGGGCGGTGGCGCGCAGCTCGGCCCAGGTGGGCGTGGGGCCCGGGGGCGGGAAGCCCGCCACGACCTCGAACAGCGTGACCCCCAGGCTGTAGACGTCGGCGCGGCGGTCCGGCGCCGCCGCGGCGCTGGCCCGGCCGGGATCGCCGGCGGCCGCGGGCCCCGCCTGTAGCAGTTCCGGGGCCATGTAGCGAGGGGTACCGACGACGCCGGCCGCCTGCCCCTCCCGGGAAAGCTCCAGGGCGATGCCGAAGTCGCCTACCAACGCCCGCTCGCCGTCCGGCGTCTCCTCCACCAGGATGTTGGAGGGCTTGACGTCGCCGTGGAGCAGCCCTTCCCGGTGGGCGGCGTGGAGCCCGTCCGCGGCCTGGGCGAGCAGCCGCACCCGCGACTCCAGGGACGCCGAGGGGGCCAGCTCCGCCAAGGTGCCCCCGGCGGCGAAGCGCACCGAGATGTAGGCGCGGCCATCGAGCTCGCCGGTGTCGTAGACCTCCAGGACGTGATCATGGCGCACCCTGGCCTGGGCCCGTGCCTCGCGCAACAGGCGTAGCGGTGTCTCCGGATCCCGAGAGGTTAGGATCTTCAGCGCCACCGGCCGGCCCAGCTTGTGGTCCACGGCCTTGTAGACCCGGGACATGCCGCCGTGGCCGAGGCATTCGCCCAACTCGTAGCGATCGCTGTCGGCGGGTGGTTCCTCCTCGGGCTGCCGGGTGAGGGCATCCAGGAGGGAGGCCGTGGGGGGGCGCAGGAAGTCGGCTGTCAGGTGGTTCTCGGCACGCAGCAGGCGGCGCGCCTCGAAGGCCAGGGCCGGATCCTCGACCTCGGCTCTGCGTAGCAGCCAGGCGCGTTCCGCCCCCTCCAGGGCCGCCGCCTCGAGCACCAGCGCGTCGAGACGGTGGAGGCTGTCGGGGGTCAAGGGCCCTCCGGGCCCACGGCCGCTCCGCTCCCCAGGACACCGAGGAGCCAGACCCGCACCGCCCGCCAGTCGCGAACCACGGTAGGCCGCGAGACGCCCAGCACCCCGGCGGTTTCCTCCACCGTGAAGCCGGAGAAGAAGCGCAGCTCCACCAGCTTGACGTGCCGCGGGTTGACCCGGCCCAGGCGGTCCAGCGCCTGGTGGACCGCCAGCACCTCCTCGGCCCGGGCCGAGGCGGGATCGCCGCTTCCAAGGGGCGGGCCGGCGACGGGCTCGTCGGGCAGCGGATCGCCCGCCATCCCCCCGCCACGCTTGGCGGCCAGGCTCCGCCGGGCGTCGTCGACGATGACGAAGCGCATGGCCCGGGCTGCCACGGCGTAGAAATGACGCCGGTCGTTCCAGTCCTCTTCGTCGTTGCCCGCCAGGCGCACGTAGGCCTCGTGGACCAGGGTGGTGGTCTGGGGGCCGCGGGATCGCCGCCGGCCCCGCAGCACGGCCCGGGCCAGCGTCTTCAGCTCGCCGTAGACGATGGGCCACAACTCCTCTTCCCCTTCACGGCCGGCGCGCAGCAGGCGGGTGATCTCCCCGGGACAGCGGGCTCCGCCTCGAGGGTGCTCCGGCTCGGCTCTGGCGCTGGGGTTCATCATGGACGGCTAGCCTCCTTTCCCTGGACGTTTGATCTGGCGGTTCGCCGCACGCCGCCATGGGAAAGTGCGCGCCGATGAACGAACCGTTTCAGTCTTCTGTTCTCCGGAGCCCGCACCAAGCTCCGCCGCGGGGCGGCTTGGCCCATTGGCTCCTGTCTTGCTTGACCGTATAGAGTTCGAGTTCTGAGTTGACTCACCCGCCGAGGGAGCCCGCGGCCGGACCGTGGGCGGGAAGCGGGTTGGTGAGATTGAGGGGATGGGAATGCGGTGACGGAGTTGGATCGAGTGAGCCCGCGGGAGGCGCCCGCCGACATCCTCGTGGTGGACGACGACGCCCGCAACCTGGCGGCCATCGAGGTCGCCCTGGGAGAACTGGGCCGCCGCCTGGTCAAGGCGCGGTCCGGGCCGGAGGCGTTGCGCCAGCTCCTGGAGCGTGACTTCGCCCTGATCCTGCTGGACATCCAGATGCCCGGGATGGATGGCTTCGAGACCGCCCAGCTCATCCGCCAGCGGCGGCGCTCCCGCCACGTCCCCATCATCTTCGTCACCGCCTACAGCCGCGAGGACCGGGAGATCCTGCACGGCTACAGCCTCGGCGCCGTCGATTTCCTGTTCAAGCCGATCGTGCCGGAGGTGCTGCGTGCCAAGGCGTCGGTCTTCGTGGAGCTCCAGGAGCGCACCGCCGAGGTGCAGCGCCAGGGCGAGCGGCTGCGCGAGATGGAGCGCCAGGAGCACGAGCGCAAGCTGGCGGTGGAGCGCCAGCGCTGGGAGGCGGACTCGCTGCGCGAGGAGAGCGAGCGCAAGGACCAGTTCATCGCCCTGCTGGCCCACGAGCTGCGCAACCCGCTGGCCCCCCTGGTCACCGGCCTGGAGTTGGTGCGCCAGTTCGACATCGACCACGACGGCCTGGCGCGGGTGCGCTGCTCCATGCGCCGCCAGGTCTCCCACCTGGTGCGCCTGGTGGAGGATCTGCTGGACGTCTCCCGCATATCCCAGGGCAAGATCGACCTCCAGTTCGCCCGCCACGACCTGTGCAGCCTGGTGGAGCAGGCGGTGGACTCGGTGGCGCCCCACGCCGAGGAGAAGGAGCAGGAGCTGAGCGTCGAGGTGGCGTCGGACAACCTGGTGGTGGAGGGCGACGGCGTGCGCCTGGTGCAGGTCATCTCCAACCTGTTGAACAACGCGGTGCGCTACACCCCCAAGGGAGGCTCCATCCGCGTCTCCTGCGCCAGCGAAGGGGACGACGCCCTGCTGCGGGTGGCGGACACCGGCCGCGGCATCTCGCCGGAGATGGCGGAGCGGATCTTCGACATGTTCGTGCAGGAGCGGGAGGGAGGCAAGGGGCTGGGGCTGGGGCTGACCCTGGTCAAGCAACTCGTCGATCTCCACGAGGGCACGGTGCGCGTCTACAGCCAGGGCCGCGACCAGGGCAGCGAGTTCGTGGTCCGCCTGCCCCGGGTGGAGGGCAAGGCGCCGGAGGCCGACGCGCCGGAGGATGAGGACGATCTGCCCCACCTGCGCATCGCCGTGGTGGAAGACCAGGAGGACGTGGCCCAGGCCCTCCAGGCGCTGCTGGAGAGCTGGGGTCAGGAGGTGCGGGTGGCCCGGGACGGCGAACAGGGCGTGGAGATGATCAGCTCGTGGCGGCCCGACCTGGCGCTGATGGACATCGCCATGCCCGGCCTGGACGGCTACGCCGCCGCCGAGAAGCTGCGCCAGACCTTTCCCCCCGAAGCGCTGCGCCTGGTGGCCCTGACCGGCTTCGGGCGCAAGGAGGACCGCCGGCGGGCCCACAACGCCGGTTTCGACGATCACCTGGTGAAGCCCGCGGCGCCGCGGGCCCTGAGACGAATCCTGAGGAGCCATGACGATGGCGAAACGCAAGCCGGATAGCGACGACGAAGCCCAGACCCCCGAGGCGCCGGAAGAGGCGGCGGCCCAGAAGCCGGCGAAGAAGGAGCCGGCGAAGAAAAAGGCGGCCAAAAAGAAGCCGGCGGCGAAGAAGTCGTCCAAGAAGGCTGCCAAGAAGTCGTCGGCGGCGTCGGGCCGGAAGCGGGCTGGCAAAACGGCCGCCGCCTCGACCCGCACCGTGGAGGCCCGGGAGCGCGACGCCATCACCAAGCGCTCGCTACTGGCCGGCCTGCGGGCCCTCAAGCGGGGCGACTTCGACGTCCGCCTGCCCGACGACCTGTCGGGCCTGGATGGCGAGATCTGCGAGACCTTCAACGAGCTGGCCGAGCAGGTGGCCGGCATGGGCGACGACCTGATGGAGCTGCGCCAGTCGGTGGGCCGGGAAGGCCGCACCCGCAAGCGGCTGCGCAAGGGGGAGGCCCAGGGCGGCTGGGCGCGCTACGTCCGCGGCGTCAACGACCTGCTGGACGACCTGACCCGCCACACCGACGAGATGGCCGAAGTGGTCACCGCCGTGGGCAAGGGAGACCTGTCGCGCAGCGTCGACGTCCACGGCATCGAGGAGGCGCTGCAGGGCGACTTCCTGAAGCACGCCAACGCGGTCAACGACATGGTGGCCCAGCTCGCCCTGTTCAACTCCGAGGTGACCCGGGTGGCCCGGGAGGTGGGGGTCAACGGCAAGCTGGGGGCCCAGGCCGAGGTCCCCGGCGTCTCCGGCGCCTGGAAGGAGCTCACCGAGAACGTCAACCTGATGGCCTGGAACCTGACCTCCCAGGTGCGCGAGATCGCCCGGGTGACCACCGCCGTCGCCCAGGGCGACCTGACCAAGACGGTGAACATCGAGGTCAAGGGCGAGATCCTGGATCTCAAGAACACCATCAACACCATGGTCGACCAGCTCGGGTCCTTCGCCGACGAGGTCACCCGGGTCGCCCGGGAGGTGGGCACCGAGGGCATCCTGGGGGGCAACGCCCAGGTGCGCGGGGTCTCCGGCGTCTGGCGGGAGCTGACCGAGAACGTCAACTCCATGGGCAACAACCTGACCCTCCAGGTGCGCAACATCGCCGAGGTGGCCACCGCCATCGCCGAGGGCGACCTGGGCAAGAAGATCACCGTCGACGCCCAGGGCGAGATCGCCGACCTCAAGAAGACGGTCAACAAGATGGTGGACCAGCTCTCCGCCTTCGCCTCGGAGGTGATCCGGGTGGCCCGCCAGGTGGGCACCGAGGGGGTCCTGGGTGGCCAGGCCGAGGTGGCCGAGGTCTCCGGCGTCTGGCGGGAGCTGACCGAGAACGTCAACTCCATGGCCTCCAACCTGACCCTCCAGGTGCGCAACATCGCCGAGGTCACCACCGCCATCGCCGAGGGCGACCTGTCGAAGAAGATCACCGTGGACGCCCAGGGCGAGATCCTGACCTTGAAGGCCACCATCAACACCACCGTCGACAAGCTGAACCGCTTCGCCGCCGAGGTCACCCGGGTGGCCCGCCAGGTGGGCACCGAGGGCACCCTGGGGGTCAAGGCCGACGTCAAGGACGTCTCCGGCATCTGGAAGGAGCTGACCGACAACGTCAACCAGCTCGCCTCCAACCTGACCGACCAGGTGCGCGACATCGCCGAGGTGACGACGGCGGTGGCCAACGGCGACCTGTCGCGCAAGATCACGGTGGAGGTGCGGGGCGAGATCCTGGAGCTGAAAAACACCATCAACGCCATGGTGGACTCGCTGTCGTCGTTCGCCGACGAGGTGACCCGGGTGGCCCGGGAGGTGGGCACCGAGGGGGTCCTGGGCGGCCAGGCCCAGGTGCGCGACGTCTCCGGCATCTGGGCGGAGCTGACCGAGAACGTCAACTCCATGGGCTCGAACCTGACCAACCAGGTGCGCAACATCTCCGAGGTGGCCCGGGCGGTGGCCGCCGGCGACCTGTCGAAGAAGATCACCGTCGAGGCCAAGGGCGAGGTGCAGGACCTCAAAAACACCTTGAACGCCATGGTCGATCAGCTCAACGCCTTCGGCGCCGAGGTCACCCGGGTGGCCCGGGAGGTGGGGGTCGAGGGCAGCCTGGGGGGCCAGGCCCAGGTGGAGGGGGTGCAGGGCTCTTGGAAGGAGTTGACCGACAACGTCAACCTGATGGCCTCGAACCTGACCTCCCAGGTGCGCGACATCGCCGAGGTGACCACCGCCGTCGCCCAGGGCGACCTGACGCGGAAGATCTCGGTGGATGCCAAGGGCGAGATCCTGGAGCTCAAGAACACGATCAACACCATGGTCGACCAGCTCTCCTCCTTCGCCGACGAGGTGACCCGGCTGGCCAGCGACGTGGGGGTGGCCGGCAAGCTGGGCGGCCAGGCCGACGTGCGCGGTGTCTCCGGCACCTGGCGCGACTTGACCGACGCGGTCAACTCCATGGCCTCGAACCTCACCGACCAGGTGCGCAACATCGCCCAGGTGGCCTCCGCCATCGCCGAGGGCGACCTGCGCAAGAAGATCGTGGTCGACGCCCGGGGCGAGATCCTGGAGCTCAAGAACACCATCAACATCATGGTCGAGCAGCTCTCCTCCTTCGCCGAGGAGGTCAGCCGGGTGGCCCGGGAGGTGGGCACCGAGGGCAAGCTGGGGGGCCAGGCGTCGGTCGAAGGGGTGCGGGGCACCTGGAAGGAGCTGACCGACAACGTCAACGGCATGGCCACCAACCTCACCCTGCAGGTGCGCGACATCTCCCAGGTATCGACCGCCATCGCCAGCGGCGACCTCTCCCAGAAGGTGTCGGTGGAGGTGCGGGGCGAGCTGCTGGAGCTGAAATCCACGATCAACACCATGGTCGATCAGCTCTCCTCCTTCGCCGACGAGGTGACCCGGGTGGCCCGGGAGGTCGGGGTGGAGGGCAAGCTGGGAGGCCAGGCCGAGGTGCGGGGGGTCTCCGGCATCTGGGCGGAGCTGACCGACAACGTGAACCTCATGGCCTCCAACCTGACCCTCCAGGTGCGCGACATCGCCGAGGTCACCACCGCGGTGGCCCAGGGCGACATGGGCAAGAAGATCACGGTGGAGGCGCGGGGCGAGCTGCTGGAGCTGAAATCCACCATCAACACCATGGTCGGCCAGCTCTCCTCCTTCGCCGACGAGGTGACCCGCGTGGCCCGGGAGGTGGGCACCGAGGGGGTGCTGGGCGGCCAGGCCCAGGTCGAGGGGGTCTCCGGCACCTGGCGCGAGCTGACCAACAACGTCAACGTCATGGCGCGCAACCTCACCGAGCAGGTGCGGGGCATCGCCGGGGTGGTCACGGCGGTGGCCCGGGGTGACCTCAAACAGGAGCTGCGCCTGGACGCCCGGGGCGAGATCGCCACCCTGGTGGAGACCATCAACGACATGATCGTCACGCTGTCGACCTTCGCCGACCAGGTCACCGGCGTGGCCCGGGACGTGGGGGTGGAGGGCAAGCTGGGGGGCCAGGCCGACGTGCCCGGCGCCGCCGGCATCTGGGCCGACCTGGTGGAGAACGTCAACGAGCTGGCCGGCAACCTGACCCGCCAGGTGCGCGCCATCGGCGACGTGGCGACGGCGGTGACCAAGGGCGACCTGACCCAGTCCATCGACGTCGAGGCCCGGGGCGAGGTGGCGGTGCTCTCGGACAACCTGAACCAGATGATCGCCACCCTGCGCGAGACCACCCGCCTCAACGAGGAGCAGGACTGGCTGAAGACCAACCTGACCCGCTTCACCCGCATGCTCCAGGGGCAGCGCGACCTGCTGACCGTCGCCCACCAGGTGCTCTCCGAGCTGGCCCAGGTGGTCGACGCCCAGCACGGCGCCTTCTACATGATGCGCCGGGAGGAGGACGAGGCCAGTCTCCAGCTCTTCGCCTCCTACGCCTACACCGAGCGCAAGAACCTGTCCCAGAACTTCGGGATGGGGGAGGCGATGGTGGGGCAGGCGGCGCTGGAGCGCAAGCGCATCCTGGTCACCGACGTGCCGGAGAGCTACGTCCACGTCAGCTCCGCCCTGGGGGACGCGCCGCCGCGCAACCTGGTGGTGGTGCCGGTGGTCTTCGAGGACCAGGTCAAAGGGGTCATCGAGCTGGCCACCTTCCAGCCCTTCTCCGAGATCCAGCTCGACTTCATGGACCAGTTGATGGAGAGCCTGGGCATCGTGGTGGCCACCATCGAGGCGACCATGCGCACCGACGACCTGCTGCGCCAGAGCCAGGGGATGGCCGAGGAGCTCCAGACCCAGCAGGAGGAGTTGCAGCAGACCAACGAGGACCTGGAGGAGAAGGCGCGCCAGCTCACCGCCCAGCGCGACGAGGTGGAGTCGAAGAACCGGGAGGTGGAGCTGGCCCGCCAGGAGTTGGAGGAGAAGGCCGAGCAACTGGCCCTGACCTCGCGCTACAAGAGCCAGTTCCTGGCCAACATGTCCCACGAGCTGCGCACCCCCTTGAACAGCCTGTTGATCCTGTCGCGCCAGCTCGCCGACAACCCCGGCGAAAACCTGAACGACAAGCAGGTCCAGTACGCCCAGACCATCCACCAGTCCGGCGCCGACCTGCTGGCCCTGATCAACGAGATCCTGGACCTGGCGAAGATCGAGTCCGGCACCATCGCCGTGCACCCCGTCAACGTGCCCTTCGGCGACCTGACCGACTACGTCCGGCTGTCGTTCAAGGGGCTGGCCGAGGAGAAGGGGCTGACCCTGGACGTGGAGCTGGATGAGGAGCTGCCGGCCAGCATGGTGACCGACGACATGCGCCTGAAGCAGGTGCTGCGCAACCTGCTGGCCAACGCCGTCAAGTTCACCGAGGAGGGCGGCGTGACCCTGCGCCTGCGCTCGTTCGAGCGCGACGACGCGCCGGTCACCCTGGGGGGCCGGGGCCGGGCCATCGCCTTCGAGGTGGAGGACACCGGGGTGGGGATCCCGGAGGAGAAGCAGGGCCTGGTCTTCGAGGCGTTCCAGCAGGCCGACGGCGGCACCAACCGGCGCTTCGGCGGCACCGGGCTGGGGCTGTCCATCAGCCGCGAGCTGGCGCAGTTGCTGGGCGGCGAGATCACCCTGGAGTCGGAGGAGGGGGAGGGGACGATCTTCCGCCTCTGGCTGCCCCGGGTCTACGAGCCGGTGGAGCGCCGCGCCCTGGGCAGCGGGCCCGGAGGCGCCCGGCGTTCCGGGGGCCAGCGCCGCCTGATGGCGCCGCCGTCGCCGCCGGCGGTGCGCGGCACCGAGCCGGATCGGGAGCGGGCCGCCGGCGGCAACGGCGGGCAGGCCGGCGGGGATGCCGACACACCCCGGTCCGGCTCCCCACGACCCGCCGGCCCCCGTGGCGGCGTCCTCGACGACCGCGGCCTGATCGAGACCGGTGACCGGGTGCTGCTGATCGTCGAGGACGACGAGGCCTTCGCCGAGATCCTCCTGGAGATGGCCCGGGAGCACGGCTTCCGGGGGGTGGTGGAACTGCGCGGCGAGGAAGCCTTGGAGACCGCCCGCAGCCTGCGCCCGGACGCCATCACCCTGGACCTGATACTGCCCGACATGGACGGCTGGGTGCTGCTGGACCGCCTGAAGCACAACCCGGACACCCGCCACATCCCGGTGCACATCATCTCCGCCATGGGGGAGGAGCGGCGGGGCCGGGAGTCGGGAGCGGTGACCGTGCTCACCAAGCCGGTGGAGCGCGACACCCTGGTCGCCTCCCTGGAGGAGATCCAGGCCTTCCTGGAACGCCGGGTCCGCCGCCTGCTGGTGGTGGAGGACGACGACACCCAGCGCCAGGCCATCGTCGAGCTGATCGGCGAGGAAGGGGTGGAGATCACCGACGTGGCCTCCGGCGAGGCGGCGCTGGCGGCGCTGGAGGAGACCTCCTTCGACTGCATGGTCATCGACCTGCGGCTGCCCGAGATGAGCGGCATGGAGGTGATTCGCCAGATCAAGGACAACCCGGGCATGGCGCGCCTGCCGATCATCGTCTACACCGGCAAGGAGCTGAGCGCGGAGGAGCAGTTGGGGCTGCACAAGGTGGCCGAGACGGTGATCGTCAAGGACGTGCGCTCGCCGGAGCGGTTGCTGGACGAGACGGCCCTTTTCCTCCACCGGGTGGAGGCCGACCTGCCGGAGAAGAAGCGCAAGATGCTGCGCAGCCTGGCCCACGGCGACCCGGCGCTGGAAGGCAAGAAGGTGCTGGTGGTGGACGATGACATGCGCAACGTCTTCGCCGTCACCGCCGTCCTCGAGCAGCACGCCATGGAAGTGGTCTACGCCGAGAACGGGCGCCAGGCGCTGGAGCGGTTGGCGGAGGACGGCGCGGCAGCGCGGGAGCGGTCTGAGGAGGGCTCGGAGTCGGACGAAGCCGGTGAGCGCACCATCGACGTGGTGCTGATGGACATCATGATGCCGGAGATGGACGGCTACGAGGCGACGCGGGAGATCCGCAAGCAGCCCGAGCACGCCAATTTGCCGATCATCGCCCTGACCGCCAAGGCGATGAAGGGCGACCGGGAGAAGTGCATCCAGGCGGGGGCCTCCGACTACGTCACCAAGCCGGTGGACCCGGACCAGCTCCTGTCGCTGCTGCGGGTGTGGCTGTACCGGTGAGCCCGCGGCCGAAGGTCCCCGACGGCGAGGGCCGGCACGGCGGAGACCTGGAGGCCCTGGAACTGGACCTCCTGCTGACCGCCGTGGCCCGGCGCCACGGTTACGACTTCCGCCAGTACTCGCCGGCGTCGCTGCGCCGGCGGGTGCTGCGCTCGATGCACGAGGAGGGGCTGTCCACCCTGTCCGGCCTGCAGGAGCTGCTGCTCCACGACCCCTCCGCCCTGGCCCGTTTCATCTCCCACCTGTCGGTCCATGTCACCAGCATGTTCCGGGACCCGGCGGTCTACCGGGCGTTGCGCGAGCACGCCGTGCCGTTGCTCAAGACCTGGCCCTTCCTGCGCATCTGGCACGCCGGCTGCGCGACGGGTGAGGAGGTGTACTCGCTGGCCATCCTGCTGCACGAGGAGGGCCTGCTGGAGCGCAGCCGGATCTACGCCACCGACCTCTCCGACGGCCTGCTGGAGCGCGCCCGCCGGGGCACCTACCCGCTGTCGGTGATGCGTGACTACACCGCCAACTACCTGGCGTCGGGGGGCAGCGAGGACTTCTCCAGCTACTACACGGCGGATCACAGGAACGCCCGGCTGCGCGAGGACCTGCGGCGCTCCATCGTCTTCTCCCAGCACAACCTGGTCTCCGATGGCTCGTTCAACGAGTTCCACCTCATCCTCTGCCGCAACGTCATGATCTATTTCGACGGCGAGCTGCGCAACCGGGTGCTGGAGCTGCTGCACGAGAGCCTGGTGATGTTCGGCGTCCTCGGCCTGGGGCAGCGGGAGTCGCTCCGCTTCACGCCGCGCCAGGAGTGCTACCAACCGCTGGTGGACCCCAGCGTGCGCCTCTACCGCAGGGTGCGGTGAGCAGGGTTTCGGTGAGCAGGTTGCCATGAGCCGGCGCCGGGCCATCGACCTGGTCGTCCTGGGCGCCTCCTTGGGGGGGCTGGACGCCCTGCGCCGGGTGCTGGCGCCGCTGCCGGCGGATTTCCCACCGGTGGTGGTGGCCCAGCACCGGCCGCTGGGCAGCGGCCCCGGCCTGGCGTCGCTCCTGGCCCGGGACACGGCGCTGGCGGTGAGCGACGCCGACGACAAGGACCCGTTGCTGGCCGGTCACGTCTACCTGGCTCCCGCCGACTATCACCTGCTGGTGGAGCGCGGCTCCCTGGCCCTGTCCACCGAGGGCAAGGTGAGCTTCGCCCGGCCGTCCATCGACGTCCTCTTCGAGTCGGCGGCCCACGTCTACGGCCACCGCCTGGTGGCCGCCCTCCTCACCGCCGCCTCGAAGGACGGCGCCGCCGGCATCGCCGCCGTCCACCGCGCCGGCGGCCTCGTGATCGTCCAGGACCCGGCCACCGCCGAGAGCCCCATAGCCCCCCGGGCGGCCCTGCGCCTGACCCCCGACGCCCGGGTCGCGGGGCTGCGCGAGATCGGCGAGCTGCTGGCCCGCCTGGGGCGCGAGGTGAGAGCTGGCCAAGTTGTCTCGGGCATGATCAAGAATCCCAATGGGCCCTGACGCCGTGGACGACAGCTCCAGACTCGTAGCGGTGCCCATTCGGACGCCCGATGACTCGATCGTCCCGGGAGAGCTTAGGATGTCTTGGGATTTGCCTCCTAACGGGGTGGGTGTCTCGTTGGAGCTACGCGTCGGGAATCGGCAGTGGAGTTCGGGGAATCATTCGGAGTTCTTCTCGGCGATGACGACGATTCGGGAAGTCATAGAGCGCCCTGGCTACCAATTGCTGTGCTACGGAGCCAGCCAGGACGTCTACCCATCGCCGATGATTCTTGCCACGGGCGATGGCGACAAGGCCTATCGATTGACGATGGGACGATCGGCTCGAACAGTGGACCTTGTGTCTATCTTCGACTCGGGGCCCGATGTCGTGCCCTCTACGGTCAGCGAGCAGGTGAATTTCTATCAACGCTGGCTGAAGAGTCTCAGGTAGCCAGCGTTCTGAGAGGAGCGCGGAAGTCGTAGCGGTCCGACGTGCGCCAGGCCACCGAGGCCGCTCTCACCTGCAGGTGGCTGCCCCGGTCGCCGGCGGTGCCGCCGCGCCTCCGCCACCCTCGGCGGTGTGTCCCCGTCCTGCGCTTCGCTCCGGAACCTGGCCAGCCGCTCCGGGCCAGGGCCGCGCCCGCCGGCCCCCTCCCCCCCCGGCCCTTCCGGCGGTCACGTCCCTGGCAGCAAGTCGCTGTCCGATAACTGACCGCCGCTTCGTCTGGGAAGGCGACCGCCTGGCCGCCGAAGCCGCCTACGGCGGATACGACACCGCCGGCGACCCCATCAACCTCCGCTGGCGCCGCACCTACGTCCCCGGCCCCACCGGCCTGGACGACCCTCCCCAGGTGGTGGTGGAGATCTTCCAGCCCGGCTCGCCCTACAGCGGCCAGGCCCGCACCTACACCTACCTCCGCGACGAGCTGGGCACCGTCGTCGGCCTGGTGGCGGAAGACGAAGGCACCGACCCCAACCACCCGCCGGTCCCCGTCCGCTACCGCTACACCCCCTACGGCGAGGTCCACGCCGAGTCCGGCCCGGAACTCCTCCGCGCCCGGTTTGACTCCGACACCACGGAGGTCGCCACCCCTGGCGGCACTGTCACCCAGACCGTCGCCGACCCGACCCTCTCAGCCGCCGGCGCCATGGTCCTCGACTGGAGCCTCGGCCTCGACGCCGGCACCTTGTCCACCGGCGTGGTGGTGGAAGAGCTTCTGGCCGGCACCGGCTGGCCCGCCGTCGATCCGGCCCGACTAGCCCTCGGTGACGCGCCAGAGGCAGGAGGTGTCACCTCCGCCCCCGACGACCCCCGCCTCCGCGTCCTCCTCACCGACGGCTGGGAGCGTGGCAGAAGCTACCGCCTCCGCCTGACCACTGCCCTGCGGGACCGCCTCGGCCGCCCCTTCGACGCCGCCGACAGCCTCGAATGGAGCGTCCCCGCCACCCCCGCCGGTAGCGAGTCCACACCCCCGCCGGTCAACTACGACCAGCGCTTCCCGACCGGGTACGCCTCCGCCCCCGCCGCCGCCAACACCGCCGGAGGCCGCTTCCCCGCCGGCCAGAACCGCTTCTTCCAGGGCCTCTGGACCGATCCCGTCACGGGAGCCGCATACGCACGGGCTCGCTGGTACGACGCCAGAAACGGCGTCTTCCTCACAGAAGACCCGATGGGGTCGGTCGATTCGCCGAATCTGTACGCCTTCGTCGGTCACCACCCGAACCTGGGCGTGGACCCGCTGGGACTTTGCGAGGGTGATCGGTGGGCCAAGGCATTGGGCATTGGATGTGCCGAGGGCCAAGACGATGCCGGTGTGATCGGTGAATTTGCACTGGGTGTCGGTGAAGGTGTCCTGGGCTTGGTGGAAGACACCGCAGTCGGGGCCTGGGCAACCGGGAAGCTGATTGTCCAAAAAGGCCCCATTGACGCCGCCAAGATCATGGGCCAAGGCTTCAAGCAGTCCATGCAGCAAGCTCCTGAGCGCCTCCTGGCCTGGATGGAGATGATGAACAACGCCTCCGACGAAGAGGCGGCGCGGGAATTTGGACGCGGTTTCGGGCGAGTCAGCGGCGCGGCGGCTGGCGGGGCCGGAGCGGCGGCGGGGGGTGCGAGAGTCGCTAGGTACACCCGAAGGGGTCCTGGCGGTGGCACCGGAACCAGAAGGGGCGGAGCGTCGCCGAACTACGAGAACTACGGCTGCGAGTTTGGCTGTAGCGAGATGCCCTTCAGCGTCGGAACTGGTCGGTACAGATATGACATGGTGGCGGACCCGGGTCCGCGGGCCAAGATGAGCGGCATGCCGGCCGGTGGCTTTGCTGGGGGCAAATACAATGCGATTCAGTTGGATGAAGATCTCATCCTCTACCGAGCTGGCAAGGCTGGCGGTGGTCAAAATGCACTAGGAGAGTGGTTTGTCCTGGAGCCGACCGTATCTGCGATACATGGTCGTATTGATAGCGCCGTACGGCCGCAGTGGATTCGGGCAACTGATAATGTCCTGACCGGCTCCTCCCCGCTGGAGTCCCTCTATACAGTGCATATCCCGAGGGGAACCACGATTTACGAAGGGCCAGTGGCCTACCAGAAAGGAATCTATTTGGGGGGAATGGATCGAATCCAAATTTATGTCCGCAGACCTTGGACTATCCCTGGTGTCGAGGTACTTGGAGAGTCGGCCCTTCCATGAGCGACCAGCGACTCTCTGCAATAGCTCGTCAGCTGCGCACCCTTTTGCTCGAGCTTCGGTCAATTTTGCTCGAGGAGGGGGATGTGCAGTGGGTTAGGAGTATTGAGGGGTGCCTCGCTGGGCTGCCTGAAGCTCCTGAAGCTCTGCCCGAGTCTGAGGTGCGAAAACGGTTGAGCGATGTAAGCAGGAGCTACAGAGCAATGGTCCAACCTAAGCACAGTTTTTCTGAGTACTTCATCTGGCGGGAGGCGGTAGAGGAGCGCATATCCGCCAATCGGGAGCTGGATAAGATCCGCGACGCCATCTGGGTGATTGTCGAGGAGTTTGGCTTTGCTTGGGCAGATCGCTAAAGCTTCCGGCGAGGCTTTGCCTCTCGCCGTCGCCCCGCTTTGGTCTGGATCGTCGTGCCTGAGCTGTGATCGCCTCGGCGCCCTCGTCTGCGACACATCGTCCATGGGGCAGAGGTACTAAGTGCCGTGTGACCGCTGTAGGGATGTCCCTGTCCCCACAGGGAGATTCGAGAAGATCGCTTTGAACATCGAGCGACACGCAGCTCTCTACCGTTGCAAATCGTGCGGCACCCTGTACGAACTGGTAGCAGAGGATAAAGCGATTCCAGAACTGACCTGGGCCGAGGCCCGGCGTCGTTTCCCAGACCTACCGGAAAAGCTTGAAGCGGAGCCGGCTTCACGGGACTCTTGAGGCTGCTACGGCTGCGTTTGCCCCCCGGCCCGGAGCGGGGCTTGTCGCGGCTGGTGTGTCCGCGGCTTCGAGCTCGCCCCAAGCTCCGCCGCGGGGTGCGTCCCTGCGCTTCGCTCCGGGACCGGGCCAGCCGCTCCGGGCCAGGGCCGCGCCCGCCGCCCCCCGTCCTCCGGCCCTTCCGGCGGTCACGTTCCTGGCAGCAAGTCGCTGTCCGATAACGGGTGCCGTTATCCGACCTGGCCCTCGCCCCCCGCGGCTCCGGGCCTTCGGCCTTTCCATAACGTCATTATGGAAACTTGGGGCGAGCACGGGGAGGGCGGCTAAAGGAAAAGCGGCTTCGGGTCCGGCCCCGCTCCGGGCCTCGTGCCCATGCCGAGCTGGCGGTGGCGGCTGAGGGGCCCGGGCCTCCCGTCCGCCCCCTCCAGGGGGCTCCCCGCCATCCGCCCATCCCCCGCCCGGCGCCGGGTCTTGCCGCTCCTGCGGGCGGCGCCGCTCGCCACCCGCCCGGGTCCTGCAGCTTGGCTCGACGGCTTCGCCGCCTCCCCAAACTGCGGGCTGCGCCCAGACGGTCGTGCGCATGATCCACCGTGAGGGCTACCGGGGACCGAACCACAGCGGCTAAGGGGAGAAGACGGATTCAGCGAGCGGCTGTCGTGGAGTCGATTTTCAAGATGGCTTGATCCGCCTTCTCTTTGAAGAAGCTGCCAATACTGTCGTTTCCCTCGAGGATGGGGACGATCTCGGAGAGGCTGCAAAGGGGGATGACTTTTTGGGCAGCGAACTCTTGATGGGTTTCGATGGCCGTCGAGGAATAGCCGTTGGCTGAGATGAAGATGCCGCGTGCATCAGGCCGCGTGAACGACCTAGAAACGAGAACCCGAACGTCTTGGGCACCAATCGGCTTGCGGTGCCATTTGGCTTCGACCAGGTACAGGTGGCTGGCGATCTCGACGGCTCTTCGCCACCATCCGCCTCCGTACGGCCAAGACCAGGAACTGCCTGTCCCGATCCGGCATGCTCTCGATGGTCTTCAAACTCTGCCAGGCAGCCGAAAAGAATTGGCGAAGACTCCAGGGTTACAAGCTACTG
>Ga0102947_1000230_pt1 | contig 20540 bp, 15 predicted proteins | sample SalPon2A_A_D2_MG_FD_78210 | JGI IMG/M metagenome (GOLD analysis project Ga0102947, IMG submission 78210) | Soil microbial communities from South San Francisco under conditions of wetland restoration - Salt Pond MetaG R2A_A_D2_MG | ecosystem: Environmental > Terrestrial > Soil > Wetlands | place... | reverse complement strand
CTAGCCCTACCACCTCGTCGCCCAGCGCCAGCAGATGATGCGCCAGATGGAAGCCAATGAACCCGGCAGCTCCCGTCACTAGCACTTTGCGCTTCTTTTGGCTCATCTAAACCGACGAGGCTACGTCTGCAAACGCCGGATCCGCCTGTACCCAATCGGCTTGGACCGTGACCCGCAACGCCTGTTGGATCTCCATAACCCGAACGACGACATGGATCTTCCCCTGATGTCGCACCACCTCCCCTCTCAACCCGCTGAGCGGCCCATTCACGACAATGACTCGCTTGCCGATATCCGGGCGGGGATAGGCTATAGGCGTCATGCTTTCGGGGTCCTGCTGAACGATTTGAAGCTGTGCTATCTCCTCGGGATCAACGATAGCAGGTCGCCCTCCAAACGATACACACCGCACGATGCCTGAGGTTTGCAACACCCGCAGACGATCTTGCTCATCAACGCGCGCAAAGAGATAATTGCGAAAGAGTGGTTCTTCAACCTTTTTCTTACGGTCGGCCCACTGACGCAACGTCACGTAGGTAGGAAGAAACACCTCAACCCGGCGCTCCTGCAACCGTTCGGCACATTTTTTCTCTGCACGGGCTGTGGTATAAAAAACCCGCCACTGTACTTCAGTAGATGCCATCTTGGGTCGTGCTTATCTCGTTCTATTGCTCAGATACAGTTGCTCAGATGCAGCTCCGCCCCGTCAATTACATGTGCTCTCTTCAGCACATGCATACAGAGATCCCCTATCGCGCTTCCTTATCTGTTGGTTATCTGCTCTTTAGCAGATGTATCCTTTTGGTCGCACTGTTACAGAGAAAAGATCCGCCGAGCACACGCTCGATTCAAAGGAGCAAACAGACTTTGCTGCAAGAAAGGCCTTGGCATGCTGGATGCAGCGGCTTCGTCAAACAACACAGGTATACGCACGGATTTGATCCGATACCTTAGCATGCCGGGATAGGGGGTTCCTTCGAGGATAGAAGAGGGCGATGGTGAGCGCTACTAAGATATCGGCGTTGGTCTCGCAAGGTCAAGGGGGACATTACGTAAAGTAATACTCTTAACGTAATTGTCTCATCCTGACCCAGCGTCCTTGCGCGTGTAGACGAGATGCTTTGCAGAAGGACTCAGGCCAGCCGACCAGCCAGCACATTTTGTTCGTCGCGGGCTACTTGCAAATCGGCCTCCACCATTTCCTCAATCATGGCAGAGAGGGTGTAGCGTGGCTGCCAGCCCAGTTCTTCGCGGGCCCTGGTTGCATCACCGAGCAACAAGTCCACCTCGGTAGGCCGGAAGTAACTCGGATCAATGGCGACGATGGTCGCACCTGTTTCACTATGGTGGCCTTTTGTCTCCACGCCTTCTCCCTCCCACACGACGGAGATTCCCACGGCAGCAAAGGCTTTCTCGCAAAACGAGCGGACGGTATGCGTCTCGCCGGTAGCCAGTACGTAATCTTGCGGCGTGTCCTCCTGTAGCATGAGCCACATACCCTCGATGAAGTCGCGGGCATGGCCCCAGTCACGGCGTGCTTCCAGGTTGCCCAGATAAAGCGTGTCCTGCATCCCCAGGCTGATGCGTGCCACAGCCCGGGTGATCTTGCGCGTCACGAATGTCTCGCCACGCAACGGGCTTTCGTGGTTGAAAAGAATACCGTTGCAAGCAAAGATGTTGTACGCCTCCCGGTAGTTGACCGTGATCCAGTAGGCATAGAGCTTGGCAGCGGCATAGGGGCTGCGCGGGTAGAAGGGTGTCTGCTCGTTCTGCGGCACCTCCTGCGCCTTGCCATAGAGTTCACTAGTCGAGGCCTGATAGAACCGCACTCTCTTCTCCATCCCAAGGATGCGAATGGCTTCTAGCAACCGTAACGTACCCAGGGCATCGGCGTTGGCGGTATACTCAGGTGTTTCGAAGCTTACCTGCACATGGCTCTGTGCACCAAGGTTGTAGATTTCATCCGGCTGCACTTCCTGTATGATACGGATGAGGTTAGTGGAGTCGGTGAGATCGCCATAGTGCAGGAAAAAGCGGACTTCGTCCTCATGAGGATCTCGATACAGGTGATCAATGCGCTGGGTATTGAAGAGACTACTACGGCGTTTGACACCGTGAACTTCGTAGCCTTTTTTGAGCAGAAACTCGGCCAGATAGGCTCCGTCCTGCCCGGTAATGCCGGTAATGAGTGCTCTAGGTTGGGTCATAAGGTAGCTATCAGTATTCAGCCGCCAGCTTTCAGCATGAGGGCGATGTCTGTGTATATTTTTACGGGTTATTCAGAAGATAACGGACAAATGACGAGAAAAAACCATTGTCGTTCCGTCCATCGCCCGTCGCTATAAGAGAAGGAGCTTACGAACCGACTTCGTGATGGTCCAGAAACCACCGATAAGTCCGTTGTAAACCTTCTTGGAGCGAGGTGCTGGCCTGCCAGCCAAGTGCCTGCATACGCGAAACATCCATCAGCTTGCGGGGGGTACCATCCGGTTTGCTGAGATCATGCTGGATCGGGCTGGTACTGCCTATCACCTCGCGGATCATCTCAGCAAGCACGCGGATTTCGATGTCCTCTCCTACGCCCACATTGAGCATGCCATCTGGAGCTTGATCGTAAAGCGTGTCCTCAGGTTGCTGGAAAACGAAGAGACACGCATCGGCGAGGTCATCACTGAAGAGAAACTCGCGGCGCGGTGTGCCAGTGCCCCACAGCGTTACAGCGGTATCGGGCAGTTCACCTTCGCCTTTTGCCTCGTGAAACTTGCGAATCAGGGCAGGCAACACATGGCTCGTTTGCAAATCAAAATTATCGCCAGGCCCATACAGGTTCGTAGGCATCAGCGAGACAAAGTCGCTGCCATGCTGGGCGCGGTAGGCCTGGCACATTTTCACCCCGGCGATTTTGGCGACGGCATACCACTGGTTCGTCGGCTCCAGAGGTCCCGTCAGCAGATGCGCTTCCTTCATCGGCTGCGGGGCGTGCTTGGGATAAATGCACGAGCTACCCAGGAAAACCAGCCGCTGGACCTGCGCTGCATGCGCCGCACGAATCACATTGGTTTGAATGGCCAAGTTGTCGCTGATAAAGTCGGCAGGGTACTGGTCGTTGGCGAGAATGCCACCCACTTTGGCGGCGGCCAGCACTACAAAGTCTGGTTCTTTGCTTGCGAAGAATGCGTCTACATCGGCCTGTATGCGCAAGTCCAGTTCGTCCCGCGTACGCAGTAGCAGGTTATCGAAACCAGCCTGCTGGAGCCGTTGCACGATGGCCGAACCCACTAATCCCCGATGACCTGCTATGTAAATTTTCGATGCTCTAGAAACCAAATGCATAGGCATTAACCACCACTACTTATCAAACGCTCTACAACCAAGACCAGGGTACCTACTGCCGAGAGAATCGAAATCCCATCACGCCAGTTGAACTTTTGTCTGACCTGTTCTTCGAGCACTAGCAAATCACCATGCATCAGAACAGGGTCTTCGTTCAAAAGCAAGATGTTATCCTCCACATACTGCTCCACCAGTAGTATCGGCTCTCCTTCTCCCTGTGACCGATAAAGCCGAAGTGAAAAAGAACGGCTGGTACTTGCATTTTGCACACTGTTCTGCGGTCCTCCTGCCAAGCTGAACAAAGTACCGAGGTGTACCCCCTGCCGTATTTCATACAAGCCGGGGTTGCTTACGGCTCCCCACACTTTGACTTCTATGGTGATATCACTGGGATCGGCAAACGTATAGAAAGCTCCTGCTTCCCCTCTCAGATCTTCCAGAGACTGTGCTTGGAGAGAATATGTACATAGAACAACCAGCACACTGGTCAGCAGAAATCGGACCATAGGGATCAAAGCCATTTAATGCGAATGGATTGAGATAACGTGATGAGAAGACAGCTTAGACCTTGCCAAGACGAGCACGGCGGCTTTTACTGCCTCCCCCTTGCCCATAATAGTAATTGCTATAGCCATATTCATACCCGTACCCATAACCATATTTATATCCACCATAGGCGGTCTGTGCATCGAAGCGATTGAGCAACACGCCCATCACCTGTCCTCCTACTCCTTCAAGCGCCTCAACGCTGCGATCCACGGCCTGCCAGTTGGTCTCTCCTGCAGCAGCGACAACCAAAGCAGCATCACAGTAGGATGAAATAATCAGCGCATCAGCCACCACCAGGGTTGGTGGCGTGTCGATGATGATCAGATCAAACTCCTTTTTCCATCGAGCGAGAAAGGTTTGCATCTTGCGCGAACCAAGCACCTCTGCGGGATTAGGGACATCCTGCCCTGCAGGCATCACATATAAATAGCTGTCTACTCCCGTAGCAAACTGTTCGATGCGATCTGGAATGACATCAAAAAGCAGATCAACCAAACCAGGCTCCCGTGCTATACCCATCATTTTGTGCCCCTGTGGACGCCGCAAATCAGCATCGATATACAGCGTTCGACGTCCTGCCTGAGCGACAGTGATGGCAAGGTTTAGCGCTGTGACCGTTTTTCCTTCACTTGGACTGGGACTGCTGATCATGAGGGTTTGTACTGGCTTATCCGGTGTGGCGAACTGAATATTCGTGCGTACACGGCGGTAGCCCTCTGCGATAGGAGACAGGGGATTGAGCAAGGCTATGAGCCGCGTATTATACTCTTGTCCATCTACCACCACCTTATCCTGCCCGTTGAAATCCTGACGTATGGCTTTACCCATATCTGGAATAACGCCGACGGCATAGTGACCACGCTTACGCAGGTCTTCAGGCTTGCGAACCTTGTTGTCAACCATGTTCCGAACGAATGCTAACCCCAGACCAAGCAATAACCCCATCACGGCTCCCATGATCAGATTGAGGCGCACTCTGGGCCTTACCGGATTTTCAGGTATAATGGCTTCATCTACAATCTCTACAAAACCCTGTTCTGACTGAACAGCAATCATGGCGTTTTGCAGTTCCTCTTCGAGGGCCACATAGAGTTGTTCATTGAGTTGCCGACTCCGCTCCAGTTGACTCAGAATTAGATCTTTACGCGGAATATCATTGAGCCGCCCCTGAGCACGGCCAACCTGGGCATTTAATTGATCAATGCGCGTTTCTAACACATCGACCTGCACCCGTTTCGCACTGATGCGCTCCCGAATGCCACTCAAGGTACCGATGCCATTTCTAGTGGATCCTCCTCCCTCAACCAAGTTTTGTGTGCGCTGGTTCAGTTCGGCTTGCAGCGAAGCAAGTGCCCGCAGATCTTTTTCCAGTTGACCCGAAGGATCTTTGGAGGGGTCGTCTTTCAATTCTGGATTGCGTGCATACTTGGTCTGGATAGCTACTTCCAGTTGAGAAATCTGTTGTCTCAGCTGGTTGATAACCAACTCGTCTCCAGATGAAATGTCATCGGCCAGCCCGGGCATAATATCATCAGCCTGCGCTTCCAAGGCACGGAGTTCAGCATTGGTCTCTGCGAGTTCCATGCGCGCCTGGTTACGTAACATCTCTAACTCGGAAACTTTCTCCAGGAGTTGCCTTCCTTCTTCATCCGGCGCGATAACACTCTCTTTGTTCAAAAAAGCAGTCAGGCTGCTCTCCGTCTCCTGCAGCCGCTCGCTATAATCACCGGTGACACCTTGGAGAAAGTCACGGGTAGCTGTCATGCGTGAGCGGCTCTGCATACGGTTGTAATCTTTATACTCCCGCGCATAGGTCGTAGAAATCAGCACCGCTTCTTTCGGCACAGTGCTCGTCGCTTTCAACTCAATGATATCAACCCCTCGGCTGACGGGCCTCACCTGAATACTCTTTTGAAGTGCACGTGCTACTTCTTGCACCTCTCTCACAGAACCATTGCTTTTTTGAAGAATAGGCAACACCCTATCGGAACTGGGTATGCGCTCGATGTCTAACAAATGTTTAGCTACCAATTCAGCAATCCGGCGCGATTTGATGATCTCGATCTCATTGGCAAGGTTTCGATCCGACGTATTGATACCCAGCATCTCCCCCAATTGAGGGTTGGTCTGTTTTGTGTTCACATAGACGGTGCTATCAGCCTCGTATTCTGGATCCTTCTGCCATGTATAGAGCGCTGCAACAACTAGTACCCCCACAAAACACGTGAGAATGATCCACTTATTCTTGAAAAGAATCTCAAGAATCTCATGCAGAGAGATATCGTTTCCTTCTCCCTCTTCGGTACCAGGATAGTATAACCCATTCGTCCCATTCGGCGGTGTGCCGTTGGCAAGATTGGTTGGAAACTTCGTTTGTTCAGCCATCGGTGTATGCCTAGAGACTACAGTGATAGAGGATCCCCTTTGAAAGCCCTTCCTGGCACATATATCGGCATATTGCCAGGATCCTACTCAGCAAAGCATCGAATATCGGGATTTCTGCCCTTGTACCGCAAATGGGCAAAAACAGAAACAAATTGCCCCTCCTCTCTTTTATGGTTTGCATTCTGGGATCTTGCCTCCCTTTTACGTCTTCGATGTAGAACATGCTTCTCATGACGCTTCATGTGCCGTGCTGGTTCACTCGGCCCATCTTCTAGCCTACCTAGCCAGCCCTCTCTATTTCACCAACACGTACTGGTGCTTTGCGCAATATCCCGCTTTCCAGACCAGATGTAGGACCCCTTGAGCAAAAGTATGTTCAAGACGCACTGACCTCGAACCGGCTTGCCATGGGACCCTATCTGGAGCGGTTTGAAAAAGCCATCGCCCAGCAATGTGGAACCCGGTATGCGATAGCCGTAAGTAGCGGTACTGCAGCGCTTCATCTGGTGATTCGAGGGCTTGGATTAGGTGCTGGCGATGAAGTTATTACTACCCCATTCAGCTTTGTAGCGTCTTCTAACGTTTTACTCTATGAAAACGTTCACGTACGGTTTATAGACATCGACCCATCGACGTATCACCTAAATCCTGCACGCGCCGAACAGGCTATTACACCTGCTACCCGCGCGCTACTAGGCGTCGATATCTTCGGTCTTCCTGCCGACTGGCCCGCTTTTACCCAGGTAGCAAACACCCATGACCTGTTCCTGATTGATGATGCGTGTCATGCCCTAGGGGCTGAAATAGCGGGGCAACCTATCGGGAATTGGGGCGATGCCGCAGCCTTCGGGTTTTATCCCAACAAACAGATGACGCTGGGAGAAGGTGGATGTATCACCACGAACTCTAAAGATTTGGCCATGCTGGCGCGCTCTTTACGTAACCAGGGTCGAACGATGGACCGCCGGATGGAGCATACTCAGCTGGGATATAACTACCGGCTGAACGAACTCTCTGCCGCGTTAGGATGCGCACAAATCGAACGCCTTGGCACCCTGCTTCGCCAGCGAAGAAAAGTAGCCGCATGCTATAACGAAGCATTGGATGATCTGCGGGAAGATATTTTGCTGCCGGTCTCTTTATCACATGCGACACGGAGTTGGTTTGTCTATGTCATCCAGTTACGTGATCACTATACCCTAGGGGCTCGTGATCTTTTGATGCAACGTCTTAGAAAGCAAGGAATCGAGTGTGCACCTTATTTCCCAAGCATTCATTTGCAACCCTACTATCGCCAACGGTTTGGCTTTAAACCGGGTGACTTCCCTGTATGCGAGGCTGTTTCAGCACGAACACTCGCTGTTCCTTTTTACGGCACGTTGCCCCACGAGGATGTCATACACGTAGCTAAAACATTAAAAAAAGAGCTTATCAGTCTGCCAAAAATTGATTCAACCGTGTCTTTCAATATGTAGTCGCTATTGAGACCTCCCACCCAATGCCTGCCTTTTCTTTTTTTTCATATCGCCCTCTGAAGCGGTTGCTTGATTGTTTCGCGGCTGCCTTTTTGCTCATCGTGATGGCACCTCTAATGGCAGGCCTCTCTGTGCTCATTCTGATCGATAGTGGCTCCCCTATCTTGTTTCGCCAGACTCGTAGCGGATACAAGGGGGACCTCTTCAACCTATTCAAATTCCGCACCTTACATTCAGAGAAACACAATCCTGCTACGCCGCAACAGCACGTCACGCGGGTAGGACGTGTCTTGCGCCGATGGGGACTTGACGAACTTCCTCAGCTTTGGAATGTGATGCGCGGTGAGATGAGCCTGGTTGGTCCCCGCCCTACCCTTCCCGAACAGGTAGCTCGTTATACGGATAAAGAGCGCCGCAGACTGGCTGTTCTACCTGGCCTAACAGGCTGGGCCCAAATTCATGGTCGCAATACACTGACCTGGCCGGACCGTATTGTGCTCGACTGTTGGTATGTTGAAAACATGAGCTTCTGGTTAGATTTCTATATCTTGTGCAAGACCCCAGCTTTGCTCATATCGGGCACAGGCACTTACGGTCCGAAAGGAAACAATATGGATTTCCGGACCGAGGACCACGTGGCTCCGCCAAAGACACCTAGTTAATGAAACCGACGGACTTGTTTCCTGGAGGGTATTATTCCAGTGAAGAACTAAGAGCAGCAGGTATCGGTGCAGTAGGTGAAAACGTGCGTTTCCACCGCACGCTTAATGTATTTCGTCTTGAACATATTTTTGTGGGCAGTAACGTAGTCATTGATGCCTATACCAGCCTCATCGCTAGCGGTGAAATCCGCATTGGCTCGAATGTACATATCGGTTCTTACTGTCATTTATCAGGTGGGGAAGGTATCGAATTGATGGACTTTTGCGGGGTATCCCAGGGAACCCGGATATATAGCCGTAGCGATGATTTTACAGGACAGGCACTTACGGGGCCTACACTCCCCAGCCGATTCAGAAAAATAGAGGCAGGAAGAGTGATCTTGGAGCGCCACGTCATCGTCGGGGCAAACAGCGTTATCTTACCTCATGTAACCATTGGGGAAGGTAGTGCCATCGGTGCCTTGTCCCTGGTCAATCGCTCCCTACCAAGCTGGGGGGTTTTTGCTGGGGTTCCCACTCGTAAAATCAAGGATCGCTCGCGGCAGCTTCTCGACCTGGAAGCAGCCTATCGCAATGACTTCAAATCTTGATGCTATCCGTTCCCTGTTTATGCATATTGCAATATTTTATCAGTATTACAATAGCCCTGACTGTCCAACAACAGCACGTCTTTACTCTTTTCTGCAACACTGGTCACCGCGCCACAAGATCACCCTCCTTACAACGAAGACCCACTTTGACAAGCGGCTCTCGGATGTGTTTGACTGGGTGCCTGCCGGTGTCAACCTCATCATGTTCGATGTGCCTTACGATAATATCATGGGAGTTAAAGCGCGCCTTTTATCGTATGCTCGCTTTGCCCTAAAGGCTCTTGCCAAAGGGTTTTTCATCGATAAGCCTGACGTCATTCTTGGCATTTCTACCCCCCTCACGACCGCCTGGGCGGCTGCCTGCGTAGCCCGCCTGCGCAACGTACCCTGGGTATTTATGGTGAAAGATCTCTGGCCGGACTTCCCCATTCAGATGGGCGCGATCCGACACCCCTGGCTACAAGACCACCTCTATACCTTAGAGCATCACCTTTATAACAGTGCTTCCCATATCACACCGTTCTCGCCAGACATGATGACCCATGTACTGGCGACACCCGTTTTACCTGAAAAAGTAACCATGCAATTCAACGGCACGGATTTCGGGCTGATTGATGCTTGCTCCCAAGAGCAGGTGGAAATGCTGCGTACCCAGCATGCCCTTACCGACAAATACCTCGTTCTCTACGGAGGTAGCTTCGGTCGGGCTAACGATATCTCCACCCTGTTGACGGCCGCCAAGCGCTTATCTCATCGTCATGATATTCATTTCGTGTTTGTGGGCTACGGGTTTGAAAGTGACAGCGTAAAAAATACGGCCCTTAGCTTAGCTAATGTGACGCTCCTACCTCCGCAACCTCGTCATCATATGTTTGCATGGTTCAAGTTAGCGGATGTTTCTCTCGTTTCCTTCTTAGATTTGCCCGTGCTCGCCACTAATTCCCCCGCCAAATTTTTTGATAGTCTCGGGGTCAGCACGCCTGTGATCGTCACCAATCCAGGTTGGACCAAGCGCTTTGTAGAAACGCACGAATGTGGCTGGTACGTACCTCCTGAAAACCCGAGGGCACTGGCCACATGTATCGAGCACATACTGTCTAATCCAGCAGCATTAGCACAGGCGGGCAAGCGAGGAGCCACGATTGCCCGCCAGCAGTTTGACCGTACTATCCTGGCAGCAGAAATGGAATCCATCCTGTTGAAAACCGCCGGTATAGGTCGAAGTTGAACATTATGTTCACCCGTTTTTCTCTCTTCTCTTGAAGGCAGCCCCGACAATAAACCCGTCCCGTATGGAGTCAGCTATGCCCTGGAAGATCCACCGGGCATAGCGGCCCACCATGACAATATCGTGTGCATCAAGCGTGGCGAGCGCCTGCTTACGCCACGTAGAACCGGGACGCGCCCATGTGTAGGCCACTTCGATCCAGGTAGGATCCACCACTTCGGCCTCTGCAATGAAATCCCACGCCTGTAGCTCGCGCACCACATCCACGGCATACGCTTGCACCTCGTCTTCGGAAGGACGCTGCCCCCCTGGAAAAGCCCGCTCAATGTACAGGCTCACCCGGCTCGCCGGTGCCCGTGCCGATCGTGGTAAGAAGCTCGACTCCACGTTGCTATAGCAGCCAACGCGGAAAAAGCCGGAGGCGCTGTCGGGCACATAAAGCCAGTGATGATCAGGGCACGCGGCCCCCCGCACCGCACCGATATTGAGCACCAGTACGGAGGTATAGGGGTCGGGCACTCCGGTCTTCAAGCCCGCCATCGCTATCATCTTGTTGAGCGGCAAGGTCGAGATCAGCGTCTCATATCGCTGCTCTGTGCCATCCTCGAAGGATACGATCTTTTCAATCGGATCGATATGGACGGCACGTTTGCCATAATGAACGGTGCTGTGCTGTGCGATTTGCCGTGCCAATGCATCCAAACCTGCTTCGGGATAGAGGTAGCGCGTGTTGTAGCCTGCCGCCGTCGTTTTGCCGGTCCGTCCCTGCTGCACCAACTGCACATCTACTGGCGATTTGTAGGGATCTTGTGGGGCAATTTCGGTCCACAGACCAGCCGTGTAACGCTCGTGGAAGGGACCAAAGAACTGTGTGGTCAGTGTGGGACCGAAACGAGCTGCTAGCCAAGCGTCCATTGCGGTCGGCGGCTCGGCGTTGTGGGCAAGGGTTGTGATTTCATGCAGGGCCTGTGTAGCCGTTGTGTCATCCAGGTGGGCCAGGTGGTATTGGAGGGGGAACGGAATAATCCGAGCGTCTTTGGCAAAATAGACCGCCGAGTGCCGGTGATAGGTTTTCACAGGAGTCATCTGACGGATGAAGCGAAGCACAACTGGGTCTCCTCCAAAAACCCAGTGCCCACCGCCCACTTCAAAGCGGTATGCTTCGCCATCATCGGGAGCCACCGCCAGCCGCTGCGTCGTGCCCGGACGCACGTAGTAGGACGAGCAGATGCCGCCCGGCACCGCCGCCGCCTCGTACATGGGCCACCCCGACGCATAGCCAGCCGCCAGCCCTGTAACACCAGCACCCAAAATGAAAGTACGCTGCTCCATTACACCAGCCACCTTGACAAGTCGCGCTCGATAAGCGCTTGGAGCCGCTGTACGTCACTCTTATAGGTTTCTATTAGACGCCTTCGCATCTCGGGGGCAAGCGGTGGTCGTGCAAGTCCCTTTTGGATATACAAGTGTTTTAAGCGCCTTCGCATCTGTATAGGAAGTAGGTTCTTAAAGATGTTGCGTACCCTGCCTGTACCGGCCATGATGCTATGTATCCATTCAGAACGCGGCAGGCCCGTCACGTTATGTCGCAGCAAGACATCCGGTACAAAGGTGGCCTCCACACCGAGAAAACGGAAAATCCGGGAGAGGGTACCCTGTACATCTGCCTCTAGATCTCCATGAAGCAAAATCAGCACCTGCTCCGCTCCAAAGGCATCAAGATAGGCCTTTACTTGTCGGTAATAGAAACCCACCTCCAAATAGTCAAATCCCCACCACCATCCGGCTTTTCTGCGCCACCCAGAGGCTTCGACAGCCTCCTCGAAGGGAAGCGGTTCGATCCCGTCACCTACATGATGAAGGTAGTTGGAATAGGCCCGACCAACAGGATCCCTGAGCGAAATAATAATGCGGACATCGCGCCCGAGCCACTGGCGGATGGAAGCAATGGTTTCATCGGTGAAGTAGAGATACGCCACGCATGCCTCCCCACGGGCTGGACAGTCCGCACTGCCTGCAAACAAATCTTGATACGCTTCCCATGTGGTTATCATCCTGCTTCCATACTGTCTCCCTGGCCCTACAAACTGGGTGGGCGACAAGCCAGACAGAAAGAACGATTCTTTGAGCGCTTCTGGCATAAAAACATCAGGGTGCTGGCGCAGGTAGTGGTACAGCGAAGTGGTTCCCGCTTTCGCCGCTCCGACAATCAAAAAATTGGGGGTAGTCATTCGTGTGGACGTTGCTGCTCTTTGTTAAACCGTGTCGCGTATTGCTAAAAAAATCATGGTATCGAAAAAACACCCGATGAGGAGGGATAATAGGTGGGTCGCTCTTGCACAAATGCCTCAGGTTGTCGATACCTCAACTTATAGGGCAACCTGTTTACGAACTCATAGAAATGCCAGCGATAGACAGATGACACCTTAGCGCGCAGCGGTTGCCGAATACGCCATCCCTGGCGGAAACCGGCTACTACAGGCAGCACGATGGAAAAAGCCTGTGGATGCTTAAGCGCTGAGGTAAGCAGGTTAATGAGCAGGTTTACCAATGCACCTAAAGCATCGGTGGGCTGCAAAAGTTTGCCAGCTATGTACGCCAAATGTTTCATATTCAGCCGGTGCGCCCTGTAATCGTAGACCGAAGGAGGCTTCGGTTTTTTCATGTGCACCGCCCGCACCTCTTTCAGAAAGAGGTGCCGCATGCCCGTGTCCAGCAGCCGCATGGTAAATTCCAGTTCATTGGTCCACAAGAAAATATGAGGGTCGTAGCCGCCGAGTTGGTCTATAGCACGGCGGCTGACTAGGGCCGCACAGCCCCAGAAGGAGAGCCAGCCTGTATTATAGCGCTCATTGAAAACAAACCCGGGTGTGATGCCACTCTCAACGGTGAAGGAAACAAGATCCGCATTTTGCTCCTGGGCTGCTCGCACAGCCTTACGTAGTCCATCCCCTTCCAGGTAGCAGTCGTCATCCAGAATCAAGAAATAGTCCCCCTTGCCAACGCGGAAACCACGATTCCATCCTGCTACACCTATGTTTTCTTCATTCACCAAGAGCTTGACCTGAGCAAATCGCTTGGCGACCATCTCCGGTGTACCATCCGTGGAGGCATTATCTACTACAATAATCTCCAGCCGCTCCTGCGGATAGATGATGGAGTCGGTCATCTTTTCCAGTGTCTGCTGGAGGGCTTCACGGCGGTTGTAGGCGAGAATGACGACGGTTACTTCGGGTAGACTCATATGTCGCTCTCCACGTCTGCCTTATTCCAGAGCGCATATATAATCGATGCATCTATATTTACCAGCCGACGAGCCTGCCACCAGAGTCCTATGCTTAAGCAAATCGTAGCGAGCAGGGTAGCGAAGGCGGCCCCTATACTTCCGAAAAGCACGATACCAATACTATTGAAAACCACGTTCAGCCCAGCACCTGCTCCAAATACCAGCATACCCCAACGGTGGTGCCCCGTTAGCAGCAACAACCCAACAGCCATCCCAATGCAGGCAGAGACCAACTGCGCCATGACCAGTACCGCCAGAATGCCGCGTGAGGCCACAAACGCCGGCCCGAACAGTCCGAGAATCACACCGCCTGCCCCAAGGAGCACCATACTCACCCCCAGTGCCAGCGCCACAGACCAACGCACCGTTACAGACGCGAGTTGCTGCAATCGGGCCAGATCTCGCTGCGCAAAAAGCCGCACCAGCACGGCATCAGCCGCCGCCCTCACCGCGATGGGCCCTAACCCCACAAGGCTGGCCGTCCGCGAGGCGGCCCGGTACAAACCGGTGTCGTAAGGCCCAAGCAGGCTCCCTACCATCAGAATGTCTGTTTGATTTATCAAAACCGCAAAAACGGCCACCAGCATCAGCGGCAGTGAGATATGCAGCCACGCGTGAAGCTGATACGTCGCCTTGGCCTGCCAAATAACAGCAGGCAGCTTACGTATGACAATGATGCCCATCACAAGCAGAACGAGCAGCGTAACGGCCAGCACGATGCCCAGCACCTGTTCACTTGTAGCCACTTCTCCACCGATGATTATCAGGAGAACAGCACCTAACAGCAAACCATGCCGTAGCGGCGCGATAGCATATTGCCATCCTGCAAGTTGTAACCCTCGCAATGTACCTCCTGTCAGGTTCATCAGCGCTTGCAAGGGGATGAGCCAAACTCCAACCATGAGGGGGTAGACATAGTCCGTGAGCCTTTCCCCGAACCATTGGATCCCGATAAAAAATGCTGCTAAGACCACGCCGCCAAGAACAAGGACACTCCCTACCCCGCCTTGCAATACCCCCCGTAAAGCCTGCCATGCCTGCTGCGTCTGGTACTCGGGAACCAGCCGCACGACAAGCACGGGCCATCCCAAACCTACAGGAGTCGCCATGAGCGCAACCCAGGCCAGCACATAAGTAAAGCGTCCGTATTCTGCTGCGCCCATCCACCGCGCCAGTACCACATGCAACGCATAGCCCAGCGCCAACCCTGCAAGTTGCCAGAGCAACACACTGCCGGTACCACGTGCCACCAGATGAAGATTCTTTGGTAACAACCCAAGGCTACGCCACCAGGGTGCAGGCTGAGGAGGCTTTCTGTCTAAATCCATTAAGCGTTTCTTTGAACCGTCGATACTGTCGGCGCACTCTCGTAGCAGGTCGCGGTGCGCAAACCTTAGTATCTCGACGCCCCGCTGGGCTCCTTTGCTACGCTATAAAACATTGGCTAATGCCCTTGTTTTATATAACCTTATAAACTACCTTCTTTGCTCTGAAAGCCATGGCCCTTCGCTTATTTTGGATCATGGATCCCCAGGTCCTTCTAACACAGTTGCCTCCTTTTTATCCATTATCGGAAATTGTTTTACGGGACATCTGGCCTTCCTGAAGAAACTGCGCCAACGGATCGAGCAAAACGGTGTTTCGCTCGGTAGTATTGAGCTTCCCTTTCTTTGCACTAACCACTAGAGCACAAACTCATGAAGTATCGCGCCTCCTCCTGCGTCTGGGTAGCCTTGTTTATATGGGCTTTTACGGCACCGCACATACAAGCGCAAGATACTGGCTTTGATCCCTCCTGGTATGACCCGAACGCTACCTATGTAAAAGTAGGTGTCGTTGAGGATGGCATGTACCGGATCACCGGCTCAGACTTATCGGCGCTGAACATACCGCTCTCCTCTATTAGCCCCAACACGCTCAAGGTGCTTCGCAACGGCGAGGAGGTGCCCTTGCACTATGTAGGCAACAATGTGCAACTAGAACCCGAAGCGGAGATTTACTTTGTCGGCCACCGAAACACGGGAGAAGAAGAAGCTTGGGCTTATCGGGATAATCCAGAATGGCAAAGCAGTACCTACTACAGCCTCTTTTCTGACACTACCTTCTACTGGCTGACCTGGGGAGGGGAAAGAGGTGATCGCTACACGCTCGCCAACTTTAGGGATCCTAGCTCTTTTCCGCAAGTCAATGCTCTCCGAGACACCCTGCACATCGAAGCTGACGAGTTGTATAATAAAGGGGATGGTAACCTCAATGCCGAAAACCCTTTCTATACGCGCGGGGAGGGGTATTACTTCAACCGCCGATTCACACACACCCAGGGTTCTGACCCTATCACCCAGTCTTATTCCGCAAGTATAGTAGATCCGTTACTCACGGATGATCTCCTCTATTTTTCTCTTAAGCTAAGCAGTTTTACACCATCTCAGCACCAGGTACAGCTCGAAATGCCTCGCCTGGTCAATGGCAACGCCGAATATGTACTGGAGGATAACGTTTCATGGGAGGGGTATGATTTTGCGTTCCTCAAAACTAGCTTTCCCCAAAATCAGTTGACCAGCACAACAAGCTTTCAACCCCGTCTTACGTCCTTTGCAGATCCGAATGAACTTCCCAATGGGGTCTACCTGGATTGGATGGAAGTTTCATACATGCGGCAGTTAAAAGCCCGTAACAATCAGCTTCGTTTCTTCTTTACTGGCAACAGGGCCTACTTTGAGATGGCTGGCTTTAGCAACGAAGCCATGTTGGCACTGAGCCCTACAGATGGCCGTTTTTTCGAGGTAAACAGAGCAGGAAACCTTTCTTATTTCGGAGATCAGCCAACCCAGCCAGCTACATACTGGGTTGCTACGCACAGTGCTGCTAAAACCCCTGAGGTATTAAAACTAGACGCATCCTCTAATCTGGCCACTACATCCAATGGAGCCGATTATATAATTCTCACCACGCAAATGCTCTACCCTTCAGCTACAGCCATGGCTGGCTACCACCAGGCACAGAACGGCTTTGAGACACTGATCGTAGACATTCAGGACGTGTTTGATCAATTTGATTATGGCCGCCCAACCCCTCTGGCCATGCGCCGCTTTGTGCATCAGACGCAACGATGGAGCCAAAAACCTACCTACCTTCTGCTATGGGGAGACGCCTTATATCCTGATCCAGACCGTCCCCGGACCGAATGGGAGCTTCCTTCTTATGGCAATGCTTCATCGGATGGCTGGCTGGCTATGCAATTCGACGGATCCGACGACTGGACCGAAGTGCTCGCATTAGGCCGAATCCCCGTCCGGAGTAACGAAGACGGCCTTCTGTTTCTCGAAAAGCTCAGTACCTATGAGGCGACCCCCCTAGAGAAATGGCAAAAACGGATGATGGTGCTAGTAGGGGGCCGCGAGCCCAATGAACAGTTACAGCTTCAGTCCCTGGTCTTGCCGTGGTCCAACCGAGCTCTTGCGGCTCCAACGGGTATGGACACGCTCAATTTTTTTAGTAATACGGAGGACCCCTTTGGGATTGAAGGCGCTTTTCAAGATTCGCTTCGCGTTGCCTTTCGGGAAGGGGCATCGTGGTTAACCTACTTTGGACACTCAGCAGCGGTCACCTGGGAAATTGTAACCGATGACCCTAAAGATTTTAACAATGCTCCCAAACTCCCTCTTGCCATCTCACTGGGTTGCCGGACGGGTGCCTTTGCCGGGGGCCCCACGGAGTCGAGCAATATCCCCGTGCTGGGAGAGAAGCTGGTTGTTGGCTCGCTCAATGGAGGTATTGCCCACTGGGGTTCTACAGGACTTGGCTCGGTAGCAGCCTCAACGCAAATGGGAGGTATCCTGAACGAAGTGGTTTTCAGCGATACCCTGCGCACCCTCGGACAAATTTTCCAGGAGGTTAAAAGACGCTATGCTGCACCAGGCATACCTCCGTCTCTACGCGATCATGTGCAATACAGTTTAATCGGTGACCCGGCCACCCAACTTGCCATACCGACAAAGGCCGATTTTACGATGACGCCGTCACAGATCCGTATTACGCCCCAAACCCCAATTCCTGCAGATTCCATCCTGACAATAAGTGCCCAGCTTAACAACTTGGGTTTGGTTCCTAAAGATAGCATCACGGTCAGCTTGTCCCACACCGCCCCCGATGGCACCGTTCATACCCAAACACTGCGGACAGCCCCTTTTAGACTCTCGCAAGACGTTGCTTTTTCAGTCGCCCTTTCAGAGGCCCTTGTAGGCAACAACCTTTTTCGAGTCCAGGTCGACCCCGAAAACACGTACACCGAAGTCTCTGAAGAAAACAATGTTGCTGAACGCAATCACGTCGTGTTTTCTTCGCAAGTTACCCTCTTGGCTCCCAACAACCTTGGAACAGTTCCCAGCGAAGGACCCGTTAAGCTCCGGGTCAACTACCTCAACCAGGATCCTGCTCAAACGATGGTTGTGTTCCAGTTAGACACAGCACCCACGTTTGATACCCCTGCGCTGAAAACATTTAGCACGCCTGCCGCTGGTTCTTTTGCTACATGGTCCCTTGATGAGCCTCTGGCAACGGGTCCTATTTATTATTGGCGTGCTGGTCTCGAAACATCAGGCGAACCCATCAACTGGCGCGATGCCGTATTCACGGTGCAAGAAAGCGATGACCAGCACACGTGGCTTCAGGAAGGCGACCTCTTCAGTCTCAATACCCTTAGCCCCACGCTCAAACGCCAGAATAACGAATGGCAATTTGAGCAATATGATGTGGAGGTAAAATACAGTGGCGACACGGGCGGAGGCCAGTTCAGAGGCCAGTTCGAAGTCAATGGTGCCGCCTTTGAACGGCTGGGTCTTGGGTTTGGCCTCCTTATACTTGATGGTGACCTGGGCACCTACAAAGCCTCAGGCTCTATGGCCCTCTACGACAATAACTTCTATGACCCCGTCAGCGAACGGGCAGAGTTGGACTCCTTGGTCTCATTGATAGAGGAAGGGGATTATATCTTCATACGAACCCGCCATGTGGGTAGACGAAGCGGACCCGAGATCCCCGAAGATGTAAAGGATGTTTTCCGAGGCCTGGGAAGTACCGCCATAGATACCCTTACCTATGATAATCTCTGGCTCATGCGTACCCGTGCGGGACATCCTGAAGAAACCATTGAAGTCGTGCCTACAGGAACCAATGAGCTGCAACTCGAAGCCATTCTTTATTTCAACGAACCCGAAGGGCAAACCCAATCTCCGCGAATAGGCCCGGCGCGTGCATGGGAGTCGCTTAGTTGGAAAACAGAACTGCCTAGCGCAGTCAGTGAAATTATAGTAGACGTACTGGATGCCAACAGTGACGAGGTGCTCGTAGGCGGCTTGACCACAGAAGCCCCCGTCGATATTTCGTCCATTGATGCGGAGGCCTATCCTTTCATCCGGCTTCAGGCAACCCTTCGGGATACCACGCAACAGGCCACCCCACAGCTTTTACGCTGGGGCGTGAACTATCTAACAGTACCGGAAATTGTGATGGATCAATCGTCACTGGTGCTGTCGGCTGATACGCTGAACGAATCAGAGCCGCTCACGCTGTCAGCCAAGGTGCTCAACTTGAGCGCCACGCCTGCCGACACCATTGTGGTGACCCTCGAACTAACCGATATGAACAACAATACGACGCTCGTCGCTGCCGATACCCTGAGCAGCCTCGCAGCAGACTCCGAAGCCTCATTCTCGTTCGAGCTAGAAACCCTCGGCTTGCTCGGCGACAATCAGTTGACGTTGACGGCTGTACAGCCCGGCTTACCCGAGTCGCTCACATTTAACAACACGGCTATCACGAATTTCACGGTGCGAGGTGATCGCGTGCCGCCTGCCCTGCGCGTCACCGTCGATGGCACAGCGTATCCTGCTGATCCTGAACCTATTCGAGATCTCCAGAGTCCAGACATCCCTCAGTTGCCTGCACGCCCAACCATAGAAGTGGTTTTTTCTGACGAGAACCCCTTCCGTCTGCTGACCGACACCACCCTGGCTACCATTACGCTGGACGATAAGGTGATTCCCTTCAGCAGCCCAGATGTTCAGTTTGAACCCGCTACTGAAGCGAAGAATGAGGCTCGTATTATCTATACGCCGGACTTTACGGGCGAAGACGCCGTGCATACACTCGTGGTCACTGCTTTTGATGTGAATGGTAACGAGGCGGAAGGAAGCCCCTATCAGTTTCACTTCCGTATTGCCACAACCTTTGCACTGGAGAGTGTGTACCCGTATCCCAATCCAATGAGTAGTTTCACGCGGTTTGCATTCCTGGTAAAGGGAGCCAACACCGCACTGATTGACGATTTCCGGATTCGGATCTATACGCTGTCGGGCCGGGTCGTGCAGGAATTCGACCTCATCGAAAATCCTTCACGCCTTGATGGAAATCAGTTGCGCGTCGGGTGGAACAAGCTGACCTGGGACGGCACTGATGCTGACGGCGATTTGCTGGCCCCCGGCGTTTACCTCTATAAAGTCTACCTGAAAGCGGATGGACAGGAGGTAGCCGTCAACAACGAATCTGGCATCGAAAAGCTCGTCATCATCCGTTGATGTAATGTTGCGTTATTGGGGCATTATCAGGGTACTGATGGCTAAGAGGCTGTGGGCATCCTTTTGTCTGTACCCCCTTCATACAGGGTCTGTACGGTCCGGCGTAGCGCCGAATTGTGCAGCATTCTTGTTAGCCAGGTTGCCCGGAACCGAACGGGTAACAGAATCGCGCCCAGGTTAGCTACCAATCCCAGCCCCTTACGCAACGGGCCGTACAGATCGTCGGCCAGCAAAGCCGCAGCCAACGGCATAAATGCATGCAGCAATTCCCTACGCGGTCGGTTGGTAAAGAGCGCCTGCATAAATCGTTGTTCTTTGCCCGTCAAGTGGTGCGTACTTGAAAGCCGCAGATCCTTCACGTTCATCTCTGCAAGCCGTTCGTTGACTGCTCTTATTTTCCGTTCCAATGCATCCAGGTAGCGCGTTACTACGGCTGCATCCAACTGCGTCGTACCTG
>Ga0102947_1000229_pt1 | contig 20581 bp, 16 predicted proteins | sample SalPon2A_A_D2_MG_FD_78210 | JGI IMG/M metagenome (GOLD analysis project Ga0102947, IMG submission 78210) | Soil microbial communities from South San Francisco under conditions of wetland restoration - Salt Pond MetaG R2A_A_D2_MG | ecosystem: Environmental > Terrestrial > Soil > Wetlands | place... | reverse complement strand
TAGCGATTCTGTATGTCATCTGTTTTTTGTTTTTTTCGTAAACAGATACTTGAAATTCTTGTTGTGGTTTTAAAATATCAGGCATTTTTAGTTGCGGTTCCAATTTGGTATTTGGGTCTTCCACCATTAAAGGAATCACACCATACAAACGAATAGGCAAGTCATTAGCTGAAATAGCATGTGGTTGCAGTAATGAAATATTGACAAACACGTTTGGTGCCATTATGGATGTTATAGGGATATCAACGATTGTTTCACCTTGTTGAGTTTTTACCCATTGATAATCTAAAACTTCCGTTCCGTTTTCAATACTTACTAAAGCACGACCTTCATTACCAGAATTAAATGTGATTTTAGCCATATCACCAACGTTATATTGTTCTTTGTCGGCTGAAAACACTAACATTTTAGCCGCTTCTTTATCTCCAGGAGGCGAATACCAATTTTTATAAAAGTAGGCTGTTCTTCCTGTGGCATGGCCACTTTTTGGGTCAATAACTCTAATAAGGTAACGACCACGTTCGTTATTTGGAATTTTAATATTGAAACTTCCTTTTCCGTTAGCATAAGTATTTACTTTTGTATCTAAATAGGGCCTATGATACGTGCTAGATACATAACTAGACAAATTATCATAGGATGAATTCCACCACCAACGCCATTCAATTTTATAGATTTTAACTTCAAGGTTGTTACGCTGAATGGGTTTTCCGTTTTTATCTACAACTACCACGTCAAAGGTTTGGTTTTCATCTGTAAAAAATGAGCCATAAGCATTTCCTTTAGGTGAACGCAAACCAACAAACGACTCGTAAGGTGCATATTGTTTGGTAAAGGCATCCATTGAAAAATCGCCACCATTTTCAAACGCACGCACTAAAAACTGAACGTTTAACATACCTGGAGCATTTTTACCAACTTCAAGTTTGTTGTTGATTTTTGCTAAACCATCAGCATCAACATTGCCTTCAAATACGTTAATTTCTTCGGTATTGAATTGACGTGTTGGGTCTGTAAAGACATAATCTTTATAGTTTTTAAAACTTGAATACGAGGTACTGAATTTCGCTTTTATTTCAGCTTTTAAGTTTTTTCCAATTGCACCATGAAGCCATTTTACATCCAATATTCCATTTAATGGTTTGTTACTTGTTAGTATGTCGTTTTCAAAATCGACTTTAATTTTTAATCGGTTGGGTTTTACGGTTTCAATTTTTAACCCTTTATGAAAGATTGCACCACCAACCGATACTTTGGCGTTGTAGTTTCCAGTTTTATCTTCAGTGGCTGTTGGAACAGTAAATTTGTAAAAATTGTTAAGGTTGTCAGCTGTTATATTTTTATAGACCAGTTTTCCGTTAGGGTCTGTGATTTCCATTTTTACAGGATGGCCTTTAGGGAGTTTGTTGGCTAAATCATTCAACATAAAGGTTAAGTGCAACGTGTCTCCGGGTCGCCAAACACCACGTTCGCCGTAGATGTAACCTTTAAGTCCACGTTGTAATTTATTTCCAGAAACATCAAATTTGCTTAAGGATAAGGAGTTTCCATCAGCAAGTTTTACATAGGTTTTATTTGAACCTTTTGAGACAATAGCAAAAGCGGCATGTTTTTCAGCATCAATAGTTATCAAACCTTCTTTGTCTGTAGTTCTACTGGCTATTTTTTGTTGCTGAAAACTATATAAAATCACCGATGCATTCGCTTCCGGATTAGTGGTTAAAATATCGGTTACTGCAAAATAATAGGAATTGTTAGTGCCTTGTTTTGCAATAACACCTAGATTTGAAGCCAGTAAATTTTGGGAAACAATGTGGTTTTCATTATAATAAGCTTCGTGACAAGGATTTTCGCGTTCTTGCCAATTGTAAGTATAGTTTCTGTATCTGTAAGTGAGATTGTCCCAGTATTCTTCTTCTTTTAACTCTTCGTCTTCAATAAAGGTTTCGTTATACTCGTCTTCATAATAATAATCTTCCTCATAGTAATAATTGTTATATTCGTCATTTTCAGAATTTGTAATAGAGGCATTTGCAGTGCAATCATACAACGAATAGTTTTTTTTGAAACTTAATTCTACACGATAAATTGCTCCAGGATCAGCTTTAAAATATTTAGATAAATCGATACTATAGGCTTTCCATTTTCCAGTGTTTTCAGATTCGGTTTGCAACTGAATGGTTTGTTTTGCTATACGACGCCCTACTTTTCTTATGTTTCGTTCATTATTGCTATTTAGGTTGTTATCTTGAAGGAATTGTAAAATATTATCTTCAAAAATCTTAATCACGCGTACATCAACAGCTTTAAGATTTACCGCTTCAAAATTGAATTTCAATTCTTGAGAGTTGGGTAAAAAGGTTCCGTTACTAATTAAACGAACTTGAGGTTTTAGCTCTTCAAAAGCAATAAGTTCAGAAAACGGTTTTTTCAGTTTATAACCTTCTTCATTTGAGATACCTTGAAACACATCTACCTGAATATTGCCAACCAGTTTACTATCTGGATAAACTTTCAAGACATTACCATCAACAATATATTTTGGATTTTTTACACTTTGAATAGTGACCAATCCGTCAAAATTTTGTTGCTTTTTTAAAGGGTCTGAAAAATTGATGGATAGAAATTGTTCTGGTGATTGAATCACATCCACATCAATAATTGTGAAGTTATTGATACCTGGAATAAGCACATTGTTTTCGCCTTCATTATCTGCTTTTATGACTTTTCCGTTCCATTTTACCAGAATGTTGCTGTCTTCGATTTTTCGATTAATACTATCTATTTTGAATTCAAAAACTTTAGCTCTTTCATTTGCTTCGTTAAAAACAATAGATAATTTTTTGCCATCTTGAGAAGCAGAGACCAATTTTTTTGCGTTTTCAAGCGAAATCATATCTGCCGAACGCAAAACAGATTCTAAATACTGCCAGTTTTTGCTATATGACTGTAAGTTATTAGTCACAATATTAAAGTTAGGTGTTATGGTTTTAAACTGAAAGGTGTAATCATCAAAACCGTCTGGCATGTTGTTATAAATCTTATTTAGTTTAATTGTAACAGTATATTCTGTAGCAGGTTCAAGTGGTTCGTCTGGCGTAAAAAATAATGTGTGTTTATTAGCAACTGTTAGCTTTCCTTGTACGTGAGGTGAAATTTTAACAATGTTGTCGGTAATTTCCTGTCCCATTTCCCAACCTTCAACATCATTGACCAAATTAATTTGAATTGGGTCTGCAACAGAAGTTAATCCAGATGAAGTATAACTTATGTAACCTCTAAATTTGAAAAGATTATCGGTTTCTACTACTTTCTTTTTACACGAAATTACTAACGTAAGTATTACTATGGTAGCTAAAAGCTTTCTTATTAGCATAGATTGATGGTTTTATAAAATTGAACTTTAAAGAAGTGTAGGTAATTCCTTGTTAAATTAATTACGCTCAAGTTTTGGGTTTTAGTCTTCGGGTGTTTGTTAAATTGTTCTTAAAGTCGTTAATCTTTATAAATCCCTATAAAAAGTTCACCTTTATCATTCATACTTGCTCTGTACATACCAGCAGTGTTAAATTCCATAACCAAGTTTCCGTATTTATCAAGAGCTATTATACCGCCATTACCAGCACCATCGCCAATGCTTGGCAACTTGTTTTGAATAACTTCGTTAGCAGCGTCTTTTAAACTTAAACCCTTATATTCCATAAGTACCGAAATATCATATGCTACCATGCCTCTAATAAAATACTCTCCCGAACCAGTACTTGACACAGCACATGTGTTGTTATTTGCGTATGTTCCAGCACCTATAATTGGAGAATCACCAATGCGTCCCCTACGTTTGTTGGTCATACCTCCAGTTGAAGTTCCTGCTGCAAGATTTCCGTTTTTATCTAATGCAACACAACCAACTGTTCCAAATTTTGAATCTTTAATTGAACTATCAAAAAGGGCAGTTTTATTATTGGCTACTTTTTTCTTTTCGTTTTCTTTTGCATTTTTAAGAGACTCATATCTGCTTTGAGTAAAGAAATAATCAGAACCAACCACTTCAAGACCTTGCTCTTGAGCAAAGACTTCAGCACCTTCACCAGATAACATAACATGTGGAGAACTTTCCATGATAGCTCTTGCTAAATCAATTGGATTCTTAACTGTTGTTGTACCAGCAGAGGCACCAGCATTTAAGGTCTTTCCATCCATGATTGAGGCATCTAGTTCGTTGGTTTCAGCATTAGTGAACACGGCTCCTTTTCCGGCATTGAATAAAGGGGAATCTTCCAAAACATTAATGGTTTTTTGTACAGCATCTAGACTACTTCCACCATCTTTTAAAATGTTATACCCAATGCGAATAGCCTCTTCAAGTTTAGCTTTATAACCGGCCTCCTTTTCTGGTGACATGTTTTCTTTTAAAATAGTTCCCGCACCACCATGAACAACAATAGCAAACTCTGACTTTTTACTGTACAGTACATTTAAAGAGGTAGAGTCATTATAGTGGTTATTTTTTTTTGACAATGCCTTCAATTCGGCTTCATTCATGCAGCCAGTTAATGATAAAAACATGAATAAAAAACAGAGTAAATATTTCATGAAAAACAACAATTTATTATTCCATTAAAGTTACATTATTTAGAATTGAACTGTAAAGCTAAAACAACATTTTATTAGTATCTTCGCGTAAAATTTAATAATTCGTAAAAAATAAGCATATATGGAAGTCATTGTTACAGATTTCGGAATTAATGAAGCTCTAAAACAACTAGGAGTTAAAGATGTAAACGAAGGGTCTTCAACCGGATCGAATAATTTTTCAAGTGGAAATATAATTGAAAGTTTTTCACCTGTAGATGGAAAGCTAATAGCTAAAGTAAAAGCAACAACAAAAGACGATTACAAAAAAGTAATGAGTGCTGCAACATTAGCTTTTAAAACTTGGAGAACAATGCCTGCTCCACAGAGAGGAGAAATTGTACGCCAGTTTGGAGAAAAGCTACGTGAGAAAAAGGAAGCTCTTGGCAAATTAGTTTCATATGAAATGGGGAAGAGCTATCAAGAAGGGTTAGGTGAGGTACAGGAAATGATCGATATCTGCGATTTTGCCGTTGGTTTATCACGCCAACTTCACGGCTTGACAATGCATAGTGAGCGTCCTGGACATAGAATGTATGAGCAATATCACCCATTAGGTGTTGTTGGTATAATATCTGCGTTTAATTTTCCTGTTGCTGTTTGGTCTTGGAATACAGCCTTGGCATGGATTTGTGGAGATGTTTGTGTTTGGAAGCCTAGTGAAAAAACACCGCTTTGCGGAATAGCTTGCCAGAATATTGCAGCTGAAGTTTTTGCTGCCAATAATTTGCCTGAAGGCATCTCTTGCTTAATAAATGGAGACTATAGAGTTGGAGAGTTTATGACCAAAGACACTAGAGTGCCTTTAGTATCAGCTACAGGAAGCACTAGAATGGGCAAAATAGTTGCTCAAGAAGTTGCTGCTCGTTTAGGTAAATCGCTGCTTGAACTTGGAGGTAACAACGCAATAATCGTTACTCCTGATGCTGATATAAAAATGACTGTTATTGGAGCCGTTTTTGGAGCTGTTGGTACTTGCGGACAACGTTGTACTTCTACACGCCGTTTAATTATTCATGAAGACATTTATGACCAAGTAAAGAATGCTATTGTTGATGCTTATGGTCAATTGAGAATAGGAAACCCGTTAGATGAAAACAACCATGTTGGACCATTGATTGACACAGATGCTGTCAAAATGTATGAAAATGCATTAACTCAAGTTGTTGAAGAAGGCGGGAATATTGCTGTAGATGGAGGAGTTCTTTCAGGTGAAGGTTATGAATCGGGATGTTATGTTAAACCAGCCATTGCTGAAGCACAACCTCATTATAAAATTGTTCAGCATGAAACATTTGCTCCTGTTTTATATTTATTGAAGTATTCTGGTAATGTCGAAAATGCGATTGATATTCAAAATCAAGTGGCACAAGGATTATCGTCTGCTATAATGACCAATAATTTACGTGAAGCTGAACGTTTTTTATCTGTAGCAGGTTCTGATTGCGGAATAGCAAATGTAAATATTGGAACTTCTGGCGCCGAAATCGGAGGTGCTTTTGGAGGTGAAAAAGAAACTGGAGGTGGTCGTGAATCTGGTTCTGATGCATGGAAAGTTTATATGAGACGTCAGACCAATACCATTAATTATACCACAGAATTGCCATTAGCACAAGGTATCAAATTTGATTTATAGAATTTCAAATCATCTATGTAACATTAAAAGCCACATTTTGGATGTGGTTTTTTGTTTGAAATTAAGCAACCTTTTTTAAGTTATATCATCTATAAATAAAAGACTACAAAAATGAAATATGTTTTATTCTCTTTAATGTTGTTTTTAGCAATGTGTAACACTAATGATGACGACGATCAAGTTTTTTGCACAGAGCAATATGTCTATGGTTTAAGTGTAATTGTAAAAGATGCTAATACGAATAATATAATCACAGAAAATATTACTGTAATCGCAAGAGATGGTAATTATCAAGAAACTTTAATGACAATTGAAGGAGTTGACTCTTTTTTTGGTGCAGGCGAACGTGCTGGAAGCTATTTTATTGAAGTAACATCAACCAATTATCAACCTTACATTTCAGCTGCAGTTTTAGTAGCAGAAGATGTATGTCATGTAATTCCAGAAAATGTTGAAATATTCTTACAACCTTTATAATACTAGCTATACTTCACTTTTCTTAAAATTCGTAAAGATTCCTTATATAGATTATAAACTTCGTCACTATAGGCTTTCAAATAAGGTTTTGCTTCGTTAAGTTTATCAATAGCTTCATGAAATAAATTTAAATAGCAAACAAGATAAGTAGCAGGCAAATTTTTTATATCATGCTGTTCATTTTTATTAAGGCTTAACCCTTTCTTTAATTTTTCCAACAAAGCGTTATTTGCATTATAAATATGAAACAATACTTTTTTATCAAATTCTGGAGGCTCAAATAAAAGTTTAGTATTAATGGTATAATTAGCATTGTCTTCAAACTTAATTAATGTTTCTTCAAGCTTATAATATTTGTAAGAGTTTTGCAATCCTAAATGAACATACTCAACAATCTTAAATTTATTTTCATCATATTCAATTGAGACTTCATCAAGATCAGAATAAAACAAGCGTACTTGTTCATTAATTAACTCTATATCAACCCTTGAAAAGAAAACATCGTCTTTTACCTTCTTTTTTTGTCCAGCCCAACACAACACAAAGTATTCTTTAAAAACTTTATACTGTGGATTAAAATCTTTTCGGTTATTTAAAAAAGAAAAAACACCATCAAGTGTATGTTCAATATTGTTTTGCGCATGATTTTCTACAGCAGCTACAATTTCAGAATTTACATCTTTTAGCTCAATGTCAAAAACCTTTGGCATACTCATGCTTCCATCTCTAAAAAAAACAGAGCCCCCATAATATTTCCATATATTTTTTCTTAATGAGGTTATTTGATTAATAGGTCTTATCGTTACAAGCCCAACAACGCGATCATCTTGTAAATGTGGAAAAGGAATGTTTTCATACTGCACTATTGGAGGATTTGCCATATAGGCATTAATAAGGTTTTGAATTTTGCTATCATCAAAAAAATCAACACCTACAATTTTGTTGTCTTCATCTTCAACACCAATGACTATATATGAATTGTTTTTTGGGTTACTGTTTGAAAGCGCACAGATGTGTTTTAAAAATTTGGCCTTACCCTCTTTTTGGCTGATGTCAATTTTCCGTTTTTTATCATAGAAGCTATTTTCATCATTGTGTGATAGTAAATTCTTAATTAAAAGGCGCTTATTAATCATTGGTGTTGTTGGAGCGTTTATGGGATTTTAAAAGAATTTTGTGCAGTTTATCTATGCTTTTTGTAATTCAAATATAAAAATACATAAAAGACATCTAATCGTGTATTTTTATCTTGCATCTTATAAAAAATATTAGTCGTTTAATTACTGTATTTAAAGATTTTAAATTATGACTTTAATGATTACAGGCAATTGTAAAGTCCTTTTTTAAGTTTTTTGCGTATATAAAACTACAAACACAAAAACTATAATATTCTATGAAAGCATTAAAAAAAATCAAATCATTAATTCTTCTACCTCTCTTAATATTATTTTTTAACTGTAATGACGATTCTAATTCTGTTTCTAACACTGATTCAGAAATGGCGCGTTTTTCAATAAAATTAGTTGACGCACCTGGCAATTACGACAAGGTGGTTGTTGATGTTATTGATATTAGAATTAAAATGAATGATGATAGCGATGGAGAAGATGGATGGATGAGCGTTCCAACTAATGCTGGACAATACGACTTGTTAGAATTAACAGGTGGCGAAAGCGCTGTTTTGGTTGATGATTATGAAGTATTAGCTGGAGAATTAAGTCAAATCAGACTGGTTCTAGGCGATAATAATTACGTTGTAAATGGTGATGAGGAATTTGAATTAAAAACACCAAGTGCACAGCAGTCAGGATTAAAACTAAAGGTAAACCAAGAACTAGAAGCTGGTTACCTTTACAGTTTTGTATTAGACTTTAACGTTGCAGAATCTATCGTAGATGCAGGTAATTCTGGCAATATTATCTTAAAACCAGTCATCAATACCAGTTTAGAAGCTGCTTCAGGAATTATTGAAGGCGCTATAAGTCCAAGCGATTTTCAAACCGAAGTTTCGGTTATGGTTGGAGAAGAAACCATAATAAGTTATGCGACTCCTGAAAACGGTGGTGTATTTATGTTGTATGGTGTACCAGAAGGAACATACGATTTAACAATTACTCCAGATGCAGAATCTAATTACGCAGGACAAGTTATAAGTGTTGATGTTGTAAACGGTCAAATCACGAATGTAGGCACTATTGAATTAGAACTTCTTCCTGGATCTATTACAGGAACTATTTTAAATGAAGGTCTTGCAGTTGAGGCTTCAGTAATGGTTGACGGAGAAGAAGTAACAGCCAGCACAGACGAATCAGGTGTTTTCTTATTAGAAAACTTACCAGTTGGTATGTATACTGTAACATTAACACCAGATGAAGGCTCTGGATTATCTCCAACTGAAATCATGGATGTTGAAGTTATGGCAAATCAAACTACAGATTTAGGAGAAATTACATTAGAGTAAAGACTTTTAAATAAAATTTGTTTAAAGCGCGATATCATTGATATCGCGCTTTGTTTTTTTAACCAATTGTTAACAGCATAGCATTAAATAATTTAACAACTTGCAATGCTCAAATAAGGACTGTATATTCGAGGTTTAAAAAAATAAAAATGATGGAAGAAACAGGTACAATAGATATTAAGACCATTAATGAAAAAATTGAAAAAGAGAGTGCTTTTGTCGATTTGCTCACACTTGAAATAAACAAAGTAATTGTTGGGCAAAAGCACATGGTAGAAAGATTGCTGATAGGTTTATTAGGACAAGGTCACATACTTCTAGAAGGTGTTCCAGGACTTGCAAAAACTTTAGCAATTAATACACTATCCCAAGCCGTGCATGGAAGTTTTAGTAGGATACAATTTACTCCGGATTTATTGCCTGCAGATGTTGTAGGAACGCTTATTTACAACATAAAAGAAAATGACTTCTCTATTAAGAAAGGACCAATTTTCGCCAATTTTGTTTTAGCAGATGAAATTAACAGAGCACCAGCAAAAGTGCAATCTGCTCTGCTTGAAGCCATGCAGGAAAAACAGGTCACCATTGGAGACGAAACTTTTAAACTGGATAAACCATTTTTAGTAATGGCAACTCAAAATCCAGTGGAGCAAGAAGGAACATATCCTTTACCAGAAGCACAAGTAGATCGTTTTATGTTGAAGACTGTAATTGATTATCCCAAAATGAATGAAGAACAACTAATAGTTCGTTCAAATTTAAAAGATGGATTTGAAAAAATTAATCAAGTGGTCTCTTTACAACAAATTCTGGATGCTCAAAAAGCGGTTAGAGAAGTCTATATGGATGAAAAAATAGAAAAATACCTTTTAGATATTGTTTTTGCTACACGATATCCAGAAAAATATAAACTACCTGATTTAAAACCACTTATTTCTTTTGGAGCCTCTCCTAGAGGAAGTATAAATTTAGCTATTGCTTCAAAATGTTATGCTTTCATTAGGCGAAGAGGTTATGTTATTCCAGAAGACGTTCGAGCTGTTGTACATGATGTGCTTCGTCATAGAATAGGTATAACCTATGAAGCAGAAGCCGAAAATGTGACTTCTGAAGATATTATCAATAAAATTGTAAACGAAATAGAAGTACCTTAAAGTTTCCCATTTGTTGTTAAATGAATATTGATTATTGTCGGCAGAAAAAATGGATACTAAAGAATTACTAAAAAAAGTTCGTAAAATAGAGATTAAGACGCGTAGGTTGTCTGATCATATTTTTGGAGGCGAGTACCACTCTACCTTTAAAGGAAGAGGTATGACTTTTAGTGAAGTGCGCCAGTATCAATATGGCGATGATGTAAGAAACATAGATTGGAATGTAACTGCTCGATATCATGAACCATTTATTAAAGTTTTTGAAGAAGAGCGAGAACTAACAATGATGCTCATGGTAGATGTTTCTGGTTCAGAACTTTTTGGAACAGAAGCTCAATTTAAAAACGAAGTTATTACAGAAATAGCGGCAACACTAGCATTTTCTGCAACACAAAACAATGACAAAATTGGATTGATTTTATTTTCTGATGAAGTTGAACTCTATATTCCACCTAAAAAAGGACGTTCACATGTGCTTCGTATCATTAGAGAACTTATTGAATTTGAAACAAAAAGCAAACAAACCAATATTGCAGATGCCTTAAAATTCATGTCCAATGTTATGAAGAAAAAGGCCATCGTATTTGTATTATCAGATTTCATTTGTGATGATTACCAACATACATTAAAAATTGCTTCAGGGAAACATGATGTTACAGGTATTCGTATTTATGATAAGTATGAAGAAGAGATACCAAATCTTGGAATTGTTCAAATGCAGGACGAAGAAACAGGAGAGTTAATGTTAGTCAATACAACTTCAAAAAGAGTAAGGCGAAATTATTCTAAATTTTATCAGGATAAAGTAGCTTATTACAAAGATAGTTTTACAAAGTCTGGTGCAGGTGTTATTGATTGCCGAGTTGATGAAAGTTATGTCAAAAAACTTTTAGGATATTTTAAAAGAAGAAATTAAAAATGTTTGGTAGGATAAGCTACATATTAAGAAATAATAGCACAAATTTTAAAAAGACTTCGGTCTTTTTGTCTTTTTGTTTTTTGCTTTTGCCTTTATTTTTGGTTGCACAAGTAACATCCACTATAGATAGCACAGCAATAAAAATAGGCGAACAAATCACCTATAAGATTCAGGTTGAAACAGACACAACAGATTTGGTGGTATTTCCAGAAGGGCAAACTTTTATGCCCCTAGAAATGATAGAATCATATAATATAGATACAACTAAACAAAATGACAAATTCAAATTAATCAAAAAATACGGACTAACCCAATTTGATTCTGGAGCTTATACTATTCCTAGGCAAAAAATTGTTGTTGGAGATAAAACATTTTTTACAGATTCTTTAAAAGTTGAGGTAAACAATATTGAAGTTGATACTACAAAACAAGGCTTGTATGATATTAAACCAATTATAGAAGTTGAAAAAAACAGAAGCAATTGGTGGAAATATTTATTATTAATACTATTTATTTTAGGTGTTGTTGGATTTCTATTGTATTGGTTTGTTTGGAGAAAAAAGCCACTAACAGAAGAAGAGCAAATTGCATTACTTCCTCCATATCAACGTGCCAAATTGGCCTTGAAGAAATTAGAAGAAAGTGAGTATTTAAAACATTCAGAATTAAAGGAATACTATTCGGAACTAACGGGAATTGTCAGAAAATATCTTGACGAGAAAGTCTATGACCATTCTCTTGAAAGTACAACAGACGAATTAATAGATAGGTTAAAACTGCTTAAAGATGGCAATCAAATAGATTTAAGTAATAAAACCATCAAAAACCTTGAAACCATATTAAAAAGGGCAGATTTAGTAAAATTCGCAAAGTCCAAACCAGATGTTGCTCTTGCTCAATTGGATATAAATACAGTTTCTTCTGAAATAGATCATGTTAAAGAGATTTTACCTGAACCTTCAGAGGAAGAAAAACTTCTTGACCAGCAATATAAAGAAGAGCAAGAACAAAAGAAGAAACAAAAAAAAATAATCATTTCTGCAGCAGTAATACTTTTATTAATGCTATTGACGATAGGCGGATTCTCAATTAAATATGGTTTCGGTTACGTAAAAGACACAATTGTTGGACATGAAACCAAAGAACTTTTAGAAGGAGAATGGGTAACCAGCGATTATGGTTTTCCACCCATAACAATTTCTACACCAATAGTTTTAAAAAGACAAGAAATACCGCTCCCAGAAGAGTTACAGGGTAAAGTTAACATGACTGCTTTTGGATTCGAAGAAAAAGAAAATTTCACAATTGCTATTGCAACTACACAGCTTCCTCCAGAACAAAAAGAGCCAGATCTAAATAATGCAATAGAAGGAAACTTGGAAACATTGGAAAAAGCTGGTGCACAAAATATTATTACTAAAAACGAAAAATTCGTTACTCCTAATGGCGCGGAAGGATTGAAAGTGTTTGGCACATTAAGCATGCCACTACCAAGCTCTGGAAAAATGGTTGAAGGCGAGTATACTTTTTTACTATTTAATGCCGAAAATATATTACAGCAAGTATCATTAACATGGAGAAGTAATGATGTTTATGCAGACCAAATGGCAGAACGTATTTTAAATTCTATAGAACTTAAACCAGCACAAGAATAATGTTAGAAGGCATCGAATTTTTAAATAAAGAATTGTTTTGGCTGATGTTATTGCTGCCATTGGCTATTCTGTGGTATGTTTTTAAGTATAGAAAACAGACAGCAGAATTAAAAATATCGAGTTTAAAAGGGTTTAAAGTTAGTAGCTCTTGGCTTCCAAAAATTAAGCATGTATTATTTGTTTTACGTTTATTGGCATTAGCATTATTAATTACTGCATTAGCCAGGCCCAGAACAGTAGATGTCTCAACAAAAACAAAAACCACAAAAGGGATTGATATTGTTATGGCCATTGATGTATCTGCAAGTATGCTGGCAAAAGATTTAGCACCCAACAGACTTGAAGCATTAAAAGATGTAGCATCAGAATTTATTAAAGGCAGACCTAATGATAGAATTGGTTTAGTTGAGTATGCTGGAGAAAGTTATACAAAAACACCTATTACAAGCGATAAAGCGATTGTCTTACGTTCATTAAAAGATATAAAATACAACACGATTATAGAAGGAGGTACAGCAATTGGAATGGGACTTGCCACATCTGTAAACAGATTGAAGGATAGTAAGGCAAAAAGCAAAGTTATTATCTTATTGACTGATGGTGTCAATAATTCAGGATTTATAGATCCTAAAATTGCAAGTGAGTTGGCTGTAGAGTATGGTATTAAAACATATACCATAGGTATTGGAACCAACGGGATGGCCTTATCTCCAATCAATATTTTGCCTAATGGGAATTTTCAATATGCAAGAGTTCCAGTTGAGATAGATGAAGACTTGTTGAAAGAAATAGCCTCTGTAACAGGTGGTAAATATTTTAGAGCAACAAACAATAAAAAGCTAGCTGAAATATATGCTGAAATAAACAAGCTTGAAAAAACAGATATAGAAGAATTTAAGTTCTATAATTATGAAGAAAAATACAGACCACTTGTAATCCTTGCAGGATTATTTTTATTAATAGAGTTACTAGGTAGAATTACAATTTTTAGAAGTTTTATTTAAATGTATCAATTAGAAGAAAAAATATGGTTTTGGGCTCTGCTTATTATTCCAGTAATAATAATGCTCTTCTTAATTTTACAATTTTGGAAATATAGAACCCAAAACAAATTTGCAAATAAACAGATACTTAAGAAGTTAAGTCCTAATCGTTCTGTATTCAAATCTGTACTTAAAATAGGTGTTTTAAGTATGGTTTTTGGATGTTTGTCTATTGCATTGGTTAACCCTAAAATTGGCACAAAACTTGAAACTGTAAAACGAGAAGGCGTCGATATAGTATTTGCGGTTGATGTCTCTAAAAGCATGCTGGCAGAAGACATTGCTCCAAATAGGCTGGAAAAGGCAAAACAATTGGTCACACAGATTATTAATAATTTAGCCAGTGATCGTATAGGAATAATTGCTTATGCTGGAAAAGCATTTCCTCAATTACCCATTACAACCGATTATGCTTCGGCCAAAATGTTCCTTCAGAACATGAATACAGAGATGTTATCATCTCAAGGAACAGCTATAAATGAAGCCATTAAACTAGCCAAGACCTATTACAATGATGAAGAACAAACCAATCGTGTTTTAATTATAATTTCTGATGGAGAAGATCATAGTGAACAGGCAGCTGAAGTAGCCAAAGAAGCCAATGAAGAAGGTATACGCATTTTCACCATTGGTGTAGGCGATGTAAAAGGAGGACCAATTCCGTTAAAATACAACGGTGTTGTTATGAACTACAAAAAAGATAAAGATGGTGAGACCGTTATTACAAAACTGAATGAAGAAACATTGCTAAACATAGCCAATGAGGCCAATGGTGCATACATTAATGGAAAGATCACCAACGATGTCGTAGAAAGTATTCGTGATATTTTAAACCAAATGGACAAAAAAGAATTTGAAGCCAAACAGTTTGCAGACTTTAAGGATCAGTTTCAATGGTTCTTGGCATTTGCTATTTTCTTTTTATTCATAGACATTTTATTACTAGAACGTAAGACAGAATGGTTAAAGAAGTTAAACTTATTTAACGAAAACTTATGACAAAAAAAGATAAAAATTTAGTATTATTCGTTGATTTTCAATGGTGTAAAATGAAGAATTTTCTATTGCTTTTATTGACTTTATCAACATTCTCTTTGCTTTCTCAAGAAAAGAATAAAGAAGAATTATTGGCTTTAAAAAAGGCTAACAACTATGTGCATCAAGGTAATGAAATGTTGAATGAAGAAGAATTTGTTTCAGCCGAAATGGAATACAGAAAAGCCATTTCAGAACAAAAAAGTAATGTGGCTGGAGCTTACAATTTAGGAAATGCCTATTACAAAGAAGGCAATTTTAATGAAGCCTTATATCGTCATGAACAAGCAGTTAAAAATGCAACAGAAAAGTCTGAAAAACATAAAGCATATCACAATATTGGTAATATTTTAATGCAAAATAAACAGTGCAAAGAAGCGGTTGAAGCGTTTAAAAATGCATTAAGGAATGATCCTACAGACAATGAAACACGCTATAATTTAGCTTTGGCTAAAGAATGTGCAGAACAGCAGAAAGATCAGAATCAAGACGATCAAAATAAAGATAATAAAGATCAAGATCAGGAAAACCAAGATCAAAAGGAAAATCAAGACCAAGACAAAGATCAGGACAATAAAGATAACGAGGACAAAGAAAATCAAGATCAAGATAAAAAAGAAGGTGACGATAAGAAAGATGAAGAAGGAAAACCTAAAGAAGAAAAAAATGAAGAAGGTCAAGGAGATCAGGAGAAGAAAGAACAACAACAACCAAAACAACAACCAGGTCAAATGTCACCACAACAGATAAAAAATCTTCTGGAGGCCATGAATAATCAAGAACAAAAGGTGCAAGAAAAAATGAATGCCGAAAAAGTAAAAGGTGTTAAGATAGAAACAGATAAAGATTGGTAATGATGAAAAAGGCATACATAATAGTGTTATTACTGTTTGCTTCACAACTCACTTTTGCACAAATTACATTCGAAACTAAAGTGAGTAAGAATAAACTTGGAGTGAATGAACGTCTTCGTGTTGACTTTGAAATGAATAAGGATGGTGATAATTTTAATCCTCCAGATTTTCAAAATTTCACAGTTGTTGGAGGCCCAAATACATCAGTGAGTAATTCTTGGGTTAATGGTGTCCGTTCCTACAAAAAGACCTATAGTTATTTTTTAGCTCCAAAAAAACAAGGAAATTTTTCTATAAAACAGGCTACCATAGAAATTGATGGAGAGATATACAAAACACAAGTTGTAAATGTTACAATTACGGCTGCTGTAGATAGACCAAACGACCCTAATAATGTTGATTATATCGCTGATGAAAATATTCATTTGGTTGCAGAGGTTTCTAAAACTAATCCATATTTAAATGAAGCAATTACAGTGGTTTATAAACTATATGTTTCTCCCAATACAGGAGTAAGCAATTGGAGAGAAATTAACACACCTCGTTTTAATGATTTTTGGAGTCAGAATATAGACATTAAAGGACTCAAAGTTTTAAACGGGACATATAAAGGTGAAGATTATCGCTATGTGGTTTTAAGAAAAACTGTTTTATATCCACAAAAAACGGGTAAGCTGGATATAGAACCATTAAGTCTCGATATTACTGTAGATGTACCAACGAACAGGAGAGATATTTTTGGTGGTAGATTAATGACACAAGCTCATAAAACCGTTTCTGCAGGAAATAGAAGTATTAATGTAAAGCCACTTCCAGAGAAAGGAAAACCTATAGATTTTACTGGAGCTGTTGGAAGTTTTGATTTTACAGTAACAACATCGAAAAAAGAACTGAAGGCGACAGAATCTTTACTTGCTAAAATTGAAGTTCAAGGTAATGGAAACTTAAAATTATTTGAACTTCCTAAACCAAATGTTCCTAGTTCACTTGAAGTTTATGAGCCAGAAAAAGACGAAAACATCAAAACAACTTTAGAAGGCATGAGTGGTACACGAAGCGAAAGCTATACTATTGTGCCACAATACAAAGGTAAATATCCGATTCCTAGTATTTCATTTTCCTATTTTGATTTAAAAACAGAAAGCTATAAAAGATTAACTTCTAATGAAATTGTTATTGATGTATTAGAAGGCCCAACGAATAATGCCGTTCAGGACAATAGTATAGTATCAGTGAATAGCGGGAAACAACGTGTTGTTTTAAGCAATGATCAGTTTGCCTTTATAAAAACCAAACCTAATTTAGTAAGCACAAAACCATCTTACTTTTTTAAGACCACTTTATTTTGGAGCGCTTTGCTTTTACCACTTTTAGCGATACCTCTAGCCATCGTTATTCGTAAGAAAAAAGCCGAAATGGATGCTGATGTTTTTGGGAATAGAATAAGAAAGGCTGATAAACTAGCAAGAAAATATTTAGGGAATGCCAAAAAAGCTTTAGGCCACAAAGAAGCTTTTTATGTGGCATTAGAGAAGGCATTGCATAATTATTTAAAAGCAAAATTGCACATAGAGACTACAGATTTCAGTAAGGATAAAATAGTTAATCTATTAAACAAAAAACAAATTAATACTGAAACCATAAACGAATTTATTGCGTTATTAAAAAACTGCGAGCTGGCTAGATATACACCAATTACACAGGTAGAAATGCAAAATGATTATGACAAGGCTGCTAAAACAATTTCAGTAATTGATAAAGAAATAAGATAAAGTTGCTTTAAACAAGATGAAGATTCTTTTAAAAAACACAATATACACTTTAGCTATCTTATTTAGTACAATATTGGTGGCACAAAATGAAGCATTGTTTGAAGAGGCAAACGCATTATACAATAATGGAAAGTATCAGGATGCTATTGATAAATACAGAACAATATTAGATTCTGGAGAACATTCTGCTGCATTGTATTTTAATTTAGCAAATTCTCATTATAAGCTAAATCATATTGCACCAAGTATTTATTATTACGAGAAAGCGCTTCAGTTATCACCAAACGATCAAGAGATAAAAAACAATCTGGCTTTTGCACAAAACATGACAATTGATGCTATTGATGTTATTCCGGAAGCAGGATTTTCTAAAATTATTAAAAACATTACTAACCTTACGAGTTTCGAGAATTGGGCAAAATTGTCAGTTGCATTGGTTTTCCTGTTCGTTATTTTATTTCTAATTTATTATTTCACGTATTCTGGAGGCAAAAAGAGAGCAGCTTTTATAGGAAGCCTTATGTCACTTATTTTAATGCTTATAACATTATCTTTAGCATTCAAAAAATTTAATTTAGACAAACAAGATAGACCAGCTATTGTTTTTGTTCAAGAAGCCCAGGTAAAAAGTGAACCTAATTTAAGAAGTGAAGAAGCTTTTAAACTTCATGAAGGAACTAAAGTTCAAATTTTAGATACAGTAAACAATTGGAAAAAAGTCAAACTTACCGATGGAAAAACTGGATGGATGTCTAATGAAGATATTAAAGAACTTTAGAAGCTTAAAAAAGATGAAATAATAACATCTTCATTTTGATCTATTTGCTATATTGTATTTGTAAAAGACTCTTCTTCGCTTTCTTTTTTAATATCTTCAATACTAGGAAAAACCATAGGCACTAAAGACTTAACTGGTTTATAGAGAACAGAATTTTCCAATGTATTATCATCAACAAAAGGAATAGTTTTGTTGGCTTTACTGAATATGATTAAAACAACGCTTAAAATAAAACCAACTTTCAAAGCGCCAAAAACAGCACCAAGAAGTTTATTCAAAATTCCAAGAGCCGCAAAGTCTGCAAGTTTTGTCAATGCTTTTCCTGCCAAGGCTATAGCTAAAACCAATATCACAAAGGTTATGGCAAAGGCAGTAATGTTAATGTATTTTTCATCCCAAGAGACTCTGTTTTCTAAAAAAGCAGCAGCATAATCACTAAAGTGAATAGCGCCATATATACCTACTATAAGAGCTGTTATGGAAGCTAATTCAACAAAAAGACCTCGCATCAAACCTCTAATAAGCCCTAAAAGAATTAACGCCCCTAAAATAATGTCTAAAACATTCATTTGTACTTGAAATTTATCAAATATAAAATAATAATAGTCACTACTATGTTTATTAACTTTACAACTTAAAATTTATTATGTCAAGAGATAAGCAATTAAAGGAACGTTGGGATTTGTTGGTTGAAAAACTATCATCCCAATTTGCAGACGGAGAAATATTAGATCTTGATGCTATAATCTACCTTATAGGAGTACAAGAATTAGGGCAATTGCATAGAACTTACAAAAAAGACCATAAGCTGGATTTAATGCATATTGCAATTTGCAAACTGTTGACACCTTATGGTTATTATGAATTTGATTATGTTGATGAAGAAGGTTGGCCACACTATAATGTAAAAGAAGAATTGCCATTTTTAAAAGCTGGCGAACAAAGTATTTTAATGAAAGAAGCCATAGTAAACTATTTTGTTGAAAACGAGTTTATAGAATAAGTTTTGTTAAATTTGCGCATTGTTTTGAAGAAATATCATGATAGATAAGTTAAAAGAACTCATTGCCGAAGCCGAGGAATTTAAGGCACAATCTCAAGAGGAGGTTGAAGCATTCAGAATAAAATATTTAGGCAAAAAAGGTTTGCTTAATGATTATTTTAAAGAGTTTAAAAATATTGCAAACGATCAGAAAAAGGAATTTGGCCAAACTATAAATCAGCTTAAAAAAACTGCCGAAGAAAAAGTAAATGCTCTAAAAGCTGAACTTGAAAGTAAAAATGAAGTTAAAGGTATTTATGGTGATTTATCAAGACCTGGAGAGCCTATTGAGATTGGTGCAAGACACCCAATATCTATTGTAAAGAATCAAATTATTGATATCTTTTCACGCATTGGGTTTAATGTAAGTGAAGGTCCTGAAATAGAAGACGATTGGCACAATTTTACAGCATTAAATTTACCAGAGCATCATCCTGCTCGAGACATGCAGGACACTTTTTTTATTCAGACCAATCCTGATATTTTATTACGTACGCATACAAGTTCAGTACAAGTACGCTATATGGAAAACAACAAACCGCCTATCAGAACTATTTCTCCAGGTAGGGTTTATAGAAACGAAGCTATTTCTGCACGCTCTCATTGTTTTTTCCATCAGGTAGAAGGCTTGTATATTGATAAAGATGTAAGTTTTGCAGACTTAAAGCAAACCCTACAATATTTTACTACTGAAATGTTTGGTAAATCTAAAATACGTTTAAGGCCTTCTTACTTCCCATTTACAGAGCCAAGTGCAGAAGTAGATGTGTATTGGGGACTTGAGACAGAAACCGACTATAAAATGACCAAAGGAACAGGTTGGTTGGAAATTATGGGTTGTGGAATGGTAGATCCTAATGTGCTTGAAAACTGTAGTATTGATTCTAAAGAATATTCTGGTTTTGCTTTTGGCATGGGAATAGACAGAATAGCCTTATTACTACATCAAATAAGTGATATTCGTTTGTTAAGTGAGAACGATGTAAGATTCTTGGAGCAGTTTAAGAGCGCATTTTAACTTCTTTATTTATGAGATTAGTATGTGGTACAATTGAAAAATACTTTCATTTACTCATATTAATCTTCGCTATTTTAGCCTTTATAAAACCTGAATTATTTTTTT
>Ga0102947_1000228_pt1 | contig 20588 bp, 12 predicted proteins | sample SalPon2A_A_D2_MG_FD_78210 | JGI IMG/M metagenome (GOLD analysis project Ga0102947, IMG submission 78210) | Soil microbial communities from South San Francisco under conditions of wetland restoration - Salt Pond MetaG R2A_A_D2_MG | ecosystem: Environmental > Terrestrial > Soil > Wetlands | place... | reverse complement strand
GCTGGGGGACGCCACCGTGGCGTCGCGCAACGAGCCCACCTCGCCGGGCATCGCCGGCCGGGTCGGCCGCGTCGTCTACGGCAACTGGACCGTCACCTCGGCCCCCACCACCACCCACCGCCGGGGCTACGAGATCGCCGCCGAGGCGTTCGCCCAGTGGCTGCCCGAGCTGCGCCGCCTGGTGGAGGAGGACCTGCCCGCGGTGGAGGCGGAGCTGGAGGCCGCCGGCGCCCCCTGGACGCCGGGCCGGGTGCCGGCCTGGCAGCCGGAGTAAGAGGCGGCGGCCACCGGGTGGCGCCGGAGGGTCAGCGCGGGCTGGGGGCCTCCGCCCGACGCGGCAGGCGGAGGCTGAAGACGGTGATCTCGTCGTCGGAGCGGACGGCGATGGTGCCGCCGTGGGCGTCGATGATCTGGCGAGTGATGTAGAGACCCAGGCCGAGCCCGTCGCTGTCGTCACGGCGGTGAAAGGGCTCGAAGATGCTGGGCAGCAGGTCGCGCTCGATGGCCCGGCCCTGGTTGGTCACGCGCATCTCCACCTCGCCGTCGCTGCTCTCCAGCTCGACCCGGATCGGCTGCTCCGGGTGGCCGTGGCGCACGGCGTTGGTCAGCAGGTTGGTCAGCGCCTGGGCCACGCGGTTCCGGTCCCACTCCACCTCCATGGGCTCCTCGTCCATGGCCCCCTCGCCCCGCACCTCGATGGTGCAGCCGGGTGTGGCGTCGGCCACCTCGGCCACGACTTCTTCCACCAGGTCCCGGACCGAGGGCAGCGGCTCCGGCCGTACCTGGATCCCCCTTCCCAGGCGCCCCCGGGCGAAGTCCAGCAGCTCGTCTACCATCTCAGCGATGCGGCTGGCGCTGCCGTGGAGGCGCCCGCTGATCTCTTCCACCTCCTCCAGGTCCGCCGCCTTGCCGTCCAGCAGCAGCTCGGAGTTGACCAGGATGGCGTTCAGCGGGTTCTTGAGGTCGTGGCCCAGCACCGCCAGGAAGCGCTCCCGCAGCTCGGCGGTGCGGCGCTCGGCGGCGAGGGCCCGCTGCTGGGCCGTCATCGCCTCTTCGGTGAGGAGGTGGTGGGAGAGGAGGTCGGCGAGGAGCTGCACGAGCTGAACGTGCTCTTCCAGGTCGCCCCGGCCCGGCTCCGTGTCCAGGGCGCAGAGGGTGCCGAAGAGGCTGCCGTCGGGCCGCCGTAGCGGCACTCCGAGGTAGCTCGGGAAGCCGTGGCGGACGAAGGCCGGGTGGGGCCCTGCCTCCTCCTGCGGCGAATTCTCCACGACGAGCGGCGCGACCGCGCCGCAGACGTCCTTTCAGTAGGTGGTGGCGACGTCGAGGGCGTCGCCTACCTCCAGTCCGTAGCCCGCTTCGTCGCGCACCGCGCAGCAGGCCCACTCGTCGTCCGTCACCTTGACCACCATGGAGATGCGCAGCCCGGTGGTCCGGGCCAGCACCTCCAGAACGGTGTCCATGGTGTCGATCTCTTGGATGGCGGCGCAGTCGGCGGCGGTGTCGGCTTGGATTGCTGGCATGGTCGGTTCTGGACTATACCGGCTCCGCGTTCCCGGCCGGGGACGCCCGCCGCTCGGCGGACGCCGACCCGGCCGGGTGCCGGGCCGCTCTACTGCCCGACGGGCCGGGCCAGCCAGTCCACCTCCACCAGGTCCTCCACCTTGGCCCCCAGGGTGAGGGTGAAGCCGGTCTCGTTCTTGGCGGAGACATTGACCGTGGTGAGCTTCTTGGCGTCGCTGGTGTACGCGGTGGCCATCACCACGTACTGGGTGCCGGCGGGGTAGGGCGACGCGAAGGTCACGCTGGCGGTGGCGGGGTTGCCGGCGAAGCTCGCCGCCGGGATGATGCCGGCTCTGGACTGGACGATCCCCAGGTTGTCCCGGGCGGTGGCCGCGTCGGTGGCCCCGGTGCCGCCCTCGGCCACGGGCACCGGCAGGGCGGACGGGATGTTGGTGTGGTCGAAGGTCGCCTCGTGGCCGTCCACCGCGGCGGCGGCGGTGCCGGCCGGGTCGGCTCCGGCCTGGGCGGCGGTGACCTGGTGGGGGTTGTTGAAGTCCGCGACGTGGCTGTCGAGGAGCGCCCCGTCGGCCGCCACGTCGCGGCCGTCCACGGTGCCGGAGAGGGCGATGTCGCCCACCACCTCCAGCCGGGCCGAGGGCGTGTCGGTGCCGATGCCGACCTCACCGCTGCCGGTGAGGACGAGGGTGTCCTCCGGAGCGCCCGGGAATATGAAGAAAGGAATGGTCCCGGCGGTGGCGTCGCGGATGAAGAAGTTGACCTCGTTGCCGGCGACGTCCCAGGTTTGGGCTGAGAAGCCGCCCGACGAGTCCTGCTCCAGGCGAAGGCCCGGTGTGTTGCCGTCTAGGACGTGGAGTTCCAAAAGCGGGATGGACGTACCGAAGCCCGCCCCCTGGCCATCGAGGACGAGAGCGTTGTCCTGGGCGTCGGCCAAGACGGTAAGCGGTACCGAGCCCGAGGTCGCGTTCTCGATGGAGAAGCGGTTGGCGCCGCCGTTGGTCGAATCGTTGGCCACCAGCCTCCAATCGGTGGACGGGAAGGAGCCGGAGCTGCTGGTGTCCTGGAAGTGGACTCGCAGGTTGTTCTCCTTCAGGCGGATGGTGTCGAAGGCGAAGACCTCGCTGAAGGCGCAGTCGAGACCGACGCAGAGGCTGCCCTGGACCATGAGGTCATCGGAGATGGTCAGCTCCTCGGTGGCGAGGCCGAGGCTCGAAGCGTCGGTCACGGCCCTGGCCGGCGCGGCGGTGCCGCTGCCGGGGGTCTCCACGAGGTCGGGCGGGACAAAGGCGCCGTCCGCCACGCTGAAGTGGCCGGAGGCGATGTGCACCTCGCGCTGGTCGCTGGCCCGCCGGCCGGACTGCTGGACGGCGTCGGCCGGCGTCAGGCCGCGCAGTTCCCAGACGTAGAGGCCGTCCGGGCGCGCTTCGCCGTTTCCGTCGATCCCGTCCACCGTCAGGCGCCCCCCGGCGGTTTCCAGAACGTGGACCCCGCCGTCGGGGTCGCCCAGGGTCATGCGCAGTCCCTGCCACGGGCCATCGGCCTCCAGGGTCAGGGAACCGCTCCCCGCCGACAACGTCACGGCATCGGTAGCTTCGGCCTGGGCCGGGACCGTGACCAGCAGCAGGCAGGCCAGCAGCAGGGCGGTCAGCAGGCCAGTCGTCTCTCGTGCACTCATCCCTCGAATGTCCATCTTCATTCCTTTCCCGTGATACGCCGCCGCAACTCCCGAGGTCCACGAGACCGGTCGGGTCTGCGGCGAAAGAAAACCTGCATGGAGCTATAGATTCGTATACACGAAGGATACAAGGATGCGAAAAAGCGGGTCAAGGAACGGCGAGCCCAGGTGTGCGCGGCCCTCTATACTGATCCCCCGAGTCACCGGCCACCGAACCACCGACCACCGACCACCGACCACCGAGCCCACCACCGCCGAGCCCACCCCGGAGGAAAGACCATGCCCAGCCGAGCCCTGTCCCGCCTACGCCGCCACGCCGCCATGCCGTCCTGCGCCCTGCTCCTGGCCGCCGCCTCCCTGGTCTTCGCCCGGCCGGCCGCCGCCGGCGACCGGGTGACGGGTGAGCTGTTCGCCACCCGCTCCGAGGTCTTCGCCGTCAACGGAATGGTGGCCACCAGCCAGCCGCTGGCCACCCAGGCCGGGCTGGAGGTGCTCAAGGCCGGCGGCAGCGCCGTGGACGCCGCCATCGCCGCCAACGCCACCCTCGGCTTGGTGGAGCCCACCGGCAACGGCATGGGGGGCGACCTCTTCGCCATCGTCTGGGACGCCGAGGAGGGCAAGCTCTACGGGCTCAACGCCTCCGGCCGCTCGCCGAAGTCGCTGACCCTGGAAACCCTGCGCGCCGAGCTGGAGGAGCTGGGGCGGGACTCGATTCCGCCGTTGGGGCCGCTGCCGGTCTCCGTCCCCGGCGCCGTCGATGGCTGGTTCGAACTGCACGGGAAGTTCGGAGAGCTGCCCATGGAACAGGTCCTGGCGCCGGCCATCCGCCACGCCCGGGAGGGTTTCCCGGTGACGGAGCTGATCGCCTACTACTGGGGGCGCAGCGCCCCGGTGCTGTCCCAGTTCCCCGGTTTCACCGAGACCTTCACCATCGACGGCGAGGCGCCGGAGAAGGGCGAGGTGTTCAAGAACCCGGCCCTGGCGAGCACCCTGGAGACCCTGGCCCGGGAGGGGCGGGACGCCTTCTACAAAGGCGACATCGCCCGCACCATCGCCGACTACGTGAAGGCCCAGGGCGGGTATCTGTCCTACGACGACCTGGCCACCCACACCTCCACCTGGGTCGAGCCGGTGTCCACCACCTACCGCGGCTACGAGGTGTGGCAGCTCCCGCCCAACGGCCAGGGCATCGCGGTGCTCCAGATCCTCAATCTGTTGGAGCCCTACGATCTCGCGGGCATGGGCTTCGCCAGCGCCGAGTACCTGCACCACTTCGTGGAGGCCAAGAAGCTAGCCTTCGAGGACCGGGCGAAGTTCTACTCCGACATGGAGTTCAACGAGATCCCGGTGGAGCGCCTGATCTCCAAGGGCTACGCCGACCGGCGGCGCAAGCTCATCGACCCGGCCCGCGCCGCCCGCAGCTACGAGGCGGGCAACCCGGCGCTGGAGGAGGGGGACACCATCTACCTCGCCACCGCCGACAAGGACGGCAACATGGTGTCGCTGATCCAGAGCAACTACCGCGGCATGGGGAGCGGCATGACGCCGCCGGGCCTCGGCTTCATCCTCCAGGACCGGGGTGAGTTGTTCGCCCTGGAGGAGGGCCACATGAACGTCTACGAGCCGGGCAAGCGCCCCTTCCACACCATCATCCCCGGCTTCGTCACCAAGGGGGGCGAGCCGTGGCTGGCCTTCGGCGTGATGGGCGGCGCCACCCAGCCCCAGGCCCAGGCCCAGGTGCTGATCAACCTGATCGACTTCGGGATGAACTTGCAGGAGGCCGGCGACGCGCCCCGCTTCATCCACACCGGCTCCAGCCAGCCCACCGGCGAGACGATGAGCGACGGCGGCACGGTGCTGGTGGAGAGCGGCATCCCCTACGAGACGGTGCGCGAGCTGGAGAAGCGGCGCCACGACGTCGCCTTCGCCGTCGGCCCCTACGGCGGCTACCAGGCGGTGGCCAAGGACGCCGAGCACGGCGTCTGGGTGGGCGCCTCGGAGTCGCGCAAGGACGGGCACGCCGCCGGGTACTGACGCGGAACCGCGCCCGGGGAGGCAATGCCCGCCTGGCTTTTGGGGCCACTGCGGGCGGGCGGCCTGTCGTGGCTTGACCTCCAGCCGAGGCTGCTCACGACGGCGAATGAATCATTGGCTTCCCGGCCTTGAGCCTCCGTCTCCCGGCTACCCCTCTCGGAGGACAGTGGTAATGTATGCATTCAGAATTAAGTGATTAAGTCTAATACCTTCCTCGAAGTGACGAGAAGGGGCCGGATTTTCGCCTCCGACGGGAGCCTGGCGTACCACGCTCCGGTGCCCTTCGCCATTGACCAGGCGGTGGTGGTGGGGGAGGACCTGTACCTGCGCGGACACAGCAGTCATGATCGGTTGCAGCGGGCGCTCCACCGCTTCCGCGTCGGTGCCGACGGCCTGGAACAGGCGGGCAGCTTCCATCCCTACGACGAGCGGCGGGACCTATACCCCTTCCTGCCCCGCATCACCCTCGGTGCCGGCGCCGGCCGGCTCTGGGCCTCCGACCTCTTCGACTTCCGCATCACGGTCTACGACCCCGAGGGGGAGGCCGCCGTCTCCTGGGTGTTGCCGGGGGGGCCGGGGGAGCCCCACCCGCTGTGGAACCGGGAGCGCCACGAGCTAACCGACGAGGACCGCTCGGCGCTACGCCGAAGCGTCCACCGGGTTCGGTCCCTCTACCACTACGGGCAGGGGATCTACCTGGTGGAGGTGAACCTGAGGCAGGCTGACGAAGAGGCCGCGGAGCCGGTGGGACCCGACTCCACGCGGCTGCCCGGCGACGAGTTGACCATCGCCTTGGTGGACACCGAGGCCGGCGTTCTGCACCGTTTCCGCGGCCTGCTCCCGTTCCCCGGAGACGGTGTCCACGACCGCCTGGCGGTGGACGGCGTGGTGGGGGTCTACCCGGGCGGGCTGGTGGCGCTCCTGGACGAGCCCGCCAAGGTGGCCCGGTTCGAGGCCCAGTACCCGCAACTGGGTCCCCTGGACTATGCCCTGGGGGACAACCCGGTGCTGCTCTTCCTCCGCCTCGACCCCTTCGACGAGCTGGTTCGCCGACTCGGGGAGGTGCGGCGTGAAGGGGAAGCTGTCGGAGCACTGGCAGTGGGCGGCCCTGGCCCTGGTGCTGACCGCCATCGCCGGCTGGAACCTGTGGCAGAACTGGCAGTACCGGGCTCAGGTGGACCGGTTGAGCGTTGAGGTGGGTAGCTTGCGGGCCTCCGCGGTGGAGAGGCTGGACAAGCTGGAGGACGCCCACGCGGTGACCTTGGGCCAGGCCGGACGACGGCTCGAGTGGCCGCCGATGGAACGGGTGGCGGGCAATGCCGAGGCGACGTCCCTGGCGGGTGGCCACCGCCTGGTGCTGTACTTCAGCGAACATTCCTGCTCAGCCTGCCTGGACCGCGAGAGCCTGTTCCTGACCAGCTTGGCCGCGGCCACCGGCGGCGACGGCCTGGCGGTGGTGGCCCACGCCGACAGCGTGCGCTACGTGCTCAACTACGTGCGCCAGAACGGCATCGTGGACATCCCGGTCTTCTTCGACGCCGACCACGCCTTCGGCCCGGCCAACGGCGTGGAGGAGACGCCGGTGCTGTTCCTGGTGGATGGTGATGGCCGGGTGGTGACGGCCCACTTCCCCCTCCTCGACCGACCCTCCTGGTCCGAACCGTTTCACTCCGCCGCTCAGCGGCTGTTGGGCCTACCGGGGGGCTGAGGCGGTCCTCTCAGCCGGCGTAGCGTCGCAGGATCCCCAGGCACTGGGAGAGGTAGCCGCCGCCGAACAGGTTGAGGTGGTTCAGCAGGTGGTAGAGCTGGTAGATCTCCTGGCGCTCCCGGGTGCCGGCGGGCAGCGGCCAGGCTTCCTCGTAGGCGGCGTAGAAGCGGCCGTCGAAGCCGCCGAACAGCCGCGTCATGGCCAGGTCCGCCTCGCGGTGGCCGAAGTAGGCGGCGGGGTCGAGGATGACCGGGGCGCCGGCGTCGTCGGCCAGGAAGTTGCCGCTCCACAGGTCGCCGTGGAGCAGGCAGCCAGGCTCCTCCGGCAGGCCGATGAGGTCGTCCAGGCGTTCCCCCAGGCGCCCGCCCAGGCGCTCCAGTTCCGCCGTCGAGCGCCCCCGCTCCCGGGCCAGGTCCACCTGGTGGCCGAGGCGGTGGTCGCGGAAGAAGGCGGCCCAGTCGTCGCTCCACGGGTTGGGCTGGGGGGTGCCGCCGAGGTAATTGTCGTGGGGGAAGCCGAAGGCGCCATGGCGCTGGCCGTCCCCGGGCGCATCCCCCGGGCTGACGGCTGTCTGGCGGTGGAGCTCAGCGAAGCCGCGGCCGAATTCCTCCCAGAAGCCGGCCGTTCCCCCAGGATGACCCTCCGGCTGGCCGGTGGGGATCGCCTCCATGAGCAGGAAGGCGGTGTCGCCGGTGCGGCCCGGCAACGGGTCGCCGGGCACCCGCAGGGCGCCGGCTTCGGCCAGGGCCTCCAGCCCCTCGGCCTCGCGCTCGAAGACGTCCTGCGCCGCGCCTCCCGGGCCGGAGACGTCGTCGGCCTTGAGGAAGAAGCGCCGGCCGTCGGCCAGTTCCAGGAGGCGGGAGTCGTGGATGCAGCCGCCGGAGACCCCGTGGCTGGAGGCGACCCGGGCGGGCCCGCCGTGACGCTCCACGACGGCCGCCTCGACGGCGCTGGCGAGGGGGGCGGAGAGGCCGGCGGCGGCTGGTGACACGGGGCGGCTCAGGCCCCGGAGGCCGAAGCGCGGTCCGCCCCGGCGCCGCTTGCCGCGCCGGCCTCAGCTTCGCCCAGCAGGTGCTCCAGGATGTTGGCCGACCCCTCTTCGACCAGGTCCAGCACCCGGTCGAAGCCGCTGGCGCCGCCGTAGTAGGGGTCCGGGACGTCCCGGGGCGCCCCCTCCGGCAGGAAGTCGGAGAACAGCCGCAGGTCGGCCCGGGCACCGCTCGGCCGCAGCTCCTCCAGGTCGCTGAAGTTGGAGCGGTCCATGGCGACGATGAGGTGGAAGTCGTGGAAGTCGTCCACCGTCACCTGGCGGGCGCGGCTGGTGAGGTCGAAGCCGCGCTGGCTGGCGGCGCGGCGCATGCGGCTGTCCGCCGCCTCGCCGACGTGCCAGGCGCCGGTGCCCGCGGAGTCGATCTCGATCTCCCCGTCCAGGCCCCGCTCCCGGACGATGTGGCGCAGCACCCCCTCGCCGGTAGGTGAGCGGCAGATGTTGCCCAGGCAGACGAACAGAACACGGCGGGCATCCTCGCTGGCGAAGTCGGTCATCGTCTCTTTCCCGGCGCCGGTGCGCCGTCGGAAGCGGTCGGTGTGCGGTGGGCGGATAGGTTCAGGGTGAATGAGATCATGTCTGCTTCTTCTACGGCCCATGCTATCGGGTGGTTCTGGCGAGCCGCCCGCCACGCCGATGCGGCGGCCCCAGGGCGGCCACTCAAACGCCGCCGCCTCGGGAGCCGTAGGCCAGGGTGTGGGAGGACGCCCGCCCGGGCGCCCTCGCGCCGCTTGCCCCGCCCCTTCTTCATCCCCGCTCCGAGTGGACGCCAGTCCGTGTCCCGACGTCAGGAGGCCTGATGTACCATCCCCGTTCCCGCAACGCCCGCCGCCCGGGTGCCCTTTCCGCCACCCTTCTCCCCGCCCTCCTCGCGGCGTTGCTCTTCACCACTCTCCTGCCAGCCCCGGTCGCCGGCGCGGCCCAGTGGCAGCCGGTGAGTGATCGCCAAGTGCGCCATCTCCACGTCCTGCCGGACGAGCCCCCCACCCTGATCGCGGTCAGCGGCGGTGAGCTTGCGACGCTGACCCTGCCCGCCGGCGGGTGGCAGGAGATCCCGGTGCCCTTGGACGCCACAAGCGAGTTGGACGACGGCGCCGTCCTGGTGCCGGTGAACCCGGAAGTCGGCGGTCTGTGGGTCTCACCCCGGGATCCGGAACATCTCTTCGTGTCCTCTACGTATCGGTACCGCGTCGAGCGCGACGGAGAGCTGATCTTCGAGGACACGACCGGCGTCCTCATCGAGTCCCGGGACGGCGGTGAGACCTGGGAGCCGGTGGCCGGGGGACGGCAGGTCCAGAAGCTGGCCTCCGCACCCTCCCTCCCGGCTCTGCTCTACGCCGGTCTGGTGAGCCCGCGCCGCCACCCCGATCCCCCGACCCTGTCTCGTTTCGAGCCGGGGGATCGGGAGGAGGTGATCCTGGCCTTGGATTCGCCCCCGATCTCCGGGGGTGGCGAGCTGGCGGTGGACGCCGCCGACCCGGGCCTGGTCTACGCCACCTCCTCCGGCGTCGAGGGGCTGTATGTCAGCCGGGACCGGGGCGCGACCTGGAGTGAGAACGTCCCCGAAGCGCTGATTCGCGCCCTCGTCGCCCATCCCGTCCTCCCCGGCCTCGCCCTGGCGGGGACCGAGGGCGGGGCCGTGTGGCGGACCTCCGATGGCGGTGCCACCTGGCAGGAGCTGGCCGGCCCCGCCACGGCGCCGGTGACCGATCTCGACTGGGACCCGCTGGTGGCGGCCCGGGCCTACGCCGTGGCCGACGGTGTGCCGTACGCCACGGACGATGCCGGCGCCACCTGGACCGCTCTGACGGCCGGTCTGCCCGGTGGCGCCCGGGTGGCCGACCTGGTGGTCGATCCGGCGGACCCGTCGCGGCTCTTCGCCAGCTTGGAAGAGGGCGGCGTCTGGCAGCTCGACCGGTTGCTGCCGGCGGCGCCGTGCGTCCCCGACGAGACCACCCTCTGCATTGGCGAGGGCGGCCGTTTCCAGGTCCGGGTCGCCTGGCAGGACTTCGAGAACGCCGCCGGCCTGGGCCGCACGGTGCCCCTCGGCGCCGCCGACACCGGTGCCTTCTGGTTCTTCGACGAGGAGAACCTGGAGCTGGTGGTGAAGGTCCTCGACGGGGGTCCGGTCAACGGCTTCCACTGGGTGTTTTACGGCTCGTTGACCAACGTGCCCTTCACCCTGGCGGTGACCGACACCGCCACCGGCGAGGCCATCGGCTACCGCAACCCGGAACGCCGGTTTGCCAGCCGGGGCGACACCACCGCCTTCCCGGAGGGCGGCTACGGGACGATTCCCCCCGAAGGCGAGGTCACCGAGCCGGTGGTCTCCACCGTCTCCCCCTCGCCCTGCCTGCCCGGGCCGGCGACTCTCTGCCTGGCCGGTGGCCGTTACCGGGTGGAGGTGGAGTGGGCCGACTTCACCGGCGGCAGCGGCGTCGGCACCGCGGTGCCCGTCACCGACGACACCGGCCTCTTCTGGTTCTTCCGCGAGTCCAACCTGGAGCTGGCGGTGAAGGTGCTCGACGGCGTCGCCGTCAACGACCACCGCTGGGTGTTCTACGGCTCTCTGACCAGCGTCGCCTTCGACCTGCGGGTGACCGACACGGTCACCGGGCGCCAACTCCTCTACCGCAACCCGCCCCGCAACCTGGCCAGCCGCGGCGACACCACGGCCTTCCCGGCTGAGGAGTAGCCGGCGCCTCAGGGCAGCGTCAGCGGCGCCGCCTCGGGCAGCAGGACCGGGCCGCCGTCGCGCACCGCCTGCCGGAACGGCGCCACCCGGTCGGCGTAGAAGGCGTTGACCCGCTCTGCCGCCGCCGCCACCGAGCGCCGCGCCTCGGCCAGGTAGCCGAGCTGGGAGGGGGTGGGGGCGTGCCAGTCGTTGCCGACGATCCACTTCGCCTCGTCGATCCGGTCCCACGGCGTGGTGGCGGGGCGGATGCCCTGGGTGCCCGGCGGCGTCCACAGCGCTTCGATCTCCTCGCCGATGGCGCGCAGCAGCTCCTTGCCCTGGCGGCTCAAGGGGTCGTCTTCGGCGTCGCTGTCGGTGTCGGCGTCGGCGTCGCCCTCTTCCTCGGCCAGCGCCGCGGCGTGGCGGTCCAGCAGGGTCTCGACGTCGTCGCGGGTGGCGGCCAGGCGGTCGATGGCGGTGGTCACCACCTCCTGGAGCTCTCCCAGCTCCTGCATCGCCGCCAGCTTGGCGCGGCGGTCCGCCGGCGCGATGCCGAGGCGCGGGTCGGCCACCACGGTGACCGGGGCGCTGGCCTCCTCGCCCCGGAAGCGGAGGGTGAGCCGGTACTCGCCCGGGACCACCTGCGGCCCGGAGGGCTCGTACCAGCGCGGCAGGTCGCCCGGGTCGGGCTCCGCCGGGGCGTCGTGGGTCAGGTCCCAGGTCAGCCGGTTGACGCCGCGGTGGACCTCCTCCTCGAAGCTGCGGATCAGCTCGCCGTCGGCGTCGTGGATCTCGACCTTCACCTTCGGGGCCGCCTCGTCTTCCCCGTCTCCGTCCTCTCCTGCCTCGGCCTCGGCCTCGGTGCCCTCGTCGGAGGGCTCGTCCGGGCCCGACGCCTCGCCGGGCGCTTCCGCCAGCTCGCCCCGGGCGATGCCGGCCAGGGAGCGGGCGCCCTCCTCGCGGACCTCGTTGAGATCCGGCAGGCGGCGCTCCCGTTCCGCGTCGGGGTCGGGCAGGGGGAGGTCGTCGCCGGCCACGGAGAAGGTGACCAGGGCGCCGTAGGGCTCGTTGGCGCCGCGGAACTCGCCGTGGCCCGCCATGCGGGTGCCCGCGGCCTGCTGCACCCAGTACTGCTGGGCGTCGGGGACCGGGAAGAGGTGGAGCGGCTGCGCCAGGGTGGCGGCGTCGATGGAGCGCAGGGGCGCGACGTCGTCGAGGACGTAGAGGGCGCGGCCGTGGGTGCCCAGCACCAGGTCGCCCTCCCGCTGCTGGATGGCCAGGTCCATCACCGACACGGTGGGCACCCCGTGGCGCCACGGGTGCCAGGTGCCGCCGCCGTCGGTGGAGAACCACAGGCCCAGCTCGGTGCCGAGGAACAGCAACTCCGGGTCCACCGGGTCCTGGGCGATGGAGAGGGCATAGCCGCGGACCTCGGAGCTGGTCCCGCCGCCGCTCGCCCCCTGGCCGTAGCCCAGGCGCTCCCCGGGTCCGTGATCGTCGCCGCTGCCACCGGCACTGCCGCTGCCACCAGCACTGCCCTCACCGCTGCCGCTGCCGGCCAGGCGCCGCCAGGTGGCGCCGAAGTCGGTGGTCGTGTAGACGTAAGGCGTCCAGTCGGAGCGGCGGTGGTTGTCGAAGACGACGAAGGCGGTGGCGGCGTCGTGGGGGGAGGGCTCGACGTGGGGGATCCAGGTGTTCGCCGGGACGCCGGTCAGATTGCCCTCCACCGAGGTCCAGCTCTCGCCGCCGTCCCGGGTGACGTGGAGCCGCCCGTCGTCGCTGCCGGCCCACAGCACCCCCCGCTCCACCGGGCTGGCCGCCAGTGCCACGAGGGAGACGAAGTTCTCGGCGCCGGTGACGTCCAGGGTCAGGCCGCCGCTCTTACCCTGGTTCTGCCAGCGGGGATTGTCGGTGGTCAGGTCCGGGCTGATGATCTCCCAGGTCTCTCCCCGATCGCGGGAGCGGTGGACGTACTGGCTGCCGAAGTACACCGTGTCCTGGTCGAAGGGGTCCGGGGCGATGGCGGCGTTCCAGTTGAAGCGCAGCCTCTCTGTTTCCCCGCTGCCGTCGTCCTCCATCGGCGCGGCGGGGCGGATCATCTTCTGCTCGCCGGTCTCCAGGTCCCAGCGCATCAGGTAGCCCTCCTGGCTCATGGAGTAGCCGCGGTCCGGGTCGCCGGGGATCGGCACCGTGTCGAAGCCGTCGCCGAAGGAGACCTCCTGCCAGTGGAAGTTGCGGATGCCGCCGTTCTGCCGGATCTCCGCCGGCCCGGCCCAGGAGCCGTTGTCCTGCAGGCCGCCGTAGATGCGGTATGGCACCGAGTCATCGACCCGGACGTGGTAGTACTGCGCCAGCGGCAGGTTGCTGACGAAGCGCCAGGTGTGGCCGTGGTCGCGGCTCTCGTAGACGCCGCCGTCGTTGCCGTTCCATAGGTGGCGGGGGTCGGCGGGGTCGATCCACAGGGCGTGGTGGTCCGGGTGGACGGTGGAGAACGGCACCAGGATCTGCCAGGAGGCGCCACCGTCGTCGGACACCGACACCCGGGACCACAGGCTGTAGACCCGCTCCGGGTTCGCCGGGTCGACGCGCAGGTCGGCGTAGTAGAACGGCCGGTTGCCGGCGGCCGGCTCCTCGCTCCTCAGCTCCCAGGTGGCGCCGCCGTCGTCCGAGCGGTAGACGCCGTTGCTCTCCGCCTCGACGTAGGCGTACACGGTGTCCGGGCGGGAGGGGGCGAGGGCCAGGCCGACCCGCCCCAGGGGGCCTTCCGGCAGGCCGTCGGCGCCGGTCGCCTCGCGCCAGGAATCGCCGCCGTCCCGGGAGACGAAGATCCCCGACCCGGCGCCGCCGGAGCGGAAGAACCAGGGCCAGCGGCGGTGGTCCCACAGCGCCGCCACCAGGTGGCCCGGGTTGGCCGGGTCGAGCTCCAGGTCGGCGCAGCCGGTGGTCGCCCGGGCGGCTGCCGAGGTGGCGGTGAGGACCGCCTGCCAGGAGTCGCCGCCGTCGGTGGTCTTGTAGACGCCGCGCTGGCCCCCCTCGCCCCAGGTCGGCCCCATGGCGCAGGCGAAGGCGGTGTCCGGGTCGCTGGGGTGGGGGAGGACGCGGTGGACCCGCTCGCTGGTCGCCAGCCCGACGTGACGCCAGCTCTCACCGCCGTCGTCGGAGAGGTAGACCCCGTTGCCCACCGAGGCGCTGTTCCTGGGGTTGCCCTCGCCGGTGCCCACCCAGATGCGGTCAGGGTTGGCCGGCGAGATGCCGATGGAGCCGATGGAGGCCACCGGCTGGTCGTCGAACACCGGCGTCCAGGTGACGCCTGAGTCGTCCGAGCGCCAGACGCCCCCGGTGGCCGCCCCCACCCACACCCGCCCCGGCCGCCCCGGGTTCTCCGTCACCGCGGCCACCCGCCCGCTCATCGTCGCCGGCCCGATGGAGCGCGCCGCCATGCCGGCCAGCAGCGAGGGGTCGAGGGGGGCGTCGGCGGTGGCCTGCGCTGCGACGCCGAGGCTGACCACCAGGGCGAGGACGGCCGCCAGGGCAAGGGTCAGCGCGGACGCCAGGGGGGTGCGGTAGGCGGGGAGCGGGAGATGGTGCGTTGAGCGGAAGGGCATAGATCAATCTCCAGGATGGGCGTTTCAGGGCAGTGTTGCAGGCAGCGCCGCGACAGGGTCTTGGCGCAAGAATAGCCCAGGAGATAGCCGCTGGGAGCCGGAGCGGCCGCGGCAGCCCGTACCGGCTGTGGGACCCCATAAACGAAACCGCCGGAGCCTTGCGGCCCCGGCGGTCAAAAGCCCGTCCCCGTGGGGACGGGCGGGGTGGTTCTTGGGGGTGGGTCTGTTGGCGGGCCCCTTGCGGGGATTCAGGTGGGATCGATGGGGCGGGAGGGCTTGCCGAAGCAAACCGGTATTGGGCGGGTTCGCAACCTCGCGGCTGCGAAGGATTCGGTAAGGAACCTTTCCCTCTTGTGTTCAACAGGTGTAACTGTACCAGGTTGTGAAAAATTTCACAAGACCCCCGAGAGATGACTTTGCCCCGTCGTGGCGGGGGATCTCAGGAACCGCGCAAAGCCTCCATCGGAAGGATTGCCGCGCTGCGGCGGGCCGGCAGGAGGGCGGCGGTGAGGATCACGGCGAGAATCAGGGTGAGGGAGCCCGCCAAGACCAGCGGGTCCCCCGGCCCGACGCCGTAGAGAAGGCCACGCAGGCCGCGGGCGGCGAGGAGGGCCAGACCGGTCCCCGCGGCGAGGGCCGGGGCGACCGCCGCCAGCTCCCGGCGGAGGGCGCCGCGGAGGATTTCGCCGGGCTGGGCGCCCAGCGCCATGCGGATCCCCACCTCCCGGCGGCGGCGCACCGCCGCGAAGGCGACCAGGCCGTAGATCCCCAGGGAGGCGAGGAGGAGGGCCACCAGGCCGACGCCGGTGGCGAGGGCGGCGGCCACGCGCTGCGGCGTGCGGCTGACGTCGGTGACCGCCGGCAGGCCCTGGATCGGGCCCACCGCCAGGTCCGGGTCGAGGCGGCGCAGCTCGTCCACCGCCGCCCGGGCGGTGGCGGCGGCCCGGGCCTGGGAGGCGACCCCCGCGGCGACCCCGGCGGCGCCGCCCTCCGTGCCGACCGCGGCCGCCCGCACCACCAGTCGGACCTCCGGCCGGTATTGCTGCGACCAGGGCAGGTAGACCATCGGGTCGATGCTCTCGCTGAAGGTCTGGTTGGCGACGTCTTCGGCCACCCCGACCACCGTGTTCCAGGGGGCGTCCTCGTCGCCGTGGCGGAAGCGGCGGCCGATGGCGCGGGGAGGCGGCGTGCCCGGCCAGGCCGCCGCGACGAACGCCCGGCTCACCACCGCCACCCGCGGCGCTCCGGGCCGGTCCCCGTCGTCCAAGGCCCGGCCGGCGACGAGCGGCAGGCGGAGGGCGGGGAAGTACCCCGGGGTGACGAAGTTGAACTCGACCCCGAGGCCGCCAGCGGCCTCGCCATCCGCCACCGCTTCCGGGAAGGCGGAGGTGCCGTGGGAGGAGAGGTCCAGGGGGAGGTCGAGGGCGAGGGCGACGGAGTCGACGCCGGGCAGGTCGCCGGCGCGTTCGAGGAAGCGCAGGCCGAGCTCGCGGCCGGCCGCTTCGTCATAGCCCTCGCTGGCCAGGTCGATGGCGGCGGTGGCGACGCCGCGGGGTTGGAAGGTCAGCTCCGCCTGGCCGCTGGCGTGCAGCGAGCGCACCAGGAGCCCCGCGGTCATCAGCAGGAGCAGGGTGAGGGCGACCTGGAGCGAGACGAAGAGCCGGCGCAGGCGGCCGTCGGCGCTGTGGCCGCCGGCCAGCCCTCCCTCGCCCCCGGCCTTGAGGGCCGGCACCAGGCGGGGCCGGCTGGCGCGCAGCGCCGGCAGGGCGCCGGTGACCAGGCCGGCCACCAAGGCGACGGCGAGGGCGAAGGCGAAGACCCGCAGGTCCGGGGCGAGGTCGAGGGGCGGCAGGTCCAGCGGTCCCAGGGTCGGCAGCCAGGCGGCCAGGGCCCGGGTGGCGCCGACGGACAGGCCGAAGGCGAGAACGGCGCCGAGGGCGAACAACAGGCAGAGCTCGACCAGGAGCTGACGTGCCAGGCGGCCGCGGCCGGCGCCCATCGCCAGGCGCACCGCCAGCTCGCGGCGGCGGTCGGCGTTTCTGGCCAGGAACAGGCCGGAGACGTTGGCGCAGGACACCGCCACCAACACCCCGGTGAGGCCGAGGAGAACGGCGAGGAACACGCTGGCCGCGCCGCGGGTGAAGCCCGGGGCGGCGCGCAGCGGCAAGACCCGGGCGCTCTTCTGATGGTAGATCTCGGGGTACTCGGTGCCGAGGGCCGCGAACAGGCCGGCGGTGGCGGCGTTGGCGCGGTCGGCGGACCAGCCCGGGGCGAGGCGGGCGACGATCTGCAGCCAGTTGGCGGCGCGGCTGTCGGCGGCGCCCGCCGGGCCGGATGCCGCGAGCTCGTCATGGAGGGTGGGATCGACGACGGCGAGGGCGCTGGTGGGTACGTAGAGGTCGGGCCGGCGCAGCGCTTCGTGGCCGTGGAAGTTGGCGGGCGCCACGCCGACGATGGTGAACTGCCGCCGGTTGACGCGCAGCGTCCGGCCCACGGCGTCGGGGTCGCTCCCCAGCTCCCGCCGCCAGAGGCGGTGGCTGATGACGGTCACCAGGCGCGGGTCGGAGAGCGCGCCCTCGTCGGCGGTGAAGAAGCGCCCCGCCGCCGGCTCCAGGCCGAGGACGCGGAAGTAGTCGGGGGAGACCAGCATCGACGGCCGCCGGCGGGTGTCGGTGACGCCGGGGTCGCCGGCGGCTTCGGGTTGGCGCACGCTGACCGTGGTGTAGCGCACGGCGGCGACCTCGGAGAAGGCGTCGAGGCCGGCCAGGTCGCCGACCTCCGGCCAGGTCAGGCTGTCGAAGCCCCGGCCCTGGTAGCTGCGGCCGATCTCCACCACCCGGTCCGGCTCGGCGACCCCGGCCACCGGCCTCAACAAGAGGTGGTCGATGAGGCAGAAGACCACCGAGGCCGCCGCCAGGCCGAGGCCCAGGGTGGCGACCACGGTGATGGCGTAGAGGGGGCGCCGGGCGAGACTGCGGCGGGCGAAGCGGAGGTCGAGGAGGAGGTCGCGCATGGGGTCACCGGGAAGAGGTGGGATCGGGGAGAGGCGGCGGCACGGGGCAAGCGGGCAGTCAGCAGCGAGACGTTTGCTCGGCTCGTTGAGTGCTACGGGCACGGCGGTGAGGCGTTAACAGCTATCCTGCTGCCCGGGCGCAGCCCACCTGCCCCCACCGAACCTTCCGCGCTACTATTCGTAGCAGAAGGTCGAGCGCCTCCGGCCGTGGCCGGTGAGCTGCGCTCATCCGCTTCGCCCACCCGCCCTTCCCGACCACGAGGTGCTCCGCCATGCCCGTCCCCGACGTCCCGAGCCGCAACCCGCGCCGCTTTCTCGGCTTCGCCGCCGCCCTGCTTGTCCTCCTCCTTTGGCCCGCCGCCTCGCCGGCGGACGCCGGCGGGGACACCACGGCGGCCGAGTACCGCACCCCCGACGCGACCCTCACCGCCCTGATCGACGCGCCCCCCACCCCGGGCACCTCGGTCGGTCCCCGGGGCGAGTGGATCGCCCTGCTGGAGCGGCCCAGCCTGCCGCCCATCTCGGAGCTGTCGGGCCGCGAGCTGCGCCTGGCCGGCCAGCGCATCGACCCGGCCGTGTCCGGGCCGAGCCGCAGCCGGCCGCTGTCCGGCCTCAGCCTGCTGAAGGTCGCCGACGGCTCCCGGCGGGAGATCACCGGCCTGCCCGCCGAGCCGCGCCTGGGCGACGTCACCTGGTCGTCGGACGGCTCCCACATGGCCTTCACCCACACCACGGATGAGCGCATCGAGCTGTGGGTGGCGGAGCGCGACAGCGGCGAGGCCCGCCGCCTGGCCGACGTCGCCCTGAACCAGGTCGGCCGTTACGAGCCCACCTGGCTGCCCGACGGCTCCGGCCTGGTGGTGGCGCTGGTGCCGGCGGACCGCGGCGCCGAGCCGCAGTCGGCCACGGTCCCCGCCGGCCCGGTGATCCAGCAGAACCTGGGGCGCACGGCGCCGGCCCGCACCTACCAGGATCTCCTGGAGGACTCCTACGACGAGGCGCTCTTTGAGCACTACATGGGCGCCCGCGTCGCCCGGGTGTCGCTGGATGGTGAAGTCACGCGCATGGGCGAGGCCGGCCTGATCTGGGACTTCGACGTCTCCCCCGACGGGCGCTTCCTGCTGGTCGAGCAGATCCACCGTCCCTTCTCCTACCTGGTGCCGGCCTTCCGGTTCCCGCGCCGCACCGAGGTGTGGGACATGGCCGGCGAGACGGTGAAGGTGCTGGCCGACGTGCCGCTCCAGGACGAGGTGAGCATGGCGTTCAGCAGCACTACCGAGGGCCCCCGCAACTTCCAGTGGCGCTCCGATGAGCCCGCCACCGCCGTCTGGGTGGAGGCGCTGGACGGCGGCGACGCCAACCGCGACGTGGAGGAGCGGGACCGGTTGTTCCAGCTCGCCGCCCCGTTCACCGGCGAGCCCGAGGCCCTGGCCACCTTCGGCCTGCGCTTCGGCGGCGTCGAGTGGGGCCGCGACGACCTGGCCCTGGCCTACACCTGGTGGTGGAGCGACCGCACCGCCAAGGTGTGGCGCCTGCGCCCGGGGGTGGAGGGCAGCGAGCCGGAGCTGCTGCTGGAGCGCAGCTTCGAGGACCGCTACAACGACCCCGGCAACCCGGTGACCCGCGTCGATGACTCCGGCCACCGGGTGCTCCTGGCCGAGGGCGACTCGGTGTTTATGATCGGCGAGGGCGCCTCCGACGAGGGCAACCGCCCGTTCCTCGACGTCTGGGACCTGGAGAGCGGCGAGAAGACCCGCCTCTTCCGCTCCGAGGCTCCGTTCTACGAGCGCCCGCTGACCGTCCTGGATGCCGCCAGCCGCACCGTACTCACCCTCCGCGAGGCGGTGGACGTGGTGCCCCAGATGTTCGTGCGTAGCCTGGCCGACCAGGCCGGCGCGTCCGCCGACGAGCCGCGCCAGCTCACCGACTTCCCCCACCCGTCGCCCCAGCTCGAGGGGATCTCCAAGGAGCTGATCCGCTACAAGCGGGCCGACGGCGTGGACCTGAACGGCACCCTCTACCTGCCGGCGGGCTACGACGCCGAGGCCGACGGGCCGCTGCCCCTGGTCCTGTGGGCCTACCCCCAGGAGTTCAAGAGCGCCGACGCCGCCGGCCAGATCACCGACTCGCCGTACCGCTTCGCCCGGGTGGGCTGGTGGTCGCCGCTGCTCTGGCTGACCCAGGGCTACGCGGTGCTGGACGACCCCACCCTGCCGATCATCGGCGAGGGGGACGAGGAGCCCAACGACACCTACGTCGATCAACTCGTCGCCGGTGCCCAGGCGGCGGTGGACGCGGTGGTGGCGCGGGGGGTGGCGGACCCGGAGCGGGTGGCCATCGGCGGCCACTCCTACGGCGCCTTCATGACCGCCAACCTGCTGGCCCACTCCGACATCTTCGCCGCCGGCATCGCCCGGAGCGGCGCCTACAACCGCACCCTCACGCCGTTCGGCTTCCAGGCCGAGGAGCGCTCCCTGTGGGACGCCCCGGAGGTCTACTTCGCCATGTCGCCGTTCATGCACGCCGAGAAGGTCAACGAGCCGATCCTGCTGATCCACGGCGACTCGGACAACAACTCCGGCACCTTCCCGATGCAGAGCGAGCGCTACTACAACGCCCTGAAGGGCCACGGCGCCACCGCCCGCCTGGTGATGCTGCCCCACGAAAGCCACGGCTACCGCGCCCGGGAGTCGGTGCTGCACATGCTGTGGGAGAGCGGCCGCTGGTTGGACGACTACGTGAAGAACCGGCAGGTGGGTGAGGAGCCGGCGGAGGGGGAGGCGGGCGCCGCCTCCGGCGCGCTCTAGCCCGGACTTCTCACCAGGCATCTGCTGCGAGTCCGAATCTGCCCGCGTCTGCTGCGTTGCAGGCCGATCGCCGTCCTCGACGTACTCACGGTACGCCTGCGGGGTCGACTCGGCCTGCGCCTTACATCCACGGGCACCTTCGGCCTCTCGCGACGATCCCTGGTGAGAAGTCCGGGCCTAGCCTCGTCAGCTAGCCCCGGTCCGACCAGTCGCCGGCGAGGCAGCTTTCGGCCAGCACCGAGTCGCCGCCGCCGAAGATGAGGGCGGCGGCCAGGGTGTCGGCGTCGCTGCCGGCGAGCCGCGGGTGGCCCAGGTCGGCGGTGACGAAGTCGGCCCAGGCGCCGGCCTCGATGCGGCCGGCGTCGATGCCCAGGGACGACGCGCCGCCGGTGGTGGCGGTCGCCAGCAGGCCGGGGGCGACCTCGCCCTCGCCGTGGCCGCGGCCCGCCCGCAGGACACCCCGGCGCTGCGCCGCCAGGCGCTGGCCGTACTCCAGCCAGCGGGCT
>Ga0102947_1000227_pt1 | contig 20590 bp, 20 predicted proteins | sample SalPon2A_A_D2_MG_FD_78210 | JGI IMG/M metagenome (GOLD analysis project Ga0102947, IMG submission 78210) | Soil microbial communities from South San Francisco under conditions of wetland restoration - Salt Pond MetaG R2A_A_D2_MG | ecosystem: Environmental > Terrestrial > Soil > Wetlands | place... | reverse complement strand
AAGCCGTCAAAGTCCGCCAGCAAGCTGAGCGCGAGTACGTCTTTCACAAAAACCATGGACTCAAAAAACCCCGGGTTAAGCGGCCGGAAAATATGTCGTAAAAAGTGACATAACGGTCTTGACACTATAACCATGTGGTAGTAATATCGTAGTCTCCATAACACATATACAGGACTAAGACATGAACAACCCTTCTTTTTTCGACCTTGAGGACCCGGCAGAATTCGGCTCATCCTCACCTGACGTGGCCGGTGAACCTGACCGCGACCTCGACGAATACATAGCGAACGCCGCCATCAACGCCGCTCCCCGCGACACCGTTGAGGGCGAGTATGTGGAGGACTGCAAAAAGTGCAGGGGCTCTGGGCGCTTCATCTCTTACTCAGGCCGCGATTGTGGCCAGTGCTTTGCCTGCAACGGCAAGGGCACGAAGTCTTACAAAACATCGCCCGAAACCCGTGCCCACAACCGCAGAGCGGCGAGGGCCACTCGTGCGGACAAAAAACGCCAGTTGGCTGAGCAATTCATGCAAAGCCCACACACTGCTGATATTTACCTGTTCTTGGAGGCAAACGCCAGCTGGTCATCTTTTTGTGCCGACCTGCTGGTTTCCGGTATCAAATACGGTTCACTCACTGAGCGCCAAGAGGGGGCCATCAGGGGCATGATGGCGAAGATGGCTGCCAAGGCCCGGGCTGAGAAAAAAGACGCCCCTGTGGCCGATTTAAGCCGTCTGGTGGCACTTTTTGACAAGGCCCGTGAGAAGGGCCTCAAGTCGCCCAAAATCCTGCTGGCCAAGTACAGAATTACACGGGCCAAAGACAGCTCAAAAAACGCAGGGTACCTGTACATCAAGATCGACGGCGAGTACGCCGGTAAAGTCAGCCCGGAGGGTGTGTGCACCGGGCGAGGCCTGAGCGCCGAGGTGGTGGCTGACCTGCAAGACGTGGTCGACTACCTTGGTGACACCGCCAAGGCTCACGGTCACACACACAAAAACTGCTGTTTTTGTGCTAAGGGCTTGGACACAAAGGCGTCTCAGTTTGCCGGGTACGGACCGGTCTGTGCCGAGAAGTACGGGCTGGAGTGGGCTACACCCAGTGATGAGGAGTGGGCAGCGTTCAAGGCCGCCCATGCGGTGTCAGCATAAAGGCAGGAATCAGGTAGTGCAGAGTGATTACTCTGCACTACCTGTATTTGTCTTTGTACTTTTCGACCCAGTCTTGCTGCTGGGTTTCGAATTCGCTACCGACTTTTTCGAGCCTCTTGCGTGCGTCCCGTAGACGCTGTAAGGCCTGTCTGGCGGCAATAGCTTGTTTATTTCGGCTCTGCTTAACTGCTTTTGAGGCATCTTTAAATCCTTTTGATCGTCTAAAGTTTCGATAGTCGTTAACTATCTTGGTGTATCTGGTTTCCCACTCACCGATTTTACCATCATAGTCGCTGTTGTGTATATACACACCATCAGCATAGGTCTCAAAGACGTTGGCGTCAGGACCAAAAACCTTGTCTATGGCCGCCTTGGCCACATCAAAATCAATGCTGCTTGCATTGCCATCATCGTCGTATTTGGGCGTTATGTGATAGACCTGCCCGTTTGGCACCTGCTCTGTGATGACCTCAAAACCATCAGGTAACGCCGCTGAAAATTCACTTAACAACGTGTCATCGGATAGCCCCTTGCCAGAGATGTTGCGGGTGAAAACAGATTGTGTAGGTATCGTATTTTCTGTGGGGTTGGCCAAAAATGTGCTGGCAGCCATTGCATCCTGTTTCCATGCCTTGCCCAGTGTGGCCAAAAATGCACCCTGTTCTGCTTCGTCCATGCCCTGCAGGGGCACGCGCATATTGGGAGCCGCCACGTTGTTATACGTGCCAGCATACGCGAACGGGTGGGCAAGTGCCGGGCTTTGCATCCTGCTTACCTTGCCACCAGACAACTGCTTTTGCTTCGCCACGACAGCCCGGGCAAGATCATTGACCGCTGAAGACTTACTGCGCCAAGCCGATTGCAACGCACGGGCGAAAGTTTGTTGGTACAGCTTGACCGCTTTATTGTCACCAGCGGCTTTGGCCTTTCCAACCAGATCCACTGCCTCTTTTTGTATCGCCGAATAAGGCGACCCTATCTCTACCGTCGCCTTCAGTGATTTACGATAATTTTCAAGCGTGCCAGACAAGGCCAGTGGTAGACGTGGGTCTTTTAACATCTCCCTTGTAATGACCGTGTCGTTTGGTCCCATGACACCTGCGTCTTTTAGCAGTGTTATAATGCCTTCGTTTTTTCTGTCACCCGTTTCATTGACCAGCGCCGCAAAATAATCGTCGGAGGGCCGGTCATTGTCAGCCTTACCCTGATTACGCGCCCGCTCTTCTACCCAGCCAAGTGCTTGCATTTGCCAGCTTTCATATGGATCGGCACCTTCATCAAGTGAGCGATTCAGGGTATCGCGATGGTTGATAAAGTACTTTGATAACACACCATATAAAATTGGGTTTGACGCAATGTCTTCACCCGATATCCCGAAAGACGCCGCGACCTGCCGGTCATTTGTGCTGAGCTGTGGTTTATTTTCAAGGCCCAGTAATCGTTGCATGGTGCCGCCAAAACTACCGGTTTTAAGACCTTCAAGGCCACCCTCTCTGAGTGCATCAGTGACTGGCTTTTCACTCGTCAGGTCAACGTCGATAGGCATGCCAGCGGTGTCTTGCCCGTAGGCACCCACGGCCCGGCGCAAGTTGTCATACGGGTTGGCCAGCATGGACGTACCGGCCACCATTGAGATAAACTGCTTGATTTCATCATCGGTGAGATCCGGCATGATTTTGCGAAAATTCTCAGCCGATATCTCATACCAGTAGCGTGCCCGGTCTGGTAGCGCGACGGCTTCATTCCAGAAGTCTGCCGGTTTGGGCTTCATGCCAAGCTTGGTAACCAAGTCTCGAGCAGGGGTGCCTTCAAATTTTTGGTCAATGTAGTCGATGGCGTCGTCCCATTGCGCGTCGATCTGAGCCTGAGTCACCGGCGCAGCATTGCCCGATGTTTTGTCCAAATCAAGCTCGGAGTAAGGCTTCCCGGATATGTGTGTTTTTGGCTTACCGGGTTCGACTTTGCGCACTTCGCGCACACCCTCCGGCACCAGATCCTGCAAGGTGTCGAGTGTTACACGTTTAACCTTCAGGCTATTGTCAGGTATGTTGTCTCGAGACGATCCCGTTTTCTCTACTGACTCGCTGACTATCGGAAACATGGCACCCCTCGGGCCCGGCATATACAGCGGTTCTGTTTCGCTTGTAATAACATCACCGTGAGTAATGTCTGGGGCATCTCTGCCATGCTTTTCCTTTATGTGGCGGTTGAAGTCTTTATCGGCCTGTTCACTCAGACCGGATTCACCGAACCGGTCCATGCCACCCTTGATAACTGGCAGGGTTAAATCTTCACCCGTACCAAATGAATAATTTTCAGGTTCTAGGCGCTGCGTACCTGTCATACGTAACCGGTTTTCAGTTTCCTTTGACGTCAGTTCTCCAGTTTTTGCCCGATAGGTATCGTAGGCGTTGATATCCTTTTTAGGGTAAGTGCTGACAATGAGTTCATTCAGCTCCGTAGCTAGTGGGTTTTTTGCGAGAGACTTAACAGGTAAGCCCAAGCTCTCCAGCAGGCGCATTTTCTCTTGGGGAATGCGTCGCCGCTTCTCGTATAACGAATCTCTTTCTTTCGCCAGAGCGCGATATTGTTTGTCTTTGGACTGCAGGAGTGCTTCCAAGCGTGGCACCTCATTTGTGACGTAATCGCTCGCTGTGCCTTCAGCGACTCGTGATTTGAAATCGTTCAACCTGTACTCAATGGTTTGTATGTGGCTTATCACTTGACGCAACCGCGTAATCCGTTCTGCGTGCGCCGCAACGAGGTCCTTTTCGCGTTTTTCCAAGTTGAGGATATCAGCTTGTGCTGTCTTGCGTTGATCAGGGGTGAGGTCGCTTTTTTCTCTCGCCGCATTCAGCGTCTTGCGTACGGTGGATGGCTTTGTGCTGTACCCAGCAAACTTGCCCGGAGCGGCACCGCCTTGGAAACCTTCCTCATTTTGAACATAGTGATTAAGTTCATGTGCAACAACTTCTAAAAATCTTTGCCTTTGCGTCGGATTGCTGTATTCACCATTCGTGACAATACCCAGTTCATTTTTATCGCTATTCATATACCCGCTGACATAGTCAGAGTCCTGCGTCGGAGAAATGCGGATATTGAGTGTTATGTTTTCAGCTTCGGGGTACGCCTTGAAAAGGGTATCGTGTTTGATAACGTCTCCCAGCCTGAAGTCACCGGATTTGCCCATTTCCACGTCCGGGTTTGGTACAAAATCGATGTCGGTGTCGGCAATTTCAAACGACCATTTTCCGTCAAACAGCTGTCGCCAGCCGGTGGCTTTTAGCACAGTCTCAGGGTCGGTGCCGTCGGCCAGCATTTTCTCAGCCGTGGCTTTTGAGGAGCGCCACGTCGTATCGTCGTCACTGGTGACAAGATTACCCTCGTCGCCTTGTAGTCGTCGCTCGGCCACCTCACCTGCAAAAATGCGCGACACACCTGCGTCCTTGGCCGGTGCGGCTTGTTCTCCCACAGGGGCTACCTCACCCCCGGTGAGTGGCTGGAGTCCCCCTGAGGGCCGATTTTGAGGCACTACAGGGCCGTCTACTGCCATTTCCGGGTGAGGGCCAAGCGATTCGGGGAATATGGCGTTTAACCAGCCCTGCACCTCGTCTTTGCTGGGCGGATCTGGTAAGTCATTACGGGCTGACACGGCACCTGCGACAACAGACGGCCCTGTGGCTGCGCTCATTTCATTGGCCGCGCCAACCGCGATATCTGTACCAGAGGTTTCCCGCCCGACAGTGGCCAAGTCCGTCAGTGCCCCCATCGGTGCCTCCAGCCCCTCTGTGGCGACCTCTGTGCCCACACCAAGCATCTTTTTAAATAGCCCGCTACCGTGCTTGAAAAGTGCGTCTACTCCAAACTTGTCCAGTATGCCCACACCGCCGCCAAACGTCAGCGCGGCCCTCATTGCATCGTCGTGAGAGTAGCCCTCATCAAGTAACTCAAAATACTTGCCGCCCATTTCTTGTGTAACGTTGTAAATCAGCCCGGTCGGGGTGAAGTTAAACAACAGCTCGGAACCTTCCTCGCCCAGCGTGTTACCGAGAAACTGCCCTGTCAGGTTCTCCGGGTGGTATGTAAATTCACCATCCTGATTGGAAAACAAGGGATCTGAGTAATCAGGGAATTTTGCCTCCCCGCTTTGTTGGCGTGATCGCCCACTCAGCATAAGGGCCTTTGAGTCTTCGCTGGCACCAAATGCATTGGCCAGTGCGCCAGCTGAGTAGTCAATGCCTGCAGCGGCATTGTAGGGCAAGCGAAAAGTTGCGTTAAGGAAGTTGGCAACGGGGGGAAGTATTAACTGTTTCTATGTTTTCTCTTGGTGCCAGCGGGGAAACGGACTCCATGCGAGGGCCAACCGGCACATACCCATTTGTTACCGGGACGATGCCCGCACTCATGGCATCGGCAAGCGTTTTCGGTGCAAACGGCTCAGCCATTATTGGCCCATCCCGCTCAACATTTGTTTAAGCTCATCAGCCAGTTCAGGGTCATCTTCCTCCACCGTGGCAATCATGCGCATAGCGACGTTTGGCGCACGGCTTGCAGGTAGTTCAGTGGCTTTAGCCAGCCACCGTGTAACGCCCGGGTGAGTTAGTGCTCTACCCAGCCCCTTGGCCGTTGCCAGCCCTCCAACCAAAACCAGCATGGCTGTTGGGTCAGCAGTTAGTACACTGGTTACACCTGCGGCACCGATAGCCAAACCACCACCTGCACCGGCTGAGCCAGAAGGATTGATGCCGCGACGGGATTTTTCTTTCAGCGCACCCAGAGTGTCAACCAAGTGGTTAATGTCGCGCTGATGTGGACCGGAAAACATAATGTCTTTAGCGCCTGTGCTTAACCGGTCCCAGTTGGTCATGAACGTTTGAAACGAAAAGTCGTTACCTGCAGCGTCCAGCTGATTGCCAGACGTGGCTCGACCAAGGCGCTGAAAAACGGTTGCCACCATACTTCGCCATTCAACAGGGTCGAGCGCCTCCTTTAAGGCCCGCAATTGTTGGGTGCCGCGCTTACTACCAGACTCAATGGCTTTGTAGATCACCTCGGCGTCCTGCTTTTTATACAGCGGCTCTAACTGGTCGTCTAGGCGCGTACGGTGTTGCCGCCAAAACGCATTGGCTGCGTTATATGCCTGTTCCGCCTCAGGGCCAGCACGTTCTGCAGTGCCCTTGATATCGTCAGACAGGGCGCTGTACAGGCGGCGCATTTCTGCTTGAGGCAAGTCAGGGTTAATCGTCGGGTTACCGATAATGCGGCCTACCTTTGACCGCAGCCCCCTGATGGCCGAGTAGGGCAAGTCTTTAAGTGTATCGACGACATTACCATTGGCGTCCAGTATGTTTAAATCGGACAGCAGATTGTCATAGACACCCTGCAGGTTTGGGTTGTTGAGGGATCCGCTCACTGCTGGCGCGTCTGGGTCAATGCGAATCATATCTTCCAGCACACCCATGGTATTGTCCAGATTAACAGGTGTCTCGGGCGGAATGTATGCGTCCAGCTGGTCGTATAGCTCATTGGCCGTGGCACCTGCGCGGGCATTGTAATTCTCAATTCCGGTGCGCACAGCAGTACCAGTAGTAACTGGGTCACCGGTGGCACCACCCGGGCCAGCAATGTCATTCGCCAGCCCCTCTACCCTTGCTTGTGACTCGTCAATTGTGCGCGTGCGTGCATTGTCCACGTCACGCCCGGTAAATGGTGTTCTGTCGACTGCTTGCGTTATGCTCTGGCCAATCCCGTCTTCAGCAGCATTGTCGACACTCGGGGTAATGCTGTTGTACTCAAGGTTGTGAATGTTATCGCGCATTTGCCGACCCGCTTCAGGGCCACCCCGCGCTGTAAGGCGAGTCGTCCCACCAAGCGTCGCACCGGCCAAACCCGGTCCAAGTGAACCTGCTATTTCTGCCAGCGTCTGGCCACCCGGTCCAGCCCCGGCAGCTTCTGCCCCGGCCCTACCTACACCCCCTGCAGCTGCTGAGCCCAACTCGGCCGCTGCAAATCGCCCCGGCGCAGCTTGGGCGGCCGCCTCGATGGCTGCTGGTATATACCGGCCACCTTTAATACCTGCGGCCAGAATTCCACTCGCAGGTAATACACTTTCGCCCACTACCTGAGAGCCTGTGCGAAACGCCTGTTCAAGCGTTGAATCAGGCTCGGTATCCATAACCTCACGAGCGCCCAGCGCTTTTAAAAGACTGGCGATATTTTCAGAGCCAATGGGTGAGTGCCCACCTTCCATGCCTAGCATTTTGTTGCCCGACCAGTGAAGGAAGTCGCCGGGGGCACCTGCAAGGTTAGCAACGCCCTGATAAAATCCGCCCAGAGCTTGCCCACCAACACCCACATCGTCGCGCTCCAGCCTGTCGGCCACAGTGTCAACCACAGGCGCAGATTGCCACCCCCGTGTCTGAGGTGTGGCGGTAGGTGGTTGTTCTTCAACCACAGGCGCGTCTTGCCAACCCATTATTAGCCTCCACCTTTTTCAGGTTTGAGTCGTTTAACACCGTCAGGGCCAATAAAGTAAGTACCCGGCGGTACTATTGTGTCATCCTCGTACTCGGCATCAGAAGTGATTCTTGGAACGGTACCTTGCTCGTTCACAGCACTTGACGGGCCGGTAGGCGACGTCCCACCGGACGATTCAATGGAGTCACTAACCCACTGAGGTACGTTGCCGTCATAAATAGACATCAAGCTCAAGTCCATAAAGCTTTCAAGCTTATCCATTTTGTCGCGCACCTGCACACCGGTGTCAGCAGCAGACGGCATGAAGCGTTCAGAAATCCTGACAACTTCGTCCTCAGGCACAGCAGCCCCAGACTCGGCCCGGAGCTTGGCTTCAACTACATCTTTCATCAGCCGGTTTAAATTCCGACCTTCAGTCCACGGCATACCGTCAAAGCCCATCAGCTTACCAGCTTGCATGGTGAGCACGGGGCTGATCTGGTAGTCGCCGTTTTCGTCAAACAACATCGCCCTGATTTGCGGGATCTGTTTTTTAGCGCCCACGACCAGCGCCGTTTTAGCACCCTCCGTGGCAGTGGCTGTACCGCTGCCCGGAATTGGTTTCACGCCAAGCCCGGGATCGTTGGGGTCAACCAACATCATCCCGGTTGGAATTTTGTATGGAGGAGCGCCACCGACTGTGGTGTTAACCGTTACACCTGAACTGTTACCTCTTATGAACTCGTTGTATTCGGGTGTTCCGGGTACAAGCCCCATGGCCTCTGCGTTTTTCATCGCAGACGTCCTGCCTGCATTATTGGCTGACTGGTACGAGCTGTAGGCAGAGGCATTGTTTTGCCCGATTTCAGACTGGAGCTTATCGGATATCAATAAATCCTGACCATGTTTTTCAGGGGCACTCATGTGCGTCATGTCGCCAAAAACCTGATCATACCCTTGCCCAAAATTGTTGTGGGTTTTCGGTGTGGCTGTGTAACGGTTACTCAGGGCGAGCGCCTTGGCGACATTAAGGTCGCGACGCTGGGCATCCGTGAGTTGGTCATTTGCCAACTGCTGATCAAAGTAACTGGCCAGCCCCTGATTGCCCTGATACTGCTGCATTTCAGTCCGCGCTTGGGCATCGTTGTATGCGTTACGTTTTGACTGACCCATCCACGAGGCGTAATTGCTCGCAGCGTTGGTGAGCGAATCGCTTAGTACACCGAGGTCACTTGGTGTGGTGCTTACTACTGCTGGCATTAGTACCTCCCGCCGGGCCCGGGACCGCCAAAACCGCCGCCACCTGAACCGCCCCCTTGAGGACCGGCGTTGCGTGAGTTAGCTTTGCGCATCTGATCTTGCAGGGTGTCCCAGTCAAGGTTTTCAGTCCACCTCGGTGCCCACGCCCCTTCGGGTAGTGCCTCGATACCATCATTGGCAACCCACCCATAAGCTCCCCCGTAAGGGGAATCTTGCTGCAGGCCATGCGCTCTGTACAGCTCATTTTGACCTGCCGTGTCAGCTGCGTAGAGCTTGTCTAAAAAGTTGTTGTAATCACTAACAGGGGACAGTAACAGGTCGTTGCCGTTAAAGTTGCCTTCCGTCCATTGCTGGTAAGTCGGTACGGCTTCAGGCCCACCACCGCGAGTACCAAGGTAATCACGCCAACCTTGCTCATTGACCGGTCGGGCCCCGGGCACCGCAGGTTGAACGGGCTGTGCTGCAGCAGGCGGCAGACCACCACCCAGCGTATCGGCTCTGCGCCCATCCGTCGGTTGCATGTAGGGGTCTTCGATACCTTTGTCACCACCACGCCCTATAAAGCGCTGAGGTGGCTGTTGTTGCTGTTGCGCGTACATCTGTGCGATGCCCGCTAAAGAGTTGTCAGTAGGTAACATTAGTAAGTTCTCCTGTAGGGGTCGGAATATTTATCAACCCAGTATTCAGATGTACCGGGACCATTTATGCCTTGCGCGGCGGAATAATTACCGTAAGCATTGGCCAATCCGCCTACCAGCTCAAGCATGCCGGTGTTTGGATCAATTGTCTGACGGTAATCGGGTGGTAAAGCCAAACCGGGACCCAGCCACCGATTACGGTTGAGCTGTGATTGCGCCCGGCCAGCCGCAGCGCTAAGGCCGAGGCTCATGTCCTGATTAGCCAATCGTTCTCGCGCATTGGCCGTGTTGCGGTAACCTTGGGCAAACAGGCCGCTGGCCCTGCCTTGGGAAACCAGCTCGCCGTATTTTTCCATCTCTCTGGCGAGATCTGTGCCGTAAGCGCCCAGCGCTGCTGCCGCAGACGAGGTATCTGCGGCCTTATCCAGCGCCTTGCCCACCGCAGCTTTGCCGGCAGTGCGAATAGCACCGCGCCCGGCACCGCCCAGTGTACCTGTGATTTTAGCCCCCTTGACGGCCTTGCTCACTCTACCAGACCGTTTTTGTTTGGCGTCTTCAAGCTTTGCTTTTTTAGTTTCGACCCCAAAGTCGCCCAACGCTTTGGCAAACCGGTCTCGGGCATCCTGCTCCTCATCCCCGGCTTTTTGCAACAACTGGAAGCCCTCGTCGCGCCCTTCATGGCCTCGTTGTCGCGCTGCGATTTCATCGAGCTGTTGCTGCGAACGAGCGGCGTCATTGGCCATCTGCTCATTGAGCTGTGCTTGCCTCTCAGCCTTAAGGCGCATGTTGTTGATGCGCTCGGCCTCGCGCTGAGCCTTGGCCTGCTTGCGTGCAGCAAGGTAGTTGGACCCAGCACCGAGGGCTGCGGCAATCGCAAACCCGGCGAAAGGGCCAAACGGCATGCTTGGAAGTGCTAGGGTGTAATCAATAATCTCTATCATAACGTTAGTACCCGAAAGGTGTTGAGCGCGTACTGGTTACAGGCTGCTGTACAGCTTGCCTGTTACCGGCCGCACCAATCTGATTAGTCAGACCTGCAAAAGTGTTATCCATATCACGCATGTAGCTGGCCGTACCTCTTAAACCAGACAAGGCGCTCCTGCCCTGTGCACCAAGCTGATTACCAGTTACCGCACCAGAAGCGGCCATGGTGGACAGTGACGTACGTAACGCTTCATCCTGTGCTTTGAGTTGGTCAGCCTGACCTTGGGCGTAAATCTCGGCCTGTCCCAACCCAAGGCCCATTTTTTCGGCCAATTCGGCGTTCTTGTCGACCTCGGTGGACCCACCCACGTTACCGGCACGCGCCAGTGCAAACCGGGTATTACGTGACGCATCCTGCTCAAGCTCTTCAAGGCGGCCGCGATTAAGCTCCATGGATTCTTGTCGCAGCTGATTATAGATTGGCGAACGTGCGCCAAACAATTCTTTTATTTTGGCTAAAGAGTCCTCGACGTTTTTCTTGCGTATATCGTCTTGGCGTTTTTGGTAGTCGAATATAGCCTTGGAAAGCTCATACGACTTTTGCATGTGCCTAAGTTGTTCCGGCCAATGATCCGGCGGCGGTGGTGGTGCTACTAATGGCATAGTTACAAAACTCCTAACTGGGTGTAATACAAAGTCAACGCTCTTATACGTAACTTGGTATTACCATTATAAGTTATCCTCGGTGCAATTTCAGTACTTAGTATTTCAACAGGTGTCAATTGTCTGGATCGTGTATTCTCTGGCATTTCGACTGCAGGCGATCGGTCGCTCCAGTCATTTGCGTTATACGAAAATGACAACGAGGGGCTGCCTCCCTCACTAAGCATATCAACACCTTGAAACTGTTTCCATTTACCGATACCACCCATGGACTGGAAGCTCCAGTCTATGCTGACAGGGATTGGGCCAAGATAGTCCGCACCGATGTCCGGGTTGGCCTTAGTGACGACGTTGGAATAGGCACGTACGTAAAACTTGTTATTGAGGTTGGCGAAATAGCGCGGATAAAAATACAAGGTGTAATACGACCATGCCTTGACTTTCGAATTACGAGACCATGTCCATACCCAAATCTTGTTACCAAGGCAGCACCAGTACTGAGAGCGTTCTGAGTTTAACTCGGCAAACGGTTTGTCTGCAGGATAAAATTTAACCTCGGCTGAAACAGGTCGGTCAACAGGCGTACCCACATCAGTGTCTTGCAAATTAACGGTGTTAATTTGCTGACCCACAGATCGGAAACCTGAGGGAGACAGGAATACCAAGTCCGTACCGACGTTAACTACCGTACGTGAAAAAGTGGTACCTATATCCCCAATAATTTGCTTGAGTGCATTGCGTTGCGGATCTGGATCAACCGCCCAGTGTTGCATGTGGTCTTCAAATAATACCACCAGCCCGTCATCAAACTTGCCCAGCGCCTTGGCCACGTCAGATCCGGTGGCCTGTACGCCAACAGGCAGGAATCCGGCGTCTTCCTCGGTGTGCCAGTCAAAAGGATCGCCGGTAGCGCAAAACTTGACCTGATCAGCTGCTCGCATGTCGTCTTGATTAGCAAAACTAACATCATATTTCAGGTGAGAACCAAGTGCATAGACTTTCGACTGATGGACGATAACCTCCGGGCTGTTGGGGCATGCCGGGTCCAGAATTCGGGTATTTTTACGAACCCACGTCACGTCACCATCTTGGAAGCGCGACCCGTGAGCCAGCTTGGAACTCCAGTTGGGTTCGCTCACCCCGGTGCGCACCCAGCGGAACTCACCCACCCAGATGTCGGTGACCGAATCTACGGGTGACTCAAAACACAAGGCAAAGTCATTGGCAAACATGTCGTCTCTGTCAACAGGGTAACTAATGTCGTACCATCGGTCAGCTGCCCAGTTTCTGGCCGATACGGCCTTCCACACAATCTCACCGTCATTAATAAAGTCCCCAATTTTGGCCGTATCAAAGTCAGACAATGGCGTATCTTCGCTGCCGCTTTTTGACTCCCCCGGCTCGATGTTGGTGGCCCAAAAGGCGACCCATTCTTTTTTACCATCAGTCGCTTTGGTGTTAGTTACCATATAAACACCACCAATATCGTTAACTGCGTTATTGGTGTAGGTCGGCGCTGTAGTAGCTGCCCTTACATTAAGTGGGACTCTGGTCCACTGCAGGTTATTGTCATATACAACACTCCCTGTCCAAGTTGGCTCCACTGAACCACTTTGTCCACGAGTTATGGGTAGCGCCTCGAAGTAAGCCCCCATGCGGATTATCCTGTTGACATCATCCACTGTGTTGGTCGGTAGTATGCGCGTACCGCCGGGGTTAAGGCCATCAAAGTCATACTCAGACTCCCATACATTTTCAACGGGTGCAATGTAATAGTGCCAATTACGTAATACGCCCGGCAGCTTGGTAGCGTCCAGCTTAACATTGGTTTCAACTGCTAAGTAAATGCCACCAAGGTACACACCCGAATACAAAATTTCCGTGATGTCTGAGTGGTTATGCTGTAAATCAAGTTGCCATAGCTCAGTGCCGTCTGCCGGTTGTGGTAATAAGGTTGAAGGGGGTGTAGCCGCGCCAGACCCGGTGGTCCTTTTACGGAACACTGTCCACAACTTACCATCAAAAGGAAATAACCCTTCAGTTGAAGAGTCTAGTGAGCATTGTAATTCCATACCGGGCCGGGTCTCGATCTCATTTTCAGCATTAATCGAACAGTTGACCAAGTTGTAAAAACCATTAGGGTTCTTGTCGTTCTCAATGTAACGACGATCCATGCCTTCGGTAAAGTTGCTAAATGTGTGCGAGCTTTTCATGGTTTATCTGGGCCCAGTATTATATGAGGGTAATTTATCAGCTATTACAGCGTGACGTATCTCTTCTAACAGGCGCTCTATTTTAACCATGTTACGTTCTATATTAATCATATTCGCGCCATAAACAGCTTGTGTTTCTTTCAATGTAGCTATCTGGGCTGAGTTATAATCACGTACTGTTTTGTTATCAGCAATATCCCTAGTGTTCTGGGTAACCTGACTTTGTAAAGAATAAAAAGTAATTACACAAGCTACAAAGGCAGAAAGTAGCCAACCAGTACTAGGCCCCTGACCAAACCAATTGGACAATCCTTCGCGCCTTGTATCTTCTATCATCTAAAACTCCCGGCATATAACTGCCCAAGTCTGACTGCCTACTACCCCATCCACAGCTATGTTCATATTAACTTGTAACTTTAACACTGCTTTCTCTGTTAAAGTTCCATAAAAGCCATCTGACTTGATACCTAGAACCCCTTGAATAAATGCAACTTCAGCTCCAGTAGAGTTTAGTTTTAATACCTTCATTTTGGGTAATTTATAAGAATTACTACCCTGAGAAACTGCTAAAAAATAAGACAGTGACTCAACTGACTCGCACCGTGGCCACCAGCCGGGATTGTCTGACGCATGACTTTTTGACATTAAAGTATCATAACGTAACTGTGATACCTTAAGTATAGTTTCCACTGTATCAGCATTCTTAACAGCTTCTCTAGTTAACTCACCAAAGCGGCCATCTACAATAGTATCCACTGCACTCTGTAAATGTTCAGTTGCTCGGCCCGGTCCGTACAGATAGCCCCAGTCAAACATAAACAAGTCAAGCCCTGCAGGTAAAAAATCTCCACGTACATCGTGCCAGTAATTTAACTGGATTCCTCGCGCTTCGGCTTCAGTTATTTCCCATACGTCTCGATGTACTAAACCCAGTCTGGTTCTGTATGCATCATACGTCCGCTGCGTTACGCCACCATAACCTGTCCGGCCTCCCGGATCGCTGGGTCGGTCTGTATTACCACCTTCATTGTAACTAAGTACATTTAGTGCATGAGGATAAACTCGCCGCATTATTCGGCCTCTTCCTCCTCGTCCTCTTCCTCTTCCTCGTCCTCGTCCTCTTCAACTTCTTGCACTGGCGGTGGATTATTTGTTGCAGTCGAACTTGATCCGGTGCTAACTTCTGTTTTAGAATCGCACCCGGCTATCATGCCGCCAGTGAATAAAAACGCCAACAACATGATAATAATAGTTTTAAATGATTTCATAATATAAAATACCTCTTTAAGATTTAGGTTCAGTTAATAGGCTTATCCACCCATTAACCAGTTCAGGGTCTAGTTGCTCAAGTGCCAGTAAACTACAGGCCGCACCGAAAACTATCACAACAATAACTTGTGCCCATTTTGGTAGATTTTTCCAGACTGGCGCAAGTGCAGTTAGTGCTGTTGTTAAAGTTTGTCTGTTTATAAATCTCATTGTTTAGCCTCCACTGCGAATGGTAGAAAATTACCTACACCACCCGGCTGAGCTAGGCCACCCGGCCCTACAATATTTTCTAATGTTTTTAGTGTTGTATCCAGATCAAAAAATTGCTCACCGTATTCTGTAATAAACTCTTCGGTAATTGTCACAACTGGGTTACCTTTATCGTCCACAGTTGTTGTAGTTGTTTTAGTCTTTTGATCGTATGCAAGCGGTGCTACAGCATCCCGCTTAACTTCAAAAGACATACTTGCACCCGTGCAACCTGAAAGGGCAAGAATTGAAAAAATAAATAGTCGTTTCATAACCAAGAACCTCCGTCAATACTGACATAAATTAAGCCAATGCCGAATAATACGGCGATAATAATTGCAACAATTAAGGCAAAAGCAAACATTAATGGCTTCATAATGTTTACCAACTAAAGACACATGCCATAGTGCCAGAAGAAGCAACCCAGGACCCCGGCTAGTACACATATTAACCACAGCGCTATAACACTGCCAATACGATGTAAAGATTCTTTGGATATCAAGGTGCTTCATCCGGGTCAGCTTCGTCAGGAAAGTTTGTATCAATTTCCTGCCGTGTATCATCTTTAACTGTTTCGGCGTTATCTCTGGCAGCTTGAACATCAGGATGGTGAATATGACTAATGTCTTTAGTAATATTCTTATATGCCTGAATTAGCACTGTCGCTTTTCGTTCCACAGACAGATTGTCGGGGTCCCAGCCTCTATCAATAATCCTGCTTCGGTAATGGTCAATAAAAGCCTGAGTTATCTCAGTTAGTTGTTGACCTGTTAGTGCTTTGCCGGCAATGTTCTCTAGTATTGCCCTTGCTCTATCTGAATTTGCCATATTTAGCCTCTAATATTATTTAACTAATTAATAAACTGGGAGTATCGTGCAAATCTTCTGTCTCTGTCTGTGTCAGTTCACGATCGAAGATAGCCACATAATACAATTTACCTATAAACCGTCTTGCTGTTGAATGGTTAAAATTTAATAAACACATAGGTGTAGAAGCATTAAGTGGAGGGCCAAATGAAGAATACACCCAATCATCTACAGTGACATTAGCCCCGAATGCAAACATAGATAAGTCTAGCGTTGATGAGTTATAGTTATGGGATATAGTTTGCTCCCCTAACAGATAACTGCTAGCTGAACTAGGATTAGAGCTAAAAGTCCATGCGGCGTGTGTACCACCAGCGCTTGCTTGACCAATATCATAACCATTAGCACCATTAGCGCCATCACTTTTAGCAACGACTCTACCGAATGTTGTGTATGCGACAAGATCGACCCTGAACAATATAGACCAGTCACCACTAGATAATGTTAAAAAGTCATTAACAGCAATTGTGCCAAGTGTTATACGTTCTGCATCATTGGCATAATTATTTGATAATATATGATCAGACTGCCATGTAATATTAGAACCGACTATTGTACCATCTACTCCACCAACCAGGTCAGGAACTGATGTGCCTGAACCCCCATCCATGGCCCACCATAAATGACGCAATCCAGAATAGGCTCCGCCTCCACCTTGAAAGAACAGACTCACGTTACAATTGGACTCCCACAGATATAATCTGTACCGTTGTAATATCCTGAAAAAGATGTTACCGCATCAGGGTCCTGCCCCACACTCGGTGGATTTTTAAACACACTGTTAAATAAAGGTGAATAGCCACCTGTGCCATTTTGTGTAATTACTGCATAAAACTCCGATATTTCATTAGAAGCAAGTGTGGGTGGATTAGCTGGGGCGTTAACTGCGGCATTACCTGACAGTGTCAACGTAAAGCCATCAGCGCCATCATCATGATCCCATGTAGCACTAGAAGCTTGAGTACCCAAAGCATCAAGCGACTTTACTGGACTACTCCCACTGCCAGTAGCCGACACTTCAACCCAAACGGCTGCACCCACACTTTCATCCACACAAACAAATACTTTACCATTGCTTGTGTTTATCCATAGTACACCCAGAAATGAATCGTAATAGTCAAACAGGTTAGCAGAATCATTAGTAACTGTAGGGTCAGACGTTGTGACAACTGGTTGGTAGTTGGATAAGCGATTCCAAACTGCTGCGCCTGTAGCGCTGCTAACACACATAAAAAATCGTTTATATATTGTATGATAAACAACAGAACCGGGATAATAGCCCACTGTATTATCATCAGATGCGCCTGGTTTAGTTAAACTGGATTCACTAAAATTATTTTTGATAAGACTATACGCATCACTGATTACCTTTAATGTGTAGGAGCTTTTACCGGTAGGGTCAGGTACTGATGCTCCACCCAGCGCTTCAAGCTTGTCATAAATAACATTTTTAGTCGCGGCATCATTATTGCCATCCCAACTAGCACCGTAAGGTGTATCATCAATGTCGCCGGGTTGTAATGCCGTACCGGCCAATGGAATTAAAGCGCGTTCAGAAGCTGTCAGAATTTTGGTATCAGTACCCTCAACCATATTATCCATGTCAAAGGCGTCACCTTCAACGGTGTTTGGGTCATACACGGCTTTCGCCATGTCACTAACAACGGAAGCCCAGCCAGAGTCTTGTCTGGCGTACGGGGTGCCGTCTATCGGGGCCTCTGTAATACCGCCACCAGAAGAGCCACGTTGGGCCATAAGCGCCCAACTACCACCGAGTACGGGCGGTACAGGTGGGTTATCTGGCTGCTCATCGCCGACCACCAAACTTTCATCGAAAATATAGAATGTCTTGGTATCGATTACATACGCCGACACACCATTAAACAATAATTCACCCGGTAGCGCTTTTAATGCCGCTACATCTGCCACAGGCACAAGCACTTGCCCTGCTGAAAGACCCAATGTAAAGTTTTTACTCATATTAGTTACTGTATATTTCCCCTGCCCATGAGGGCAGCTTGTATCCGCTTGCGTCAACCAGCTGCGGAGGTTGTGCTGGATCAACTTCCTGAAATACGGTTGTGTAATTCGCCTTAGCAGCACCGTGAAACGCGCCACCATTACTCAAAGACACACCGGTGGTCAAATTAGTCATATTAAGCACACCAGATAAAACATCAATGGCATACGTTGAAGCATTTAATAAAACCCCTGTGTTACCAGTATCAAACGCGACATTGATGGCACTATTTTGATATATCCTAGACGACAAAGCATAAACAAAGACTTCAAAATCATTCAGGAGTAAATCCCCTGCTGTTTCGTGCACATCACCTATCTCCATGAGGGAAGTAGTAAGCACTATCGCCTTGTAACCAGCAAGACCATCAGTCTGCATTTCCACCCCCTCGCCTATGCGCAGGTTTGCACTGGTTGCAACGATAACATCTATATCCCCATTGGTATTAGCCACGTCAACCAAAAAGTTCGTCAATATTACCCTGCTGCCAGCTTGGGCGCGGACAACACAAGATCCGGTGGGTGGTACAGCTGCTGGCAAGCTGCTTATATTCATAGAGAAATTTGATAACCGCACATTGTAAGCGTAAATATCAAACGCAAATTGAATATTGGGGTTAGTCGCGGTATCAGCAAAATCAAAATCAATGTCACAGGACGCTGGTACAGTCTCCCCCGTAATTACCATGTCTGAGAACACCTGTGCGCGAGGTATAACAACAGGGTCGTCATGTTGTATTGCATGCGCCGCACCGTCTTTCAAAATCATTACAACCGGATATCTCGCATCCCGAACGCGAGCGGCGCAATGAGCAACAGCATTATTTATGGTATTGAACAGGCCAGTCACTGGATTTTCACCAACACCGGGATCGATTGTAAAAACGTACCCACGGCTGACCAGATCGGTGGGATCGTCTCCCAGCAGCGTGTCAGACAGTTTAACCAGATACCGATCATCGTAATCTATTGCAGGGAAAACAACTACGTCAACAACGAGTAAGGAATTAGGCGGAACTGCCTCTACAAATACTATCTCATTCGTCACATAGTCAATGGTGAAATCATATGGGTGATCAAAAAAGATAGGTGGGGTGTCACCATAAAATTCAGACAATCGCACACCGTTAAGATATACGTTCAACTCTGTTTCGGTAAGAACCAAATCTGGCATAGCCTTGCCGTTACTTGACAAACCACCAACCCGACCACCCGCAGCGACACCCGCATCAAGCTGATACGTCAAGCGGCTGTATGTACCCAGCACGGGGCTTAACTCGGTCAACAGTCCCCAACCGGTACCGTCATAGCGGTAAGCAGCCTCAAATGTGGTGTCGAAGTAAATTTGCCCAGTAGAAACGGGGTCACCATTTAAATCGACCAATGGCGGCGAAGCATGGTCACCAAGGTAAAACGCACCGTAATCACTCAAACGCTGAGCGGTCTGTGCTGTCAAGGAATGGTAAACCGTGGCGTCAGTTGAAAAGGCGTAAGCAGTGGTGCCTTGCTGGGCACGCTCGATTATGTATGTACCTTCCAGTAAACCAGCGGGGTGTGTCGCCTTGACAATCTCCACCTGCTGGGAACACTCATCCACCAATGTAAAATAAATATACTCATCATCCGCCAAGTCAGGAACCTGACTAAAATCTTCCAGTCGCATTGCGATCTGACTGGCCGAAATCGACTCTGTAAGGCGTGTCGCCAGTGTGTTAGCAAATCGTTCAATCATATAACTGTTACCTTCCGTTCAACGTAATCACCGTTAACCCGCATTTTCAACACTGACTGCTGACCGGGACGGCCCGGGTAAATCCGTAAAAAACCGACATTGTCATTAATGTATGTGGTGAAGCGCAGATCTGCTTGCGTCAGTTGCTCACATGACTTTTGCGTAAACGGGATGGGGTAGTTCGCCGCTAAACAAGCTTCGTCCCTGACAGGCTCGATACTGGTCACGTCACCAGCGTTAAGCTGCAGAGCTACATCCAGTGAATCGTCGCGATGCGAAACATAAATGGTAATCAAATCGCGCTGCGGCCTGCTGGGTATACACACGTCACACAGGGCATCATCAACCACTGGGCAGTAACGCCCAAACCGCGCAGGGCCGGGGCCAAGTACGTGTGAGCCTATTACCGTAAACATCACGGCCTCACCGGGTAAGCGTATAACCGGTCAGCTGCGTCAGGCGTGCCGCCTACGCGCCCCCGTTGGCGCTTGTTGTACTTAAGACCGCGCAGCTGTTTAGCCTTGATGGCCATCATGTGCCGGTTCAAGTGTCTATTGGTTGCATCGGCATCGGGTCTGTTGTAATACGGTATGGCAGTATCCAGTGTTAACAGGATTAACAATTGCCGGTCCATGTCAATACACTCAGACTCGTCGGTGTAGTCAATTGGTTTGCGGGTATACGAGATCCTGCAGGATAATGCCTCACCGCTATGGGGCCATAACTCGATTTCGCCGCACTCGATGATATCCCAAGCGTCATATGTGCCAGAAAAAGCATAAGCGCAATTACGCATGCTATCGGTAATACCCTTTGGCACAGTGTGCCAAACACCGCTCCACAAAGTGGATAAATTTTCAATGTAGTGTGGCTCACAGTCATCTGGTACCTTATAGGCGGTGACTGTTTCCAGCAGGTCATATTCGCCCAGCGCTAGTGGCGTCAACAGGCGATTTGGGACAAAGCGCAGCCGATCTCTAAACGCATCATCCAACATGTCGACCGAGGTAATCAGCATGTCCTGTACCACAGGGCGCTGGGCGATCCATCCCGCTGACCCCGGGGTCATCCCGAGGCGCATTTGTATAGAGTCTAAAACTGTCCCGACTGTACTCATCCAATTCCCAACCGTATGTTACGTTCCCAATTT
>Ga0102947_1000226_pt1 | contig 20632 bp, 21 predicted proteins | sample SalPon2A_A_D2_MG_FD_78210 | JGI IMG/M metagenome (GOLD analysis project Ga0102947, IMG submission 78210) | Soil microbial communities from South San Francisco under conditions of wetland restoration - Salt Pond MetaG R2A_A_D2_MG | ecosystem: Environmental > Terrestrial > Soil > Wetlands | place... | reverse complement strand
GCAACCGTGGTTTTACCACTACCCATACCCCCTGTTAGACCGACAATCATCATTCCCTCTTAAGAATATACTCCACCTCATCCTCTAAAAGTTGAGCACTATGAACGGTAGCAGGCTGCTTCGTTAATTTTACATTGAGATTTTGATCATTCCGCCTGGCGGTATTAAAATCTGCAATGATTTCAAAATCTGACACCTCTATATTTTTCAAAAGATCAATCCTAGCCTTGCACAGTACGTCCAGTACATCCGGAAAGGTCCTGATATCTGTACCGTCGGGCAGGTTGATCACCTGCACCGGAACTTCCACGATCTTTTCGGAAAAACGGAATATTTTCCCGGAAATCTTTACGGAATTACTCGAATATGTAGTGTTTTCCAACCCCTCAGGTTTGTACAATGCAGCCCTGTTCTCGAAGTCCGAAGACAGGTCGGACAAAACCATTTGCAGCGTACTTACATGGTCTATTGCCGCTATTTCCTGCTTTGGGCCCCTGATGGTAATTACCTCCGGGGATACCACTAATGGACCTTCCATCAGGTAATTCTGCCCCAGGTTGATCTCCACATTCGGCCTTACCCGGACTTCTTTGCTAAATACCTCAAAGAAATCAAAAAAAAGGGTATCCCGGTCTGCCTCCAAAAGTGTCATTGATCCGGATAGTTGCTGCTCTATCTGCCTTCGATACACCTCCTGGGAAATATAATAATGTGCGTCGTTTTGATCCACCGAATTGAGGTCGATTGAGATGACTTTTGGTTTAAAATTAAATCCCAGGAGTTGAAAACCGCTTGCCCTGAGCCGAACATCTACCTTGTCTTTTGAGGCCTTGGTGAGCAAAAGGCTGTCGGGGACATTCGTATACACAAGTTCAAAGGTGGTCCTTTGTGTATAGGATTCGGAAAGCCTGCTTACCAGCCAGGCCAAAAATGAACATACCAAAAACACAAGAAAAATATTCACTTTCCTCTTCCGCATGCCACTTTTCTTCATTTCTATCAATTCGATGGGTTGCTATCAGAAAAACAAATCGGGAAATACTTCCTGTGGTTTTCTTTTGCTAAAAGTAACCAAGATAGTCGACTTTAGGAAACCAAGGCCATAACCCAGAAACTGAATGGCGGTTGCTGCAATAGACAACAACGCCACGGGCAGGTTTTTGTTTTTCTGCAGCGAATCCACAAAAATGAGGAATACATACAGCACCACAAGCGACAGTGGCCAAAGTACATTGAGGAACAAAAGGGAAATAGCGGTAAAGAATCCAAGGCAGAAGAGCAGCGGAAACCAATAGGCAATCCTCCAGGATCCGGGATGCCATTGGTTAAGAATTGGGCGAACCATCCCAAATTTTTTTACCTGCAGGAAAAACGCTCTAAAATCAATCCTTCGCTGGTGATAAACAAAGGCCTCGGGAATCAATTTACTGGAAAACCCTTTTTTCCATAATCGCAGGCTCAGGTCCGGATCCTCCCCAGGATGAATGCGCCCAAAGCCCCCGCTACTTTCCCAGGCTTTTCTGGAAATGCCCATATTGAAGCTCCGTGGCTGAAACCGGTCAACCGTGCGCTTGCTTCCCCGTATTCCCCCTGTGGTAAGCACGGAGGTCAAGGCATAGTTGATGGCCTTCTGTGTATTTGAAAAAGAAGGGTGGGCAGCATCCGGACCACCATAAAAATCCACATACCGGCTTTGAAGCGATGTTTCCACGGCCTGAAGGTAATGGGACGGCACCAGGCAATCAGAGTCCATGATAATAAAATAGTTTCCCCCTGCCCTTTGCATTCCATAATTCCTGGAATCCCCGGGCCCGGTATTCGCCTTGGTAAGATAGTTGATTGGCAACAAGGGAATAAATTCATGGACTATCATATCAGCACCTTGTTCAGAACCGTCCTCCACGATCACAATTTCAAAGGGTTTGTCATACTTCAGCTCCGTCAGACTCTGCAATAACTCCCGGATTTCATCGGGCCTGTTGTAGACTGGGATTACAAACGAAAAAAACAAATCCATTGGATGCCTTTATACACCTAAAAAACCACCCATCCACGGGCGAATGGCCTTTTCGGTCGGAGTACGTGCCTATTTTGAAAAATGTTCAATGACTTCCTGGCTCACCCCGGTGCTTGAAAAACCCCCGTCGTGAAATAGGTTTTGCATGGTCACTTTTCTGGTCAGATCGGAAAACAGAGACACCGTATAAGCCGCACAGTCCTGTGCCGAGGCGTTCCCCAGGGGGGACATTTTTTCCGCATAACTGATAAAACCATCGAATCCTTTTACACCCTGGCCTGCCGTGGTTGGCGTAGGAGATTGTGATATCGTATTTACCCTTACTTTCTTCTCTTTTCCAAAAAAGTATCCAAAGCTTCGGGCTACCGATTCCAGATAGGCTTTATTATCAGCCATATCATTGTAATCCGGGAAGGTCCTCTGAGCTGCCATATAGGTCAGTGCAACAATACTGCCCCATGTATTCATGGCGTCATTCTTATAGAGGCTTTGCATTACCTTGTGGAAAGAAAGGGACGAAACATCCCATCCCTTGGCGGTAAAATCATATTTTTCATCCGTATAATGACGTCCTTTGCGCACGTTGACCGACATTCCAATGGAATGCAGGACAAAATCGAGCTTCCCTCCAAGAATCTCCATGGATCTGATCACCAGCTGGTTGAGCTCTTCTTCACTTGTAGCATCCGCGGATATAATTTCGGAGCCCGTTTTCTTTGCAAGCTCATTGATCTGCCCCATACGCATTGCAATTGGCGCATTCGTCAATACAAAGGTGCCTCCCTCCTCATGAACGCTTTCCGCCGTCTTCCAGGCAATTGAATTTTCGTCTAAAGCTCCAAAAATGATTCCTTTTTTCCCTTTTAATAAGTTGTATGCCATGTCTTTTTTTTAGTCCCGAAAGGCATCGGGAGATATTCGGGTTAAAGATATTTAAAAAAGTTGGATGCGGTATGCACCTCATGCGAATCGCGGTATTCCAAACTCCCCCAACAGTTGGACAATCCCTGATTTCTCCGGCCAATGATTATCCCAATGCGGTATTTATCCACAAAATCGGCCACCCCGCTATCTCTTCGGGCAGGAAGATTCAAAACTACCATGGCATTGCCGGGTATCCGCTGACCAAAATACCCGTTTTCCCAGGATCGTTCCGCCGCCACCCGTCGCCGGGCCGGTTAGAACTTCTCATTTTCAACCGGTATAATTAGTTTAATAATTCCCTTGCGTGTGCCATTGCAGATTCTGAAAGGGACTTCCCGCCAAGCATTTCGGCAAGCTCCACTACCCTTTCGTCTTCGTTCAAAGCCTTCATTTTGGTGTGCGTACTATGTTTATCGTCTTCCTTGTAAACCTTAAAATGCTGATTCCCCTTAGAGGCAACCTGCGGGAGATGTGTGATTGAAAAGATCTGCATATGTTTACTCATTTGGTACATGATTTCGCCCATATTGTTCGAAATCTCTCCGGAAACACCTGTGTCTATCTCATCGAACATCATGGTCGGTAGCTGTTCATATTGAGCAAGAATGGCTTTAATTGTTAACATGATGCGTGATAACTCCCCGCCTGAAGCCACTTTTTTCAGGTCCCCGTAATCCGTGCCCTTATTTGCAGAAAAAAGAAAGACAAGATCATCTTTTCCATTGCCCCTGAAGGTTGAAGCCGCCTGTACCTCAATTTTAAAACTTGCATTGGGCATCCCCAGGCCAGCCAGGGCCTGCTCCAGTCGTCCTTTTAACCCGGGTGCCACCTCCCTCCGCCGTTCCGATAAAGCAGCTGCTTTTCCTGTTAAATCCTCTTCAAGCGAAGTCAGTAGCTGCTTTTTTTGTGCAATATCTTCATCGAGATGTTCGGTTACCCGTATTTTTTCCTCAAGGGTTTCCCTGATCGCCATAAGTTCTGCCACATCGGCAGCCGAATGTTTCTTTCGCAAATCAAATAACATCCGGAGTTTCGCATTGACCGTTTCCAGCAATTGAGGATTGGCCTCAACAGATTCATGCAGTCTTTGTATTTCTTCTGAAACATCGTTGGCTTCCAGGAAGACCGACTGGATACGGTCATTCAGTTGGGAATACTGCGTGCCGAAGGAAGCAAGTTTGGCGGTCGCCTGTTTAAGTCCTGACATCATCGAGAGGATGCCAACCTGTTCATCACTCATTATTCTATGGCCGGCGGCCAACTGCTCCATAATGGTTTCCACATTACTCAATTGTTCGTATTGCTCTTCCAGTTCCTCCAGCATTCCAGTGCTCAAGTCAGCTGCCTCCAGCTCATTGAAAAGGAACGTGTTATAATCCTGCTCTTTAATTGCATTTTGCTGAAAGTAGACCAGCTCATTTAACTCTTTAGAAGTGTGTTGGTACTGCTCCAATACCTTTTTGTAGTCATTTAAAACGCCGGCGTTCGAGGCCAATGCATCGATCACTTTCAATTGGAAATCGTGTTCTGTCAATTGCAGGGTCTGGTGCTGGGAATGTACATCGACCAAACGTGCTCCCAGTTGTGATAGTACCTCCAGGGTAGCAGGGGTATCGTTGATAAAGGCCCTGGACTTACCTCCGGGGAGAATTTCTCTTCTGAGGATGGTATTGCGGTCGTAATCCAGCTCGTGTATTACAAAGAAAGGTTCCAGCCCATAGTTTTCCAGGGAAAATTCAGCTTCAATAATACATTTGCGGTCCTTATCCTGAAGGACGGACAGATCTGCCCGTTTTCCGAGCACAAGAGACAAACCTCCCAATAAGATGGATTTACCGGCACCTGTTTCTCCCGTAATTGTTGTAAAACCGCGACCAAACGTTACGTTCAGGTCATCGATCAACGCATAATTCTTAATGGACAATTGGCGTAGCAACGGACAGTTCTGATTAGGGGATAAAGATAATCGATATTGCATTTAGAAAAAAAGCGGATCAAAAAAAGAATCTAACAATCCGAAGCCTCATCCCTGGCAAGTACTGCCTTTTTTTTCTGGTGGGTCAATGGCATGCAGCTATGAAATTTTGTAATTTAGAGAGTGACAACTAAAATCCATTAACAATGAAAATTTTAAAATATATATTGTTGTTGATCCTGGTGGTCGTTATTGGCCTGGCCATATATACCACCATGCAACCCGGCGAATATGAATTTACAAAAACGAGAATCGTTCAGGCGCCTGTTGAGGTGGTTTTCGAACAGGTTGACGACTATAGGAAATGGGAAGAATGGGGGCCATGGAATGAGGACGACCCAACACTGAGCATTACCTATGAAGAGAGAACAAAAGGCCCCGGGTCCTCTTATACATGGAGCAGTAAGGAAGGTGATGGCAAAGCTACACGCGTGGAATCCGTTCCCCATAAATCACAGGCAGATGAACTGGATTTTGGCAGTATGGGAACCTCCACCGCGTTTTGGAAATTTGAACCTTCCGAAGACGGAACCACGTCTGTTACCTGGGGCATGCGGGCCAGTCGCGTTCCCTATATGATGAAATTTTTCAGCGCGATCAGCGGTGGTTATGAGAATATGATGGCACCTATGTTCGAACGGGGATTGGAACGATTAGACAGCCTGGCGCAGGTCAGGGCAAAAGAATATGCGGAAATGGCCAATGCCTGGTCTCTTGGGGAAGTGAGTGTGAAAACTGGCGGAGCCCAAAAATTCGTTGGATATGCTCATTCTTCGAAAATAGATGCGGAGGCCATGCAGAAAATTTACATGGAATCAATGCCTATGGCGGGGGAATACGCCTTGAAAAATGGGCTGGAATACGGGGAATTTGTTCCCGGAGCCATCTTTACCAAATGGGATGAAGAAGCAGGGGAAACCGACTTTATGGTGGGGATCTTCTTAAATAAAGGGAAAGCCCTGAATGCGGGTGCGGGAATGCAAAGCATGATCCTGCCTGCGGGAAACAGGGTAACGGTTTCGAAATTCGGAAATTACGGTACGGGCGATGATGAGGCGCACGAGGCTGTAAATGCCTATATTCAGGATCATCAGTTAACGGTGAACGGCCCCATTTACGAAATGTACGTGAACGATCCCACTACGGTGCAACCCAATGAAATTGAAACCGATATATTTTATCCGGTAAAATAATACCGAAAAAATGATTCCGAAGGAACCAACTACCTGTGGTTTTCGCAGATGCGTTTCTTCAAAAAGGAAAATATGAAGAGGGGGAGTTCAATACTGAATTTCGTTCCAGGTGCCGGAATAGAAAGGTGCCACCCTATTCAGGGTTTCTTTTAGTTTTACGATATCCACCTTCGGGCCATCTGAAAAAATATTCTGAATTTCCTCGGATTTGGCATCGAAAAAGGTTTGAATCAGAAAGGCATTGGGCCGACGTTTGATCAGTGTTTCAAACAATCTCATGGAACCGGCTATCACCTGCTTTCCGGTACTGTTGTTGTCTCCGAGGATATCGAGGCCTTTGCGATGGTAATTGTACATTGCTATCCTGTATTCCCTGAAGGTATTTGACAGCAGATTGTCTACCAGCTCAAACCGCGTTCTGTTTTCTGATGCAGACTGACTCCATCCCGAAAAATTACTTCCCTGGGCCTGAGTGACAATTTGCTGCGCCTGTTTGTAAAAGTCTGTTCCCCCTTCCAGAGAAAATGTATCCGCATCCAAACCTAGCATAATGTAAACGTAATAAGATAGTACACCGACCAGGTTTGAATCAAAATTGTTGCTGTTGTAGATCAGGGGCTGAAACTCGATGTATTCAAAATTGAATTGGTTGTCCTTGTAATTGAAAACAGGACTTTCGTAGGAGGTATTGTAGACCGGTCTGGAGGATTGCAACTGGATATTTGCGCCAAACCTGTTGGAATCGTATTCGGTTACTGTAATAAACATTCGGCAATTCAGGCGTTCATTTTCCTTATACACCCTGTTTGTCCACACATTTTTATTGACAAAATCGTTCAGGGAGCGCTCCAGGGTCCTGAATATCTGCTGATTTGTTTGCCCTACCTGGTCAGAATTTAAGGTGATTGTACAATTGAGTTCCTGGGCAGTTAGGACCATGCCATATGCAAAACAAAACAACAGTATAAAAGGGTTACGCATGATCCAGTCTGTTTATAATTTCATTCCAAATATCCACGGCAACGGCAGCCTTAGTCTTTAGATCAAACGATTTTATCTCCAAATTCTTATCAATAAAGGAGATTTTATTCGTGTTCCTGCCAAAGCCTGCCCCCTCATCGTTTAAGGAGTTAAGTACGATGGCGTCCAGGTTTTTTCTGCGTAGTTTACCACTGGCATTATCGATTTCATTTTCCGTCTCCAGGGCAAATCCAACTAAAAACTGATTATTCTTTGCTTTCCCCAGGGATGCTAAAATATCCTTATTCCGGACGAGATCGATGGTAAGTTTCTCAGAGGTCTTCTTAATTTTTTGACGGGCAGTTGCCAGGGGCCGGTAGTCGGCCACCGCAGCAGCACAAATTACAATATCCATATCACCGTAATACTGATGGACCGCAGCATACATTTCCTCTGCTGATACTATTTGTATGCGCTTGATTAAATGATGCGTAATAGAAAAGTGTGATGGGCCGGACACCAGGATGACATCAGCTCCAAGATCAGCTGCAACACGGGCCAGTTCATACCCCATCTGCCCCGAGGAATGGTTTCCAATAAAGCGAACGGGATCGATAGCCTCATAGGTGGGGCCGGCAGTGATCAGAACCCTCTTGCCGCTTAGCGGGAGGCCGCTGGACAAGTAGTCCAGCATAAAGGCAACAATGTCCTCCGGTTCCGCCATGCGACCTTCTCCATAGAGGCCACTGGCCAATTCCCCGGTCGCCGCGGGGATCAATATATTCCCAAAAGACTGTACTTTTTCGAATGAAGCGGTGGTCGAGGGGTGATTGTACATGTCCAGATCCATTGCAGGGGCAATAAACACGGGGCACTTTGCCGAGAGATACACCGCCATCAAAAGATTGTCACAGGTCCCATGGGCCATTTTAGACAGGGTGTTGGCCGTAGCCGGTGCAATAAGCATGAGATCTGCCCACAGCCCTAACTCAACGTGATTGTTCCAATCAAGGCTTCCTTCCTCTTCCTTCACGAAACTGTGTAGTACAGGGTTTTTGGACAGGGTAGCCAGCGTCAGTGGTGAAACAAATGAGCCGGCACTCTCTGTTAAAATAACTTTAACTTGAGCCCCGGCTTTAATCAGTAAGCGAATCAGAAACGTGGTTTTGTAAGCGGCGATACCTCCGGTAATCCCCAAAAGGATGTTTTTACCGCCCAACATCCTACTGTTCGTCTTTCTCCGTATTTCTGTAGTATATCTTGTCTTCCAGCCACTCCATAACGGCAAGCGCGTGGGGTTTTGGAAGTTTTTCGTAGAATTTGGACACTTCAATCTGCTCCTTGTTCTCAAAAACCTCTTCAAGGCTGTCACTGTAGGTTGCAAACTCTTCCAATTTCTCCAGAAGCTCTTTTTTTATTTCCGAATTGATCTGGATAGCGCGCTTTGCAGAGATGGATATAGCCTCATAAATATTATCGGTTTTCTTATCAAACTCATTTCTGTTGATCGTAACCGTGGAAACCGGGGCACTGGAGTTCTTTAATTCGTTCATATTCATTTTGAAAGATTTTCTTGTTGGGAATAATTTTGCAATTCTTTATTTACTTTTTCTACCAAATCGTTGGCATCTTTGGTGTATTTGGTATCTGGGTAATACTTTAACAAATTGTCATAGGCTGCCTTCGCCGTTTCCAAACGTTCCTGTTTTTTCGACTGGGTACTGTTGAGCGCCAAATTGGTGGTGGCCTCAATTTTCAGAAAAAGTGCGTCTTCCCTGTATATTGACCCGGGATTGTCAGAAATAAAATTATCAAGAGCAGCGATGGCAGAAATGTTATATTCCAGGATATAGGATTTCCCCAGTTTGGTAAACTGTTTGGCAATTTCAAAAGCCTTACGCTCCTTTTTCGTGGTTAATTCCTGTGCCATGATGTTGGCTTCAGCAAGATACTCCGACTCCGGGTAAGAGTTGATAAAAATCTGTAATTTGCCCAACGCTTTGTCAGTATCGGTTTGGTCCAGTGAATACCTGGGTGAAAGCATGTAATAGCTTTTAGCTCCTAAAAATGAAGCCTCAGGGGCTTTATCACTTTTGGGATAGGACTTTAAAAACCGCTCAAACTGGTATCCTGCAAAATTGTAGTCCCTTCTTTTATAATAGGAATTTGCAAGAAAGAACATAACGCGTTCGCCTTGAGGTTTTCCCACATATTTAGGAGCGATCTGTTCAAAAATCCGGTTCGCCCGTTTAAAATCCCCTTCCTCGTAATATTTTTCAGCCAGATCATATTTGGCTTTAACATCCTCGTTCTTCAGTACCTTTTGGTACTCATTGCAGGAATACAGAACCACGGCAAGGGCCATCAAAAGGAAAAATCGCCTCATTTTAAAAAACATTTTGCAAAATTAGGGATAATTGACGGAATAAAAAACAATTTCTTTTGGGCTAAAATAGTCAGTTTCATGACAATGCACCGCTATTTTGGCGAACATTTAACGCAGATCACGGGCCAATTCCCTGGGCGGATATATTAACATATGACTTCATGAATGAAGCGATGAGGGATTTCAATTCCCCGGATGCTTCAACAAGGGGTAATCTAACTACCGCCCGGGATAATCCCAGGACTTCAAATATGGCCTTGATCCCGGCCGGATTCCCTTCCCTGAAAATAAGATCCATCCCATCTTTCAAGGTACTGTGCAACACACCGGCCTCCTTGGTGTTCCCATGCAGGCCCAACCTGATCATTTTGGAAAACTCTGCCGGTATGCCCTGACCCAGAACTGATATGACCCCTATTCCTCCTGCCAGCACCGTCTGTAACGCTGTAAAGTCATCCCCTGATATCACCCTAAAACCATCCGGAGCACTTTGAATAATTTCACGGACCTGCTCCATGTCTCCCGATGCCTCCTTGATAGCTACAATACCGGGACAGTCATTAGCCAGCCTCAAGACTGTGTCGGGAAGCATATTGCTCCCGGTCCTTGAAGGTACGTTGTATAACACCAACGGTTTTGACGAAGCCGAACTGAGTACCTTAAAATGCTGATAAATACCTTCCTGGGTCGGTTTGTTGTAATAGGGAGAAACCGAAAGTACCGCATCAAAGTGTTCAAGGTTCGTATTTCGGAGTTCTTCGGCAAGCTGAGCGGTGTTATTACCTCCAATACCCACTACCAAAGGCAATTTCCCTGCATTTTCGGAAACGACCGTTTTCATTACGAGCTGTTTTTCGGTTTTTCCAAGGGTCACCGATTCCGCGGTAGTACCCAAGACGACAAGGTAGTCAACACCGCCGTCGATACAATAGCGTACAATATTACGCAATGCCCTTTCATCAACAGAAAGGTCGGTCCTGAATGGGGTCACCAAAGCTACTCCTGTGCCGCGTAGTTTCTTCATATATTAATTTCGTTCAGTACGCCAAGATATTTCTTCAATTCCTGTTTAAATGTTTTAAAATCTTTCATGGATGTCTCCATGATGATATCGTTGTAAACGTGGTCCACCTCCGGAAATCCCACATTGATCCTGGCCCTGGTTTTTATGGTCATCAATTGGAGCAACAAATTATCCTGGGTGTAATAATTCACCAAAAGATCATATTCCCTGCTTAAAAACTCCAGTGCGTAACTATTTTCAATAGCCCCGTTCCAGCCCAGGTCCTTGTCTGAAAAAACAGGGGTGGCATAGGGCGAATTTTTATCGTAATAGCTTTTATATCCGATGACCTTAACACCATTTGGTCGCAGATTTAAATCTTCTACAAAATCATAGAAGAGCTCTGTTTTGTCAAATTTGTCCATATCCACGATCACTCCTACAGAGGTAACTCCCTTTGTCCTATCCACTGCTTCGGAAGGATGACTGAGCTCTTGCTTCAAAAATTTAAGCCCCGATTTGTACTTAAATTTATCTGTAAGTCCCTTTAAAAACATGTACATTTACATTTCTACAAATGTAATTAATATCCATGCAACTCCGAGGCTAAGATAAAAAGGAATATGTTTTTAAAAATAAAACATTTTGTTATAATTATAACGATTTTAGGAGTTTTTTCATGCAGGCAGGAGGCTCATACTTTGTCTCAAGTTAAGGGAAAACAGCTGGTTATCAATGATGCCATCAAGGCCATTGATTCAATTGAAGCCTTTGTTACCCCGTATCGCAATCGGTTAAATGAGGTGCTTGACAGTGCCCTGGCCTTTGCGCCAAACATGATCTCCAAGGAAGACGGCAGGTATAACACGACGGCCGGTAATCTAGTGGCCGACATCATTTTAATGGAGGCAGGGCCCATATTCAAATCGCGGACCGGAGACGACATTGATTTTGTCGTCCTGAACCACGGTGGGATCCGAAGTATCATTTCCAGGGGCAACATTACCGCAAGGACAGCCTATGAGGTGATGCCTTTTGAAAATTCCATTGTGGTCGTTGAATTGAACGGTAAATCTGTCAGGGAACTGGTAGCCTTTCTGATCAGGGCCGAACGGCCACACCCTATTGCCGGATTGCAAATTATTCTCGACAAACAGGGGAAGCTGCAATCGGTCAATATTCAGTCGGAACCCTTTGACGAGCATCGGACCTATCAGGTTGCGACTTCCGGCTATCTTGTTCAGGGCGGTGATAATATGGGATTTTTTAAGGGGGGATTGCGATTTACCGAAACAAATTATCTTATCCGCAATGCGATGATCGATTATTTTAAGAAGGTGGATACCGTTGCCCCCGTCGTGGATGATCGTTTTACGAAACTGGAATAAAGATGAAAAGAAGTAGCTTTTTAAAAACTGCGGCCTCGGGTTCTGCCTTTGTCGGTCTGGGAGGGCTCACTTTAAATTCCTGCCAGACGTTTAGAAAAAAACACATTACCATTCTGCACACCAATGATGTGCACAGTCATATAGATCCGTTCCCGGAAGATCACTCCGCTTATCCAAATATGGGAGGCCTGGCGCGGCGTGCCGCCCTGGTAGCGAATATCCGTAACGAAAATCCGAATACATTGCTGCTGGATGCAGGGGATATTTTTCAGGGCACCCCCTATTTTAACTTCTACGGGGGCGAATTGGAATTTAAATTGATGAGCAAACTCAATTACGATGCCGCCACCATTGGAAATCATGATTTCGACAACGGTATTGAAGGCCTGTTGGCGCAAATGCCCCATGCAACATTTCAGCTGCTCTCGGCAAATTATGATTTTACGAATACCGTCATGAACGGTTTTGCGAAACCTTTCAACACCTACCTGCTTGACGGGATTAAAATTGGTGTTTTTGGTTTGGGCATACAACTGGAAGGTTTGGTTACAAAAGCCCTCTACAAGGAGACAATATACCTGGAACCTATAGAAATTGCCCGGGATATGAGCAGGATATTAAGGGAGGAACAGGGGTGTGATCTGGTAATCTGCCTGTCTCACCTTGGATACGCCTATGAAAATGAGCCTCAAAGGCCGAGCGATCTGGTCCTGGCGTCAAAAACCCAGGATATTGATCTCATAATTGGCGGCCATACCCATACTTTTTTAGAGACCCCTGTCGTCAGACGGAATCGGATGGAACAACAAGTCCTGGTCAACCAGGTTGGCTGTTTTGGCCTTAATTTAGGCCGGATCGATTTTTACTTTGATTCCGAAAAAAATGTAGCCGGAAAAGGGGTGAGTATTAAAGTGTAACTTTCTGAATTCGGTACCACCGACGAAACTCCGGAAGTACCTTTCCCGGAAATGATAAACATCGTCCCCTCCGCCGATCATCCCCTGCGGGCGTCGTACCGGCCCAATCATGGGTGGTAATAACAAGAGTTTCATATGCTCCTAAGCAGTTGCACAGGCATAAATCACTGTTTTTTTTATATTTAGGCCCCATAGTTCGGGATTGACAAAAAAGAGCAGATCTTAAACTTAGTGGCCACATGGGTGGTCAATTCCAAAGATCCAGAGGAAGTAAAGAGCATCCGCGGCAGTCTCCATTTTGTCCTCAATACACCCAATGTAACACTTGACCGGGATGCCTACCTCGCCACGCTGGCCCTACAGGGAAGGTTTCACAATGTCAGCGCGATGCTGAAACCAATGTCCATACCTGCTTTCTCACTGATCATTGGGAAAAAATCGGTTATGGGGAGTCCTCCTGGAAGTCCGGCGCTGGCATCCCCCATGCTTCTTTTCTGTGTACGCCACATCATATATCACATGGTTGAAGAATTCCCTGGTGAAAGAGTGAATGAAGCCATGGACCATCTCCAAAGTGGCAAGGCCCGTTACCGAATCGTGCTGAAGGTAAGCTAGTCCCTGAGAAAAAATTCAAGGAGTTCCTTTTGCTCTTCTTCAAGGCTGATATCGGGAAAAGGTTTACCCGCCTTCCTGTACCAGTAGCCGGCATTCCATTGATCACCCTCTTTGCGGTGAAGATAAGCATGTACCCAATCCGCGTGAGCGATGTTTGCACCATCCATAAGCTGGTGGGCAGTTACCCAATTCCCTTTTAAATCCCACCAAAGGGCCTGTAAGACCAGAGGCCAGGCCTCCGCAGGCATATTTAACTCCAGGGTTTTGATAAATGCATGGTAGTTTTCTGGTTTTGTCATAATGTAAAACTAAGCTGGTTTTAATCGTTTCCAAGCAACCATTAATTTATGACCACGTTAAGATGCCAAGGGCTGGGATCGCACAGCTGAAGTACACCCTCTGGAGAAAATAACGACCAAAATCTATCAGTTATATTTCGGTCACGGTCGCGAAATACACGACGTTTTTCCGCCCTTTAAAAAGGAAACTAAAGCATGGCCAAAAAATCCCCCTCCGAAATTATAGGCACCCCAAGACCTTCAGCCCTGGTCTTCTTACTGGGCCCCATCTGGTCCCCGGCAATCACATAACTTGTTTTTGATGAGATCGAAGAACTTACCCTTCCGCCATTGTCCTCAATACATTTTTTAAGTTCTGTGCGGCTCAACTTTTCGAATACCCCGGATACCACAAAAATGTATCCTTTGAGCTTATCAGTCTGATTTTCCAATTGCGATTCGGACAATGAGAATTGCAAGCCACAGGCTTTTAACCGGTCGATAAGCTCCCTGTTTTTTTCATTCCCGAAAAAGGACACCAGGCTTTCCGCAATGCGCTCTCCTATCTCATCCACTGCTGTTAACTCCTCTTTTGATGCCTGCATCAGGGCATCCACATTTTTGTAGGCCTTCGCCAATTTCCTGGCTACCGTTTCTCCGACATATCTGATCCCGAGCGCGAATAAAACTCTTTCAAATGGAATAGTTGCCGAGGCTGCCACACCCTTTACCAGATTTTCAGCCGATTTTTCGGCCATTCGTTCAAGAGGCAAAAGTTGTCCCCTGGTCAGGGTATACAAATCCGCATAGTTCGCAATAAGGCCTTCCTTAAACAACAATTCTACCGTCTCGGCCCCCAAACCTTCAATATCCATAGCCTTACGGGAAATAAAATGCTGAATGCGTCCGGTAATCTGCGGGGGGCAACCGGTATCATTCGGGCAAAAATGCTGCGCCTCCCCTTCCTGTCGCACCAGCAGGGTATTGCATTCAGGGCAATGATCTATATACTTTGCAGGTTGACTATCCGGCCTTCGTCTGGTGGGATCAACCCCAACAATCTTTGGTATGATTTCTCCTCCTTTTTCGACAAAGACCGTGTCCCCTTCCCGGACATCCAATTTGGCTATTTGGTCGGCATTGTGAAGTGAGGCCCTTTTTACGGTTGTCCCGGCCAGGAGAACCGGTTTTAGATTTGCCACGGGTGTAATAGCCCCGGTACGGCCTACCTGATAGGTAATTCGATTCAATACGGTGGCAGCCCGTTCCGCTTTGAATTTATAGGCTAGGGCCCATCTGGGGGCCTTGGCGGTGTACCCCAACTCCTCCTGGAACCGAAGACTGTTCACCTTTACCACTACCCCATCGGTTTCATAGGGAAGATCATGGCGATGTTTATCCCAGTGCTCCACAAAGCCCATCACTTCTTCCATGGACGTGCACAACTTAGCAATGGACGGTACTTTAAAGCCCCAGGATCTCGCCTTTTCCAGCATTTCGAACTGGGATTTCACCGCCAATCCATTGCCGGCCACGCCATATAAAAGGCACTCCAGCGGACGCTGAGCCACTAAGCTGCTATCCTGTAATTTTAAACTGCCGGAAGCCGTATTCCTCGGATTCATATAGGGATCCTCACCATTGGCTATGCGTTCCTCATTCATTTTGGCAAAACCATCCAGTGGCAGCACTATTTCCCCCCGGATCTCAAATTTGGCGGGATGATCCCCCTGTAATTTCAGCGGTATGGATCGGATCGTCTTGATATTGGTGGTAACATCATCTCCCTGGAAACCATCTCCGCGGGTAACCGCCCGCAGCAGTTGCCCATCCTTATACGTGAGGTTTATCGAGGCCCCGTCGTACTTAAGTTCACAGGTAAAAGCGACTTCAACATCCCCCAGGATACGCTGTATTCGCTTCTCCCAGTCCAACAACTCCTCTCTGGAATAGGAATTATCCAGCGAATACATGCGGTGTTCATGGACGACTGTCTCAAAATTCTTAGTCACCATCCCTCCTACCCTCATGGTAGGTGAAGAAGGGTCTTTTAACTGTGGATATTGTTCTTCCAGAGCCTGCAATTCCTTTAATTTCATATCAAACTCATAATCTGAAATTGTTGGATTGTCCAGCACATAGTAATTGTGGTTATGTTCCCTTAATTCTTCCCGAAGCGACTCTATTTGCTGCCTGATTTCCATTTAAACCTGTTCTTTATTAATCCATTTTGGCACCGTGGGTGGCCTGTAATGCTCCATTTGATACAGGAGTCCCTCAACAGTTCTGTCTATCAACAACATATCCAGGTTCTCTTTTTTTAAAAACCCTTTATCAACCATTTTTTTCAACATACTCAGTAAAGGGTCATAGAATCCGCCTACATTCAAAATGCCTATCGGTTTTTGGTGAAGTCCCAATTGTGCCCAGGTGATCATTTCAAAAAACTCTTCCAGCGTGCCATACCCTCCCGGCAAAGCAATGACACCTTCTGAAAGCTCGTGCATCTTCAATTTGCGTTCATGCATGTTTTTTGTGATGATCAGTTCCGACAGTCCGGGATGAACCACCTCCTTAGCCTTTAGAAAATCAGGAATTACCCCTATTACTTCTCCTCCCTTCTCCAAAGAAGCTTCGGCTATCTTACCCATAACTCCAATTTTCGCCGCGCCGTATATAAGGATGATCCCTTTGTTGGCGAGCGTTGCGCCCAAAACGGACGCTTTTTGAAGTATTTTGGGATCATTCCCTTCACTACTTCCACAAAATACGACGATACTCCTCATTACGCTTTGGGATCAACCGGCCCTGTCTGGTGGACGGGACGTACATTTTAATTACATTAGTTACCTGCAAATTGAAGGGTTATTGATCTTCAGATGATGTTACGGAAAACACCTTTCAACATCCTGTCGTGCCCAAAGATATCTTTCCGCAGTTCAATTTCCGAAAAATTTTGATCTTCCAAAAGTTGCCTTGTTTCTTTCCCTAAATATTGGTTGATCTCCAAAAATAAAGCCCCTGCCCCTGCCAGGTTATTTTTAGCCATAAAAACAATTTGTTCGTAGAATTGCAAAGGCGCCTCATCGGAAACAAATAACGCTGTTTCAGGTTCATATTTTTTCACATTATTACGCATCAATTGCTTTTCCAACTCCCTTACATAGGGGGGGTTGGAAACTATAATATCAAATTTTTCATCAACCCCATGCCAGGTAAAAATATCGCCTTCAATGCAGGCAATATTCACCCCGTTTCTCAGGGCATTGGATTTGGCAACGCGGAGTATTTCCTGAGAAATATCCAGGGCGAAGACTTCTGCAACCGGTAAATTTTTTGCAAGGGTAACTGCAATACACCCGCTTCCGGTCCCTATGTCGAGAATCCTCAATGCCGAAGTCCCTGATTTAAATTCAGAAATGATCCATTGCACCAGTTCTTCGGTTTCCGGCCTTGGAATTAAAACATGTTCATCGACGTTGAATTTCAGTTCCATAAAACTGGTTTCCCCCACAATGTATTGAACAGGCCGCTCCAATTTTAACTGGGCCAATGCTTCAAATAAGGGTTGCTCCTCTACTTTAGAGATCGCCAGCCCCGGGCGCAGCACCAGCACAAATCGTTCAAGACCTAAATAATGTTCAAGGAGGATATGAAAAATACTGGTGACTTCCTCTTTTGGATAGATGCCCTCCAATTCTGACTTGAAAATGTTTAAAACCTCTCGTAAAAGCATTGATGAAAAAATTCTGATGGTCATTCACCCCAAGGATATCCAATATCCGTTCGTCTAATTGCCGGGATACAGGTCAAAACAAACGGGAGCGTTCCTATTCCTTGCGAATGTCCTATTTTTGCCGGGTGAAGATACGCGAAATGAGCATAACGGTAAAACGGAATGCTGCCCAATAAGATCACCTTACCCATGACATCTGACACTAAAAATAAGGGAAATAACAGGGATGAAAAATATATGTTCAGGTGTATACAACTTGGAAAAAGTGCTCTGGGAACTGCGGCTCCCAATCCAATGGTTGGCTGCGTTATCGTGCATAACGATACGATTATTGGGGAGGGTTACACCAGTCCTTATGGCGGGCCCCATGCCGAGGCCAATGCCATTGCTTCGGTACAAGACACCTCACTGCTGTCTGAGGCAACACTGTACGTTACGCTTGAGCCATGCGCTCATTTTGGGAAGACACCCCCTTGTGCAGACCTTATTCTAAAGCATACCATCCCGGAAGTGGTTATTGGCCTCCAGGACCCACATGAAAAAGTGGCTGGCAATGGTGTACGGAAATTAAGGGATGCCGGGTGCCGGGTGACAACCGGTGTACTAGAACAGGAATGCAGGCAACTCCACAAGCGGTTTTTGACATTTCATGAGCAAAAACGACCCTTTATCATCTTAAAGTGGGCCGAATCCGGGGACGGATTTATGGCGCCCGAATCCAAACACCGAACGCAGAACAGGGAACCATTTTGGATTACCAACAGGCTTTCAAGGCAACTTGTTCACAAGTGGCGGAGCGAAGAACAGGCCATCCTGGCCGGAACGAACACAGTAGTAAGGGATAACCCGAAACTGAATACCAGGGAGTGGCACGGAAAATCGCCCATACGCGTGGTGCTCGACAAGGATCTGAGGATCAGGAGGGATTCCAACGTGTATGACGGGAGCGGAAAAACGATTGTGATTACAGAGGTCAGAGGGCAAAAAGAACAGCCAAAAACCTGCTATGAAGTCATCACCTTTACTAAAAAACTGGGGAAACAGATATGTGAAATTTTATTTAAACACCAGCTACAGAGTGTCATTGTGGAAGGAGGTGCTCAAACATTATCCACCTTTATTGAAGAGGACCTTTGGGACGAAGCACGCATTTTTACGGGGAACGTCTTTTTGCATAAGGGTCTGAGGGCCCCCGAAATTACAGGTTCAGTCAGCCGATCTCTCCTGATTGAAGGCAACAGGTTAAATCTGATCACCCATGGTTAGAAACATCATTTTTGACTTCGGGGATGTCTTTATAAACCTGGATAAAGCGATTGTATTCAGGGCCATGGATCACCATGGTATTACCGGGCATATTGGAGAATTTGATTCCATAAATAACCTTTTTGAGGCCGGCAGGATCTCTCCGGAGGAATTTTTGGATTCCCTTCAGGGGATCTTGCGAAATGTGGCCAGGGAAGAAATCGTTGACATATGGAATTCCATGTTGCTCGATTTTCCTGAATACCGCCTGGACTTTATTGAGCGACTGGCTCAGGAAGGAAACTACAGGCTCTTTCTTTTAAGTAATACCAATGCCATCCATATTCCCCATGTTGCCGAGAAAATGGGTAGTTTTCATTATGAGCGATTTAAAAATTGTTTTGAGGGGTTCTATCTTTCTCACGAAATCCATTTAAGGAAACCCAACACGGAAATTTTTGAATTTGTACTCAACCTAAACAACCTGGATCCGGTTGAGACCTTGTTTATAGATGATACACCTGAAAATACACAGGCCGCAGCCAGCCTTGGAATACGGACCTGGCATCTGAAAGTAGGAGCCGAGGACATCGTGGACCTTAAATCGAAACTGCACCATGTTTGATCTCGCCTTCAGTGTCCTGTTTTCCAGTTTAATATTTGTAGTATTTAAACTTTATTCGAGCCATAATGTCCAGACATCCTACGCTATTACAGTCAATTACATGGTGGCCTGCGTAGTGGGTATCCTCAATTTCGGAGATTTCCCGCCTATCAGGGAGGTAGCCATGAAATCCTGGTTTCCGGCGACCCTTGCCCTGGGTGTCCTCTTTATTCTTGTATTTAATATTATGGCCAGGACATCCCAGCTGTTGGGTGTTTCCGTAGCTTCCGTCGCCACCAAGATGTCCCTTGCCATTCCTGTGCTCTTTGGTGTGTTCCTATATGATGAAGTGCTGGGGCCGCTTAAGATATTTGGCATTTTGCTGGCTCTTGCAGCTGTATATTTTGCCTCAGTAAGGAGCAAGTCGATCATTTTAAGAAAGGAGGCACTTCTCTTACCGTTACTCGTCTTTCTCGGGTCCGGGATCATCGACACAAGCATTAAGTATTTAGAAGAAACAAAGGTCCCCGAAGCCGAGTTTTCACTTTTTACGGCGACCGTCTTTGGTTCTGCAGCTATCAGCGGTATCGTTTTTGTACTGATCCGATCTTCCCGTAATCCCATTAAGGTAAACTTAAGAAACGTCCTTGGAGGAATTGCTTTGGGAATCCCTAACTTTTTCTCGATCTTTTTTCTTCTCAGGGCCTTGCAAAATGAATCATTGAACAGCGCGTCTGTTTTTACAATCAATAACGTGGCTATAGTCATGTTCTCCACCTTACTGGGCATTGTGCTGTTTAAGGAACATATCAGCCTAAGGAATTGGGCAGGAATTGCCATGGCGGTAATCAGCATTCTGATGGTGGCACTGGGATGATGGAACATGCTCCGGAGACATACAGGACCCTAAGGAAAACTTCAGACAGCGCACTTTTCAAGGATAAAAAGAGTAAGTTTATCAGTTGCGCCTTTCCCATCACGAGTGAGCAGCAGGTGAAGCCCATTCTGGAAAAATTGCGTCAAAAATATCCTTCCGCAAGTCATTTTTGCTATGCATGGCAATTGGGGATCATCGAGCCTTCGTACAGGGTGAACGATGACGGGGAACCAAAAAATACCGCCGGGATGCCAATTTTCGGGCAAATACAGTCCTTTGAACTAACGAATGTCCTCGTGGTCGTCCTTCGAATATTCGGGGGTACCAAATTGGGTGCAGGTGGCCTTATTAATGCTTACCGAACCGCCGCGCGCATGGCCCTTGAGGGATCATCAATCATTGAGAGGACGTTACAACAGGAATTTACCCTCTCCTTCCCTTACTCCGAAATGGACAGGGTAATGCGTATGATCAGAAAAATGCACTTATCTGTTCTCCAACAAGAAATAGGCCT
>Ga0102947_1000225_pt1 | contig 20667 bp, 15 predicted proteins | sample SalPon2A_A_D2_MG_FD_78210 | JGI IMG/M metagenome (GOLD analysis project Ga0102947, IMG submission 78210) | Soil microbial communities from South San Francisco under conditions of wetland restoration - Salt Pond MetaG R2A_A_D2_MG | ecosystem: Environmental > Terrestrial > Soil > Wetlands | place... | reverse complement strand
GGGACCGGGGGCGGCCTTTTTTCTTTTTTGGGGAGGGGTTTGCGGGGGACAGGTTTGCGGGGGACAGGCGGGGGTGCGGAGACGGAGAGGGGCGGGGGCCTCGGTGCCGGGGCCGCCTCGCTCTGGTGGTTGAAAGGACCGTGGCTCGGCTGCACAGGGGCCGCTCCATACCCCTCTCCCAACACGAAACTGGCTGGCGCCCGCGGCCCCCGAGCACCCCTGCACCGAGGCCCCCGCCCCTCTCCTCACCGGTGGTCTGTCATGTAGTTCTCCGGTACTGCATAGAGGTGGCCGCTGCGTCGGTGGTGCGGCGGGCTTGGGGGGCAGGGGGGTGGTAGTTCAGCGGGCTTGGGGGACAGGGGGTGGGGACGGCTCCTCAGCGTCAACTTTCGGGTAGGCCACGGCAGCTAGTCGATGGTGGGGGGCGGTTTGGCCGTTGCCTTGCAGTAGAACCTAGGGGTGTGGATGAACCACCTGACCTCTGAGGAGAGACATCATGAGAACGACCACGACGATCATCGCTAGCGTGCTGACCCTGCTGATCCTGACCCCCGGGCTGGCCTGGGGGCAGGAGCCGGACGGGGGGGAGGCGGAGAAGGAGGTGCAGGAGGCGCAGCGGGAGGGGACGAGCGGGGCTGAGACGGAGGCTGAGACGGGGGAAGCGTCGGAAGGGGAGACGACGGGGGAGACTGAGTCGGAGAGCCTGGTGGACGAGGACGGCGAGGCGCAGGAGGAGACTTGGGAGGACCTGGCGGCGGACTCCTACGAGAACTTCCAGCCGGATCTCCCCACCACCGACTCCTCCGCCGGGCCGACGGTGCTGGCGATCCAATGGATGCTGGAGCGCACCGGGTACGGCCCCGGGGTCCTGGATGGCCGTTGGGGCTCCAACACGGTCAACGCCCTGACCGCCTTCCAGGGCGCCAACGGGCTGGAGGTCACGGGGACGGCGGACCGGGAGACCTGGGACAAGCTGGCCGGAGAGGCCCGGGACGGCGAGGGAGCCTTGCGCCCGTTGACCGACCACCAGGTCTCCGCCGAGACCGCCGAGGGCCCCTTCGTCGAGATCCCGGAGGACTACGTCGAGCAGGCGGAGCTTGACTGCCTGTGCTACGAAAGCCTGCACGAGGCGCTGGCCGAGGAACTGCACACGACGCCGGAGGTGCTGGAACAGCTCAACCCGGAGGTCGATTTCGCGGCGCTGGCGGCCGGCGACACGGTCCTGGGTCCCGACGTCGGAGGCACGGAGCGGGAGCGCGGTGCCGGCGGCGAGGTGGCTTCGATCCTCATTTCGAAGGACGACTTCTTCCTCCACGCGCTGGATGCCGATGGCAACATCGTCTACCACTTCCCAACCACCGTGGGCGAGGGCTACGACCCGTCGCCGAGCGGTGATTTCAAGATCACCGCCGTCGCCCCCGATCCGAACTTCCACTACCAGCCCAAGCTGTTCTCGGACGTCTCCAACGACAAGCCGGAAAAGATGCTGCCGCCCGGCCCCAACAACCCGGTGGGCCTGGTCTGGATGTCCCTGTCGAAAGAGAACTACGGCATCCACGGCACCGCCGCGCCGGCTACCATCGGCCACTCCACGTCCCACGGCTGCGTCCGCCTGACCAACTGGGACGCGACGTTCCTGGCGGCGAAGACCGGGGCCGGGGTGCCGGTGAAGTTCACCGGGGGCGACGGCGACGGGGCCGAGGAGGCGGAGGGCGAAGAGGGTGGCGAGGGGAGCGAGGGGGCCGAGGGGAGCGAGAGCGGCGAGTAGAGGGGGGCACCTCACGGCGGCGTGACGCGTACAATCACGGCGTGCCCACCGTCCTCGACAAAGCCCTCTTCGCCCTCCGGGCGCTTCCCCGCGTCGTCGCCAGCTCGCTCCGGGTGGCTCGATTGGCGCGGCGGCACCGGTTGGTGGAGCTGCCGGAGCGGCTGCGGCGGGTGGGGGAGCCGACGTTGCGCTTCCCGGCCTGGTGGGACGGGGCGCTGGTGCGGCTGCTGCGGGTGCTACCCCCCTATCGCTACGGGCGTTGCCTCAAGCGGTCGCTGATCCTCCTCGACCTGTGGTCCCGGTGCGGCCTCCACCCACGCCTCCACCTCGGCGTCCGTCGGCCCGACGAGAACCCGCTGGAAGGGCACGCCTGGGTGACCACCGGCGACGCCCGGCTGGACCGGCGCACCGGGCCGGAAGGGTGGGAGGAGATGTGGAGCGGTTGATGAGCGCCGGTCAGGAGCTGGTGAGGACGCTGGAGGTGGTTTCGGGCTCCCCGCCGTGCTCTTCTGCGCCGTGCTCTTTCTCGCCGTGCGCCTCGACGCCGTCGTCCTCGCCACCGGTGCCCTCCAACGCCGACTCCGGCACCAACTCGCCGAGGGCCCGGCGGACGGCGTCGGGATCGCCGGCGGTGGCGAGATCGCGCAGGCGCCGGATGGTGGAGTCGATCCACTCCGCCGGCTGGGGGTGGAGCCGGCCGACGAAGATCTTGGGATGGCGGGTCTTGGACATCTCCTCACCTTCCAACTCGATCTCCTCGAACAGCTTCTCCCCCGGCCGCACGCCGGAGAAGTGGATGGCGATGTCCAGGTCCGGCTCGAAGCCGGACAGGCGGATCATCTTCTCCGCCAGCTCCAGGATTTGCACCGGCTCCCCCATGTCGAGGACGAAGATCTCCCCGCCCCGGCCCATGGCGCCGGCCTGGAGGACGAGCTGGGAGGCCTCCGGGATGGTCATGAAGTAGCGCCGCATGTCCGGGTGGGTGACGGTCACCGGGCCACCCCGGGCGATCTGGCGGCGGAAGATGCCGATCACCGAGCCGGCGGAGTCGAGGACGTTGCCGAAACGCACCGCCAGGAAGCGGGTGCCCGGGTGGTCGCCGTCGAGCTTCTGCACCACCAGCTCGGCCAGACGCTTCGATGCCCCCATCACCGAGGTGGGGCGCACCGCCTTGTCCGTGGACACCAGGATGAACGCCTCCACCCCGTGGCGCCCGGCCGTCTCCCCCAGGGCGAGGGTGCCGAGGACGTTGTTCTTCACCGCCTCCGCCGGGTTGGCCTCCATCAGCGGAACGTGCTTGTGGGCGGCGGCGTGGAAGATCACCTCGGGCCGGACCTCGGCCAGCACCTCCTCCACCCGCGGGCCGTCACAGACGTCCCCCACCCGGGCGTCGATGGGGAGGTCGGGCCACAGGGCGGAGAGCTCCCGGTCGATCTCGAAGAGGGCGAACTCGGCGCGCTCAAAGAGCACCAGGCGCCGCGGGTTGAAGCGGGCGATCTGGCGCACCAGCTCGGAGCCGATGGAGCCGCCGGCACCGGTGACCATGACGCTCTTGCCGGTGAGGAAGGTCTCCAGCAGGTTTTCCTCCAACTGCACCGGATCGCGCCCCAGGAGGTCATCGATCTCGATGTCCCGGAAGCGGGAGATGGAGACCTTGCCCGCCAGCACCTCGTAGAGGCCGGGCACGGTGCGCACCTTCAGCCGCTCCCGCTCGCAGATGCCGACGATGCGGCGCACCGCCTCCGGACCGGCGTCGACCATGGTCAGGATGACGTGGTCCACCGGCAGCTCCTTGGCCAGTCGGGGGATGTCCTGGCTGGTGCCGAGGACGCGCAACCCGTGGATCACCATCCCCTGCTTCAGAGGGTCGTCATCGACGAATCCCAGAGGCACCAGGTCCATGTCGCCGCGGTTCTGGATCTCCCGCACCGCCAGGATGCCGGCGCGGCCGGCCCCCACCAGGAGCACCGGCTTGGTGCGACCCTCGTCCCCCGCTTCCATGGCCCGGTAGCCGCGCTCGTAGCGCTCGTAGAGGACCCGCCGCAGCACCCGCATGGCGAGCAGGCCGCCGAACGCCAGCATGGTGTCCAGGACGATCACCGACAGCGGTGCGCGCCACGCCTGGTAAGGGTCGGGCAGGCCGAAGCGCAGGGCCAGCAGCGGCAGGGCCGAGTAGGCGGCGGCGCGCAGGAAGGTCTCGACCTCCCGGATGCCGACGTAGCGCCAGACGAAGTTGTAGACGCGCAGCAACAGCAGCGACGAGAACTGGAGGAGGACCACCAGCGGCAACTGGACCAGAGCGTTGGCGAGGATGTGCTCCGGGATGCGGAAGTCGAAGCGCAGCAGGTAGGCGAGGAGGAAGGCGGCGGTGAGGGTGGCCAGGTCGAGGACGAACTGGGTGCGGCGGTGCAGCGACCAGGACCATAGGCGGCGCCTGTTGGTGGGGGGGGGCTTGGCTGTGATTTTTGAATCTGTCACTTTGGCGAGCTTCCTGTGCAAGGTTCTGCGTGGCGCCGGAGGCACCCACCTTCCACCCGAGGATCTGGACGACCGACACCTCGGGCCAGTACGTTTGGAGAACCTTGTTTCATTCTAGCCTGTAATGGCCTTTCCCGGCGGGGCACATGGGTTCTTCAACCCGGAGTCGGACCACGGCGCCGTTTCATTTCCCCGGCAGCCAGCGCTGCTTGAGCTCCACCCCCTTGGACACCAGAAAGTCTTTGGCGTCCCCCGGGCGGTCGGCCAGCAGGACGGCGGAGAGGTTGCGGCGGGCGGCGTTGCTGGCGAATCCACAGAGGAGGGGGCGCGTCGCCAGGTGACTCCACACCAGGCGCTCGTGGAGGCGCAGCAGGCGGTCGTCGTCGCGCCCGGGCACCGCCGCCAGGAAGTCCTTGCCGACCAGGGCGGACAGGGCGCCCACGCCGGCGGTGAAGCTGCGCTCCGCCCCCAGGCGGCGGGCGATCTCCACCGCGCGCCCGGTGTCGATGCCGCCGCCGGCCGGCTCGCACAGGCGCACGATGTCCTCGGCCCAGGCGAGGCGGGTGTAGGGGCCGTGCTTGACGAAGTGGGTCACCAGGTGGACCAGGGTGGTGTCGTCGTCCAGCAGGTAACACGGCCGGCCGTGGACCTGGCCGCCGGGTTTCGGTGCCAGCTCCCGCCAGGCGCTGCGCGGGCCGTGCTTGATTCCCAGGCGGGTGTGCACCTCCACGGTGAGGCTGCCATCGGAGAGCACCCGCTCGTGGCGGTGGGCGGCGACGCGGCGGGAGGCGGCGCTCTCGCGGTAGCCCAGGGCGTCCAGCCGGTCGAGGACGGCGGCGGTGTCGCGTTCCCGGACCAGCAGGTCGAGGTCGGTGAGGACGCGGTTCTCGGGGTCGTCCCGGTAGACGGTGTCCAACAGGTGGATCCCCTTGAGCGGCGCGAAGGGGAAGCCGGCCAGCGCTTCGGCGATGGCCTGGTAGCGGGCGACCCGGAGGAGGTTGGCGGCGGCGTTGCGCTGGCTGGCGACGGCCAGCGGCGGGCGCAGGGCGGCCGGGAGCTGGGGGTAGTCGGTGACGGCGAGGAGGCCGTGGCGGATCAGGTAGCGGGAGGCCTCGGCCGGGTCTTCCAGGTCGTGGGCCTGGGCCAGGGCGGCGTTGTACAGGCGGAGGCGGTGTTGCGACGGGGGGGTGGTGGTGGGCACGGGGGGATATTACCGGAGACATATGTGAGAGGTGGGGACGGGGAGGGGCGGGAGCGTCGGTGCAGGGGCCGCCTCGCACTTGTGGAAGTAGAGACCGTGGCTCGGCTGCACATGAGCCGCTTCGCACCCCTCTCCCAACACGAAACAGGCTGGCGCCCGCGGCTCAAGAGCACCCCGGCCGGCATCGTCGGCCCGCCCAACGAATGCACGGGTTGAATAACAACATCAGAATCGAGAATCTGAGTTCAGCGAATAAGGACACATTCGCCCCGCGGACGGTCCCGTCCCGGGAAGCGGCAGGCACTCCATACAGTGAGAGCGGTTCTGTATTGGATTATTTGGTGGGGGATCGAGTGTCGAGTTTCGAGCGCACCGCGCTGTTCAGGGTCGGTCCATGGATGGGTACCTGGGTGCTCTTCGTCCTGCTGTCGTGGCCCTGGGGCTCTTCTACCTTGCCGCTTCTCCACCCCCTGGTCCTGGGCCTATTGCTCGTGTCCCTGCCTGCATGTGCTGTCTTCGTGGCGCGCTTCCACCGGACTCCCTTGGCGCCCCATGCCAAGGTAGTGGGGCTGGCCTGCCAGATGAGCCTCTTCCTGCTCCACTTCGTGCTCCAGGAACAGCTTTCAGAGCCGCACCCGAGGCGGGTGCTGCTGCTGGCCGGCTTCGTCGTCCTGGCCTGGGCCGTCAACCTGCGGTTCCCCGGCTCCCGGGCCTTTTCCGGCCCCGCCATCGTCTTCGTGGCCCTCGACTTCAGCGGCGGTGGCTTTAGCGAGCACTTGATTCTCGCCATGACGCTGGGGGCCTGCACCCTCATCCTGGTGTGGGTCCATCGCAACCTGCTCAACCTGCTGGCACCGATGTTGGCGACCTTCTTTCTGGTCCTCGCGGTGGATCAGCAGGTCAAGCTGATTTCGGCTATCGTCGCCATCGTCGGTTTGGGTATCGTCTACGGCCTCTATCGCCTCGTCCTGATGAGCCAGGCCATGGACCAGTATAGGTCCGCGTTGGTGGACCTGGTGGCCTGGCCGGGGGTGGTTCTCCTGGCTCGCTCCCTGCTGGAGGATCCGCAGTGGACCGATACTGCCCTCTGGGTCTTTCTCTTCTTCACCGCCAAGCTGGCCTTACTCCTGGTGGGCTTCATGGTGGTGTCCCGTGGCCAACGCCGCACCGCGGGGGAAGCCGGCCCCAAGCCGGACTCCCAGGCGCGACGCAAAGGGCGGCGGCTCCACGACAACCTCTGGTTCACCGTCCTGGGCTCCACTGCGGTGACCGCCGTCAGCTTCGCTAACTACGTCTTCAGCCAAGAGTTGTCGCTGGTCAGCCAGCTCCTCCATCTGGGGGCCGGGGCGATCCTGCTCTATTTCGCGTCGCGCTGGCTGAACCGGCGGTTCCTGGGGGCCTTCCGTCTCGGGCCGGTGACGGCGACAGCTTTCCTGCGCCGGCGGTACGACTCCAAGATACTTCGCTTCAGCGCCTTGGTTCTCCTCGCTCTGGCCATGGTGTCGGCGCTGTCACCGTTCGCGGAGTCCAACTACACGGAGCAACTGCTCGCCTCGGCCACGGCGGCCGCGGACAACGAGGCGCTCAGTGACGTGGTGGCGGACTCCTGGGCGCAGCAGGCTTGGCGCGGGCAGGGGCTGGCGAATGGCGAGTTCGCCCGGGCGTTCATCGTCTTCACCCTCCTCTTCGTGGTCCTCCTGATCATCGCCGATGGCGAGTTGGACCCACCCCCGTTCTTCTTCCTCCGGGGCCTGGTGCCGGCCCGCACGCTGTTCGCCATCCGTGATCGCAAAGGGCAGATCTCCCGGTTGGTTTTCAGCGCCCCGTTGATCGGGTTCATCGCTCGAGGCTTTTCCGGTTTGATCAGCTACTTTCTGAAGTCGTTTGAGGACGAAGTCGGGCTCTCTGTGGGGAAGTGGTTCGTGATGGGGGGGTCGCTGATCTTCTATTACGGCGCCGCGGATTTCATCGATCGGCCGTTGATGCTGGCCGTGGATCACGGAGGCATCAGGTTGCCGAGTCTCTTCGCGGCGAGCGTCGAGGGGGCCAAGGATCTGGTGGTCTGGCGTTCCTCCTGCGCGGCCTTCCTCACCGGCCTGGCGCTTTACGCCGCGGGCGTTCTCCTGCGCCGTACCTACCTTCGGGCCATCGCTCTGATGCTCAGCTCCGCGGTTCTGATGTTCAACGTCTTCAGGGTCGGCAACCTGCCGTGGGGATTTCCGATGATTTTCGCCTGCGGCCTGTTCGGCGTCTGCGCCCTCTTGTGGTACCCGGTCCGCGACGGCTGAGGTCGTGCCGGTGGGGCGCGGCGTTGATCGTCAGCCCGCTAGAGAGCGGTAGTGGGGAAGTGCCTCGGCCAACCCCTGCCGCAGGCCGTGGCTCGGCGCGTAGCCCAGCTCCTCGCGGCTGCGGGTGAGATCGGCCAGGGAGTGGGCCACGTCGCCGGGCCGGGGATCGACGTGGTGCGGGGGGGGCACGTCGAAACCGGCCTGCCGCACCACCTCCGCCACCGCCTCGGCCAGCTCGTTCACCGTGGTGCGCCCGCCGGCGGCGACGTTGTAGGCGCGGCCGGCGGTGGAGGGCGGGGCGGCGGCGGCCAGCAGGTTGGCGGCGACGGCGTCGGCGACGTAGGTGAAGTCCCGGCTCTGCTCGCCGTCGCCGTGGATCACCATCGCCTCCCCAGCCAGGGCGGCAGCGAAGAAGCGGGGGATGACGGCGGCGTAAGGGCCCGCCGGGTCCTGGCGCGGCCCGTAGACGTTGAAGTAGCGCAGGCCCACCGCCTCCAAACCGAAGGCGCGGCCGAAGACGCGGGCCAAATCCTCGTCCATCGCCTTGCTGGCGGCGTAGGGGGAGAGCACTTCGCCCTCCTCCCCCTCCCGCTTCGGCAGCTCCCGGCTGTCGCCGTAGACGCTGGAGGAGGAAGCGTAGACCAGCCGGCCGACGCCGGCGTCCCGGGCGGCGGTGAAGATGTTGGCCGTGCCCCCGACGTTGACCGCGACGGTGGTCGCCGGGTCCTTCATCGAGCGCGGCACCGAGCCTAGGGCGGCCTGGTGGAAGACCACCTCGACGCCCTCGCAGGCACGGCGGCAGGCGTCGAGATCCCGCAGGTCGGCGACCCGGAGCTCGATCTCCCCCGACCGGTGCTCCAGGTTGGCCCGGTTGCCGGTGGCCAGGTTGTCCAGCACCCGCACCCGGGCGCCGCGCTCGACCAGGGCGTCCACCAGATGGGAGCCGATGAAGCCGGCGCCACCGGTGACCAGCACCGGGCGGCCCTGAAGGTCGTCGTGGGCGGGTGGGCCGTGGGGAGTCTCGGGCATGGCGGTCGATGCTATCCCACGCCGTCCCCCGGCGGTTGCTCGGGGTCGCAGACCGCCCGCAACCGCCACCAACCCAGAACGCCGGAAACCAGGGACGCCACCAGGATGCCCAGCTTGGCGCTGGCCAGCCGCTCCGGTTCGCCGGTGAAGGCCAGGTTGGCGATGAAGATGGACATGGTGAAGCCGATGCCGCACAACAGGCTGAGGCCGTGGATCTGGGCCCAGGTCACCCCCGCCGGCAGGCTGGCCAGCCGCGTCTTGACCGCCGCCCAGGCGAAGCCCAGGACGCCGATTTGCTTGCCGACCACCAAGCCCAGCCCGATGCCCACCGCCACCGGGTCCAGCAGCAGTGCAAGCACGTCGCCCCCCAGGGCGACGCCGGCGTTGGCCAGGGCGAAGACCGGCATGATGAAAAACGCCACCCAGGGGTGCAGGCCGTGCTCCAGCCGGGCCAGCGGCGTCTGCACCCGCTCGGCGTCCTCCTCCAGGTGGTGGATGGCGTCCTGCTGGGCGGGGGTGGTGTCGGCGCGCCCGGGCTTCACGTGCTCGGCGAAGCGGTCGACCATCTCCCGCGCCCGTTCGAGGAATGCGGGCGCGTCGATCTTGCGGTCCGCCGGGATGGTCAGCGCCACCAGCACGCCGGCGATGGTGGCGTGGACCCCGGACTTGAGCATCGCCACCCACATGAAGATGCCGAAGATGCCGTAGATCCAGGTGCGCCGGAAGCCGAGCATGTTCAAGCCGGCGAGGACGACGAAGAAGGCGAACGACCAGGCCAGGGCCGACAGCGACACCTTGTCGGTGTAGAAGAGGGCGATGACCAGCACGGCGCCCAGGTCATCGACGATGGCGACCGCGGTCAGGAACACCTTCAGCGCCAGCGGCGCCCGACTGCCGAGCAGCGCCAGCACCCCCAGGGCGAAGGCGATGTCGGTGGCCATGGGGATGCCCCAGCCGGAGGCCGCGTCGGTGCCGGCGTTGACCGTCAGGTAGAGCATCGCCGGTATCGCCATGCCGCCCACCGCCGCCACCAGCGCCAGCGCCGCCTTGCGCGGCGCCGCCAGCTCGCCCTGCATCACCTCGCGCTTGATCTCCAGGCCGACGACGAAGAAGAACAGCGCCATCAGTCCGTCGTTGATCCACAGGAGCAACGGTTTCTCGATCAGCAGCGGGCCGAAGCCGGCGGTGACCGTGGTCTCCCAGATCCGGAAGTAGACCGAGGCCAGCGGCGAGTTGGCCCAGGCCAGGGCGACCACGGCGCAGACCAGCAGGAGGATGCCGCCGGCGGCCTCGGTGTGAAAGAAGTCGGTGAAGGCCGAAGCTAGTGCCTTGCGCTTCGAGCGGCGGGTAGGGAGGTCGGGTTGGGTAGCCATGTGGCCGTGAATCTTACAGCAACCCCGGGCTCAAGCCGTGTGACAGCGGCGCACCAGGGCGGCCACCCGCTCGACGTCGGCGGCGGTGAGGACGGAGCCGCTGGGCAGGCAGAGGCCGCGGGCGAAGAGGTTTTCGCCCACCCCGCCCCCCAGGCAGCGGCAGTCCGCGTAGACCGGCTGCATGTGCATCGGCTTCCACACCGGCCGGGCCTCGACGTTCTCCGCCTCCAGGGCCAGCCGCACCGTCTCCGGGTCGGCGCCGAAGAAATCCGGGTCGAGGGTGATGACGGTGAGCCAGCGGTTCGAGCGGCCGTAGTCCGCCTCGGGCATGAAATCGAGGCCCGGGAGGTCGCCCAGCAGTTCCCGATAGCGCTCGAAGTTGCCCCGGCGGGCCGCCACCTTGTCGTCCAGGGAGGCGAGCTGGGCGCGGCCGACGGCGGCCAGGAGGTTGGATAGGCGGTAGTTGTAACCCACCTTCTCGTGCTGGTAGTGGGGCGCCGGCTCGCGGGCCTGGGAGGCCAGGTTGCGGGCCTCGGCCACCGCCGCGCCGTCGTCGGAGACCAGGGCGCCGCCGCCGGAGGTGGTGATGATCTTGTTGCCGTTGAAGCTGAAGACCCCGAAGCGCCCAAAGCCGCCGGCGGGGCGGCCGCGGTAGGTGGCTCCCAGCGCCTCCGCCGCGTCCTCGATGAGGCAGACCCCGTGCTCGGCGCAGGCCGCCTCCAGCCGGTCGTAGTCGGCGCACTGGCCGTAGAGATCGACCGCGACCAGGGCGGCGGGCGGGCGGCCGCGGCGGGCGGCGTCGGCCAACCCCTCGGCCACCAGGTCGGGATCCAGGTTCCAGGTCGCGGCGTCGGCGTCGACGAACACCGGCCGGGCGCCGGTGTAACAAATCGCGTTGGCGCTGGCGGCGAAGGTCAGGTCCGAGCACCACACCTCGTCGCCGGCCTCCACCCCGGCCAGGATCAGCGCCAGGTGGAGGCCCGCGGTGCCGGAGGACAGCGCCGCGGCGTGGCCCACCCCGGCCTGCTCCGCCAGCTCCGCCTCGAAGCCATCGACGTGGGGGCCCAGGGGGGCGATCCAGCCGGAGTCGAAGGCGTCCAGCAGGAGCCGGCGCTCCTCGGGACCGACGTCGGGGGGGGAGAGAAGGATGCGGTCGTCGCTCATCGCGAGGGTGTCTCCGAGGGGTTGGATTCGGTCTCAGGGCTTGGCTCGGCGTCGGCTGCGTCGGCTGCGTCGGTATCCCCGGTCAGGGGCCGGGCGGGCACACCGACGGCGGTGACCGCGGCGGGCAGGTCGCGGACCACGGCGGCGCCGGCGCCGACGACGGCCCAGGCTCCCACCGTGGCGCCCGGCACGGCCACCGCCCCGATGCCGAGAAAGGCGCCCTCGCCGACGGTGACGTCGCCCGCCAGGTGTACCCCCGGCGCCAGGTGGGCGAAGTCGCCGACCCGGCAGTCGTGATCGATGGAGGCGGCGGTGTTGACGATGGCGTGGGCGCCGATCACGGCGCCGGGCTGCACCACCGCTCCGGCCATGACCACGGCACCGGGCCCGATCCGGGCGTCCGGGTCGATCACCGCCGAGGGGTGGACGACGGTGGCCCAGGTGAGGTCCGGCACGGCGTCCTCCAGGCGTTCAGCCAGCCGCTGGCGGGCGCGGTTGGCGCCCACCGCCAGGACGGCGCGCCGCCGGCCGCCGTTGGGCCGGGGCAATCCGGCCAGGGCTTCGTCCACCGGTCCGTCCACCGGCACGCCGGCCAGGTGGGTGCCGTGCAGCTCCGGGTCGTCGTCCAGCACCACCGGTACCTCCACGCCGGCGGCGGCCAGGGCCGCCAGCACCACCCGGCCGTGGCCGCTGGCGCCGACCACCACCACGGAGTTCGAGGCTTCGCTCCCGCCGCAGCTCATGCCACCCACCCGCAGCTCATGCTGCCCACCCGCACCTCATGCCGTGAATCCGCATCTCATGCTCCTTCGCCGCAGCTCGTGTCCCCGGGTCGCCGGGCTCCGATGCCCCGTCACCCGCTCTTCTCCCGGTCATCCGCCGGGCCGGTGTACTCCGGCATCGTACTGTGTCCGGCGGCGCTGACCCCGGTGCCGGTCGCCACGATGCGCACCGTGGCGGCCAGGATCTTCAGATCCAGGGCCGGCGACAGGCGCTCGACGTACTCTACGTCGAGATCGAACTTCTCCTCCCAGGTGAGGGCGTTCCTGCCGTTGACCTGGGCCCAGCCGGTGACCCCGGGGCGCACCTCGTGGCGCCGCGCCTGCGCCGGCGTGTAGCGCTCCAGGTAGCGCATCAGCAGTGGCCGCGGCCCCACAAGGCTCATGTCGCCGCGGACGACGTTCACCAGCTCCGGCAGCTCGTCCAGGCTGGTGCGGCGCAGGAAGTTGCCGAAACGGGTCAGGCGCTGGGCGTCGGGCAGCAGCTCGCCGGCGTCGTCCGTCTCGTCGCTCATGGTGCGGAACTTGAGCAGGGTGAACGGCTGGCCGCCGCGGCCGGGGCGGGTCTGGCGGAAGAGGGCCGGGGAGCCCAGGTTGAGGCGGATCAGGAAAGCCAGGCCCCAGAGGAGCGGCGACAGGAGGACCAGGGCGGGCAGGGTGAGGGCGAGGTCGAAGAGGCGCTTGCCACCGTGTCTGTAGAGGCGGTGGCGGGAGAGGCGGTGGTGGCTGGCGGTGACCTGGTCTGCGGTGACCTGGCCGGCGGCGAGCTCGGCGGCGTAGGCGGTGGCCCAGGCGTCCCACACCCGCCGGCTGGCGAAGTGCTCCACCGCCCGCCGCCGACCCGCCGCGCCGTGACGGCGGGCGAGCTCCGGTGCGGCCAGGTAGCGTTCCAGCCCGGCGCTCAGGGCGGCGGCGTCGCCGACGGGGACGAGGGCCCCGGTCACCCCGTCCTCCACCGCGTCCACCGTTCCGGTGGCGTCGTAACCCACCACCGGCAGGCCGCTGGCCGCCGCCTCCAGCGGTGCGTTGGGGAAGCCCTCGCGGTAGGAGGGGAAGGCGAGGACGTCCATCCGCCGGTACCAGGGGGCGGTGTCCGGGACGAAGCCGGGGCGCACCACCCGCGGGTCGGCCTCCAGGCGTCGGCGCACGTCGGGGTCCACGGGGTCGCCCGCCTCCCAGTCCCCCAGGAGCAGCAGGCGGAGCTCCGGGAAGCGCTCCCGCAGCTCGCCGAACCACGCTTCGGCCAGGTCCGCGATCCCCTTGTCCCGGGTGAAGCGGCCGACGAAGCCGATGACCGGGCCGCCCGGCGGCAATGCCGTTGCCGACGCCGTCTCCCCGGCCGGCTGGAAGCGCTCCACGTCCACCCCGTTGGAGGAGCCCGGCCCCGGCACCTCCACTCTCCCCGCTGGCGCCAGGCCGAGCCCGGCGTGGCGCCGGCGCAGGCTGGGGCTGACGCAGAGCACCCGGTGGGCCAGACGGGCGGCGAGGCGCTCGGTGACGGCGAGGAGGCGCTGTTGCCAGCCGCTGGCGGTCTCCAGGCGCAGGCCGCGCAGCACGTAGACCACTCGGGGCACCCGCGCCAGCCGCGCCGCGGTGATCCCCAGAAGCCCCGCCTTGGGGGTGCCCGCCACCACCAGGTCGGGCCGCTGGCGGCGCATCAGGCGGACCAGGCGCAAGAGGGCGGCGAGGTCGGCCAGCGGTGAGATCTCCCGCCGCAGGCCCGGTACCGCTTCCACCGTCACCCCCTCCTGCCGGGCCGCGTCGTCGAGGTCCGGACCGGGTGCGGCGGCGGCGATCACCCGCCAGCCCCGCTCCTTCTGGAGGTGACGCAACTGTCCCCGGGCGAGGATGCGCAGCGTCATGCCGTGGGTGGTCAGGAAAAGCAGGCGTGGGCGTCGCCCCGGCGTGGGGTGGTTCGCGGAATCGGTGTCGGTCACGATTCAGCCCTCCCCGCCGGCGGTTCGGGCGGTGCGGCGGCGCCAGGCCGCCCGCGGCCCCCGCACCCGGCTGGCCAGCCACTCCGGCAGCCAGACGGCGCTGTCGAGGACCGGTTCCAGGCTGGGGCCCAGGTCGCGTCGCACCGGCACCCGGGAGAGGCGCAGGCAGCTCTCCGGGGTCCGCCCCCGGGGGCGGTTGACCCGACCGCCGGCCACCGCGGCGGTGCGGTGGAAGCGGCCCACCACGCGCTCGGTGGGCCGGTTCCACAGGGCGCGGGGGTAGCAGAAGTGCTCGGCCGGGGAGCCGGTGTGCCGGCGCAGCAGCTCCCGGGCGCGCTCCAGGTCGGCGGCGATCTCGGCGTCGGAGAGGGTGAGAAGCTCGCGGTGGGAGTGGCTGTGGGAGCCGAGAGTGAGGCCCTCCTCCCGCGCCGCCGCCAGCTCGTCCCAAGACGCCGGCGGCAGGTCGCCGGCGGATTCCATGGGCTTCCCGGTGCCGTTGTCGATGAAGGCGGTGGGAACGTAGAGGGTAGCGGGGAGGGCGAGGTCGCGAAGCACCGGCCAGGCGTGGGTCAGGAAGTTGCGGTAGGCGTCGTCGAAGGTGAGGACGACGAGGGGGCCGCGGTCCCCGTCGCCGTCATCGCCGCCGGAGCGCAGGTGCTGCGCCGCCTCGGCCAGGCCCACCACCCCGCCGCGCCGCGCCAGTCCCTCCATCTGGGCGCGGAAGTCCGCTGCCGGCACGTCCACCGGCGAGCCGGTGCCGGCGCCTACCAGGTGGTAGGCGAGGACGTGGACGCCGGAGCGGGCCGGGGGCAGGAGCCGGCCAGCTTGGCGTAACAGGGAGGAGGTGGGTTTCATCGTGGCGGCGGGGGAGCTTGGCACAGCCTTTGGCGCACCTGGCGGAGGGCGCCGTCGTGGATCGCCAGGGCGTTGTCGGTACGGTCGCGGTCCGGGCGGCAGGGGAACAGCTCCCGGGCGGTCGGGTCAAAGCGCCAGAAACGGTATCCGTGGCGCTGGAAAAAAGACTCCACCTCGGCCACCGTGGAGCCCTGGCGGCGCAGCAGGTGGGGTCCCAGCTCGACCAGCCATGCGGGTGGGTCGGCGCGGCCCAGGCGCCGCCGGGCGCCGCGCAGGGCGAACATCTCGGCTCCTTCCAGGTCCAGCTTGGCCAGGGCGTACGGGATCTCCGCCAGCGCCCCGTCCAGGGTCACCACCGGTACCTCGACGGCGTCCCGGAGTGTTTCTCCCGGTGCGAAAAGGCGGTTGCTGACGTCCCAGCCGGTGAGGAGCTGGGCGGTGCCCGCCTCTTCACCCAGGGCGGCCCGGTGAAGGTGGACCTGGCCGAGGGCGTTGAGGGCGATGTTTTCCTCCAGCCGGGCGAAGGAGCTGGCGGTGGGCTCGAAGGCATCGATGCGACCGGTGGCACCGACCCGGGAGGCGGCCAGCAGGGTATAGGTGCCGATGTTGGCACCGCCGTCGATGAAGCCGTCGCCGGGGCGCAGGTAGGCGTGGACGAAGCCCATCTCCTCGGGGTCGGGCCAAGCGTTGAAGTAGATCAGGTTGGAGGCCGAGGTGCTGGTGGGGTGGCAGCGCACCCGCAGACCGCCGAACACCGGCAGATCCCGGGGCCGGCGGCGGAGCCGCTTGTCGAGCTGCCAGGCGCAGGCCCGGGCCACCGCCCGCAGCCGCCGGTCACGGTTGCTGGGATGGTGCCACACCTGGGCCAGCACGTGGCGCACGTAGTAGGCGGCGCCGTGCTTTCGCCGCTTGGCGGCTTCGCCGCCGCCCGCCGTCACCGCCACCTCCGCAGCCACAGCTCCAGCACCAGCAGGGAGTAGAGGAGGTAAGCCCGGTTGCGGTGTGGGAAGTTGGTGCCGTCGATGATCCCATCCACCAGGTCGCCGTCCAGCCAGCTCCTTATCCGGGCTGACGAGGGCGCCAGGGCATCGTGGACGAGCTCCCGCAGGTCTTCCTCGAGCCAGCGCTGCAGCGGGATCTCGAAGCCCCGCTTGGGTGCCGCCCACACTGCGGCGGGCAGGGCGTCGCGGTAAGCATCCCGCAGCAGCGCCTTGCTGCGCCCACCGCGCAGCCGGTAGGTGGCCGGGAGGGGCGCCACCAGCTCCGCCAACCGGTGGTCGAGGAGGGGCGACCGGGCCTCCAGGGAGGCGGCCATGGTGGCCATGTCCATCTTCACCAGCAGGCCGGAGAGGAGGTTTATGGCCCGGTCGCCGGTTGCCTGGCGTTCTAGGTGGCCCGCCCCAGCGGGAAGCTGCCGGCCCACCCACTCCTCGGTGGGCCGCACCGGTCCGCCCCGCCAGGCCGGCGCCTTGTCGTCCTCGAACAGCATGTCGGTGGTCCAGGCCAAGTAGGCGGTGGCCGGGTCCAGGGCGAGGCCGCGCAGGAAGCGGGCGGCAAAGCCCCGGGCAGATCGCCGCGGCGACCGTCCCAGCAGCCGGGCCGCCAGGCCGGGGGCGGGAACGAAGGGGCCGATCCGGTCGGCCCAGCGGGCCGCCAGGTAGCGCCGGTAGCCGGCGAAGACCTCGTCGCCGCCGTCGCCGTTCAGGATCACCTTGACGTGGCGCCGCGCCATGCGGGCGACGGCAAGGCTGGGGATGGCGCTGGGGTCGGCGAAGGGCTGGTCGAAGACCTCCACCAGGCGCTCCAGCTCGTCCCGAGCGGCGATCTGGAGGGGCAGCAGGTGATGGCGGATTCCCAGCTTGCGGGCGGTGGCGCCGGCCAGCTCCGACTCGTCCACCGCCGGGTCGTCGATGCTCACCGTGTAGGCTTCCAATCGCCCTCCGGCCCGCTGCGCCGCCTCGTAGGCGACGACGCCAGAGTCGATGCCGCCGGAGAGGAAGACCCCCACCGGAACGTCGCTGCGCAAGCGGATCTCCACCGCTTCCCCGAGCCGCCGGCGGGTCTGCTCCACCACCGACCGGTAGGGCGGGAGGTCCGCCGGCGGCTCCGGCAGTGCCCAGTAGGAGCGGGGCTCGGAGCGCTCCCCGGCCACCGTGAGGACCGAGGCCGGGGGCAGGCAGCGGACCCCCTCGTAGACCGTTTCCGGTTGCGGGACCGAGCCCAGGGAGAGGTAATCGTAGATCGCCTGGGGCCGCACCTCGGGTTCCTTCCCGACGGCCCTGAGCAGTGGCAGCAGCGCTTTCAGCTCGCTGGCGAAGACCAACCCCTCCGGCCCCACGGGGGCGTAATACAGCGGCTTCTTACCGAACCGGTCGCGGCCCAGCAAGAGGCGGCGGCGCCCCTCGTCCCAGAGGGCGAAGGCGTACATCCCGGCCAGCGCGTGGCAAAGCCCTTCCCCCTCATCCTCGTAGAGGTGTACCAGGACCTCGGCGTCGGAGCCGGTACGAAAGCGGTGGCCGCGGCCCTCCAGCTCGCGGCGCAGCTCAACGAAATTGTAGATCTCGCCGTTAGCCACCACCCCTACCGTGCGGGACTCGTTGAACAGCGGCTGGCCGCCACCCTCGACGTCGATGATCGCCAGCCGGCGCATGGCCAGGAAGGCGGGGGGCGAGTTCCAGGTGCCCTCGTCGTCGGGACCGCGGTGGCGCAGGCGGTCGAGCGCCTCCCGGGCCGCGGCCGTGGGCGGCGGCTCGGCCAGATACCAACCGGCAATGCCGCACATCTTAGCTCTCCCCCGCCGACGAGGAGGCTCGGCGTGGCGGCCTCACGCCCCGGGGCGCGGGCCGGCTGGTGTCGGGGGAGGAGAGAAATCCGAGATGGCGCACCGCGCCATGCTACTACCCGGGGACGGGACCGTCGGGGAAGGGCCATCGGCCACCGTGCGGCCTCCGGGCCCCGGGCCGCGGGCGGCCGTGCCCCGAGTCCCCCGCGGCGCCGGCCGCCGCCGCTCCGGGATGGCGTAGAGGATCAGCAGGACGGCGAAGAAAAGGGGTGTGCGTTGCCGGGCGATGATCCCCAGGTTGCCGAACGTGAGGCCGATCATCAGGGTGTAACCGACGAGGAACGGCACGGCGAGGGCGAGGAGGCGGTGGCGGTACCAGTGGCGCAGGGCTAGGCCGAGGGGCCGGCGGCGCAGCCAGACCAGGGTCCAGAGGAGGATGATTTCCAGGGCCGACAGCAGAGAGGTGGCGTTGTGGGCCTCCCACGGGAAGGGACGCATCCAGACGTTGACCAGGCTCATGGGCAACGCCGCCGGGCCGCTGGGCAGAACTCCGAGATTGCTACCGCCGCGGAGCGTGAAGCTGCCACGGCGCTCCATGAACTCGCCCACCCCTTCGAGATCGATCTGGAAGCCGAACTGTTGACTCATCGCCACCAGCACGAACCAGGCGAGGGGGACCATGAGCGCCATCTCGACGACACGGCGGAAGGTCGCCTTCTGCCAGGTGTTGAGCCAGTAGGCGGCGGCGACGCAGATGGCCACCAGGGCGGCGACGTGGGGACGGATGATGAAGCACGCCAGGATGCCGGCCAGCAGGAGGATCCAGTGGCTCTTGTGGCGGCTACCGGCGAAGCCGAAGAAGGTCAGCCCGATGCCGAAGGTGATGACCGCCTCCTTGCCGATACTCGACGGCCAGAACCAGAGGGAGGGCCAGGTCCACAGGACCAGGGCGAAGACGTTGGCGTGGTGGGAAGGGCTGTAGCGCCGGAAGGCCAGGGCGATCAGGAAGAAGCCCGCCATGGAGAGCATGGAAAAGACCAGGAACTCGGCTCGCATGCTGGGACCGATGACGGTGACCACCAGTCCCGACAGGTACTCCATGATCTTGGTCCCCCACTGCGGCCCGGCGCCGGCGACCGCGAGGGTCGGATCGAGGACGGCGAGGTCGCCGGACCACAGGCGGGCGGCAAACAGGCGGCCGGCGGCGAAGTAGCTGGTGGCGTCGCCGACGCCGCGGTACACGCGGAAGAGAACCTCGTAGCGCAGGAAGCTACCCACGATGCGCAGGGCGACGGCGGCGACGAAGACGCGACGGTCGAAGGGGAACCTGGGCAGGGAGCCGACCACCAACGCGAGGAGCAGCAAGAGGGCCGACAGCACGATGAAGGCCAGCGCGTTGTAGGTCATCAGAACAGCTCCAGCTCGCCGATGGAGAGGCGCCAGGCGCCGCTGTCGAGGCCGGTCCGGCCGGCTCCGCTCAGCGGCAGCACGGTGACCACCGGACCGACCCCGGGCAGCGGCCAGAAGCCGGCACGGCGCAGGGCGTCGTGTTCCGGGGTTCTGGGCGCGGCGGCGGCCAGCAGGTAGTCGGCGTCGGTCTCCCGGACGGCCCGGCGCAGAAGCTGGGTGGCGGCATCGACCGCCGCCTCCTCCGGCGGCACCAGGAGATCGCAGACGGTCAGCTCCCGGCGCCCCCGGCGGTGCCGACCGCGCAGGACCAGCAGGGCGCCCGGGGCGCCGTCCGGCGGAGCGGTTCGCACCGTGTAGTCGATCCCGGGAACCGTGGCGTAGCGCCAGGTCAGGTACGGGAGGTCGCGCCGGGTGCTGAGACGGCCGTCGCGGCGTTGGGCCTCCTCCACCCGCTGCAGCAGGCCGTCGATCCCGGGGCGCTCCAGGATCGCGGTTCCGGGCTCACCCTCGGGGATGCGGGCGGCGGCTCCGTCGGCGGCCCGGCGGAGCCAGGTCCAGGGCCGCCGCGGGCGGACGAGCAGCGGCGCCCGGCCCACCGTGCGCCAACCCATGGCGAGATAGCCCGGCCGGCTGTAGCGGTTCGGCGTGTTGAACACCAGGTCCACCCCCTCCTCCGCCAGCGCCGCGACGGCGCTCAGGGTGAGGCGTCGGAAGAGCCCGCGCCGCCGCCAGTCCGGGTGGGTCGCCGTGTCGACGGCGCGCACCGCCTGCAGTTCCCCGGAGCCGTGAAGAAAGCGCCAGGAAAGGAAGATGCGCAGGGCGACCACCTCCCCTGCCGCCTCCGCCACCCAGGCCGGCGACGGCGGGAAGTGGCGGCCGGTGTGCTTCCACTCCCAGAAGCCGGGGTTGAGCAGCGGGCCACCGTCGTCCAGGGTGGAGCGCACCAGGCGGTCGATGGCCGGAGCGTCCGCGGGGCGAGCCCGGCGCAGGGTGACGGAGTCGTTCATCCCGCCTCCAGGACGGAGGTGTACAAACGTTCCAGCTCCTCCACCATGCGCCGCTGGCTGAAGTTCTCCTCCACCCGTCGGCGGGCGGCTTCCCCGAGCCGCTGGCGGCGCTCCGGCGCCGCCAGCAGCCCCACCGTCTCCGTCGCCAGCCCGTCCGCGTCGCCGGCGGGGACGAGGACGCCGTCCCGTCCCGAGGTGATCACCTCCGGGATGCCGCCCACGGCGGTGGCCACCACCGGGCATTTCAGGCACATGGCCTCCAGGACGGCCAGGGGCAGGCCCTCGTAGTCGGAGGAGACCAGGAACAGGTCGAAGGCGGAGAGGAACGGCCTCACGTCCTCGAGCAGGCCCGGGAAGTGGGTGACCTCTTCCAACTCGTGGTGGCGGCAGTGCTCGGCGGCGCGCTGGCGCTCCGGCCCGTCCCCTACCAGGACGAAATGGGTCCCGGGCCGGCGGCGGTGGATCTCGGCGGCGGCCCGGAACCAGAGGTCGAGACGTTTCTGCGGTCGGAAGACCGCCACGGTGCCCACCACCGGCGCTCCCGGGGGGATCCCCAGCTCGCGGCGCACCCACCGGGCGGCACCGGGGTCGAGCCG
>Ga0102947_1000223_pt1 | contig 20678 bp, 19 predicted proteins | sample SalPon2A_A_D2_MG_FD_78210 | JGI IMG/M metagenome (GOLD analysis project Ga0102947, IMG submission 78210) | Soil microbial communities from South San Francisco under conditions of wetland restoration - Salt Pond MetaG R2A_A_D2_MG | ecosystem: Environmental > Terrestrial > Soil > Wetlands | place... | reverse complement strand
GGAACACCAGCAGGAGTAATGCTAAACAAACCTAATGCTGCCTTCCTAAAAGACGGAGACAAGGTAGAGATGGAAATTGAGAACTTGGGTATTTTGAGAAATACAATTAGAAAAGTAAAGACTCAGGACAATAGTTTTTGCATTAATTGAAATGAAAGTTTAAAGTCTAAATTTTGTATTTTTGGTAATTTTTCTTTTGTCAAAATTTGAACTCGATAATAATTCTTTTCATATCCATAGTTTTGCAGAAAAGACAAAAGATTAGTAGTGTTTGATTCAGATTCTGCAAACAATGTTACAATCAAAGTTTTTTTGAAATGCTCAGAGTCCTCCAAAATTGCAGTAGATTTATTGGCTATTCCAGAACGAATTACACAATTTTTTGCATTCAAATGTGACGTTGTTTCTTTATCTAATGAAAGCCATCTCCATGATTTTACATAATGAGAAAATTCATTTTCTTTGAGATCACTCTCAAAAGATAACTCCACAGAATTGGTTTTGTGTGGTAGAAGGGAATAAAAATTCCAAGTTTGGTATTTTTTGTAACCTAGATTTTCTGACATAGTCAAAGACGGTGTGTTTTGACTATCAATGAGCATCAAAGAAGTAGGTATTCCGTTTTTTATTGCTCTTGTTTCAATTTGTTCCACCAGTTTTGAAGCTATACCTTGACGTCTAAAGTTAGGATCAATTCTTATTCCTTCTATCCACACATGATCTTTCATGAAAACAGCATGAGAAATTCCAATCGGATTGTTTTTCACATAAACAAGAAGAATCCCTTCAGATAACCAATAGTCCCAAACATCCTCGATATAGTCGCCCCATGAAAAGGTATCTTGACAAAATTCTAGAATATGATGTTTATCCGAAGAGGTAGCTTCTCTTATCATATTTTACGAAAAAATATTAAGAATAATAAGTTAAAACAACCAATGGGTAAAATTATAGCTGGCAAAGTTTCAGAAATACCTCCTGGAAAAATGATCAAAATCGCAATAGATGGGAAAGAAGTGCTTGTTGCAAACATTGATGGTGGTTTTTTTGCAGTAGATGACTCTTGCACACATTCTGGCGCTAGCCTTTCAGAAGGTACACTAAATGGATGCATAGTAACTTGTGGATGGCATAAAGCAGAATTTGATTGCAAAACAGGAGAATTGGTAAAATTTCCAGCTAAAATTAACAATTTAGGGTCCTACATCGTTACAGTAGAAGATGATAACGTGTTTGTAGAGATGTAACTATATACTCCCAATTTCCAAGTAATGGTGTAAAAAATGGCAGATGATAAAGAGAACAAAGAATCAATGAAAGAAGCAATAGATACTCTTAATCAAATAGTAGCAAGCTCATCTACCCCAAAAACAGTTAAAAAATCCATATCAGATTTAATCAAAGACCTGAGTGATGAAGAATATGCACTAGCCGTCAGAGCTGCAAATACTATCAGTTTACTTGATGATGTTACTCAAGATCCAAATTTACCATCCTATGTCAGGACACAATTATGGCAAGCAGTCTCAAAACTTGAGAGCATAAGAGAATAAATTCTCAGAAAACATACAACTTTTGTTGAAAATTGAAGAATATCTAGATTCCCTACCACAAAATATTGTAAGTGGTGAGGATGTTCAATTACCAGAAAAATCCTTCAGAGAGATTTTTAATTTTGTAAATTTAGGTAAGGAGGATATTTTTTATCATCTTGGGTGTGGAGATGGAAAGGGAGTAGACATGGCCCTCAAAGAATTTCATGTAAAAAAAGCAGTTGGTATTGATAGTGATTTGGAAAAAATTGATCTTGCAAAGAATTTTTCTGGTGAATTTATCTGCCAGGATGTAAAAGAGGCAGAATTCTCTGATGCCACTGTGATATTATTTTGGTTTGCAGATGAGCAAATCATAAAACACATGATGGCAAAATTTGAGAATTTAAAACCCAGCACAAAGATAATTACTATTTGGGGCCCACTTCCAGACTGTCTTCCAGATAAAGTAAACTTTCCATATATTCTAAATAAAACTCCTTTTAAAAAAGCAAAAACATTGCAGGAGCAATTGTTGGCAGTGTTTGGGGTAAAGTGCGTCGATTTTGTTACAGCATGGGAATTTGCAGAAAGATACACAAAAGCACTGGCTGATCCTCAAGTGAAAAATGATCGATTTTTAACAATCATTCAAACACTGGTAATTTGGATAAATGCAAAGAATCTTGGAGTCGCATGCAGAGAAGAGATCCCAGAATCCATTCGAACCTATATCGACATAATGAAAATGCATTTTGACATTGATTTTGATCATTTATTGAAAGAATAATCATTAATCCTTTTATTTTGTATAAACACAAAACAGACATGGATGACAGAATTAACATCAACGTTTCTGCAGTAGATTATGACAAAACGAGTAAAGCAATTGCTCACAAACTTACCCTTCTAGAAGAGATGGTCCACGGAGATCAAGATTTTGTGATGACTGACTCTGAATTTGCATTTGGATGGCATTTTTTTGTATTGAGTGTTAATAGGTCCTTAGTAGAGAGGCTAGTAGAGCAGATGGGACCGGATTTTGATAGACTAAAGGGCAAAGGAATGGAGAAAAAATTCCTCACCTGGATTTCAAAAAACATGGAAAGCAAAGAGCATCGCTTCAAATTAGCCATAAAAGAAGAAATGGAATCAAGCAAATTTGGTATTTTTTAGAGCCCAAATATCAGTTTAAAATTAAATTCTTCAAAAACATGAATTTTTGCTTAATGGTTTTAGAAAAAAAATAAAATTATTGGATCTGAATAGACTTTTTCTTAGACATAGAAGTTGGTTTTGCTTTAGGTAAGGTAATGTCTAAAACACCGTCGGTGAGTTTTGCCTTGACCTGACCTGATACTACCTTTTCAGACAAGGGCAGGGTCCTAAAGTAGGACACATGACTTCTTTCCTTTCTAAGATAGTTCTTTTTCTTTTCTTCAGATTCTGCTTTGTGCTCAGCTGATATTTCAAGAGAATTATCAGTGACTTCTAATTTTATTTCGTTCTTTTTTACACCTGGCACATCCATCTTAACACGAAATTGTTTTCCCTCATCAATCAAATCACATGATGTTTGAGCCATTTTAGGCATAGATGGAAAATGAATTGATGGGAATGATGAAAATGCTTTTTCCATGTCTTTACGGAGGTTGTCAATTGATCTGTCTATATCAGTCCAGTTTGAAGTCCAAGAAGGCGTTATTGCTGAAGTTTTCTTTTTTGGGGAAGATTTTGCCATAAACCAGAAATAAAAAAAGTCTCTTTTAAAAGTAGGATACTATTTTCACATATGAGAAAACTAAATGTGTTATTTCCTGTAAGGACACTGATGCATCTTTTGATATTAATTCAATTTAGAGAAAAAAAGTAGAGTAAAAGACTTTCTCAAAAACGAAAACCTGTGTCTACTCGCTATCGCCCAATATAGATAGAGAGAAGCATAATTAATCATTTTTTGCCAATTCCCACAAAAGGGAATTCCTCAAAACGATTGAAAAAAATCTTACTGACATTAAATTAAATAAAAATAATTACCAATGAAATTATGAGTGATTATTCCAAATGCCCTAATTGTGTTGAGGACAGTTTGGATATACCTTTACGACCAGATGGTGAGTTCATGGTTTGCCCTTTATGCGAGTACGAAGTAAATAATTAAAACAAATTAATTTTTATCAAAATTTAAAACCCGAGATTACAAGGATAGTCATGGTAAGAGTTTCAGAATGTTTTGAATGTGGTATTAGTGAGAAGGAAGCCAAATTAATTTTTGATTCCGAAGGCCCAATTTTATGTGAAAACTGTAAGAAAAAATTAAAAAAATAGTAATTTTGTTAAAAAATGTGAAAAATTTTCAAAAAGGAGTATTTAGGTCATCTCAATATTTTTGTAAGATGTTATACTTTCATTATTCCATTTGTGATTAACCATTGAATTCCCTGAACAAATGAATTGTCATCTATTTGCCCATCGGCCCACCATCCTGCATTATTTTTAATCCATGCAGGGATTTCATTACTTGCTGAATCTGAATTTTGTGTACCTGGTGGAATTTCCATTATTCTTTCTTTTATTAGAAATTGAATTCCCTGAACAAATGAATTGTCATCTATTTGCCCATCGGCCCACCATCCTGCATTATTTTTAATCCAAGGAGGAATTACGAGAGATGAGGTTACGCCACCATCTAGTTCTTTTAGACGAGGATTTTCTGCAATTTCGATTTCAATGATAGCATAACCGGCTATTTCAGGATCTGGCACTGAAAATTCAGGTCCTGCTCCATGAACAAATATAGCATATCTAGCCACACCAGCTTTTTCCATTACGGGGAAAAGAAGATGAACTTGTCCGAATCCATTAAACAGATCATCTCGTCCAATGTCTTGAGCATATGAACGAAGTCTAGTTCCCTTTTCATCTACTGTCCAAATATCATAGTGAACTTGATCAATGAATTCAACATCGTTATACTTGTTATAGAAATTTATTTTCCAATCAATATTGCAACCTTCTAGAGGTATTTTTGGAGAATAATTATACTGAATTCCCATAGAAGATGTGTTTGTAGATACTCGTTTGCTGACATAATCATGAAAAACTGTAGGGCATCCCAATAATTCTTCTCTTTGGATTGTTGACTCTACATCTGCAAAAGGGTCATCAATTACATTTTCTTTAAAATCTAATAAATTGAATTTCATCTCAATTGGAGCAATGCCTGTAGTAACCCATGCATAAGTTAGAGCTTTTACAGGGAAAGGAAAGTCATCTACTATCCAAATTTCATTATTATTTCCACTATACCAACCGACTACGACAGTATCAGTTATTCCAGCACCCGTAGCAATTTGTTCAGCTCTGAGTGGAATTAATTGTGCTCCCCCAATGGCGCCTATCTTTCCCCATGCAGAATCTCGGAATTCCTTTGGCCCATGGATAAGATCATTTTCGTTTCCTGTTGCAAAGGCAGAAAGCCAAGCCAATGAAGATTTGAAAGCTATGGCATAATCATGGAGATTATCATCAAAAATTATGGGTTCAGGAGCCTGCTTACCTAAACCCATTGAACCTTTTACTATTTTATTACCATCAATAACAACTACCTTTGCATCCCATAGGGACTCACTTTCGTTTGATACATCACCCTTTATCCACATTTTTAGTGTGATAGGTGCGCAATCATTCAGGTCGAGTTCACATAAAGAATATTCAAAATAATCTCCTTTTTGAAGTCCTTCTCCTAAATACCAACTTCCATCGACATTAACTCCCCCTGATGTTTGAACACCTTGACCGAAAGAAAAATTTGAAAGTCCAACACTGAGTAAAAAAATTAAAAAAATACATTTTATTAAAAAATGATTCACAATAAAACTTGTTGTTTGATGATATAATAAGTGCTTAACAAGGTTAAGGTAGTTTAATATCAAAGATAATAATTTCTGGAGAATTTATGGATTAAAATTAAGAAAGGAGTTTTTTATCATATTATTTTACATAAAATTAAATCTAAACGCTATTCCTAAATGACCATTTTATTTCATCAGTATTTTTTACAAAATTTTCTGGATGCACTTTAGCGTGTTTATCTTTGATATGCGACATGTACCTAACAAGCGAGGTAAAATCTATCTTGCATATGGGACAGGTTTTACTGAAAACCATTAACATTGTTTGGTGAAAAATTCTATTAATAGTTCCTTAACATTGTTAATCGATGTTTAATATCGACTGAAAACAATAGAAACCATGACAAACAAACATTCAGTACTGGGTGGTAAAATACATGATTAAAAATTCAATGCAAGAAAAAACCAGCACCAGGAAGCTGCTTTATTTTGAATTACTAATTGCATCTGTGATTATTGCCATAATAGTTGCAGGAGTTATCGAGCTAAACCCTGTGGATAATTTTACAGAAACTCCTGACAGGGCTATTAAATTAGTAAATGATTCAATAGAGCTTTATGACGAGGTAGGAACAAACGCATTTACAAGACTTGATGTTGATCCTGAGTTCCACGGTATGGAACTTTATGTCTATGTGATTAGAGAAAGTGACGGAATAATTGTAGCACATGGAGAAGATAAATCATTAGTTGGAAAAAGTATCGAGGCAATTACTGAAATTGATGGACAAAATGTTGCTAACGTTATTAGAGATTCTTCAACTGAAGATGGTAAATGGATAGAATATGTTGCAAAGGACCCTGTGAATGAGGAATTTTTGCCTGAATCAGTTTGGATTAAAACACATGACGGATACATATTTGCAAGTGGCATTTTCCATCCTGAGAAATAATTTTTCAATTCATTTAATTCTAAAAATTAGTTTTTGAGAAATTAACTAATCTCATCTAATTTTCACTTTAATGATTTTATTTTTGAAAAAAGAGGTTCAGACAATTTTCAAACTGCTCATTTAGTTTCCTTAGGCGTGATGAATCAATAGAAAGAGAATCTCCATTAAACCAAGATTCCCCCAAATACATGTCTCTATTCATTTCGATTTGAATCCAAGGTAATGGATTGTTTCCATATGTTCTGGTAATATATCCACCATGAAATGGGTCATTTAATGAAATTTCATTTCTGTCAATATCAAACGAATCAGAAATGCAAGAGGCCAGCAATTCAATCATTTCTGTAGATGATGTTTTTCCATCCTGATTTGACAAGCAAAACATTGGTCGTTTTTTTTCTTTTCCATCAGGAGAGATGTTTGGTGCAACAGACGCCATCGAATGGCAATCCAAACATAGTTTCAAATCAAGCTCCTGCATCCTTTTTTGAATAGAATTATGGTACGGTTTGTAATACATCTCAATTAGAACATTTGTGAGAGAGTCATCAGGTTCTCTTCCTTTTTTGTAAATTGGTTTTTCATAACATGTGGAACTTTTTATCAGGCCATCAGGATTTTGCGGAGGAAGATCTTCTAGGGACCTATTCAAATCCACAAAGGCTCTGGCAATATTCGTTTTAACCACACCTTCTACCTTTTCTCCAAGATCATAGATCTCAATTACAAAAGGATCCGAATCATCAAACAAATCTTTGTCAGTTATTGCCAAATGGCTATCAAGTTCGGGAGGTTTTTGAGTTCCTCCATGAGGTATTGAAAGTAAAACGGGAAGATTGTTCAATTTAATCCACCAGATGTTCCATCGCGTCTAATTTCTGCAACTCCCTGGAATCCTTCCCCTGTTTGGCGTTTTAGAACTGCATGAATTGCTCCAAGAAAAAATGAATACCTGTCTCTAATGTCAATTTTGTATCCCATTTTTTTGAGATGTTTGATTATCTCTATTCCAGAGTCATCTGCTTCTAGACTAATTTTGCCATCAAGAGAGCAATGTAACCTTGGTCTTTTCATTGCAACATCAATTGGATTATCTCCATCAATCACTCGAGAAATGAAATGGCTGACAACTGAGAAAATCCTAGCGCTACCAGGGCTGCCCAATACAATCCAAGGCTCATGATTATAGAAAATAATCGAGGGTGAAACAGAGGTCCACGGGATTGAATTTGGCCTAAGGTAGAATGGGTGGCTAGGATTATCATATTCAAATGCAGACATGTAATTGTTGTACAAAAATCCTAGCCCATCAGCTGCTGCTTTTGAGCCATAGACTAGTTCGATGGATTGAGTAATCCCTACAGCATTTCCCTCTTTATCCATTACCGAGAGATGCGTGGTGTCTTCAATGTCTGGTGATTCTTTTAGTGGCAAATCCTGATCAATTGAGTCCCTTATAGATCGGGATAAGGATTTTGCAAAGCCCCTACTAAGATGAGTTTTTTCATCTATTTGATGATAAGTTCTTGGATTAAACTTTCTTTGGGTCCTGTATAGTAACGCTTTACGAAATGTTTCGGCCACAAAGTGGTATGACTGTGGAGTGCGTTTTCTAAGAAATGATTTTTTTAAATTTGAAAGCATCATTAGGACTAGTAGCATTGTGTCTCCCGCAGTTGGGGGAGGCATTGTGTAAACCCTAATGCCCCGATATCTTCTGCTAATTGGTTTTCTCTCTATTGGTTCTGGAATGAATGCAAGATCTTCTTTGCGCAAATATCCTTTATTAATTTTCATGTCATTATCAATTAGTTTTGCAATCATTCCTTGGTAAAATGAAGAGTAACCGTATTTTGCAATATGCTGAAGTGTCTCTGACAAATCATCTTGTACAAAGACATCCCCTACATCATAGGGAACTTCTCCATCTTTTAGAAAATACCTTGCTCCCGATTTTGATTTGACCCTGAAAAATTTTGAAAGATTATCTTTTTGCAAATTGTGCTGAAGTTTTGTAATTTTGTATCCCCGTTTAGCAATCCGTATTGATGGTTTTACAATTGTCTCCCAATCTAATCTTCCGTATTTTTCATTGAGATATCCCAATGTGGCCAAAGTGCTAGGGACAGTCGTAGCTTTGTAACCTATGAATCGACGAGAGTGTTTTTCAAAAAAGGTGTTATGAGCCAATGATGGGGCCCGACTTGAGCCATCAACGGCGATGGTTTTGCCATCTACGTGTAAAATAACTAAAGATTGGCCTCCTATGCCTGAAGCCTGAGGCTCACACACACCTAAAGCAAGAGCTGTGGCGCATGCAGCATCAACTGCATTTCCACCTTTTTTTAGAATATCAACTCCGGCCTTTGTGGCATCTGGAAATGCACTTGAAACCATCCCATATTTGGCAATAGAACATTTTTTGTCATCAGATGTTGAAAAAGAATTTTCTATTTTCTCAATATTCATTTTTTGTCATCTTGAGAAAGTTTGGAACATCTGTTTAGTGTTAGAGCTAACAGAATCCCTCTATCAATTAGGCTATCACGATAAATATGTTCATTGGGAGTTTTCTGGTCACTACCTATGGGTCCCATTGAGCCAATCATAGGTTTACCTACTGAAACATCACAAAGACTAGAAGGTGCAAATCTATGTTGCGGTGTGATTTTTATTTCAGCTAATTTGGCTAGTTTTTTAATTTCTTCTAAAAATTTCTCGGTTTCTTTTGTTTGTGTAAAGGGATCTCTTGTTACTTGTTTGGCAACATGAACATCAAGATTTGATTTAATCTTCTTTTTTGCAACCTTTCTAATTTGAGAATCAAACTTTTTTCCTTGTTCAATGCTAGTGTATCTTGATTCCAATGAGAGTTTTCCATAATCAGGAGCTTTACCATAAGATGTTTGTGCAGAAAAGTCAGTGATTGTAATTCTAGCATTAGAAATTCCTTGGGAAACTTTCTTCCATGCCAATACTTTATTGCACATTTCAGGTATTATTTCCTTTGTTGTATCCTCTGCCCTTCTTACATGAACCAAATCAATATGATAACGCGTAATTCCAGAACAAGAGGTTGCGATTCCGCCGTTTGGCGTTCCCCATTTTAGGTCAACAATATAATTTGAAATATTGGAAATATCATGAACAAGTTTCTTGCTAAAACGTCCACCAAGAGAATCATCAGATATCAACAAAATTCCGCATTTGATTTTTTTTAGTTTTCTTGCAAATCGTAATGCCTGTAAAGCAGATATCATCACTAAAAGTCCGCCCTTACTTTCGGCAATTCCAGACCCATATAGCTTGTTTCCTACCTTGTAAAAGGGGGTAAAATCTCTGTTCTCATACCACGTATCTAGGTGGCTCACCAATAGAACGTCATTTTTTTCTGTTTCATGATTTTTTAGGTAAAACATGTTACCTACATCAAATTCATGATAATCCTGTGAATGGAATCCTAAATGTTCCAGTCGTTTGATAATTGTGTGTCCTAACCGATTTACATTATCTATATTGTGGACATTGGAATTAATATTCACTAATTGTTCAAGCAATCGTTCATTTGATGAAAGATGGCTTCGAAGATGGCTTCGAAGTATAGATCTTAGTGGTTGGGATTCGATTGTGTCAGAAGTTGCCTCATTTGGATGAAGGTAAGACTCTCCAAAATATCTCAAAGCAGCAACTTCGAAGATTTTGTTTATTAGCGATTCATAAGTATAACCGGCAGTTTTGGATGCATGAACATAAGAACCTGTCACTCCCAAGCTTGCCATTGAATTTAGTTCTAAAACGTAGACCTTGCCGTCTTTGTCCATTCTAAAGTCTACTCTGGCAAAATCATTAATTCCTAATTTTTTAAAAGAATCCAGACTTATTTTTTTGATTTCGTCTTCTTGTTCTTTAGTTAGTTTTGCCGGACAGATTTTATTTAGTGGCGTGGTCTTTTTATCAGAAATTGTCTGAATCTTATTTGGATCGCCCTGAAGATCAATCTCAACAATTGGTAATACTTCAGTATGAGTTCCATTTCCCAAAAGTCCAACAGCAAACTCCCTTCCGGGGATAAATTGTTCTACCAGTATATCTTGAGAATATTTTTCTATTTGTTTTGCCACCGCATCTTTAAGATCATCCCAATTATTCACAACTTCCATACCCATTGAAGTTGATTCCATCTTTGGTTTTACGATAACAGGAAAAATCAAGTCATCGAATTTATCCTCCGCAGTAGAAAAAACCCAAAAACCCGGTGTCGGAATGTTGTTTTTCTGAAGCACTATTTTTGTCATTACCTTATCTTGAACAACTGCGTGGGCCTCAGGTCCAGAGCCCACATAAGGAATTCCAAGCATCTCAAGCATGGCGGGAACATGCGTGTAGCGATTTCTTCCTTGAATACCATAAGCCATGTTAAAGACCATTCCTGGTCTTTCACCTGCCACAACTTTGGGCATAAAGTCTTTCATTTCTTCAATGAAAGTCATTCCACCTTCAATCACCTTAACTGAGTGACCACCTTTTTCAAGGGATTTTGCAACCTTTTCTACTGTTTTTGGACTATAGTGTTCTTTTGTCATCATACCAAAAACGTTGATGACGTCTTTTTCTTCAATCTGCTTTTTGTTATACACTATAGCAATCTTCAATACGGATTATCACACAGCCTTGTACAAAAACTCATCTGGAAAATAGTAATATAGTAACGATAACGTTAATGAGAAATTTAAAAAAATAAAAAAAGAAAATAGCTACAAAATTAATGGCAAAATCAGGATGAAACGATTGGGTTATTCTTCATCTTTTTTTGAACTTTTAGTTTTCTTTTTACCCATTTTGAAACCTCCAAATGTTGTGATACTCAATTGAATAAAACCATGTAATTTTTTGAGATAAAATTCAACAAAATCAACTAGTTGTTTTCTAAGCTATTTTGAGGGTATTTTTTGTAAATCTAACATATAGTTGATTTCAGATCCCATGAAGTCAACTTTACTTTAGATTATCTAACCAGTCAAAAGACGAAATTTTAACGGATAGAAATAATTTGCCTGATGAATCGTGTAGAAAATGCGGAGGTTTGTTATTAGAATATTCACAATGCAGTGAATGCAAAGACTCACTTCAGTTTATTTGCAGAATTTGTGCTCACAAAACATTGGAGAGAGTGCACATTAGATGTTTTAGATTTTATGAATTCGAAACTTCTAAACCTATAATTCAACAAATTCAAAATTAGAGTGCTGGATTTAGATTTTTGGAGTTTTCCAAAGATTTCACTCTCCTAGCAGCCTAAAAAAGTCGAATAATTAAACCGAATATTGTTTGATTTTACTCAGAATTAGATCAACTAGAGGGTCTTGCATCGGCAAAAATCAATTTGAATTTCATTTAAGAATAGGTTTTGGATAATTTTCGCCATGAAATACAACTGTAAAAATTGTAAATTCATTTGGGAAGGAAACATGGATTCATTTAGCCAAGTTTTAACCCATGAAAAATCCCACAAGTCAATTACAGCAAATTCAGAAGGGTATTGATTTGTTTTTTAATTTTTCATCGTTAACATTATTTTCAGGAACACTTGGAACTTTAGGCAATGTATTATTTGATTTTCAAATCACATACCTTATCATTTCTGTTTTTATTGCAATTGGGTTGTTTGTTGCCACCAAAATAATTATTCAAAAACAGTTAAGAGGTCTCAAGGGCTCATCCAAATTAGTTGGATTGATTTCCATCGGTATTGCAAGTGGAGAGGTAATATATCTTGGAATTAATTTTGGAATATTTAATCTAGCAATAGAGTTTATTGCATATCTTGGAATAGGTTTATGGATTATTCTAATCCCTTTTCAAACAAATTTGAAAAATCTGGCTTCAGGAATTTCAAATTACTTGAATACAGAGATTGATGTTGGCGACATTATTGAAATGGAGGGAAAAAAGGGAGTAATCATTGAATTCCATCTGACAAAAACAGTTCTATTAACTGAAAGCGGTGAGAAGGTTTCAATTCCAAATCATAGATTCCATGAAGATATTTTAGTAATAGCACCAAGAACCTCTAAAAATTCATCAAATAAGGAATCTGAGAAAATTAAATTGGAAACCAGCAAGCAAAAAATATTCAAAAATTAGAATCGTTCTAAAGACCATTACCTCTGAAAATTATCAAATTATTTTTTGTCCAACCCCATAGCAATCCCATCCCTTCGTATTTCAGCTATCCCATGAAATCCTTTTCCTGTTTGTTTTTTTAATACTGCATGTATTGCTCCATGAAAATAAGAATAGGGCTCTTTTGTGACAAGATCATACCCCAAATCTGACAAATATGCGATAACTTTGTCATCAAAACGTTCTCCTTCTACAGAAATAATACCATCAACTGCACAATGAATTCTTGGCTTGTTCATTGCCTCGTTTGGACTCAGTTCCAAATCAATAATAGAAGACATGAATTGAGCAGTGACCGTTGGTATTCTATCACTACCAGGAGTTCCCAAGGACATCCAAGGTTTTTTGTTTCGAAATAAAATTGTCGGTGCAACAGATGTCCAAGGACTAGAATTTGGCCTCAGATAATGAGGGTAGTTGATATTTTTATATTCAAATGCACCCATGTAAGAATTGTACAAAAATCCTAAACCATCTGCAGCCGCCTTTGCTCCATAAACTAATTCAATCGATTGTGTTATTCCCACAGCATTTCCCTCATCATCCATAGCTGAAAAGTGAGTGGTGTCCTGATCATTAAATTCTACCTGGTCGTTTGTATTGAGTTTAATCCCCTCAATTATTGACTTTGATAAATTGTCTACAAAATTTTGATCATTGAGAAGTTTATCATCAAGTTGTTTGTAGGTAGCAATATCATAAGGACGTTGAGTTCTAAATGCAAGAGAATTCCTAAAGGTCTCAACAAGGTAATGATAGAATTCTAGGTCATTTTTTTTAATTGTTTTTACAGGAATTTTTTCTAATAATTTTAAAATTAGCAGTAAAATTCTACCAGCAGCTGGAGGGGGAAAAGTTTTCACAGTAATGTTTCGATATTTACCAACAAGGGGTTCTCTTTCAATTATTTTGGGAACCATAACCATATCATCTTCCCGCAATAACCCCTTGTTTTTTTTCATATCTTTATCAATTAGTTTTGGAATTTTTCCAAAGTAAAATGAGCGGTAACCGTTTTCGGCAAGGTATGATAGTAATTCTGCTAAATCATCTTGTACAAAAACATCTTTAGGTTCATAAGGAGTTTCTCCATCTTTAAGAAAGTATTTTCCTCCAGACATTGACTCCACTTTTCTAAAATTCTCCAATTCACGAAGTTGTAATTCGTTTTGGAGTTTGGTAATTTTATAACCGTTTTTTGCAATTTTTATGGATGGTTTTAAAATTTCTGCCCAGTCTAGTTTTCCATATTTTTCGTTTAGAAATCCCATTGTAGCAACTGTGCTTGGTACAGTGGTTGCCTTGTATCCTAATGTACTATCAATTTGACTTTTGAATTTGTAAGGTAATGCTCTTGAGGGGGATCTTGTGGAGCCATCAATACATATGGATTTTCCCTGAAAATGAACTATTGCCATTGATTGACCCCCTAGTCCTGATGCCTGAGGCTCGCAAACCCCTAAAGCAATTGCAGTCGCACAAGCTGCATCAATTGCATTTCCTCCCCTTTTTAGCATCTCAATACCTGCTTTGGTTGCTTCAGGAAAAGCAGATGAAACCATGCCATGTTTTGATTCTGCAAACTTCTTATCAGAAGTAGATTGAAATGAGCTTTCGATTTTTTTTAAATTCAATTGTTTGTGTTGAGATTTAGAATCTTTTAAATGATTTTTCAAATAATTTAAGTTTGCTATCATTCAAAAATTCATAGTTTGGTTTTTTTCGTTGAAACAAGTGAAGTAATTATTTCCAAAAGAAGAACCTTAAGAGGAAGGAAAATAATTTCAAAAAATCCTGAGTAATCTGGGAATTAGGAGAGATAAATACAGTGACCGAGGATTAAAAATAAGAAAACTCTTGGCATCAGGTTCGACTAAAGCTGTTTATGCGGCGCTATTTGGAAATTTAGGAATTGCTGTTACAAAATTCATTGCCGCAGCTTTGACCGGCAGTGCAGCAATGTGGGCAGAATCATACCACTCTGCCTCAGATACTGTAAATCAAATTCTTCTACTTTTGGGAATTAAAATTAGTAAAAAAGCCCCAACCGAATTACATCCATTTGGTTTTGGAAAATCTCAATTTTTTTGGTCGTTTGTTGTAGCCACGATGATATTTGGAATTTCAGGTATTTTGTCTTTAGAACAAGGATTTTCTTCTTTGTTAGGAGAGGAACACCACTTTGAAAATCCTTTGATTAATTATGTAGTTTTAGGAATAGCTGCAGCATTTGAAGGAAACGCGTTAAGAATTGCATTGATCCAATTCAAAAAACCAATTCATGAACGTGGAGAAAAAGTAAGAGCTTCAACTTTGTGGTCGGAATTTAAAAACAGTAAAGATACCTCAATTCTAACGGTGGTTGTAGAAGATTGTGCAGCGCTTTTGGGAATTGCCATTGCTGCAGTTGGAATATTTCTTACCGACCTTACCGGTAATACGACATATGATGCAATAAGCTCAATTGCCATTGGAGTTATTTTGATGTCATTTGCATTTTTCTTGGCCAAAGAAAACAGAGGACTGTTGATAGGAGAATCCATTTCGCCGTTACAATTCAACCAAATAATGAATAAAGTAAACAACCTTCCAGAAGTAAATAAAATAGTAACCATGAAGACTATGCATTTGAGTCCCACAACCGTTTTGGTTGGAATCGAGGTTAATTTGATTGATGGATTAGATACTGACAAAATTGAAATAATTACAGATACAATTGAGCAAGAAATAATGAAAATAATTCCAGAGTCAAAAAAAGAGTACATATTTGTTGAGATTGAAAAATAAAACTATCGTGTTATTTTAAAAAATAGATAATAGAAATTCTCTTAAAAATTTCAAATATGTTCCCCCATGTGGAACTAGAATTATTTTATACATTAATTACTCCTGTGTAAGTTCTTCTGGATCCGCATTAACGGTATCAAAATTAGTTTGTTTGCATTGAGGGCACTCAAGAATATTTGTAGCTCCTGCTTTTTTAGAAAAAACATTTCCACATGCATTACAAACTCTTAATTCGCTAATTGAAACCACCACTATCATTTCATATTATGAATTATTTAACATCTTGGAAGAAAACCATAATGAGAAAAAGAAGATAAAAAAAATTATTTTAGTTTGATTATACCTTCATTGATAAGAAACTCTATGGCCATTACATACTCTGAATCTGAAATTTTATCTTGAGACCACCACTGAGCATTTGTTTTAATCCAACTTGGAATTGACATTCCAGATTTTAGGTTTGGAATGGTAACTGATGCTGTGTTTGATTCAGAGCCAATGCCCACAGAATTTTTAGCCATTGATTTAAAATCGTATGTTACACCACTTGTAAGACCAGTGATGGTTGCAGAGTTTGAGGTGCCATGCTTTATGGTAGTAAAGGAATTTTCCCCTCTGACTCTGTATTGTATATCATATCCAGTAATTGTTTTTCCAAAGTCATCAGGTACCTTCCAAGATAATATTACTTGGTTGTCTAATGCTCTTCCTTTAAGGTCGGTGATTTGTGCAGGTGCTCCAGGATAGGTCACTGGTTTGAATGGAGTGACCTGAACAATCTTTGATACCGGTCCAATTCCTGCCTCTGTGACTGCGATTACACTAAATCCGTAAGAGACTCCATTTTCAAGTCCAGTTATTCGAATTTGAGAAATATTATCAATTATCACATGAGTAGTAAATCTTGATTCTCCTGTTTTGTATTCTCTAATCCAATATCCAGAAATTTGGTTTTGTACCGATTCGGGAATTGACCAGCTCAAAGTAACTGATCCGTTTCCGCGAACAGCCTTCAAATTTGTAATTTCAATGGATACGCGATTTTCAGGAGTAGAATTTACCTGGAAAGAGGGTTGGGAGGATCCAACAGAATTGATTGCTATTACTCTAAAATTATAATTTACACCATTTTTTAGTCCAGTAATTGTGGTTTTGGTATCTTTGCCAAGATTAGGATATGTAGTTACAGTTTCAGATCCCTGTTGAGAAACTAATACTTGGTAACCAGTTATAGGTGAACCATTTGAAGATGGTTGAATCCAAGAAAGAAAAACCTGATTATTACTTGGAATCGCGTTAATTCCCCTTACTCGATCTGGAATCACAGCATTTGTAGAAGCCGAAGGAGTCTCTGAGACTATATTGGATTCGGGTCCATGACCAAAAGAATTTTTTGCAACAATTTTAAATGAATATGGAGATTCATTTTTCAATCCGGTAATTTGAGATGTTCTTGAATCAGATGTCACAGTTTTAGTTTTGATTTCATCAGTATCTACCTCCCAATAATAAATTTGATAACTTGTGATTTTTGTTCCAAAATCAAAAGGTGGACTCCATGTCAAAGTTACTTTTTGATCTCCTCTTGAAGCTTGCAGGTTAGTTATTTTTTCTGGAACAAACGATTTTGGGGAACCAGTAGGAGTAGCTGAAACGATTTTTGAATCTGCCCCTTGGCCTTTGTCATTTACTGCAAACACCTGAAAACTGTATGGAAGACTGTTTGTAAGTCCAGTTATTCTGGCCTCAGTAATTGTTGTCCCTAAATTAGAATAAGTAGTAGTTGTATCTTTTCCTACTTCCCACACCACAACTTTATATGATTTTATGGTTGAGCCGCCATCAAAAGGTGCAATCCAAGTTAAAAGGACTTCATCATTACCCGGAATTGCAGTAAGTTCAACTACTTCATCAGGAGTTGAGACATATTGTTGAGCAAATGATGGGATTACAAGAGAAGGAATTAAAACAAATAATGCAAGTAAAGGAATTAAACTAAATCTCACTTTGTCAATCATTACCTATAGGTTTGATAGAGTATCTTGCTTAACTGGGCTTTTGCAGAAATAATATCAGTTCGTAGTTGTGAGATTTTTTCCACTTGACTTGTAACTTGTTCGTTAAAGTCTTCAGGTCTGTCTGAGTCATGTACCAAGGCTTTTAGCATATCTTTGGAAATGACAAGCTGTTTTTGAAGGTCTGCTATTATTGCCTCAAGATCAATTGCTTTATTTGAGGAAGCCGCATTTCCTGCAACTTTAATTGTTATACTTTCAGAATCTGTAGCTGAAATCTTTGCACTTGTTAATTGACAAGTATTTGGTGCAATTTTATCACCTAGTTTTACATTCACCTCTTGGTTATCAGATGAAATCATAATAATTGGAATTCTTACCTGTTTTTCTCCAGCACATGCCTCAAAGACAACATCGTAAGTATCAGGGGTTGCCACAGACTCACTAATTGAAATTATTGTTGCTACTTCTCCTTGTATTGGAGTGCCAGAAAATGACATTTTTTCTACAATATTAGCAGATTTTACTGGAGTGTAAAGAATAAAGTATAATCTGTGAAGCTCTGCCCTAGCATCATTTAGTTTTTTCCTATTGTCAGCGATTTTGTTTCCTTGTTGTTTGTTTTCCTCAGTTTTTCCCTTTCCGATAGATTGTTTTACCTCTAAAAGTTCCTGTTTTAGGGTTTCAACTTTGGCCATAGCAGATGTAATGATTTGAGAAACATCGCCTTTGCTAACCAAGGTTGCAGAAATAGAATCGGGACTGGCTGCTTTAATTATAGTCGCACTTGGAACACATGAATTTGCACCGATTGTTTCGGCAAGTTCATAACTCTTTGTTTCACTGTCAGAGCGAATTATTACTTCTGGAGAAACAAGAGGAGTTGATCCAGCGCACACTTCAAATACATAGTCATAGCTTCCTACAGATATTTTTCCTATTGCTTTTCCAAAGTCAGTTTTAATAGGAGTTACCAGTAACTTGTTAATTTTACCTGTAGAGGTTTCAAGTTTTGAAATGAATTCATTTAGTTTTGTTTCATCAACTGATTGCGCCCATCCTTTTGTAACTAATTTTGTTACGCTGTTAGGATTAAGACATGCAACAGAATTACTTCTCTCTCTGATTACTTTGAATTTTCCAGAGTCACAAACCACTTTATCATTGGAAATTCCTATTTTGGTTTGTTTTTTTGGGGGAATAACGTCAGCATATGCGTCATTTACTGATGCAATAGTGACTGTAAGAAGAATGGTCATAAGAGAAATGGTAAGTAGGATTGTTTTCATAAATTATTCATACCTCTGCTCTATTTATGATCTTGGGTTTGACATTCTGAGTGTCTTCCCCGTTTTACATTGTCTACTACTAATTAGAAAAGGGTTTTTGGCCTCACTTCCAATCAGAAAAGGTGACTGTTCAAATGTTTGTCCATTATTTTTCTGAACAACTTGCGTCATGGAATAATTATTTACCTTGGAGATATTAAAGGGCAAGATTTTTGAACAAAATTAAAATCAAGATATCTAGTTGATCTTGTTTTGATTAAAGACAACCCTAAAATTGTTTTCTGGATGAAATTGAATTAAGATTTGTTTTCAAACCCAAAGGATATTGCACAGGATAAACTACAAAAACTGCTTTGTCTGGAGGAGTATTCTTTGCCGCATTGTTTACAAGACTTCATTTAATTTTAATTAGAAACCATTGGTTTTATCAAAGCCCATAAATGGGTTAATCGGGGGTCAAACTAAATACTTGACAAATCAGTCAAGGATGATCAAGGAATCTTAGAATTCTTCGACTCTTGCATACCTGAGGAATTTTTTTGGGTGTTCCTCAACTGATTTTTTGATTTTTAATCTATCTGATTTGGATATTCCTTTCATGTTTTTCATTATCTCATTGATTAGATCATAACTGGTTTGAGCCCCTTTGTGCAAACCTAAATGAAATAAAATCGGCAGTTTGAAGAGTTGGTCATCAGTTTTTAAACTGACATCTCCAGGTGTTTTGGCATTTTTTGATTTAATTTGCAATGATTTATCCACTGCAGTTCCAAACAACTCAGATAGACCGGAACTTATACTACGTTCAAGCTTAGTGTTTTTCTCTTTTTTTGCCATAGAAACTATTCGCTTTATCTTCAAAAGAGCCTGATTTTCTTCAATTCCATCAAAATCAGGAGATGTCAAGTCAACTCCAAAGCATTTTTTGAAATAATCGATAATGTAGGATAAAGATTCCTTTCGACATGCTGCCTTTGTAGTTCCAAATGGACAGTTATCACAGTTAGTTGTAAAATATCTTGCACCACGCTCACCAAAGCTAGACAGAATAATTGTATCGTTTTTTCTCAATTTTTTTAGTGTACGAGATATTGTTGCTTCATCAATTTTTAGCATGTCGGATATTTCTGTTGCAGAGTATGATCCTTCATCGATAAGCTCTAGAATGTCTTTTTCTATTTCACCTGGAGATCTCCTTGTTGATTCGCCGATTTCATCCCCTAGATAATGCCATACGAGCTTGTCATCATTTTGATGATTAATCTTTAGAGTTTTTCCATCAAATTCTGCAACAAATCCTGACGATGTTTCATGTTTTAGAATTTTTTTAATTATTTTTGACAAATTCTTATTTTTTAAATCAGCTACAAGATCAGTAATTTCTTTTAGAGTAATCGTATTTTTACCCGTACGCCAAAGATAGTATAAAGCCCATCTTGCCTTTCTATCATCGCTTCTTTCAATTTTTCTCAGTATGCTACAAAATTCATCAATTAAATCCCATTTAACATCAATGAGTAATGATTCATCGTTTTTTATCATCAGTGTTTTATCAAGGGTTTTACAGAAATCTTCAAGAAGTTTATTTTGAATAGTTTTTTTATTTGATATTGATTTTTTTGGTTTAACAGATTTGGATCTTTCTAGAAATCTTTTGATAAATTCCTCTTTATCCAAAGAATCTTCTTTGCGCAAATCACCAGTACCAAATTTTAGAGTTTCAAAAAAGTCAAGATCATTGGAAAGAATTGAATCAGGACGAAAAATTTTCAGACCAGTAAGAGCTGATTTAGAGAGACCCAAGGCAAATTTGATTGATTATTCAAGCCTATAAAGTCATCTATTTGACATTAGAAAGGCCAATATTATCCAGATTGTTTTTATCAAAACTTTATCAAAAAAATTCTTGATTATATACAAATTATTACTAACAGTTTTCAGAATGAGCACTCAATGTTTTCAGACTGCAAGGCTACCTGAGCCAACAAAAATCCTGGTTGAAAGCACTCCAGTAAAAGAAGGGGGAAAACTTTTGATGAATAATTCATGGGAAGATCTCAGGGGT
>Ga0102947_1000221_pt1 | contig 20749 bp, 13 predicted proteins | sample SalPon2A_A_D2_MG_FD_78210 | JGI IMG/M metagenome (GOLD analysis project Ga0102947, IMG submission 78210) | Soil microbial communities from South San Francisco under conditions of wetland restoration - Salt Pond MetaG R2A_A_D2_MG | ecosystem: Environmental > Terrestrial > Soil > Wetlands | place... | reverse complement strand
TTTGAGGATCGCCACAACATACCTCTTTTTACAAATGGTCCAACAGAAGAGGGGGATCCATACCAAGGTATCGGCTGCATGAGGTGACAGATTTAAGCGCATGTCCTACTTAATCACTCATGTTACGCAGTAGGATGCAGTACGGAGTTGGCCTGTTTCAGGCTTTGCAATTCGGCAAAGGCCGACTTGAGCGCCTGCACATACAACTTCGTCTTCAACGCATAGTGGTTCTTTCTCGTAGCTACCTTCAAGCCTTCAAGCTTCACAAAGGCCAACAACGAGGCAAACAAGTGATTGGTCTGCGTCGTCTCGGTTCTGGTCGGACTCTTCGCTAACGAGGCGTTCTGCTTCAAACTCTTGTGATACTCCTCGACCTTCCACCGTCTTTGGTAGCAGGTCTTGATCTGATCAAAATCGAGGGCCGTATCGCTCGTGACCAAGTACAAAACACCGCTAGTGCCGCCTTCGTTTGTGAAGACCTGCTTGCAAAACAAGAGCGGGAAAGGGACCTCTTTCAGGTACACTTCCCGCACGGTGCCTGGCTCAATCTCAAGAGCATCGACTCGCACGTAGCGACCAGCTTCTTTGTCCGCTTTGCCGAGAGCCACCTTGCGGTTGGTCTTCAGCGGGAAGATGAACGCTCGTTCCAAATCGAGTTTTACAAACCGCATATTCTCTGCCGAAGCAAACCACGAATCAGCAAGCACATAGCTGAACGGGATCTCGTTGCGCACACATTGCGCGAGCATTACACGGAAGCGCTCGTTCTTCGTAGTCGGACTGCGCCGCTTGATTTTACCGGTTTTTTTGTCGGTGTAGTGTTCTGTTTTCTCGACGAGATCAAAACTCACTGGAAGCGACTGGTTCTGGTTCTCATACAAAGCGGTGATGAGATTGATACCCTTGAGATTGCGGCCTTTGCTATGATCCCAGTGCCACGAGACGATCTCGTTTTCATCGGTGTAGTCGTTCGATTCAATGGTGTCATCGAATATGAGTACGCCAGCGGGAGACTGGATCTCTCGTATCAGGGGTTTGACCTTGCGCCAGAGATCAGCGCCGGTTCTCTTGGGCGAAGCTAACAGGCGGGTGACTTGGTCGTGGCTGATGGCCTCCTCGGTGAGTCGGGCCAGTCCGGTAGCAGTCGTCGGACCAAAGGAGGCGATCAAGTAATCGGTGTAGAGTTCGAGCAGAAACGGATTCATGACACATACCGGATTGTTAGACGGCTCGATCTGCTGTAAATTAACCTATCACTGCGTAACATGAGTTAATAAGTAAGGGGAGAGTAGCAGGCAATGGCAAATAGCGAGGAGAGAAGCAGAGACTTGTGAAGGAAGTTGGACCATCCAGGCAAGCATTAGGAGGCCGGGGTAGGAGGCGCAGCCGCTTGCTCCTGGGAGGGCTTCGGCGCAATCGGTGTAGCGACATGCGACATTGCCTTCTGTTTCAGTTCGCGGAATTTGTCGCTGGCGCTTTCCAGCTTGGCCTGCCATTCCGGGTTGGGCGTCATGCCCTCGGTAGAGCGGTGGTAGGCCAGCAGGGTTGCAGCCATCGCATAGGCGTCAGCCAGCGCGAGCTTCAGCATCCACGCGCCCACCAGCACGCCGATGCCCAGGGCGACCTTGAGCGAGGGCAGCACAGTCCCAAGTGCCAGCGCCGGAAGCCCCAGCACGATGAGGAACAGAAAGAACTCCACGTAGCTCAGCAGCGTCAGCGCCACAGCGTTTGCAAGGATAGGCTTCCAGCATTGTGCGTAGAGGATGACGCCATCCTGGGCCACTTTCCACACATTCGGCTCGCGCTCTTTGTACGCCCGCGTCAGGATGGCTTCGTCGATGTAGGTCGTGGCGAACTTCGAGACGCGGCGCACGAAGGTTTTCAGGCTGTCCATACCAGGGATCGGTAGCAGATTCATCACGCTGGCAAACGTCCGGTTGATGGTGCGCACCACCCCGTCGAGGATGCGGTCTATGCCGAACATGATGCTGGTATCCCGGAAACGATCTTTTACCTGCTGTCTTCCGTATTCCACCTGCGAGGCTTCAGGGCCGCGTCCGTAGACGATGAACTCAGTCATGACGGCAGCATGGGCTGCTTTGAGCAGGTAGAAATAGTAGCGGGTGGCCCACCGAACGAGGCCGAGGGCACCTCCGAAACCGGCGATAAACGTAATGAAGCCCAGCGGTCCCCACAACTGCCCCAGCACCCACGCCAGCCCACCGACAACGCCGAAGTACACCATCAGACCGAGACCGAGCAGCGCGTAGCTCCCCAGGCGAATCCAGAGGAAGGGGGTTGTCTTGAGTACAAGGCGAAAGGCTTCGCCGAGGTAGAATTTGACGTTCATGGTTGAGCAAGGAGAATGGCGATGCAGAGACCGAACGGAGTTTCTGGTAAAGCACGTTATCGTATAACGCGAAAGATGAAAGAGAAACCGGCCATCTCCGGCCTAAAAAAAGCCACCGTGCCCTGGTGTGGGAGGGCACGGTGGCTTTGCGTACTACGCCACGCCTAGTGGTTAGATGGCAGGCGTCATGCCAGAGTTGGCGGCAGCAGGCCCCTGGTACTGTGCATCGCCGAAGGCGAGAATCGGGGCGAAGATAATCCCGAGAAAGGCCAGGCCAATTCCGAAGCCAGCACTCTTGCCGAAGCTCTTTGCCAGGTCAATGCTCACGAGGATGGCTACGACGAAGTTGACAAAGGGAATCAGGAACAGCACGACCCACCAGGCAGGGCGTCCCACGACTTCCATCATCACAAAGATGTTGTAGATGGGCACGATAGCTGCCCAGCCGGGTTTGCCTGCCTTCGTAAAGATCTTCCAGCCGACGGCGATGAAAAAGGCGATGAACGCCAGATAGAGGATAAGGCCAAAGAATCCTAATCCGTCTTCCATGTAAGTACCTCCTTGTTGGGTGATGAGTGAGGATTTAGCGATGGGTCCTACTTACAATGCGTCGTACCAAGGTAAATCAGATCATTATAAAGCGAAAGGGGTAGCCGCTCCATCAAAATATCCTGACCCGAATGCCTTGGTTTGGCGTCATGTAATAGGGGACCCAAAGGCCGTCTTTCTAAAACGGTTTATATATCTAACGCGCAGAACGAGTAGCGAAGCGGACAAACGCTATATTTCAATTGGAGCCGGGATTGCGTTAATTAGAACCGCCGCCTTTCTCTCTGACCGAGCTCCGTTCGCTGTATGGCTCATGAAGTAACTGCGCTTTTGCAGGAATTGCGTACCGGCAACCGTGGCGTGGTCGATCAGGTTTTTCCGGTCGTCTACGACGAGTTGCGGGCCATTGCCCACCGGCACCTGATCCACGAGCGGGCCGGGCACACGCTCTCTACGACGGCCCTCGTGCATGAGGCGTACGAGCGGCTGGTCGATCAGACCCGGGTAGACTGGCAGGACCGTGCCCACTTCTGCGGGGTAGCGGCCCAGGCCATGCGGCGCATCCTCATCGACTATGCGCGGCGCCGGCAGGCGAAGAAGCGCGGCGGCAAGCAGCAACCCCTGTCGCTCGACCAGGCCCGCGTGGGGGTGGACGAGCAAGCCACTTTGCTCCTCTCACTCGACCAGGCGCTCACCCGGCTCGGTGCCCTCAACGACCGCCTCGCCCGTGTCGTCGAGCTACGCTTCTTCGGCGGATTGACCGAAGAAGAGGTTGCCGAGGTGCTCGGCGTCTCGGCCCGTACCATCCGGCGCGACTGGGTGAAGGCGAAGGCATGGCTCTTCAAGGAACTGTATCCCGGCGAGGTGTGAGGGTGCTGGGAATCCCGCGTTTATGCTCTAAGTAGCTCCGCACAATTACCTGTGGAATTTGCGTAAGGGTCATTCGCGTCGCTGTCAAAGTGTTCGCTTTGCTCACGTCATTGGTCATTGGAAACGGTATGCCTGCCCAGTGACCAATGACGCGCCGAAGGCGCTAATGACAGCGAAGCGAATGGTCGCCCCTCGGTAGCCACAAGCAGTACATCGCAACATGCCAAGCCTACTTTTGTAGGGCTACTTAGTCCGGCTTGCGTATCTCTATCGTCGTTTTCTCGGTGAGCGTCACCTCATCTTCGGTGTGAGAGCGGTCATACACTTTGCGGGCGATGACATCGCCGGAGCCTGCCGTCCAGCCGGGCATGACAAAGCCGCCCCGGTTTTCGTCGAACTCGTTGGTGCCGCCCAGTTGACCGTGAAAGCTGACGAAGCCAGCGAACCAGTGGATGGTGTCGATCGTGTTGGTGCCTTCGGGACAGGTGATGATGACCGTCTCGCTGATGTTGTTGACCGGGAAGAGCACAATCTCCTCCACGGAACCGATGCCCTCGTCGCTGGACGTGAAGACGACTTCGGGGATGCGGAGTGTACCGTCGGTGGTCGTGGTGGTGACGTCGCACCCGGCGTTGGGGACCTCGACGGTATATTCGAGATACTCCAGATCGTCTTCGCCCTCGATTTGCTCCAGGTCTTCGTCGAAGGCCAGTTCGACTTCGGCCTCGACCTTGCCGAAGATGCGTCCCTCTGCGGACACGCTTTCGATCTCGGAGGTGAAGTGGAGCACGGGGTTGCCCAGGGTGACGGTCTCTTCCCAGCGGCTCTCGCCGCCCTCCGGCAGATCCACGCGCACTTCGATGTCTACCTCCTGGCCCTGCTCGGCGTCGAACGGGACCTGCACGGTGCCTTTTACCTGCCAGGTATTGTCGTCGAGCATTTTGCCTTCCGCCACGGACTTGGCATCGCCGGAGAACCCATTAACCATGACGTTGACCGTGAAGCCGCTCGGCTCGCCATCGATGCCATCCACTTTAACGAGATACGGAATCTTGTCAGGTTCGCCATCCTCCGGCTCGCCTACCACCGGGTACGGCAGGTCCACAGGTAGGTCCTCTTCTGAGAGCGGGTGTTGGAGATAAACGATCTCGCGGATGCGTAGCTCGTCGCCCATGACGTTGGTGGTCAGGGTCGCTCCCGTCTCGCCATAGGTGGTCATGTTCTGGCTCTGAAGGGTGCCCAGCGCCTTTCCGGTGGGGATGCCTTTCTCAATAAGATCTCCAAAGAAGGTCGTCGCGGCAGATTTCGAAAAGGAAGCCCCCACGGTTTCGCTCCAGCCAAAATAAGTCCCTGCTTCTCCTGTCAGCGCGGTTGCCAACTCAGGGCTTTTGAACGTCTGGCAGGCATCGATATACAGGATGGCGTCACTGAGACCCTGGGGATACTGGTTGGCGAAGAAGTCGTTGGTGAGGCCGATGGTGCGCCGTCCTTCCACCACCTTGGCGAGGATGAGGCCGGGCGGGTCGTTGAGCGGGATGTCCTGTACGTTGATATGGACCGAGGTGAGTAGCGCCGTGCGGCATTCGCCTTCTTTGCATTGCTGGGTGCCGTGCGTCGAAATGAAGACAACGTCATAATTGCCCCAGTTGGTAAACTGGTCCACGCTCACGTTGCTGCTGGTCGTTTCAGATGGATTGGCGACGTAGGTCACGTTGCCCTCGTAGCCACGCGCCGTGTTGAGCAAGTTCGCCACTGCCGGACCAGAATCAGACCCGCCAAATTCATACAGGTAGGGAGCCAGCACCAGCGCCCGCTTTGTTTTTGGGTTGTCGCCGACCACATCTTGTAAATCATCAGGCTGTTGCCATTCAGTATGGGCTCTGCGCTCTAGTGGCAGAGGTGCTGGACGGTTGGCCTCGAAGTCAAAGGCGTTGTCGCTGAAGACCCAGGTGGGCCGTCCTCCTTCGAGCCGGAAGCGCAGCGAAGCGTCATCTGCGTCGGCCTCGACGACGCCGTCTTCCGTCTGGATCCAGGCGAGCGCGTCGGCGAGGGTTTGGCCGTTGTTCAGCATCCGCAGCACCTCGTCGCCAAGCTGGTCGCTGCGCTCCAGGATAGCCGAATCGACTTGTGAGAGGCGGCAGGGATAGCCTTCTTGCTCGCAGTTGAGTTGGGCTGTACCGCCGGAGCCCGGTGCGGTGTTACCCCAGACGATGCTGTTCGTCAGCGTCGGGCTGCTGTTCTGGTTGTAGAGGGCAGCACCTTCGGGCGCGGTGTTGCCACTTACGGTGATGTTGAGTAGCATCGGGTCGCCGTCTTCGCTATAGATCGCGCCGCCTTGGCTGCTTGCTGCGTTGCCGCTGAACACCGCGTTGCTGATGGATGGATTCCCGCTCTGGTTGAACAGCGCACCGCCCTGCGTCGCCGTGTTGCCCAGAAACATCATGCGGGTCAGCATCGGGTCGCCGCCATCGTTCCAGAGGCCACCGCCGGAGCCGTTATCACCCGCGCCGTCTGCGTTGCCTGCGGTGATAATGAGGCCATCCAGCACGGTGGCAGCATCCGCGTCGGTGAGCGTGACGACATGGTAGCTGTTGTCGCTGTTGTTGGCGAAGTCCGGTGCGTCGTCGCCGTTGAGATCGCCCGAGAGCCTTGTCGGGTGGATAGCCAGGTCACGATCCTGGCGTTGGGTTTCGCTCCCGGCAAAACCGCCATAAAGGCGGACGCCAGAGGGCACGCGAAAGGTGGCTGTGCGGTCTCCGGTGCCGTGGTCGGGCGTGTAGGTGCCCTGCGCAATCCATATCTCATCGCCGCTTATGGCAGCGTTGAGCGCGTCTTGCAGGTTGGGGAACGCATTTTGCCACGAGGTGCCATCGTCTGTGCCCGTTGCCGTGGCGTCCACATAAACGGTGGTTTGGGCATGGGCCAGCGGAGCCGTAGTGAGGAAGAAAAAGGCCAGCAAGAAGGCGTAGTAAAATCGGTTCATCGACTTAATCATTTTGAGCATAAATAGAAGAGCAGGATGCAGCATCACATTACCGGACTAGCGTGATGGGGCGCGTGGCATAGAAATCGTCGCCAGTAAGACGCACGAAGTACAAGCCGCTGGGTAGATCGCTGCCATCGATCCGCAGGGTCTGCATCTGGCCCGGTGCAGGCGTGCCCTCATAGAGCAGGCGGTGTTCTCGGCCCAGCGCGTCGTAGAGGGCAATGCGGACGGGTTGGGCGTGCTGCACGCCGAATTGCAGCGTCGTCTGCGGATTGAAGGGATTGGGATAGGCCGCTGTCAGCACGTAGCTTTCGGGCAGATCGTCGGAAGCACCCTCGATACCTACGGCAGCGGCTCCATATTCGTAAGCGCCCAGGTCGACCGTCGCTGTGCCGCTGCCACCGTCGAAAATGCGCGGGTGACCGTCGAGGTCGTTGGAGCCGGCGGGCAAAGCCGCATTGTCTCCCGCGTCAATGGCCGGTGAGTTGGGTTGGAGGCGCAGGTTATCGTCCAGCGTGCCGAAGCGGTTGTCGGATCCACTGGCATCAACGAAGAGTGGGTTGGTCGTGGCGTTGTTGCCACCGTCGGTAGCTCCAGCAGGCAAACCATCCTCGATAAGGCTAAAAGCGATGGTTGGCGCGCTGGTGCCTTGGTTGGCAATCTGGTTGTTGCTCTGCGCCTGGGCTGGAACAGCGAGCAGCATCAACGCAACGAGGCAGGCAAAGCGGGTAGGCGACGTCATAAGAAGGAACGGCAATCCGTGAATGGCTTTCTTGTATATCGCGCAAGGTGCGGTGCCAACCGGACATACCTCCGCTTTGTCCTGAAATTGTCTGCCATTCCGCGTTTATTGCAAAGTACCTGCCGTTGTCCCTCCTACCATGCGTATTGAGCAGCAAATGGCTGACCAGTGGAAGCAGATCGAAGCCCTTTTTGAGCAAGCCCTCGACCAGCCTGCCGACGCTCGTGCTGCCTGGCTGGATGAACATTGTCCTGACCCTACCATTCGTCGCGAAGTAGAAGGCTTGCTGCGGGCTGTCGACAAAGTCGATGCGTTCCTCGAAGAGCCCGCTCAAATTTTTGCCGCTGATCTTGTTGAGAGCGTGGATGCGGAACCGCAGCGGGCAGGTCCCTATCGACTGCTGCAGGAGGTCGGACGCGGTGGCATGGGCACCGTCTACCTCGCCGAGCGGGATGATGAGCAGTTCGATCAGCAAGTGGCCGTCAAGCTGCTGCGGAGCGACACGGCACGCCGCGACCTCCACGACCGCTTCCTGGCCGAGCGGCGGATTCTGGCTTCGCTCTCGCAGCCCAACATCGCCCGGCTCTACGATGGCGGTGTGACGGACGAAGGGCATCCGTATTTCGTCATGGAGTATATCGACGGGCGACCCCTTGATGACTATTGTGATGAAAAGCGCCTTTCCATCAAAGAGCGCCTGCGCCTTTTTGTAACGGCGTGCGAGGCCGTGCAGCACGCACACCAGAACCTCGTCGTCCACCGTGATCTCAAGCCCTCGAATATCCTTGTCACCGAAAAAGGCGATTTGAAACTGCTCGACTTTGGTATCGCCAAGCTACTCGACGAGAATGCGCCTTCGGTGCCGGTGACGCAGACAGGCCTGCGCCTGATGACACCAGAGTATGCCAGCCCGGAGCAAGTCAAAGGTGAGCCCATCACAACAGCGTCGGATATCTACCAACTTGGCGTGGTGCTGTATGAATTGCTGACAGGCCATCGCCCCTACACAGCATCAGGACGGTCGGTCTATGAGATCCAGCAAGCCGTGTGCGAGGAAGAGCCGACGCGGCCCAGCACAGCCGTAGGGCAAGTAGAATCGGTGCAACGTGGCGAAATGACAGAGGAAATCACGCCGGAGATGGTGAGCCAGGCGCGGGGGATGGAAGCAGAAGTATTGCAGCGCACGCTCAGCGGCGACCTCGACGCAATTGTGCTGAAAGCCCTGCGCAAGGAGCCTCCGTCCCGCTATGCTTCGGCAGAGGCGTTTTTGGAGGATGTAAAACGTTATCTGGCCTCGTTGCCCGTGGAGGCACGGCAAGGGACCGTCGGCTACCGCGTGCGCAAGTTCGTACAGCGGCACCGGTGGGGCGTCGCCGGAGTAGGGCTGTTTGTCGGCATGCTCATCGTCTTTGGCGTTTTCTACACCGTGCGTGTCACCCAGGAGCGCAACCGGGCCCAACTGGAGGCCGAGAAATCTGCTGAGGTCACAGCCTTTCTCATGGGCTTGTTTGAAGCGAATGATCCGGCAGAAGCACTGGGCGACACCATCACCGCGCGCGCCTTGCTGGAAAGAGGCATCGCACGGACTGAAGAGATGCAGGACCAGCCCGTCGTGCAAGCACAGATGCTGGATGTGATGGGCCAGGTCTACGAAAGCCTGGGCGAGTACGACCGCGCCGACACGTTATATCAACAGGCACTGGCTTTGCGCCGCAACGTGCTGGGAGCCAACCATCCCGATGTCGCCGCGACCATGAACCGGTGGGCCGTCTTGCTGGAGGATCAGGGCGAATATGAGCAGGCAGAAGCGCTGCATCGTAAGGCGCTTGCGATGTATCGCGCAGCGTATGGCACCGAGCATCCTGCGATAGCAACTACACTGAATGATCTGGCTGTTGTGCTGAATCAACAGGGCAAAGCAGCCGAGTCCGAACAGTTGTACCGCGCAGCGCTGGCCCAGTATCAGCGGTTGCCGGATGTAGACGAAGACCGGCGGGCCAGTGTTATGAACAACCTGGGGCTGCTGCTGGCGCGGCAGGGAGATCACGAAGCCGGGGACCCGTACCTGCGGGAAGCCTTAGCTATGCGCCAGCGTCTGCTGGGCGACAAACATCCGAATACCGTGTCGACACGCAACAACCTCGCTACGTCCTTGATGGATCGCGGTCACTATGCAGAGGCCGAGCCGCTTTTCCGTGAGGTACTGGCTCACAAGCTAGAGGTGCTGGGCAATGATCATCCACAGACCGGAGCGATTAAGAACAACCTGGGCGTTTTGCTAGAGCGCACAGGCCGTTACGAAGAGGCGAATCAATTCTATCAGGAAGCGCTGGATCTTGTGCAGCGAACATACGGCCCGCAGCACCCGGCCACGCTGGCCACGCTGAGCAACGTCGCCAGCCTGAATAACCGGCAGGGCGAGTATGCCGAAGCGGAGTCGCTGTACCGCGAAGTCCTGGCAGGCGACAGGGTTTTCTTCGGCAACGATCACCGCTACATTGCTTCTACCCTTACGAAGATCGCCGACATTCGAGTGCAGCGCCAGGATACCACAATGGCTGACTCGCTCTACCAGGAAGCCCTCGGCATCATGCACGAACAAATGCCAGCAGATCATAAAGAACTCGGCGTAGCCCTTCGGAAATATGGCGATCTGCTGCTACAAACCAATCGCCCCGATGAAGCCGTTCCCCTCTTGCGCGAAAGCCTGACCATCTATCAAACGGCTTACCCCGATACAAGCCACTGGATTGCCATCACCGAAGACTTGCTAGGCAGGGGGCTAATGGCGCAGGCCGCCTATCCCGAAGCTGAAGAACACCTGCTGCATGCCTACGAACACTTCAAGGCGCAATACGGCGATACCGACGAGGCCACCCAAAAATCCCTGACGCATCTGGTCGAACTCTACGAAAGCTGGGATAAGCCGGACGAGGCGGCTCGCTATGGTAGGTTGCTGTCCTATGAGGATCGGTCCTAAACAGAAGCGGCTCAAAGGGCGTTCGAACCCCCTTTTGTCATTGCAAAGCGCTTTAGGCGAGATGCAGTCTCGTGGCGAAGAAGACGGCCTTGCTCGACGCGCGAGACTGCCAAGCGCCTTGCAGGTGCTCACGATGTATGACCACCTCTTGCCTCATTAGTGGCGGAATTCCAGGCTGGTCACCTTGTGCGATACGCGAGCCCCCTCTTTAGCCAAACGCACGGTAAGGTCTATCACGCCAGGGACCCGAAAAGCGTCGAATCCTCCCCCGAAAGGCTTCAGAAAAACCTGAATCCATAACTGGTGCGGATACCCCCATTCCTTGCCCAAGAGCCATGCGCCCACATCCAGTTCTGAACTTCCTCCGGTGGTGTCAGGTCCATTACATGGGCTCCTTTCTCCTTCTTGAGCCACTTGGGTAAGGTGGGACCCCACACGTCGAAGGTTTCGTGTTCAATTTCGTCGCTCTCCTCGTATTGCCAAACCCACCGAATGGTCACCGCTGCCTTGGTCGTCAACCAAGAGACCAACCCCCTGGAGCCGGACACCATTGGCCCGTATCGCATCGTGGATGAATTGGGTCGGGGCGGGATGGGCACGGTCTACCTGGCCGAGCGGGCAATTCGATCAGCAGGTGGCCCTCAAGCTCGTCAAGCGCGGTATGGATTCCGAGGCGGTGCTCCGGCGCTTCCTCGCCGAACGGCAGATCCTGGCGAGCCTTCACACCCCCACATCGCCCGCCTCCTCGATGGTGGTGTGAGTGAAGCAGGACAGCCCTACTTTGCGATGGAACGGGTCGAAGGCCGGTCCATCACACGGTATTGCGACGAAAACCGGCTCTCCATTGAGGATCGGCTACGTCTCTTCGAGGGGGTGTGCGAGGTCGTTCACTACGCCCATAGGAACCTCGTCATCCACCGCGACCTCAAGCCCTCGAACATCCTGGTCACCGACGAAGGACAGGTGAAATTGTTCGACTTTGGCATTGCCAAGGTGTTCGGTGATGAGGGAGAAGTCTGCAAGGCAGACGCTGACGCAGTGATCGCGGAAGCTGGGATTGGTTCGCCGGATGAGATCTACCTTCCAGGCACGCCGCCAGCGTTTGGGCATGGCTTATGCTTTCTGGTTGACCTTTTCCTTTCCATCGGCGAGGTCGATGCGGATGGTTTCGCCGTCCTGCACCCAGCCGGAGAGCAGTTCCTCGGCCAGCTTGTTCGTGATCTAGTGTCGTCCTGTTATGATTCCTCACGGAGTCGATCGGCGAGGTCGGTCGGAGCACGGAATATGTATTTCTTGCTACGCTTTTCCTTTGTTAAGAATCCTTTTGTTTCAAGATCAAGCAAATCTGTTCGGGCTGTGTCATAGGCTACGGCATGGCTAGTCTGGTGGGATTCGACCGTATAGATCTGACCCGGATGCCGCAAAGCATGGCTCAGGAGTGCTGTTTGACGATGGTTCAGGTTTTCAGATGGGCGTAGTAGTGCCTTCGTTGATTGCAATTCTTCGGCTTTTCGGCGCAGATAATGCTTGAGGGCATCAATAGCCTGTTCAATAACTCGAAGTTGAGCAAGGATGAAGTAAGTAAGATCGTTGTCATCCGTTTCTGTGTAGAGAAATGAGCGACCGTATCGGGCAGGTGCTTTTTTGAGAATACGGGAAATGGAAAGGTATTCTGCCAACCAGAATCCTTCTCTGAGCATAGACCAATAGAAAAGGGCTCTGGCTGTTCGTCCATTGCCATCCGTAAAGGGGTGATCGTAGGCCAACCAGAAATGCAAAATGATCGCCTTCAGCACAGGATGTAGAAAGATTCCAGTTTCCGCTTCGTTAGCGAAGGTACACATTCGCACCAAGCGCTCCTCAATTTCTTGGGCAGATGGTGGTTTATGTAGCAGGAGTCCGGTATCGCTATATACACCAATGCCATCTTGCGGTTGACGCAAAGCAGGTTGATCTGGTGCCAGAGTTTTTTCTGTGACAATGCGGTGGATTTGAAATACAAAGTCAGGTGTGAGTCGCTCATCTGTATGCGCTCGAATAAATTGCATAGCTCGGAAGTTGTTAAGGATCATCTGCTCACTTTTATCAACCGGTTTGCGTCCAGTACGAATCATTTCCTTTGCTACGGCGCGGGTGGTGGCGGCTCCCTCCAATTGGCTAGACGTGATGGCCTCTTCAATGAGTGAATTGACAATGTGTCGGTCGCGCATCTCTGGGCTAGTAGCTTGCTCTGGCAAAGCAATGTGCCCACTTGCATCACGATCAATGCGGTGCAAGCGCTCAAGTACAGGATCTACCAGCGCATACTGAAAAGGAGATCCCTGCTTGTCTAAGAGCAAAGAGATCGTTCGATAGTGTGATTGCCGTGCCATTTTTAAGGTGCTCCACCACTGCTCTGAGGTGAGTCCCTCAGGCGGTTCGATGTGGCGGAGCGTATCCCAGTGTCGGTATTTTCCGCCGGGGGCAGGTCCATTCTCTTTGACCTGATTGTGGAGGGACTTTAGCAGTTCTATCGATTTCGAGTAGAAAGCATTACGCCAATCACGGGGAGGTTTCTGAGGCATCTTCATTTGCAACTACCAATTTCCTACCAATTGCTACTGAATTGGTAGCAAGGTAAATTGCTTTATACCGAAGCGCAATACTTCTGCAAAAAGCTAAAGCCGCCGTACCCGGAAAGGCACGGCGGCTTGGATGTTCAACGTTGAGGGTGTTTACGCCTCGATTGCTTCGTCGTCGCGCACCGTCTCGAAGACGAGGCCAGATTCGTCGTCGGCGAGGTCAATGCGGATGGTTTCGCCGTCCTGCACCCAGCCGGAGAGGAGTTCCTCGGCCAGCTTGTTGGTGATCTGGCGTTGCAACACGCGCTTGAGCGGACGAGCCCCGAAGACCGGGTCGAAGCCGCGCTCAGCGAGCCAGTCCATCGCCTCAGCCGTCAGGTCGAGCGTGATGTCATGACTCTGGGTGGCGAGCGCCTGCACGCGCTGGAACTGGATCTCGACGATCTGCCGGATCTCTTCGCGGCCCAGCGGATGGAACAGCACGATCTCGTCGATGCGGTTGAGGAATTCGGGCCGCATCCGCTTCTTGAGCAGGCCTAGCAGTTCTTCCTGCAACTGATCCTCGGCCCCTTCCGGCAGCGTACCATCGAAGGCGTCCATGCGCTGCTGGATGACCTCCGAGCCGAGGTTGCTGGTCATGATGATGATCGTGTTCTTGAAGTCGGCGACGCGGCCTTTGTTGTCGGTCAGGCGACCGTCGTCGAGCACTTGCAGGAGGATGTTGAACACCTCCGGGTGGGCCTTCTCAATCTCGTCGAGCAGCACCACCGAGTACGGTTTGCGGCGTACGGCTTCGGTCAACTGCCCGCCTTCGTCGTAGCCCACGTAGCCAGGCGGTGCCCCGACGAGGCGGCTGACGGCGTGGCGCTCCTGGTACTCGCTCATGTCGATGCGGACCATCGCGTCGGGGTCGTTGAAGAGGAACGTGGCGAGACTCTTCGCCAGTTCGGTCTTGCCGACACCCGTGGAGCCAAGGAAGATGAATGAGCCGATGGGCCGCGACACTTCTTGCAAGCCTGCCCGCCCGCGCCGCACGGCATTCGCCACCGCGGCGATGGCTTCGGGCTGGCCGACGACCTTTTTTGTTAGCTCTTCCTCTATGCGTAGCAGCTTGGCGCGTTCGCTTTCCAGCATCCGCGAGACCGGGATGCCCGTCCACCGCGCCACGATCTCGGCGATGTCTTCGGCGTCGATTTCTTCTTTGAGCAGTGCGCCGTTTTTCTGGATCTCGGCGAGCTTGGCGTTGGCGGCTTTGCTGGCCTCTTCCAACTTCGGAATCTGACCGTAGCGGATCTCGGCTACTTTGTCGTAAGCGCCCTCGCGTTCCAGGTTTTCGGCCTGGACTTTCAGGTCCTCGATTTCCTCTTTTGACTGCTGGATCTGCTGGATGAGTTCCTTTTCCTGCTGCCAGCGCGCCCGCAGTTCGTCGCGGTCGGCTTCGAGGTTGGCGAGTTGCTCGTTGATGGCGGCCAGCTTGGCGTCGTCCTGCTCGCGCTTGATGGCCTCGCGCTCGATCTCCAACTGGCGGATCTGCCGTTCGAGCGCGTCCAGATCCTCTGGCAGCGAGTCGATTTCGATGCGGAGGCGGGCGGAGGCCTCGTCGATCAGGTCGATGGCTTTGTCTGGCAGAAAACGGTCGGTGATGTAGCGGTGGCTGAGTTCGGCGGCGGAGATGATCGCGCCATCGGTGATGTGGATGCCGTGGTGGACCTCGTAGCGATCCTTGATGCCGCGCAGGATCGAGATGGTGTCTTCCACCGTCGGCTCGTCCACCACGATGGTCTGGAAGCGGCGTTCGAGCGCCTTGTCTTTCTCCAGATACTTGCGGTACTCGTCCAGCGTTGTCGCACCGATGGCCCGCAGTTCGCCCCGCGCCAGCGCCGGTTTGAGGATGTTGGCCGCGTCCATCGCGCCCTCGGCGGCTCCCGCCCCGACGAGCGTATGAATCTCGTCGATGAACAGGATGATTTCGCCGTCGCTCTCGGTGACTTCCTTGACGACGGCTTTCAGCCGGTCCTCAAACTCACCCCGGTATTTGGCTCCGGCGATCAGCGCGCCCATGTCGAGTGCGGCGATGCGTTTGTTTTTGAGCCCTTCCGGCACGTCACCCTGCACGATGCGGATGGCGATGCCCTCGGCGATGGCGGTCTTGCCGACGCCCGGCTCGCCGATGAGGATCGGGTTGTTCTTGGTGCGGCGGCTCAGGATTTGCAGCACGCGGCGGATCTCCTCGTCGCGCCCGATGACAGGGTCGATCTTGCCTTTGCGGGCAAGGGCGTTGAGGTTTCGCGTGAAGCGTTCGAGCGACTGGTAGCGGTCCTCGGCGTGCTGGTCGGTGACGCGCTGGTTGCCGCGCACGTCTTTCAGGATGGCGAGGATGTTTTCTTTGGTGACGCCCTGCTCACGCAGCGCCTCGCCCACCATTTCTTTAGACGCAGACAGCGCAATCAGCAGGTGTTCGCTGCTAACATATTCGTCTTGCAGCAACTCGGCCTCGGCAAGCGCCCGGTCGAAAAGCTTCTTCGCATCTTGTCCAATGTACTGCCCCGACACGCTCGATCCCGTCACGACGGGCAGTTTGTCGAGGGCCTGGTCGGCTCGGGTGTTCAGGAAATCGGCGTTGGCTCCCAGCTTCTGGAGCATCGTCATCACGATGCTGTTGGGATCGGCCATAAACGCCTTAAGCAGGTGCGGCGGCTCCAGCCCCTGGTGGTTGTGTGAGGCGGCAATCTCGACAGCCTTCTGCACCGCTTCCTGCGCCTTGACTGTAAATTTCTGCAGGTTCATCGTATTCTCGTTTGTATCGTAAAAGGTCTGTAATATGCACCATGGCTTCTGGTGTCATCCCGGATCAGGGGCCGGGATGACAAGCAGCCAGCCTGGTAAAGGTTTTAAGGTGTTGCGGGAAACGAGCAGTCCATCCGGCCAAAAACAGCAAGAATGGCAGGACGTGTGCCCGGTCGGGGTTGCCTATTTCAATGAACGAAAAGCGTACCAGTTGCCCTGCGCGTGACAGGATGGCAGGCGTTTTATTGCGCTGTCGTAGAGACGGAGCGTGCTCCAGCTCTATCTACGTATCAACAAAGAAAGCCCGGAAGCACCATGCCGCCGGACTTTCCTGTTTCTAAATCAGAACGGGCGTTATTCAAACACGCTCTCATCCACCTCGCCATTGATGACGACGGTCGTCAGAGTCGTTTCGGCACTGAGTTCGCCGTTGGCATAGGTGGTTGTCTCGAACGGTAGCATCACGCCGTTTACCTCCTGAAAAGCGCCGAAGACTTCGCGGGACGGCGTGGGGGCACCGCCCTGGCCCACACCCTGGTAATCTACCGCGACGGGGCGTTTGGTCTCGGCATCTAGGTAGAGTGTAAAGGCGCTCGCTCCACCGGGCGGCGTCACCTGGAGCATGTCGGTTTGCTGCCCCTCCACCTCTCCTTCGCCCAGCGATTGGACCTCCAGGTCATCACGGTTAGCAAAGAGGTACGCAAGGTCGCGCCAGATGGCATTGGTGATCTGCTGCTTGATGGGCGGTGGGGCTGCCATGGATCCCTGCGGAGAGAATAGCGTCATCTCATCCCCCTTCTTCACGATAGAAATCTCGCCCATCGGCAGCTTCTGCACGAGGCGGGCACGATCCGGGAAGACGATCAGCGATTCGAGCGAGATGGACGTTTGCTGGTTGTCGGGCGTCGTGGACACGGACTCGCCCGCCTGCCGGATATTTTCGATCTGGTCGAAGGCGGCTTGTCCGCCCAGGTTGGCAATGGCCTGATCGAGCAGCGCGCGGCCCTCAGAGAGGGTTTCTTCGGTGGCTTCCGGTGCTGCTTCTTCGCCCGTTGGGATGGTGATATCGATCTCTGTGACGGGGCCGAGGTCGGAGAGCGGCGCGCCGAAGTCGTCGCTGTTGCCCACGGCGAGGATCTTCATCTGATCGGGCTTGAGATATTCCTGCGCCACACGCTGCACATCCGCTGCCGATGTATTTTCGATGCCCTCCTTCTCCTCTTCGAGGTAATCCATCGGATAGTCGTAGTACTCGTAGGTCATCATGCGACCCACGATCTCGCGGCGCGTGTCGAAGTTGAAGACGAACGAGTTGAGGTAGCTGTCTTTTGCCAGCGACATCTCTTCGTCGGTCGGCGGCGCGGCACGCATCTTCTCGACTTCATGGAGGACGGATTTCGCCGCCTCGGTGGTTGTCTCCGACTTGGTCATCACACCCGCAAAGAAACGCCCCGGCACTTCATAGCCTGCCGAGTAACCACCGAAGACGGAATAGGCAAGTCCCTGGTCGTCGCGCACGTTCTGGAAGAGGCGGCTGCTAAATCCACCGCTGAGGATTTCATTCATCACCTCCAGCGAGAAATAGTCTGGGTGGTCAAGCGTGACTTCGCCAGGGTGGCCGAGCAAAACCGTGCTCTGCGTCACATCCTGCTTGGGCGCGTAGAAAACGCCTGCGGTGGTGCTGGCATTGATCGGCGGTGGGGTAGGCCGGGTGAAGCCTTCCTCCTTTGGCCAATCCACAAACGCCGCCTGAATTTTCTCCACCATCGTCTCGGTGTCGAAGTCGCCCCACACGCCGAGGATGACGTTGTTGGGATGATAGAACTGATCGTGGAAGGCCACGAGGTCGTCGCGGCTGATGTTGTCGATGGTGGCGTACTCGGTAGTGCGGGCGTAGGGGCTTTCCTCGCCGTTGAGCAGTTGGTCGAACTCGCGGAAGGCGATCTGCTGCGAGTTGTCGTTGCGGCGCGAGATGCCGGACTTCTGCTGGGTCTTCGCCAGTTCAATCTTGTCCTCCGGGAACGCCGGGTTCATCAGGACATCGGCGAAGACAGGCAACACCTCGTCCACGGTCTCTGTCAAACTCGACATAAATGCCGAGCCGGACGACTCGCCGATGGAGGTCTCAACGGACGCGCCGATGCCTTCCAGCATCTCGTTCATTTCATCGCCGGGCATCGACTCGGTGCCGCCCGTGCGCATGACGGTGCCGGTGACCGAGGCCAGGCCGACCTTGTCTGCTGGTTCCCACAACGACCCCGCCCCGATGCGGGCCGACATGCTGACGAGCGGCAACTCGTGGTCTTCGATCAGGAAGAGAATCATGCCGTTGGGCAACTCTACCCGTTCGGCTTCGGGCACATCGAAGTTGGGCAGTGCCGGGAAGTCAATCTCGGAGTAATGCTTCTGCGCCATCGCCGGCAGCGTGAGGCCGAGCAAGAGCGCCAGGAATAGGAGGGTGCGTTTCATCGTCTATCTCAATGTTTGGGTTCAAAAGGAGAATATCGAATATCGAACAAGAAATCGAAGATTCCCGAAGGAAATGATGAATGCTGAAGTGACAGACAAATCCTTCTACAATCGATATTCCTTGTTCATCATTCGTCATTCATCTTCTATAACAGCCGCGGTCGGCTCCGAGGTAGTTTTGATCATCGCCACGGTGCGGTTTTGCTTAGTGAAGGTCTCTTGCACTACGCGCTGGATGTCGTCGGAGGTGACGGCGTTGATCTCGTCGAGGCGGCGAAAGAGGTTGCGCCAGTCGCCGGTGTTGACTTCGTAGAAGGTCATCTGCCCGGCAATGCCCGTGTTCGACTGGAGTTGCTGCACAAGGTCGGCACGGGCGCGGGTTTTGGCGCGTTCCAACTCCTCTTCGGTGACGCCGTTTTCCCGAATATCGTCGAGGATGTCGTAGATGGCCTGCTCGGCTTCTTCGGGCGAGTGGCCCTGGTTAGTGATGGTGAAGAAGACAAATAGGTTGGGGTATTTATTGCCAGGGAAGTTGTTAAAGCCGCCCGCCTGGAGTGCAATCTTGTCCTCTTCCACCAGTTGCTTGTAGATGCGGCTGGTGCGGCCCCGGCTCAGCAGGTCGGAGAGCACATTGAAGACCGGGTCGTCCGGGTGGGTGATGCTGCCTTTGTGGTAGCCGATGAGCAGTACCGGTTGCGATTGTTCCTCAATCACAACGCGGCGTTCGCCCAACTGCGGCGGCTCCACTGTCTCGACCGGACTGGGCTTCTCGCCGCCAGGGAGGCGTCCGAAATAGGTCTCTGCCATGGTTTTGGCTTCATCCGGGTCCACATCGCCGACGATGGCAATGGTGAGGTTTTGCGGGCCATAGTATTGCTTGAAGAAGTCCTCGGCTTCCGCCCGCGTGAAGCTTTGCAGGTCGGACATATGCCCGATGACCGGTTCACCGTAGGGATGTGCCTTGAACGACAGCGTCAGAAATTCTTCCAATAGCCGCCCGATAGGATTGCTCTCGGTGCGCATGCGGCGCTCTTCCTGCACCACATCGCGCTCGGTGTAGAACTCGCGCAGCACGGGGTTAAGGAAGCGGTCCGATTCGAGCGAGAACCAGAGTTCCATCTTGTTCGAGGGCAGGCTGTAGAAGTAGCGCGTGGCGTCGGAACTGGTGGTGGCATTGAGGCCGGTGCCGCCCGCCCGCTCAATGACTTTCTCAAACTCGCCATCTTCCATCAACTCGCGGGCCGCTTCCTGCTCGGCCTTCAGATCGGCCTGAAGCTGGGTGATGCGCGCTTCGTCGGCCATCGCGCCTTTCTGCTTTTCCTGGCGCAAGTCGGCGTAGATGGCGTCGATGCGCTCCATCACTTGCATCTCCGCTGCCATATCCTTCGTGCCGACCGTGGTGGTGCCTTTGAAGGCCATGTGCTCGAACATGTGGGCGATGCCTGTGATGCCTTTCAGTTCATCCACGCCGCCCACATCGGCGTAGGTGAAGAAGGAAACGACGGGTGCTTCGTGGCGCTCGACGATGATGAAGTGCAGGCCGTTGTCGAGTGTGAACTCGGTGACTTTCTCTTCAAACTGGTCCAGCATGTCCTGCGCCATGCCAGGCCGGGCAGCTATGAGGCCGAGCAGCAGCAGGGCCAGCATGCCGCGCCAGAGCGAACGGTAAGATGTGCGCATGGGGGAATCCTCCGTCTAATTGTGAATATGTGCCAACCTGAACCCCGGCGATAAAGCGGGGCGAAGAAGTGTGATGAAAGTATATACCGAAAAAAAGGCAGCGATGTTGCTTGTTTCACGGTTTGTGGGCCGTGAAATGCCCATAGCGGAGCGCGCCCGTGCGGAAGCCGAGCCATAGGCGCGGCAGCGTCAGCAGAAAAACGCGGTCGGGCTGGCGGGCGTCGAGCAGATAGCGCAGGTAATGCGGTTGGGTGACGAGCCCGCGCAGGACGCGCAGGAAGCAGATCGTCCAGGTGTGCCGTACCCGGCGACTGAGGTCCTCGGCGGTGCCGTTTTGGAAACCGGCAGCAGTCATCAAATCCAGGTATTCGGACGTGGTGGCGAGGCTCGGCAGGCGGCCTTCGCGGCAGATGGGTTCGAGCAGGTGGTGGATGTGCCACGCCTCTGGGTGTTCATACGCCAGCCACGCGCAGAGCGAGAGCCGTCCGCCTGGTTTCAGCACCCGAAACGCCTCGCGAAAAAACGCCGCCTTGTCCGGCACATGCGAGATGCACTCAATGGAAATAACCGCGTCGAAGGAGGCAGTCGGCAGGTCGTTGTCGAGCCAGTCACGCAGCAGGTAGGTTGGGTTGTCCGTGCCGGGATGCTGGGCGCAGGCGTAGCGGTGTTGCGCGGGTGAAAGCGTCAGCGCGGTGACCGTGGCGTGGTAATCGGTGGCTAGCTGTCGGGCCGTCGCGCCATAGCCGCAGCCCACATCGCACACCGTATTGCCGGG